>WNFB01008815.1_pt1 | contig 15734 bp, 11 predicted proteins | sample 5400501 | NCBI WGS metagenome assembly WNFB01 (sample SAMN13153341, study PRJNA577476) | soil metagenome | isolation source: 200 cm saprolite under Douglas fir tree site 2 hole 1 | place: USA:California | collected 2015-04-18
CAAACGACCGCTTTCGCACTGTGGAACCTGCAGGAGCGCGGTGAGCTGTTTGTCGGCCCGGGCACCGAGGTCTATGAGGGCATGATTGTAGGGGAAAATTCGCGCGAGGCCGATATGGACGTCAACGTCACCAAGGAAAAAAAGCAGACCAACATGCGGGCTTCCACTGCTGACGAAGCCATTCGTCTCGTGCCGCACCGAGTGCTGACTTTGGAATCGGCGAGCGAGTTCATCGCCGATGACGAATATGTTGAGGTCACACCGAAATCCATTCGCCTTCGCAAAAAGGTCCTCGATGCGAAACACCGGCCGCGCCGCTGGCAGCAGATCCGCGCCAGTGCCGGATCTGACATGTGGACGGGAAGCAGCACCGTGGCACCTGAATAGCGTCCCGGCTGACCGGGGACAACGTTTCTCTACCCTAAAGAAAGCTGTCTAGAAGAACGCTTCGCACCACCCATCAGGATCGCGCCTGAGAAACGCCCTTCCCGGCGGCTATGCACCTGATTTGTAGAAACAATGTGATTTCGGCGCAGCACCTGTGACCGCAGTCTTTGCAGTAAGACAGGCCACTTACGTAGCGCCCTCGCACCGCGTCGTACCTGGCAGCTCGCAGGCCCTCCGCAACCAAGTGACCGCTGCCAGCCATTAGGACGAAGACAGGAGGTGCCCCGAGTTCCGTTGGAGGTGAGCAGCGGTGGCGGGCGAGGTAAACGCCGCCCCTACAGCTAGGAAGCAGAAGGTTGGGGCTGCTCGGGTCGAGCGCGGCGGGCGCAGCATGCTGCGCCGCTACACGGTGTGGCTTCGACAGCCGACGGCGCGGCGGGCGGGGCATGGTTCGACTGCGCTCACCACAGGTGCTGCGCCGCTACACGGTGTGGCTTCGACAGCCGACGGCGCTGCTGGCGGGGTAAACCCGCCCCTACAGCCAAAGCGGATTCCTCAGGTCGGCGAGGACCGCCGACCTTCGGAATGACAGGGGGACGGCGTTCTAAGCGATGACCCCGCCGGCGTACTTGCCACGTTTGACTTTTTCCGCCGCGCGCCCTAGCATCAGCGCTTCCGCGGGCCCGCAACGAGCCGAAAAACTCAGAGGCCAAGCTTCCCGCGGAAACACGGTAATGACTGTCGGAGCCCCCTCGGCTTGGCTCGGGACGAGCTCAGCTCCGGCCCCCTGCCATTCTAGACAACCGGAGGAAGCATGCCGATCAAAGTGGGCATCAACGGGTTTGGCCGCATCGGGCGCAACATCCTGCGCGCCTCGCTCGGCGATCCCGCCATCGAGTTTGTCGCCGTCAACGACATCACCGACCCGAAGACGCTGGCGCACCTGCTCAAGTACGATTCCATCCTGGGCAACCTCACTCATCAGGTGACCTATACGGATGACTCGATTGCCGTGGACGGCAAGAGTCTCCGCGTCTTCAAGGTCAAGGACCCCGCGGAAATTGATTGGGCCTCGGTGGGCGCAGAAATTGTGGTGGAATCCACAGGCCTGTTCACCAAGGGCTCCGACGCCAGGAAGCATCTGCGCGGCCCGGTGAAGAAGGCGATCATCTCGGCGCCGGCCACCGACCCGGATCACACCATCGTGCTGGGCGTGAACGAGAAAACCTACGACGCTGCCAAGCACCACGTCGTTTCCAACGCCTCCTGCACGACCAACTGCCTGGCGCCAGTGACCAAGGTGTTGCAGGACACGTTCGGGATCGTCCACGGCACGATGACCACCATCCACTCCTACACCAACGACCAGCGGCTGCTCGACCTGCCGCATAAGGATCTGCGCCGCGCCCGCGCTGCTGCGCTTTCGATGATCCCGACCAGCACGGGCGCCGCCAAGGCGCTGCACCTGGTGATCCCCGAGCTGAAAGGGAAGCTCGACGGCTATGCCATGCGCGTGCCCACGCCCAACGTCAGCGTGGTGGATCTCACGGTGACCACGGAGCGGCCCGCCAGCGTGGAAAGTGTCAATGCCGCGATGCGCCGCGCCGCTGAAGGCCCGATGAAGGGCATCCTCGAGTACACCGAGGAGGAGCTGGTCTCCGCCGATTTCAAGGGCAACCCGCACTCGTCGATTGTGGATGCAGGGTACACGCGCGTCGTGGGCACCAACTGCGCCAAGGTGCTGGCGTGGTACGACAACGAGTGGGGCTATTCGTGCCGCTGCCGCGACCTGATCAAGTTCCTGGCAGCGCGTCTGTAGGCGTGCTGGACTCCGGGGACGCATTCGAGATGGGGTTGAGCGAATCCACCTCCGTCCGCTTGGCGACGCAACTCGAGCCCTTGACGGCGCTGTTTCGTGGGACGAGTTCCGAGACCCTGCGGCGGCGGCCACCCTCGGGAAAGTGGTCCGCGCACGAAAACCTGGCCCACCTCGCGCGTTACCATGAAGTCTTTCTCGAGCGACTGCGCCGCATTCTCAGCGACGACCGCCCCAACCTGGGGCGATACCGCGCCGAGGACGACCCGGAAGCGGCGAAGTGGATGGCCCTGCCCACGGACGAGGTTCTCAGCCGGCTCAAGAGTCTGCGGGGCAAGCTCATCGGGACGGTCGAGAATCTTTCGCCAGAACAGCTCCGGCGAACGGGCACCCACCCGGTCTTGGGGGAGATGGCCGTTCCCATGTGGATCGAGTTTTTTCTGCTGCACGAGGCGCATCATTTGTATGTTGCGCTGATGCGTTCCCGCGGGGGCGGATAGCCGATCGGGAGCGCGTATTACAGCGCCTTTGTCGGCCGGGTCCAATAAACTGCGGCCCTGCTCTCACGTGGCCCGCGCAACTCTGAACTTTCGACGGTGAACGGTTGACCGCCTTTATGAACAAACTCTCCATCCGCGATCTCGAACTTGCCGGCAAGCGCGTGTTTATCCGCGTGGACTTCAACGTGCCGCTCGAGGGCGGCCGGGTGAGCGACGACACACGCATCCGCGAGACTCTTCCGACGCTGCGCCTCGGTATCTCGCAGGGCGGGCGACTCGTGCTCGCTTCGCATCTGGGCCGGCCCAAGGGGAAGCCGGAACCGAAATACAGCCTCAAGCCGGTGAGCGTGCGCCTGGCCGAGCTGCTGGGGATGAGCGTCGAGTTTTCCGCTGACTGCGTCGGCGCTGCCGCGGAAACGAGGAGCCGGTCGCTCAAGAACGGCGGCGTGCTGCTGCTCGAGAATGTCCGCTACCACGCTGAAGAGGAAGCCAACGACGAGGGTTTTTCCAGGCATTTAGCGGCCCTGTGCGACGGCCTGTTTGTCTGCGATGCTTTTGGCTCGGCGCACCGCGCGCACGCTTCAGTCGTGGGCATCGCGCGCTTCGTGCGGCAGGCAGCCGCGGGACTGCTGATGGAAAAGGAGCTTGCCTATCTGGGCAAAGCCCTGTCCCACCCCGAGCGGCCGTTTGTGGCGGTGCTGGGCGGCGCCAAAGTCTCCGACAAAATCGAAGTTGTCGAGAACCTGATGAAAATCGCCGACGCCGTGCTGATCGGCGGCGGCATGGCGTACACGTTTCTGAAGGCGCAGGGGCTGCCCATTGGCAAATCGCTGGTTGAAGACGACAAGCTCGACCTGGCGCAACGCCTGCTGGGCGAGGCGAAGGACCGCGGCTTCCACCTGCTGTTGCCCAGCGACCACATCCTCGGCGCGGAATTCAAGGCCGACACGCGCACCGACGTGGCGGACGTCCGCGGCACGCCCGCCGACTGGATGGGACTCGACATCGGCCCGAAAACCATCGCTCGATTCCGCGCCGAAATTGCCCGTGCAAAAACAATTGTCTGGAACGGGCCCATGGGCGTGTTTGAGATGCCAGCCTTCGCCAAAGGCACGCTGGAGATTGCGCAGGCGGTGGCCGCAGCGACCTCGGCAGGGGCGACCTCCATCGTGGGCGGCGGAGATTCAGTGGCGGCGGTCCGCCAGGCGGGGGTGGCCGACAAGATTTCGCACATCTCGACCGGCGGCGGCGCCTCGCTCGAGTTCCTGGGCGGGCGCGAGCTTCCCGGCGTCGAGGCGCTGACCGACAAGTGAGCCCGTTGCGTTCCGGAGGCGGATTGCTGTCATCTTGAGATCCTTCGCTGCGTCCCGACCCGGCTAGGGCTCCGCTCAGGACGACAAGTCGCAGTGCGCGGCTGGAGCAAAGGCACAAGGAGAATGTGGTGAGACGACCCGTGATTACCGGCAACTGGAAGATGTACAAGACGCAGGCCGAGACACGCGCATTCTTGGACGCGTTCAAGCCGCTGGTGGCCTCTTCGACGCATTGCGACATTGTCCTTGCGCCGCCATACACGGCGCTCGCCGCTGCGGTTGAGGCAGCGCGGGGCTCGGCCATTTCCATTGCCGCGCAAGATGTCCACTGGGCGGCTGAGGGCGCCTTCACCGGCGCGGTTTCCCCCAAGATGCTGCTCGAGGCCGGGTGCCGGTACGTCATCATCGGCCACTCGGAGCGCCGGCAATACTTCGGCGAAACCGACGAGTGGGTGAATAAAAAGACGAAAGCGGCGCTAGAGGCGGGGCTGGGGCCGATTGTCTGCGTGGGCGAAACCCTCCAGGAGCGGGAAGCAAAGCAGACCGAAGCGGTGCTCGAACGGCGATTCAAGGGCGGATTCGCTGCGTTGACCGCTGCGGAGTTCTCACGTATCATCGTTGCGTATGAGCCGGTGTGGGCCATCGGCACGGGCCGCACGGCCACGCCGGAGATGGCGGCCGAAGCCCATCGGTTCCTGCGGCGGCTGGCCGCGGCGAGCTTCACCCCGGAACGGGCCGCCAGCCTGAGGATCCTCTACGGCGGCAGCGTCAAGCCCGACAACATCAAGGGGTTGATGGCGCAGGTGGAGATCGACGGGGCGTTGGTGGGCGGCGCCAGCCTGGACGCGCAATCGTTCGCGTCCATCGTGAATTTTTAGCCAGGAGCTGGAATGCCAAGTCAGGTGAAATGGGCGCTTTCGTTTGCCGTGGGGCTCGGCCTGATCGCCACCGGTTGGAAGTGGTGGCCCCCGTTGATGACCATCGTGCACGTGCTGATATCCTTCCTGCTGGTGATCGTGGTGCTCTTGCAGAGCGGCAAAGCGGCCGACCTCGCCGGAGCATTCGGGGGCGCAGGCAGCCAGACGGCTTTCGGTCCGCGAGGCGCGGCAACGTTCCTCTCCAAAGCGACCACGTGGTGCGCGGTAATGTTCATGCTGACTTCGATTGCGCTGGGCTTGCGCCAGACGACCTACCGGCCGGCGGGCACATCGGTGCTGGAGCAATACTCCAAGCCCGCGTCAACTCAGCCGCCGTCGCCCCCGGCCTCGACGCCAGCGCAGCCCCCTGTGCCGCAACAGCAAGGACCAAGCCCGCAACAGCAGCCCACGACCCCGCCGCCGCAGCAACCTCCGGCGTCAAAGAACCCCACGCCTCAGCCTCCTCCGTCGCAGCCCCCGGCCAAGCAGTAATCCCAATCCTCCTCCAGGACTGGCACTCCTGGCCTTCCGTCACATACGGCCTTGTTTTGGGGAGGGCAATCCGTGATCATGTACACCCGCGTCGCTCATCGCTTCGCCGGTACCCGCTGTAGCGGGTCGTCGGTCGCACCTCGGCCCACGACGTACTCACGGAGAAGAGGTCTCAAGACCCGTTCGACAAGCGCATGCCCCTCGCGGTTCCAGTGAATCTCGCCAGGCCGATGGAGGAATAAACGCGATGGGTCGGGGTCTGCCCGAAAGGCCGGTGTGAGCGCGATCAGGCGGATCCCCGGGCGGTCACGATACCTGTCCCCGATGATCTGTTCCAAACGGTTTTCTCTGGGGTACGGTCCGGGAACCTCGGCAAAGTGAGGTTTCTTCGAGACCTGATACTCCCAGGGATTCGCTTCCAAGAGAAGCGGCACGCTGTGCTCCCGACACACCGCTACAATCTCGTCGAGGTTGCGAAACAATAGAGACTCCATCCTCCGAGTCACATCGGAACCCGGCGCGACCTCAAATTGCCTGAGCAAAGACGAATACTCCCCGTGCCATACGCGAATATAAGGGTAGTGCCTGCTGTCTTTCGGAAACGCCGCTGCCAAGGAAACCGGCCTGAGAACATTAAACAGAGCGAAGCGTCGCGGCGAGACCCAACTTGAGAGGTCTGTCCTGGACAGGTCTTCAATCATCCGTCGGTAGGTCTGTTGAACGAGGGCTCGACGCTCCCGCAAGGACTCCAGATCGAATAGATGGGAAGAAGCATCCAACAAGTCCCTCTCGTAAACGAGGTCATCGACGGGATCGGTCTGATCCACGAAGACCGCGACGGCGTTGTAATGGGCCAATGAGAGAGCCTTTCTGACGATGTTACGGTAGATGATCGGGGAGTAGGTGGTTGTGGCCAAGACGTCAATCTTTACCTCTGGCCCGAGACTCTCCTGGAGCAGCGTGCCAAATCGACGGGTCTCACCGACAGATGCGCCCGCGCCCATGACGAACGAATCGCCCACCAGCATGATCCGGTTTCTGGCCGGCTCCGACGGGCTAGGAAACTTCAGCTTAAAGATCCCATCGCCGACATGGTGGAACTCGGCGTCCGGTTGGTTCCATCGCCCCGCGCTTTCCTGCTCCCGCTCCAATCGGGCTAGAGTCCCCCAGCGTGTCGCTTCCGGATGCAGAACACGCATGGCGACTTCCAGCATGGCAAGGCTGATGACGACGGCTGCTATCGCCAAATAGACTTTTTGCTTTATCATTTCGGCCAGCAGAGTATCATTGACCTCAGCGAGGGGACAACCGGCTGTCAGGCGCGCCTTACGGGGCTTTTTTCTCGATCAGGAAATTCTCCAGAACGAGTGCGTCCATTTCGCTCTTCGAGAAGGTCTGGAAGGCGTTGGCGGGCGTGTTGACGATGGGTTCGCCCTTGAGGTTGAAAGAGGTGTTCAGGACCACGGGCACCCCGGTGCTCTGCCCGAAGCGCTCGATCAAGGCGTAGTAGCGGGGGCTGTGTTCCCGGAAGACGGTTTGCAAGCGCCCGGTGCCGTCCACGTGGGTGATTGCCGGCAGGATGCTCTGCTTCGATTCCTTCACCGGAACGACGTAGAGCATGTAGCGCGCCGGATAGTGGCGCTTCGCATCCGGCAGGTCAAAATAGGTCTCCGCGCATTCGGCCAGGACGGAAGGTGCAAACGGCCGGTAGGGCTCCCGGAACTTGATCTTGGAGTTGACGATGTTTTTCATATCGGGATTGCGCGCGTCGGCCAGGATGCTCCGATTTCCGAGCGCCCGCGGGCCCCACTCGAAGCGTCCCTGGAACCAGCCGACGACCTTTCCCTGCATCAAGCGTTCGACCACGAGATCGAGGAGCTGGTCGTCATTGTCCATTTGCCGGTGCGGGATATCGTTCTCGGTCAAAAAGGCGCTGATCTCCCCCGACGAGTAGGCGCGGCCCCAATAGGCGTGCTCCATTTGGAAATTGCGGGGTTTGCCCAGAAGCGTGTGGTGGGCCCACAGCGCGGCCCCGAGTGCCCCGCCCCCGTCGCCCGCGGCCGGCTGGACGTATAACTCCTCGAAGGGGGTCTCGCGGAGGATGCGGCCGTTGGCGACGCTGTTCAGCCCCACGCCGCCGGCGATGCAAAGCCGTTTGAGGCCAGTCTGCTCGTGCAGCTTCTGCGCCATCCCCAGCAACAATTCTTCGGTAACCCGCTGGATGCTGGCGGCCACGTCCGCGTAGTACTGATTCCGGCCGCAGATCTCCTCGTAATTCGCCGGCGGCTCGCCGAAATACTTCGGGAACCCCGAGGCCTTGGTGTAGAACTGCATCTTCGGGGGTCGCGGCTCGCCGAACAGGTCCACAAAGCGGTGGTTGAACGTGCGGTCGGCGGAATGGTGGAAGCAGAAGTAATCCATGTCCAGCGAGAAGGAACCGTCGTTGTTCTGGCGCACAAGCTTCCAGACCTTGTCGAGGTAGCGGGGTTGGCCGTACGGCGCCATGCCCATCACCTTGTACTCGCCCTCATTCACTTCAAACCCCAGGAAGGCAGTGAAGGCGCTGTAGAGCAGGCCCAGGGAATGCGGAAACTCCGTTTGCTTGACCAGGCGGATTTCGTTTCCCCGGCCGGTGCCCCACGTGCCGGTCACCCACTCGCCGACGCCGTCCACCGTGAGGATGGCCGCTTCTTCAAACGGAGAGCACAGAAACGCGCTGGCGGCATGGGAAAGATGGTGCTCGCAGAAGAGCACTTTCTCCTTCGGGATCCCGAACTCCTCTTCGATGGTGCTGCCCACCCAGAGTTTGTCGATCATCCAGGTGATCATCGATTCCCGGAAGACCTTCCAGGACCGGGGATAGGTTTGCAGGACGTTCATCAGGATGCGGTCGAATTTGCGGAACGGCTTTTCGAAGAAGACGACGTAGTCGAGATCCGCACCCGAGATGCCTCCCGCTTCCAGGCAGAAGCGGATGGCGTTCCGCGGAAAGCCGAAATCGTGCTTGACGCGCGAGAAGCGTTCTTCTTCGGCGGCGGCCAAGAGTTGGCCGTCGCGCAAGAGGACTGCTGCGGCATCGTGATAGTAGCAGGAGATTCCGAGGATATGCATCTATCTAGTCGTCAGTCTTGTGCGCAGGCATTCCGCCACTGTGTCAGCCGCCAGGGAATTGGCCCTTTCATTAGGATAACCATCGAATGCGCAACGGCGAGCCATCTAAGGATCGAGGCTTCCGACTACCATTGTCTTCGAGCCCAGTTCAGATCGGTGGGTTCTTCGGCGTGGTCGAGCCACCGCTCAGGGCGACGCTTCATGCGCAAGGGGTCGGCAAAGAGGCGCACCCCAACCCCGAACGGTAAGACGACAACCGCATAGATCAGCGTCAGCAGCACGCGCGCCTGGAAATCGCCGATCCGGCGCGCCAGGCGCTTCCAGGCTTCCCAGAGGCGCTTTAGCATTCCGATTCCCTAGAACAGCGTATAGATGAAAGGCGCAATCGCCGAGCTCTGCGCCAGGATGAACAGCACGCCGAACAGAAACAGCACCACAATCATCGGCACCATCCACCAGCGTTTATTGCTCAGCAAGAACGACAGCACATTGCCCGCAATCCCCAGACGCCGCTGCACCATTCGAAGGAAGCGCATCACAGTTCCCTCACACGCGACAGTCTAATCACAGTTCCCTCACACGCGACAGTCTATTGTCAGGTATCTAACCAAGCTCTGCAATTTCGATACCGGAGTATTTCACAGGCGCATTAATAAGAAAAGGCTTAATCAGGGTGCGCTGGTCCCAATATATATGCCGCCCGGCGGATTGCTCAATATGGGAAATCTTTTTCCACTCTCAGCCGAGGGGAACCATGCGCGCGGGTTCCCCCAACCGTAAACGGCAACGGCCTTTTACCACCCGGTGTTTCTTACAACGGCTCCATTTCTTCAGTTGCCCCTCTCGCCGGGCAGGCCCTTGGCGGGCGTCATGAGGCTCAAACCAGACCAGTGCCATGGGTTGGCGATGAGCGATCGCCGGCGTTGCGGGCCTTAAGCCTCCCTGCCCATCATGTATACTCGGAAGCGAGAGCCGAGCGACGCCACCGTGTATCCCTACATTCACATCGGCCCGCTGACCCTGGGCACCTATGGCCTGTTGGTGGCCGCGGGTCTGCTGTGCGCCTTGTTGGTGTTGCGCGCCGACTTGCGCCGCCGCCATCTGGACGCGGATCCCCATACCATCATCGGGCTGGCGGGCCTTTTCGGGCTGGCGGGCGCCAAGCTCTACCACCTGCTGGAGACGCCCGGGGAGTTTTTCGCTCATCCTTTCCAGATGCTTTTCAGCCCGCTGGGCTTCGCTTTTTACGGCGGGCTGATCGCCGGTGTAGTGACGGTTGTGCTCCTGGGGTGGCACTACCGCATGCCGCTCTTGCAGATGATGGATGTAGCCTCGCCGGCGGCGGCGCTGGGCTACGGCGTCGGCCGCATCGGCTGTTTGATTTCGGGCGATGGCGACTACGGCATCCCCACTTCGTTGCCGTGGGGCATGAGCTTTCCCCACGGGATCGTGCCCACCACCGGCCGCGTTCATCCGACGCCGATTTATGAAGCGCTCGTCGCGGGCGCCATTTGTTACTACCTGTGGCGCCTGGGAGCGCAATCGCTGCGCGGGCCGCGTCCCGCCGGAGAAGTCTTCGGCAGTTACTTGGTGCTGAGCGGCCTGGCGCGCTTCTCGGTGGAGTTTATCCGCCTCAACCCGCGGTCCATCTTTGGGCTGACGAATGCGCAGGTGGCCAGCCTGCTCGCGGCGATCGCCGGCGTTGTCGTGCTGGTTGAGGCGAACCGGAGGTTCCGCGCGCAGAAGCAGGAGCATCGCATCCTCCAGCATGCGGCCCGGCAGGGCGATGTGATGCAGCGCGAGTATCACCGCCCCACGCCGGAGTGCCCACACCCGGAACGCTGGCGGATGCTAGATTCGATGACGGCCGAGGTGGAGGTGCTGGAATTCCTCAAATCCCTGGTGACCACAGTCAAGCCGCAACTCGTGGTCGAGACGGGCACGTTCATGGGCATCAGCACGCTGTGGATCGCCGAAGGGCTGAAGCGAAACGGATTCGGCAGGGTGATCACTTGCGAGTCCGACCCGGGGGTGTTCGCCAAAGCCAAGGAGCGCATTGACGCCTCGGGCCTTTCCCGCTGGATCGAATACCGCAACGAAGCGAGCCTTAACACGCGCATCGAGGGCGCGATTGACATCCTGTTCAGCGACAGCGATGCGCCGCTGCGCGAGCAGGAGGTGCTGCGCTTCCTGCCGCAGATCAGCCCGCGCGGCCTGATCCTGATGCACGACGCGAGCTCCCACTTGAAGGTGGTGCGCGAGGCGGCGCTGCGGCTCGAGAAACAGGGCTTGATCTCGGTCGTGCTGCTCTCCACGCCGCGGGGTCTGGTGGTGGCGCAGAAGCGCCAGGGACGGAAGTAGTATTCCAGAAAGCGCGGCGTGCGGGGTGGGTTGGTCGGTTCTTCGGCGAGGAGAGGAGAATGACGCGACGCAACGTGTATTGGATGCGCTCGGCGGTCCTGCTGGTGGCGGTGGCGTTTGGCTGGGCCGATGAAGGGATGTGGACGTTCAATAGTTTTCCGAGGCAAATTGTCCAGCAGCGCTATGGCTTCGCGCCGTCGGACGCGTGGCTCGACCACGTCCGGCTGAGCTCCGTGCGCTTCAATAACGGCGGGTCGGGCGCGTTCGTCAGCCCCGAGGGTTTGGTGGTGACGAACCACCACGTAGGCTCTGACTGCATCCACGATCTGGGCTCTTCTGCGCACGACTATATGGTCGAGGGCTTCTCCGCGCCGGCTCGGGAACAGGAGGCGCAGTGCCCCAACTTGGAATTGAACGTCCTGATGGGCATCGAGGACGTCACCGCGGCGGTCAATGCCGGCGTCAAGCCGGAGATGGCTGCCGCCGCGCGCTATTCGGCGCAGAGATCGGCGATGTCGCGCCTGGAAAAAGAGTGCGCCGAGCGGACCGGGTTGCGCTGCGACGCGGTGACCCTCTACGAGGGTGGCATGTTCAATCTCTATCGCTACAAAAAGTACACCGACGTCCGGCTGGTGTTCGCGCCGGAGGCGGATATCGCCTTCTTCGGGGGCGACCCGGACAACTTCACCTATCCCCGCTACGACCTGGATGTTTCTTTCTTTCGCGTCTACGAGAACAATCGTCCCGCCCGGATCGAGCACTACCTGGCGTGGAATCCTCGCGGGACCGCCGAAAACGATGTCGTGTTTGTCTCCGGCAATCCTGGCTCGACCAACCGGCAGCAGGCCATGGCGCAGTTGGAGTTTTTGCGCGATGTTGCGTATCCGTTGGTTTTGAAAACGGTCCGTGCGCGCCTGGCCCTGCTGCGGGAATTTTCCGCCCGCGGGCCGGAAGAGGCCCGCATCGCCCGCGACACCGTTTTCATTTACGAAAACGATGTCAAGGCCCTTGCGGGGTTGCAGGCGGGCCTGCTGGACCTCGCCTTCATGGCCAAGCGCGCGGCCGTGGAGAAAGCGCTGCGCGACCGCGTCGTCGCGGATCCGAAGATGCACAAGGACTTCGGCGGGGCCTGGGAGGCCATCGCCGCGGCTGAGAAGAAGTATGCCAGGTTCTATCCCGAATACAGGCTTTTCGGCTTCGGCCTGCGGCAATCCCCGTTGTATGTTTTCGCGCGCGACCTGATTCGCCTGCCGGTGGAGCTGGCCAGACCGAACGATCAGCGGCTGCGCGAGTACCGCGACTCCAATCTCGACTCCCTGAAACAAGAACTGTTCTCCGAGGCGCCCGTTTACGATGCGCTGGACAAGATCATGCTGACACAGGTTTTCACTGAGATGCGCGAGACCCTGGGGCCCGAGGACGCGGTGGTGAAACAGCTCCTTGCCGGGCGGACGCCCGCCGAAGCGGCCGAGTTTTACGTGAAGGGGTCGAAGCTCGGCTCGGCGGGCGAGCGCAAGCGGCTGTTTGAAGGCGGCCAGAAGGCGATCGACGCCTCGACGGATACCATGATCGCTCTGGCGCGGCTGGTGGATCCCCGGTCGCGCGAGCTGCGCAAGCGCTACGAGGACGAGGTCCAGGCGGTTGAGCGCTCGAACGGCACGCTGCTGGCGCGCGCGTTGTTTGCCGTGCGTGGCACGGAAATCTATCCGGAAGCCACGTTCACGCTGCGGCTCAGCTTCGGCGCGGTGAAGGGCTACGTGGACGCGGGCCGCCCGCGCCGCTGGTACACGACATTCCACGGGCTGTACGAGAATTCGGCGGGCATCCCGCCCTACAAACTTCCGCAGCGCTGGCTCGATAAGAAAGCGGCGCTCGATTTGGACACGCCCTACAATTTCGTTTCCACGCCCGACATCACCGGCGGGAATTCCGGGAGCCCGGTGATCAACCGCAACGGCGAATTTGTCGGGATTATTTTCGATGGCAACTTGCAGCAGATCCCCAACGACTTCCTCTATAGCGATGAACAGGCCCGCTCCGTGGCCGTGCACGCCGCCGGAATCCTCGAGGCACTGCGCAAGGTCTATGCCGCTGACGCCGTCCTCCGCGAGCTCCACGTCTCCGCAGCCAAGTAAAACGGAGCCAGCCGAAATGCTTTAAAGCATGTGGCGGAGCACGTATTGCAGGATGCCGCCGTGGCGGTAGTAGGCGGCCTCTTCGGGGGTATCCGCGCGCGCCACCACGGTGAAAGCGGTCTCCTTGCCCTGATCGTTTCGCGCGCGGACACGCAGCGTTTTGCGCGGCTCGAGTCCCACCACCCCTTCGATGTCGTAGCGCTCAAAGCCGGTCAGGCCCAGGGTCTCGCGCGATTCGGCCGGGCGGAATTCCAGGGGGAGCACGCCCATGCCCACAAGGTTGCTGCGGTGGATGCGCTCGAAACTTTCGGCAATCACCGCGCGCACGCCGAGCAGCCGCGTGCCCTTGGCGGCCCAATCGCGCGACCCCGCGCCGTACTCCTTTCCGGTTATCACCACCAGCGGAACCTTCTCCTCGCGGTAGCGCATGGCCGCGTCGTAGATGGCCATCTTCTCGGGCGCCGCGCCGCCCAGATGCACCGTCCATCCGCCCTCGGTGTCCGGCGCCAGCAGGTTTCTCAGGCGGATATTGGCCCACGTGCCGCGCATCATCACTTCGTGATTGCCGCGGCGGGCGCCGTAGGAGTTGAAATCCTGGGGCTGCACGCCGTGCGCGATCAGATATTTTCCGGCGGGGCTGTCCGGCGGGATGGAGCCTGCCGGCGAGATGTGGTCGGTGGTGACGCTGTCGCCCAGCACCGCCAGCACGCGCGCGCCGCGGATGTCTTCGAGCGGCGGCGGCGTCGCAGGCATATCTTCAAAGAACGGCGGGTGCTTGATGTAGGTGGATTTCTCGTCCCAGGCGTAGAGGTCGCCTTCGGGCACGGGCAGCGACCTCCAGCGGTCATCGCCGTTGAAGACTTCGCCGTACTCCTTGTGGAACATTGACGTCGAGACCGCCGAGCGCACCGTGCTTTCGATTTCCTCCGGGGTGGGCCAGACGTCGCGCAGATATACCGGCGCGCCCTTGGGGTCCTGTCCGAGCGGCTCGTTCACCAGGTCCAGGTCCATCCGGCCGGCCAGCGCGTAGGCCACCACGAGGGGCGGCGAGGCCAGGTAGTTCGCGCGCACCAGCGGATGAATGCGGCCCTCGAAATTGCGATTGCCGCTGAGCACCGCGACGGCCACCAGATTGTTCTCCATGATGGCCGCGCCGATGGGCTCGGGCAGCGGGCCACTATTACCGATGCAGGTGGTGCAGCCGAAGCCCACCAAATAAAAGCGCAGCTTCTCGAGATACGGCATCAAGCCTGAGGCGTTCAAATAATCGGTCACCACTTTCGATCCGGGCGCCAGGCTCGTTTTCACCCAGGGCTTCGAGCTGAGGCCGCGCTCAACCGCTTTTTTCGCCAGCAGGCCAGCGCCGAGCATGAGCGATGGGTTGGACGTGTTCGTGCAACTGGTGATCGCTGCAATCACCACCGAGCCGTTGCCGAGCTCGAAGCGGTCGCCGTTGTTCTGCACCGCGATGCGCTTTTCCGGGACGCCCTCGAGCACCTTGCGGAACGCAGATTTCGCCTGGCGCAGCGGCACGCGGTCCTGCGGGCGCTTGGGCCCCGCTAGGGTCGGCTCCACTTCGGCCAGGTCGAGCTCGAGCGTATCGGAGAATGCCGGATCGGGCGTGGCATCGGTGCGGAACAGCCCTTGTTCCTTCGTGTAGGCCTCCACCAGGCGCACCAGTTGAGGGTCGCGCCCGGTGAAGCGCAAGTAGGCGAGTGTTTCAGAGTCCACGGGGAAGAAGCCCATCGTGGCGCCGTATTCCGGCGCCATGTTGGCGATCGTCGCGCGGTCGGGCAGCGTAAGGCTGGAAAGGCCGGTGCCGTAGAACTCGACGAACTTTCCGACGACACCCTTCTTGCGCAGCATCTCGGTAACGGTGAGCACCAAGTCGGTGGCCGTGGCGCCCTCGGGCAGCCGGCCGCGCAGCTTGAACCCGACCACTTCGGGGATCAACATCGAGAGCGGCTGACCCAGCATGGCCGCTTCAGCCTCGATGCCACCCACGCCCCAGCCGAAAACGCCCAGGCCGTTGATCATCGTCGTGTGCGAATCCGTGCCCACCAACGAATCGGGGAAAGCGAAGGTCTTGCCGTCCTGCGCGGCGGTGCACACGACGCGCGCCAGGTATTCCAGGTTCACCTGGTGCACGATCCCGGTGTCCGGAGGGACCACCTTGAAGTTCCGGAATGCTTTCTGGCCCCAGCGCAGGAATTGATAGCGCTCGATATTGCGCTGGAACTCGAGCTCCGCATTGAACGCAAAGGCTTGCAGAGAGCCGAAATGGTCCACCTGCACGGAATGGTCAATGACGAGATCGGCCGGCAGGAGCGGGTTGATCTTCTTGGGGTCGCCGCCCATGCGGCGCATGGCCTCACGCATGGCCGCCATATCCACCACCGCCGGCACGCCGGTGAAGTCCTGGAGCAGCACCCGCGCCGGCATGAACGCAATTTCCTTCTGCGGCGCCGCCGCAGCGTCCCATCGCGCCAAGGCCTCGATATCGCCCCCGCGAACAAAGCGGCCGTCTTCCTGCCGCAAAAGGTTTTCGAGCAGCACCTTGAGCGAAAACGGCAGCCGGGAGACTTGGCCGACGCGTTTGCGCTCGAGGGCGTCGAGGCGATAGACCTCGAACGCGTTTCCGTTGACCTTGAGTGTGGCGCGGGCGCCAAATGTGTTGCTAGCTGCGGGGCTCATTGCTGCAG
>WNFB01004750.1_pt1 | contig 15724 bp, 11 predicted proteins | sample 5400501 | NCBI WGS metagenome assembly WNFB01 (sample SAMN13153341, study PRJNA577476) | soil metagenome | isolation source: 200 cm saprolite under Douglas fir tree site 2 hole 1 | place: USA:California | collected 2015-04-18
CATTCTTAGCGTGATTGCATCCCACCTGAATGAATTGATCGCCGGCGCTCTGGGCTGGCGCGCAGCCGGTTTGGAGCGTGGCTTGCGCGCGCTCCTCGCGGACGTGCCAGGACTCGCCGACTCCGTTTGGCAACACGGATTGGTCAGCGGACTGAGTAGCAAGCCGGGAAGGGGGCCGTCTTATGTACCGTCCACAAACTTTGCCATGGCACTCATCGCCACTCTGGCAGCCGACGATCAGGCGCCAATCGAAGCCCAGAGCCTCCGAACTTTGGTCACCGCTCTGCCTCCGAGTAACGTCCGCCAGGTCCTACTGACCATCATCAATGATTCAGCCGGGGATATGAATCGGATTCGGGCCGGAATTGAAGCCTGGTACAACGCCGCCATGGATCGCGTCAGCGGTGTCTACAAGAGACGGATCCAGTGGGTCACGTTGGGCGTTGCGGCGGTTCTGACGCTGTTCTTGGGAGCGGACACTATCGCGATTGAGACGACCATGTGGCAGGATCAAGCTTTGCGAACTGCCCTCACCGGAGCAGCGCAATCTGCATCATCTGCAGGGCTAGAGGACACACTCAACACGCTTTCCCAGTTCGATATTCCCCTGGGCTGGGTTGTATTGCCTCAGACCGCGTTCGGCTGGTTTCTTAAGATCATCGGCCTCCTCTTGACGACGCTGGCCGTCTCCCTCGGAGCTCCATTCTGGTTCGACTTCCTGAGCAAGATCCTGAAGTTCAATCCGCGATCGTCTGGTCCCGCTCCAGCCCCAAGCGACGCGCCAGCCACTGTAAGCCAATGAGCGCTCGGCCGAAGACCGGCGCTCCCCGTCAGAAACATTCGGCAAGACGGCGGCTGGCTGGAATCGCGGCTGTTGGCTCATTGGCAGTCGCAACCGCGGCAGGAGGCGCAGCAGTTGCATCGACGGTGCCTGTTCATTGCGCCGCTCAAGGCTCGTCTCCCGACCATATCTGCACCCCGGGCGTGCTGAATCCGAGCGTGACCCAGTCGAATGTCCAGCGAACGATTTGCGTTACCGGCTACACCGCAACTATCCGACCCCCGGTGAGCTACACGAATCCGCTCAAAGCCGAGTTGATGCGCTCGTATGGCCTGACCGGGCAACCAAGCGCGTATGAGCTTGACCACCTGATCTCCCTCGAGCTCGGAGGTAACCCAACCAAACCCGCCAATCTCTGGCCGGAGGCATACCTCCCTGCGCCGGGGGCCCACGAGAAGGACAAGGTCGAGAACTATCTGCACCGCCAAGTCTGTGGTGGGCAGCTGACGCTGGCTGCGGCGCAGAAGCAAATTGCTTCCGACTGGCTATCGGTCTGGGACCAGATCAAGCCGTGACCACTCCCCTGGGCTGTGTCGATAGGCGTGGCGGCACCCGCGACGGCGGTCACTTGGGGGTCGCTAGCACCATCGGCGCCGCCGGCATTCGAATAGGCCATCGCCACGTCTCAACCAGTGTCGGCTGGGAGCCTCCGCTATGGCTTTCTTCGGGCGCACGAGCCGAACAGCGAAGTCGAGATCCTTCATCGGCACCGCTCGGTTGATCGTGCCACCCGTCACTGGATCACAGAGGGATAGCTCGCGCCGCCGTACGAGAAAGCGACCAGCCCGATCCGCGGCGTGGAGTCCGACCCCAGGCTGTAGACGAACTTGGCCACGTAGATGTCCGGCGACGCCTGGCGCGGGCTCGCGAGGGCAGCGAAAGACCCTCCGAGCTGCCCATTCCAGGCGATGAGCGACGTCCTCACCTGGAATTCCAGCGTCTTCGAAAACGTCTGCGATGCGATGAACCCACCGCCCGACACCTGGTAGAACATGCCGCCATACGCCAGGTCTTTGGGCCGGTAGATGGCAAGGCCATACACCATCGCCGTTTTTGCGGTGCAAAGGCCGCCGTAGAGTTGAGGCGGAACCTTGCCATACGGGTCGCCGGGGAAGAACACGATGGGTACGGAGACAGCCGCGCACATGGCCGCGACCGAGCCATATCTCGCCCCGAGCTGCTGCTCCGCGACGTTGGGACCGAAGACGTAGTTGGACGGGCTCAAGCCGGGAGCTTTAAGGAACGACGTGAAATCCCCAGGCGTCACCCGAAAGAGCAATGAGTCTAGCTGCGCGTCGAAAGTGGCGATCTGCTCCTTGGTGAACTGAGCCGTGCTTGTCGTCAGCTGAACAGCCGTCGGATCGAACTTGATGGCGTAGCCCGCCGTCACGTGCCTGGGCGCGCCCAACTTGGGGATGTTCACCGTCACCGAACCTCGGTACACGCTGACGTTCAGGATGGGGTCGGTGTTGCAGTTGGTACTCAACCCGACCGGCGTGCCGTCTGGAAACAGCGTTCCGTAACCGCAAGCCGAGATCATGCCGATCGAAGTGAGAGTGCAGTCAGCCACCGCGTTGTTCAGGTACAGCAATCCGCCGCCGAGAGGCCGTGCCGTGTAGTCCCCCGTCTTGGGTGGAGACCCGGCCACAGTTGGCTGCCCCTGGTAGAGGCTGCACGTGCCGTCGCCGCCGAACCTTGCTGAAGCCATGCCGCTGGCGGAAGCCTGTACGTGTACGTTCTGTCCGATCACCTGGCACGAATATTGCGGATACGTCACGTTGGCGATCGAGACCGTCGCGCTGTTGACGGTCACGTTGTCATTGGATGCCGAACACGAGCTACCAGGCGGAGGCGTCCCGCCGCAGCCCTGGACGGCCAGGGTCATGAGCAGCCCGGCAAGAGCAAGGTATGGCTTCATGGCCTTTATGGATGCGTACCGCGGGATGGGTGGGTTCGCGGAGCAGGTCGCTTCCGCCTCTTCCCCAGCAGCCACTTGATCGCCAGTCCCACGAGAAAGGTTCCGGCTGCCGCAGCGAGCGGCCCGATCTCCCCCGACCAGGGATACCGAGTCAGGACGTTGTCTAGGCGCTCGGCGCCCGCCTCTTTCACCGTGGTCGCGTAAGCCTGGACTCCCTGGTCCGTGGCGAAGTCAGGAGAGACCCACGTCGCGGTGATGTCGAAGGGCCCATCGCTGTCCATTTCGACCTCACCGCTGAGTGGTTTGTCCTCCGAGGTCGACCGCAGGGTCAATGTCGATGACTGAGCTGCGACTGTCAGCCGATGCCCCTCGAGCGCCGCCCGGGCGCTCGTCATGCCCTGGAACGTGAAACCTGAGGGGCCGGCGGCGTTAGACGCCACGGTGATGACCACACCCTCGCATAGGGGGGCTGTCGCCAGCGCTGCCGGAATGGTCGCCACATCGGTTACTGAACGAAGGGTCAGGCTGCCGGCCCGGGCATCGTGGCGAAGGCAGACGCGTGGCACCTGCTTGCCGATGACAGTGACCTGGATACCGCCGCCTAGCTGTGGGGCTCGGGTCGTGAGCACGACTTTCTCGGCGCGGACATCGGGGAGCACGAACTCCTGCACCACGGTTCCCCAGTCAACTGTGAACGGTGTAGTGACCATGAAACCCTCGCCGCTGCAAGTGGCGTGAAATGCACCGGCGACCTGCGGGCACGCTGAGATAGGCGCGGGCAGCACCATGTGAACGGTGCCGGTTGCGCCCCTTAACTGGAGCTGCGTCGCGTCGGCGGTGATCGTTCCCGTCGCCGCTGTCGTGACTTCCAGCCGCGAGATGTGCTGAGCGCTGAGGTTGACGCTCTCGGCGGGGTGGATTGCAGCGGCGGCTCCGAGTGCCAGCCCGGCGGCCACCGCGCTCACGATGGCGAGAACGAAGTTCTCGCGGAGGAACTGGCTGACCAAGACCCTTGCGGACCTTCGACTCATCTGCTATCTCCCTGGCCCCGCCCGCACACTAAGACCGAGGGGCCGGTTCGTCAAGTCAAGGCCTGGGCACCGCTTGACGCCAGTTGTCGATTAGAGTCGATCGACCCAATCGCACGCATCGAGGGCTGCATGATGGGCGATCGCCCACAACCTCTTATTCATGTTGTTGCGCGGCAGCTACCGTGCTCTCGATAGGCTCGCCTTATCAGTAGCATGCCGGTCAAGATCGACCAGATGCCAGACACTAGCCAAATCCAACGGACCGCTCAGTCAGCCGTCGGAATAAGGGAAGTTGATCACCTGCCATGCTGCGCCGCGGCTCAGAGCGCGAATAGTCGGACGGCGCCGGTTCTGGCGCCACCATCGGCCACAAAAGGCCACATTTGAGTTTCCGCCCTACGTGAGGTAGTCGCGAAGTTTCGTGGAGCGCCAGGCCTGGCGGAGCTTGCACAAGGCGTTGGCCTCGATCTGGCGAACGCGCTCACGGCCCAACCCGAAGCGCTTGCCCACCTCCCTAAGGGTTCGCTGCCGGCCGTCGACCAACCCGAAACGGAGCTGGAGGACGCGTCGCTCGCGCGGGGCGAGGGTATCGAGGATGTCCTCGACCTCCGAGTGGAGCATTGTGAGTGAGACGGCGTCCGACGGTGAGATCGCTCCATGGTCCTGGACCAAGTCGCCGAGCTGGGATTTCTCCTCCTCGCCGATCGGGGTATCCAGCGACACCGGAGCCCGGGCACACCTCGCGATCTCCCGCACCTTATCGGGGCTGATCCCCATCTCCTCAGCGATCTCATCGTCGCTCGGCTCACGACCGAGCTCCTGGAACAGTCGGTGCGAAACTCGCACCAGTCTGTTGATGATTTCGATCATGTGTACGGGGATGCGGATCGTGTGGGCTTGGTCGGCAAGGGAACGTCTGATGGCCTGCCGAATCCACCAAGTTGCGTAGGTCGAGAACCTGTAGCCCTTGTGATAGTCAAACCTCTCTACCGCACGGATCAGGCCCAGGTTGCCTTCCTGTATCAGGTCCAGGAATGAGAGGCCGCGCCCGATGTACCTCTTGGCGATCGAGACCACCAGACGCAAGTTGGCCTCGGTCATGCGCTGTTTTGCCTCCCAGGCGTATTCATACCTCTCGGTGAGACGGAAGCCGGCCATCCGGTAGGCCTCCATCGCCGCGGTGCGCACGCGCGAGCGGGCCGCACCATTCGCCTGGTGCCGGCGCTCGGCCATCGCCGCCTCGAGCAGACCCGGGAGCGGAGAGAGATCGTTGAGACCCAGTAGCTCATGCGCAAGACAGGCCTGGTGCTCCTTGCGTTTGACGAGCGCCAACTGCCGGATGACTTCGGGCAACATCTCCTCTACCGAGCGCTGTCTGCCATCGATCTCCTCGAGGACACCTAGGGTCTTCAATGCGTCGTGAAGGGGCTTGGCCTCGATCGCCTGCGCCAGTTCGACCTCGTCGTTAGCCGTCAGCAGGCGGAAGCGCCCGATCTCCTTGAGGTACATGCGGATGGGGTCGTCCAGTGTGATCGAATCCATCATCTCGCTATCGAGGAACGTCTCGGCATCGAGCTGCTCTGCATCCCGGATGTCCGCCTGGTCCCTCGTGACCTCGATCCCGATATCGTTGAAAGCGGCAAATATCCGGAAGATCTGGTGCGGGTCGGCATCCAACTCGGGGAAGCCTTGGAGGATGTCTTCGGGCGTCAGGTAGCCCTGATCCTTACCCTTGACGATCAGCTCCTGCGCAGCCCCGATCAGCTCGCTGTCGAACTTGATTCCTAGTACTGAGCCGGCGGTCATGGTTCCGGTCTGCACTGCCAAATCTGGCGGCGACGGCTCAGGAGCGATCATGCTTGCCAAGTTTCGCCGATAGTACTCTCGGCCAATTCCCATTACAAGGATCATTTCAGCCACACTTGTTACTGTTTTCGCGATGCTGGCCAAAGGATCCAGTGCCGACAGGCGGCGTCGGGCTGAGCGACCCGCGGAGACGCCGCCCGTCACGCGGCGGGAGGCCAAGCAGCGGACCCGCAAGCGCCTGCTCGGCGCCGCTCGGCGATTGATCCTGGCGGGTGCCGAGAGCCGGCTCGCCGCGAGCATCGTCGCCCAGCGGGCCGGCGTCGGGGGCGCAACGTTCTATGAGCACTTCCAAAACCGCGACGATCTCCTCCAGGCGCTCTCGGATGAACTTTTCGACGAACTCAGAGACAAGCTCGCGAAGGCCCGGCGGGAGGCGTTGGCGGCGCCCAACGACGAAGAGAAACTGCGTCAAGAGTTCCGAACTCCACTCGAGGTCCTGGCCGCCAATCCGGACCTCTTCCGGCTCGCGCTCCGGGTGCGCCACCACTCGGGTTCACCGCTGGGGGACTCCAGCCGGCGCCTAACTGGCAACACCCGCAGTGACCTGGTGGCCGAGCTCGTCGCCCGCGGCTATCCGGCCAATACGCCCGGTGAGCAGCGGCGGCTGGAGATGGTCGCCGACATTCACATCGCAGCCACCGAAGTGCTCGCGTTGGGCTACATATCGGGACGTTACCCGGACCTGGACGAGGTCGTGAACATGCTAGTCCTGGTCACCCGCGGCACTCGACTGACGCGGGCGTGGCGGGCGAGTTCCCCTGCGGGGCAAATAGGCGCTGAGGCAATCAGGACATAGAGGCCGCGGAAGAACGCTTGAGCACGGGCCCAGGCCATCGATTCGTTCTCAGTGTTGTACAAGAACACGGCAGGCTTGCAAGCATGGTTCCGGATGATCCCAGGCCGACGCTCTCTCCGAGGTCGAGCTTCCCAAATTGAGGTGACTGGCCAGCGCTAACGGGACTGTCGGACACACAAACTCGTCGGGACGATCGGTCCGCAACTCTTGAGCACCGCTGCCACTGGATTTGAGCTTGGAATCAGGCGGCAGTTGGCATCGCCGCGCGCGAATACTCGCGGATCGCGCCGTCTTCGAAGTCACCTCAGTAGGCGTTCGTACACTAACCATACGGCGGAGTCGGCCATCTCTCGGTTTGTAATACGCTGTACGCGTTTGCAGGGGACGGATCTTTTCTGTGGGCCCTGGACAACGGCCGAAAGCAGTTCTTCGGGTCGATCCAGCCACCCACACCGTCACCGACCAGATCTGCCGGCGCACTCTCGCCCCGGACTGAGTTCGCTCTCCGGGAGAAGTATCCTGGCGCCATTCGATGGCAGACAAGACCGGCAAGCGGCGCGACTTCTGGTTCGCCTACGCGGCCTGGTTCGCGCTCAACGGCACTTGGTTCGTGATCAACATCATCTTGCCCGGGGGAATCGTCAAACTCTCGATGCCGGGCGTCGCGCCGATCGCCACCTGGCTAATCATCCTCCTCAATGTCGGTGTCCCGATCGCGCTCGCATTCACCCGACCATTAGCGGCGCTGGGCATCATTAGCGCCATCGGCACGCTGTTTGCATTTGTGGTCGCGGAGGGGCTGTTGTTCGTCGTGGGCGCACGCATCGGGCAGCTGACAGGCGGGCCCAACTTCGAGGCGCTCGGCGACCCCGGGACCGGTTTGTTGTTCGTGGGGATCGGCCTCATCGGGTTCGTGATCTTCGCAGTGTTCGTCCTGCGCATCATCGACAAGCAGATCAGATGACGAGGCGATCGGAGGGTGCACATTACAGCGCCGCTACGGTCGCGAACCCCCGTGGTTGACCAGTTGAGACCGATCCTTTTCGAGTTCTGTCCAGGCCGCGTCATACGCGTCGCAGGTCCGGCTGACATTGCGTATGGTCGAAGCAGTTGCTGCACCGTTGCCGGCACGCGTAGACGGGTCGGTATTCACGTCCAGTCCCCCTAGCACCGGGTTGAGAGGTCGCCCGCGGTCGTATTCACTCCGGTGAGCCCCGGCCAACAGACGGTCACAGTGCAGGTCATCGGTGTGTCGGCGGCTGGAAGTTCTTCACCGATGCTGCTGTCAAGAACGACGGTGATTTGCGTCAGGTACGCCTCCACGGCAGCGAGGAACCCGGCCGGCTGATCGCCGAGAACTCAGCGGCAGCCGCACCTGCGGCGGCAATCGATCTTGACGTTGACAGCCAACTCGACCTGCCATAGCGTTAACCGATGCTCCGGGTTCCGCTCACAGCGTGAACGCCTTTCGACCCGTTTCAGGAGTGAAAGCCATGAAAGCCAAGGTGATCCTCACCATGATTTCGGCGCTGACAGTCGTCGTGGGGGCAGTCGGCGTTTGGCCGGTGGGAGCGGCCTCAGCCCAGGGAGGGTTTACGCGCCAGATTGCCATCGGGGGCACCACATCGTTCCTGTCGGCTGCTCCGGACGTGGACGCTGCAATCCAATCACCCGAGTTCGCCATCGGCGAGGAAGACACCGAGGGCGCCGATGCCTCGGCCGCCGACAGCCGTCACGGGGTCGATCGCAGCTTCTCGACCCCGACGACCGGCGCCGGTACGCAGGTGAATGCGCACAAGCAAGCCAAATCCAATCCAGAGCTGGGGGTCCACTTCCCGGGACTCAACTTCTTCAACCAGCGCTTCGCCAACGGCGGCAACCAGTTCTCAGTCGAGCCGCCGGATCAGGGCATGTGCGTCGGAAACGGCTTCATCCTCGAGTCGCTCAACGACGTGCTGCGCGTGTATCACATGGACGGCACTGCCGCCAGCGCGACGGTGGACCTCAACAGCTTCTACGGCTACCCGGCGGCCATCAACCGCCCGACACTCGTGCAGGGTCCGTTCGTCACCGATCCCACATGCATCTACGACCAGACGACGGGGCGTTTCTTCAACGTCGTGCTGACACTGGAGGTGAAGGCGACCTCACCCAGTCGAGGTAGATTCCTTGGGCCGAACCACCTGGACCTTGCGGTCAGCAACACCTCCGACCCGACCGGCACGTGGACGATCTATCGGATCCCGGTGCAAGACGACGGCTCCGATGGCACGCCAGATCATAACTGCGTCCCGGCTCCCACACCCCCACCTGCTTTCCGTACCAACCCGCGAGCCTGCATCGGCGATTACCCGCACATCGGCGCCGATGCCAACGGCATTTACCTCGAGACCAACGAGTACGACCTGTTCGGCGACGGCTACCGCGGCTCGCAGATCTACGCCATCTCCAACCAGCACTTGGCCACGCTGCCCGCGAGCATCACGGTGACTCAGTTCGACACCGCCCACCTGGGCCCCGGCGGCAAGCCCGGTTTCACCATCTGGCCGGCCCAGTCGCCGGGATCGTCATCCTTCGCGGGCGCTCAGGGCGGTACGGAGTACTTCTTGAGCTCGACCGCGGCCGACGAGGCGCAATGCGATTCGGAAGCCCAGTTGTGCAGCGGATCAGGCACCAGCAACCAGCTGGTGCTGTGGGCGCTGAGCAACACGTCCTCCCTGGCTGCCGGTAGCCCAGCCCTCTCGCTGAGCAACACTGTCCTCACGGTGGATCAATACGCTATTCCGCCCAAGTCCGAGCAGCCGACCACCGGCGACTGGCCGCAGGGGCAGTGTCTCAACGATCCCGCCTGCGCGCCTCTCCTGATCGGTGTGCCGGATCCGTTCGTCGAGGTAGTAGCCCGCCTGGACAGCAATGACACGCGTATGCAGCAGGTGTCTTATGCCAACGGAAAGGTCTGGGGCGCCCTCGACACGGACGTCATCGTCAACGGCGTCCACAAAGCAGGAATCGAGTACTTCGTGGTCAAACCGGACACGTCGACCGGTTCGGTAACCGGGAAATTGGCCCTCCAAGGCACGCTGGCGCTGGCAAACAACAACCTGACATACCCCGCCATCGGCGTCACGGCAAGCGGCCGCGGTGTCATGGCGTTCACTGTGGTCGGCGCCGACCACGACCCGAGCGCCGGCTACGCCGCTCTGGATGCCCAGGTCGGTGCGGGCGACGTGCACATCATCGCTGAGGGCGCAGGGCTGGACGACGGCTTCACCGCCTACCGGGCGCAGGTCTTCCCCAACCCGGTGCGCGTGCGCTGGGGTGACTACGGGGCGGCGGCAGTCGTCGGCAACAGTATCTGGGTCGCGTCCGAATACATCGCGCAGAGCTGCACGCTAGCGCAGTGGCTGACGCCTCCGATCGGCCGCTGCGGCAATACACGCGGGGCATTAGGCAACTGGTCGACGCACATCAGCCAGCTGACGCCGTAGGCATCAAGCCGCATTTGACGAGCAGGCCAGTGGAAAACCTTTCCACTGGCCTGTCCGGCCCGCTGGTGATGCTAGCGGCTAACTAGAGCCACTCCGGGTAGCCAGCCCACCGAGGAATATGTGTGCCCCTCAGGCCGGGCAGGCCACCAGTCGACTGGCGTTCCGAACGCAACTGCCGCGGAGCAGCATCGTATGAACGACTTTCTCATGCACAAGGCAGCGTCCGGGGACCGGCGACCCATGCCGAGGCCAGAGGCTTGGCTTCGTCTGTGCCGGACTCCGATGCCAAGTGCTCCACCCAGCACGCCTAGCGTCATTTTCGGGCGTTGGCTGCACCTGTCAAGCCATGTAAAGTAAGTGCGCACAGGACACACTGTGACCGGTTGCGGCTGAGGGCGATAGGAGTAGAAAGAAGCCGCAGGACGAGCGCCTAAATGGGGTGGCCTGAATGAAACTCATCTCGAGCGTGTGGCGGCCGGGCAGCGGCGCCCAGTGGGTCAAAGTTGGTTTGTCGGTGTCCGATTTCAAGACGGCGGACACAACTTATTTCGAGCAGGGCCTGCGGCTGGTCGACTTTGAGCTGGAAGGCGGCCAATACACCGGTGTCTGGCGACCAGGCAGCGGTGCCCAGTGGGTACGAGCTGGCCTCTCCTGGAGCGACTTCAAGGCCCAGGACCTAGCTTATTTCAACCTAGGCCTCAGGATCGTCGACATCGAAATCGACGGTGGCAAATACGCTGCAGTCTGGCGGCCGGGGACCGGCGCACAGTGGGTGCAAGCGGGCCTGACCTGGGATGCCTTCAAGACGCAAGACCTGGGGTACTTCAAGGAAGGCCTGCGGCTTGTCGACATCGAAATCCAAGGTGGCAAGTTCACGGGCGTTTGGCGACCAGGCACAGGTGCGCAGTGGGTGCACGCGGGGATCTCTCCCGGCCAACTCGTGGCTCAAGACGCGATCTACGGACTGCAGGGCTTACGGATCCACGTGCTCAAGGTCCAGGACGGCGCGCTCACCGCAGTCTGGCGACCAGGTACCGGAGCCCAAGCCCTCCACTTCGGCTTGTCGGTCGAGCGGTTCGCGGCCGAGGACACGGCGAAGTTCAAGGCCGGGCTTCGTTTGCAGGCGCTCGAAGTCCACGAGCGGCCAGTGATCATCTACAGGTTGCCGTTCGCCGATGCCAGCGGCTGGGCGCTTGGCAAGGGCAATTGGGACGACCCCCAAAATGGACACAGCCAAGGCGATCCGCTCGGTTGGCAGGCATATGCCTATGACTTTCTGCACGACGAGGAGGGAGCGATTCGGGCCGCGCGCGCCGGAACCGTTTATGACCTCGACGAGTCAAGCTCGCAGAATGGCTTTAATCCTAACGACCCATGCAATCCGGGTGTTGGTAATTACCTCGTCATCAAGCACGACGACGGCACGTTCGGCGTGTACTGGCATATGAAGCACGATGGCGTGCTAGTGACAGAAGGACAGAGCATTGCCGAAGGGGACCAGGTCGCCCTGTCGGGAAATACGGGCAACTCCAGTGCTCCCCACCTACACTTCGACGCGCGAATCGGATGGGATCTCGCCTATTCATGCAGCAATCTTTCCGAGTCTCCTGGCTTGCCTGTCTTTTTCGAGGACAAGAACCATTCCTATTGGCGGCCAAGAGTCGACGACTCTCTTGCCCCAAGCAGCAGTTGATTGGTGTCCGTGTGGCCTCCGTGCCACCTACCTGAGTGGCTCTAGCCACAACTGATGGGCCGATGTAGAGTCCTGTGGCGATGAGCTCTCTAGCGCCAGTCGCTTCGCGGGACAGGTCGTGCCCACCCGTTGAACGACCGCGAGAAGAGGCCCTATCCGAGAGCTGCGACGACATTGGAGAAGACGTTCACGATCTGGTTGCCCATCGTTATGAGAATCACTATGACCACGATCGAAACTAAAACCCGGATCAGGGCATACTCCACCATACCTTGGCCACGCTGCCTGCATATGTGAGACCAAACACGACTCATTGCTAATCATCTCCCTCTCGTTTCAACTCGAATTACTGCGGTTACGGGATGGCGGGGAAAATTCGCGCGAGCTCCAGCGGTATCTCAAGCCCTCGATCCGCCAAACGATCCAGGATCCGCGGCCGGATGCTGGCGGTCGCAAACCCGCCGAGAGAACTCTGCCCTCGGGGTCGAGTCCCGTGCGAGTGAAATGAAAGATGTCCTGCATGCTGATGACGTCCTCGTCCATGCCGGTAATCTCGCTGATCTGGACGACCTTGCGGCTCCCATCGCGCATGCGCTCCAGATGGACCACAACGTTGAATGCACTTGCGATTTGGGAGCGAATCGCTCTCGGCATTAGGTCGTAGCCGGCCATCATCACCAACGTTTCTAGGCGGGCCAGCGCGTCGCGCGGCTTGTTTGCGTGAAGGGTGGTCATGGAACCGTCGTGGCCGGTGTTCATCGCTTGCAGCATGTCCAGGGCTTCGGATCCTCGAACCTCCCCCACGATCAGGCGATCAGGGCGCATGCGGAGCGATGAGATGACGAGGTCGCGGAGAGTGATTTCTGGCGAGCCATCTGCACCTGACAGGCGCGACTCGAGCCTCGCCACGTGACGCTGCTGAAGCTGAAGCTCGGCTGCGTCCTCCAGGGTTACGATCCGCTCGTCGTTTGGTATGTAGCCCGACATCACGTTGAGAAGCGTGGTCTTGCCGCTACTGGTGCCCCCGCTGACGAGAATGTTTGCCCTCGCCATCACGCAAGCCTCGAGAAACCCGAAAGCGCTCTCGCTGCAGCTCCCGAGCTGTATCAGGTCATTCTTGTGGAGCAGGCCGCGGACGAACTTGCGGATGTTGAGCAGCGGACCATCGATCGCCACCGGAGGAATCGCCGCGTGAACCCTCGAGCCGTCCGGTAGGCGGGCATCACAGATTGGGTTTTGGGCATCGATCCGGCGGCCGGCCCATTCGACGATGAACCGGATCACGTCGAGCACCTCCTGCTCGCTGCTGAAGGTGATCGGGGTCAGCATTAGGCGGCCGTTTACCTCGACATAAACGTCACGACCCCCCACCACCATCACCTCGGACACTTGCGAGTTCGCGACCAGCGGCGCAAGCGGTCCGAGCCGAGCGATGTATTCAGGTTCCGCGGGATCGATCGCCGGTGTGCTCATATCGTTTCCAAGATTCTCACTGTGTCAGGTGGACCGAAGGCGGCCATGTCCGCAGCGTGGGATCGGCCGAGATCGCCACGTTTCCGGTGCCGATGACACTGACAGTCCATGCAATCACGCCTCCCGCGATCGTCGCCTGGTAGGCGCTGTTGCCGTTAATGGTCACGGACGCCGCCGGTATGTAGAAGACGCCGATAAGGCTGGTGAAGCCGGCGCCGTTGACCTTGTTGCCCGAGCACGCGTTTGGCTGTGACGACTGCTCCGGCCCGGGCTCGTAGAGCACTACGCGCTGGTACTGATAACCGCTGTATAGATATATGTCTCCGGTGCCGTGCTGGTCCAGACACCCGCCCCTGGGGATGAAAATGACGACCGCGCCGGGCGTCGATGCCCCCGGACATGCGACGCCGTTGCCGCTTGACGTGTCGGCGCAATGTCCCTCGTTGGCCAGGTCACCGCGCGGCGGCATGCCTGCCGTCGGGTTGGCATTGGGTAGCCCAGGTGCGAGCGGTAGCCCTTCCGGGTCGGGCGGCGCCGGCTGGCCGGTGGGCCATCCGGCCGGAAAGGTGCTGCTGTTAATGTTCGCGAAGCCTGCGGCCGCGAAGTTGGTCAAGTAGGCCAGGCCGGAGCAAGAGCCGTTTTGAGCGATGTACACGTTGTAGTACTGCGCACCGGGATCGGTGGTCACCGAGACTTTGATTACCCCGTTTCCCACGGTCACCGTCTTACACATTGAGGGAGCGCTTTCGCGCAGATAGCACGTCGGCGTCATCGGCCCGCTGCAGCTCGGGACCCCGTTTGGCTCCCAACGAACGGCGGTGACCTCGACGGACCATATCCCTGTCAGGTTGCCGGACCCGTTGGGGATGGCCGAGAAGGTGCCGCTGCAGCTTCCGTTCAGATCCCAGAATTGTGGTAGTGCCCTGACCGATAGCAGGGAGCCATCGCTAATGGTCCCGACCACGCTCTGCCTGCTGATCTGAATCAAAGTCGCGCCCGCGGCGGCATTCTGCGATACGGTGAAGGTCTGGCCTTCCACCGCTACCTGCGAGTTCTGGGCCACCGCTCCGGGCAGCGGGGAGACCGATATCTGCACCTGGTTGGTGCCAGTGAGGTCCCCGTTGAGAGTCGTGACGTTGGGTTGGTTGGCGGCGGCCATGTTCGGCTCATCGGGCGGTCGCAGCTCGTTGCTGAGGAAACCGCCATTCTCCGTGATTCCGGCCTGGAAGTCGTATACCCCACCGGCCAGGAAGTAGCAACCGTTGGGTCTTGGGTCAGCCGCATAGCTTCCGGGCTCCTCCACGCTGCCGTTCGTCGAGTTCCAGGTCCGCGAGGTGGGATTGAGGGTGGGGAGCGGATAGCCAGGGTCGGCCATCGTCCAGCCGTTGGCCTGCGTTCCAGTCACCGTCCACGGGTTTGGCGTATTGAGGGCGGGAGGCGTGCCGCAGATGTCGATGACATTGCCGTCGACAGCGCCGCCCGCGCCCGCACTGTTGTCGAAGACGCTTCCGTTCGACCAGATGTCGCCCGTCACGAAAGTCTGGGAAGTCCCCTGGAAGGTCAATGACTGGCCTCCGTTGCCGCCGCAACCGGAAGGACTCAGGGTCTGGATGGCGGCTCCGTTGGTGCCGGCCCGGCGCGCCACGGCCGTAGCGGTCGCGGACACATTGATGGTTTGGTCGGAGCCTAACACCTGCATGATCGCCACCGGCATCGAGTGCGTGACAGTCACGGCAAAGCTGATGCCTGCGATCGCCTTGTTCGTGACGGTGATGTTCAGCAGCTGCCCCCACGGATCGCTAAAGCTGCAGCTCGCGGCGACCGTGCCCAGCCCAGAGCAGGAAATCGAGCCGTACAGGGCTTCGTTGCTTGCATACGTTTGCGCGGCCATCTGCTCGGATTGCGCGTAGTCGTTGGTGTTCATGTACGTATACGCGGCAGCAAGCGCGGCGGCATCTGCGGCTGCTTGAAGATGCCGGCGGTCCAGGTAGGCTCGTCCGCTGTCGATGGCGAGACCGACGAACCCGAACAGAACCAGAATCATCAAGGCCACTAGCACGATGGCCTGGCCCCGCTGCGTTTGTCGCGAACCGCCGATCATCTCAATATTCCGTCCGGTAGACTGCGCCGGCAACGATGATGAGATTGCCGGCGAACTGTTGAATGATCGGGGTGATCGGCACGAAGTTGTAGCGGATCGTCACCTGTAGCGCGGCGTGGTTACTGGCCGGATTCGTCGCGCTGCAGGTGCCGTTGTCGAAAGCCCAGATCTGGCCGCCCGGCGCGTTTTCGAGTGTGGGAGACAGCGATTCAACCATTGATGGTGGGTTCGGCTCTGTGATGTAGATCCATCCCTGATTCGCCGCGGGCGCCGCCCCGGTGATCGGTCCGTTGGGGCATGGATTGGCAAGGTTGACGTCAACCGCATGGATCCTCGCAGCGCGCTCTACGTCGGCGTTGGTAGGGAGTAGCGGGGAATCGCGAATGGCCACGCGTACAGCCTCGTTAACGGCCTGGTTGAGGGTGATGTAGATATATACGACCCGCCCGAAGTCAACGATGCCGAATATGAGGAGCAGGAGCAGTGGCGCGACGATCGCGAACTCGACCATCGATTG
>WNFB01004910.1_pt1 | contig 15724 bp, 15 predicted proteins | sample 5400501 | NCBI WGS metagenome assembly WNFB01 (sample SAMN13153341, study PRJNA577476) | soil metagenome | isolation source: 200 cm saprolite under Douglas fir tree site 2 hole 1 | place: USA:California | collected 2015-04-18
ACAAGCTCATACGGTTAGCACAGAATTCGGTGCACTCAGGGTGAGCGCCAGCCGTTTTTCGCTCACGTCACCATTGCGGTTCCCGCTCAGCTACCACCCACCCGTAGATCTTCCTCATCGCTTTCCGTGCTTAGAGTTTCCAGGAGGTGGAACATGATGCCACGCTTTCGCAGACTCTGGGTTGAGGAGAAGGGGCAAGATATAGCCGAGTACGCGGTGATGCTTGCAGTAATTTTGGTCCTCGTCGTCGGAACTATCAGGCTCATCGGGTCGAACGCCAACACAGCGTTCTCGAATGTGGCCAGCTCACTTCAGTAACCGGAACTGGCAGCACGATGGAGTTCCCGAAGATTCCCGCGAGGTGAGAACCGAAACGGGAGGTCACCTCGCGCCTCGAGCGCGGACAATTTGGACGCTGGGACCGTGAGGCGAAGACCCACGTAGCTGGGGTGCGGGTGGAGTTCGTCCCGACGACAGGTTACGAACTGGCCATGAATGTCGTCCAGTTGTCGATGATCGAGCCAACGCCAGTATTCACGCGGCTTTGAGATTGGGGGCGTGGAGAACCCGAAGCTTACCATCGACTTTGACAAAATTCGGAGAGTTGTTCTGGCTCGGCGGAGGCCGCCAATGCCGAAAACAAATCTGAACCGGGAAACATGCGAGCCCGAAAACGAGATACTGAACAACAACAGAGACCAGCCGATATCTGCTGTCTTAACGAGGGTGGTGGAACGGGTGTGTTCGCTGACGGGTGCCGATGGAGCTGCTATTGCTCTCCGCGACCCGCAGGGCGTCTTCTGCCAAGCCAGCACGGGCGACGCTCCTGATGTGGGTTCACGACTACAACCTGACTCCGGCCTTACCAGAGAATGCTTTGAAACTGGTCAGGTAGTGCTCTGTGAAGACGCCGAAAATGATTCACGAGTACGCCGGTCGATTGCTAGGAGCTTGCACTTGCGTTCGGTCGTGGCTGTGCCCATCCAGGCACAAGGCTCGGTTGTCCGTGTAGTAGAGGTGTTCTCTTCTCGACCTTCCGCCTTTGCCACCACCGAGGTTGCCGCGTTGCAGCGTATCGCCGATTTACTCGCTCCTATTTCGGCTCCAGGGCCGGTGCAGGGCGAGCGACCTGTTACAAGTGGTCGGCCCCTTTTCGTCGCCCAGGCAGAAGCGCCCTCGTTCGCTGAAGAGCAGCCGGCAGCCCAACAGGCCTCTATCGTGGGCCCTCCGGAGCGCTGGGCCGATTCGACACGGCAGATTATAGGAGAAGAGGGAGGGCTCTCCTCTCCCGCGGTTACGCCGGGCATTTTTGTGCGGTTCGGTGGAAAGAGGGACGCAGCGCGAACATGGCTTGCTGCTGCTGCAGCGGTTCTGTCTTTGCTCTTGCTTCTGTCCTTCGCTTTCTTGCTTCTATTCTCTGCCAGGGCCATTCCGCCCGCTTCGGGTCCGACGAGACCCGGCGAGGCGGTTACTGGATCGACGGGAGCAGAAGTTCCCTCCCCTACGTCGCCCGCGGGTCCGGTTGAGGAAAGCAAAACTCTGGCACTTAAAAACCCCTCTCCGCAGCCGGCCCAGCCCTCGAAGGTGCCAGCCGTGGAAGCTCACGATGCAGGAGTCGTACGTCCGGTTTCCCCAGTACTTGAGATTGAGGATGCGCCGCCCGGAGCGCAGATTTTTGTCGATGACCAGTTGACCGCCTCAACAAATTTGGAAGGTGAGGCGAAAATTTCGACGCTCGCTCCCGGTCAACACCGGCTGCGTCTGAGGCTCAACGGTTATCAAGATTACGACCAGGGCATCGATCTGTCGGCGGGGCAGACTTCCAGAGTCGTGGCAAAGCTTGAACCGTTCGAACTGCCGATCTTGACTGCACCCGCGCAGCCTCCGAGCCTTGCGGTCACGGCGACACCTCCTCCCGTCGTGAGATCGACGAAGGTTGCCATTCCCGACTTCGTGCTGGATCGCACCCTCAAGGGCCACTCCAGTTGGGTCACTGCCGTCGCGTTCAGTGCCGATGGGCAGCGACTGGCCTCGGGAAGCTGGGACCAGACTGTCAAGTTCTGGGACGTGCCCTCGGGGGAAAAGTTGGGCAGCCTCGCCAGCAAGGTGAAGGAAGTCCAGACGCTTGCCTTCAGTCGCGACGGACACTGGCTGGCGACGGAGAATTCCGCCAACACGGTCACCCTTTGGGATGCCGCGACGGGACGGGAAATCCGAACGCTTCCTGGCAATAAGCCTTTGGGCGTCTTGGGTAGTAACTGGGTTTATTCGATCGCCTTCAGTCCCGATGGCCGCTGGCTGGCCACTGGCGTGGACGACAAGACCGTTCGACTATGGGATGTCAAGACGGGGCGCGCGGTACGTGATCTGGTCGCGCCCCGAAGGTCCGTGATCTACATCGCCTTTAGCCCGGATGGGCGTTGGCTGGCTTCCGGAGCTGATGACAAGACTATCAGGATTTGGGAAGTATCCACCGGACGAGAAATACGGACGCTGAGCGGTCACAAGAAGCCCATTTACGCTGTTGCTTTCAGCCCGAACGGACGCTGGCTCGCCTCCGCGAGTGCAGACAAGAACGTAAAGCTCTGGGAAGTCGCCACCGGCCGGGAGATCCATACTCTGACGGGTCACGCGAACGTGGTGAGCAGCCTTGCTTTTAGCCCTGACGGTCGCTGGCTGGCTTCCGGCAGTTGGGATAAGACCATCAAGATCTGGAACGTGGAGTCAGGGCATGAAGTGCAGACTCTGGGCGGGCACACCCATCACATCTATACGGTCGCTTACGATTCCCGCGGACGGTGGCTAGCCTCGGGCAGCGAAGATGGCACGATTAAGCTCTGGCGATTGGGCGAAGCCGTAGACCAGATCGGATTGCGATGACAAGTAACGCGGGAAACGAAGGTGTCTGAGGCACCGGTCCGAAAGACGACAGTCTCGGGCGGGGAAATTCGTGAATCAGAAAAGGAAATCCAGGGCCATCTCAATACATGTCCAATTCTCAATAAGGGAGAAGCCGTTATGTGGAACCAAGCACATCCTTATGAAAGCGTGTCTGGCGCGGTCCGATGCGGGTCGCATTTTGGAACCGTCCAGTCCGTCATGCTGCTGGCCGTTATCGTGCTGGGCGTGGGCACGAGTATTGTTTCCGCGCAGAGCCTGAACTGGGAGGGACAGGACGGAATCTACGTCACGCCACTGGCTTACGCGGTTCCTTCGACCGACAAAGGCTTGGGCAGGCCCGTTGTTGCCTATCACTACCTCGACGCCGGGCCAGTCCTGGGCGGATTCCATCAGGTGTCGGTCACCGTGGGAGCATTCAACCGTGTTGAGTTTGGGTACACGCGAAATCTCCATCAGGATGGCAGTACGGCCGGCCTGAGTAACCTATGGAGCAGCGGTTTCAATACCTTTCACGGAAAACTCAATTTCTTACCGGAAAGGAGAGCGTGGCAGCCCGCCTTGTCGGTGGGTTTTGTGGCGCGCAGCCAGGTTCGAAATGTAGGGGGCGTCATCCAAGGCCAGGACACGACCAACGCAGACTTCTACGCCGTAGCCACCAAGACGGTAACCCAGATTCGGAAGCTTCCGTTGGTGTTCAATCTCGGTTACAAAGCCACTAATGCCTCGTTGCTGGGGCTCGTGGGAAACGCTCCAGCCTATAAGGGACGATTGTTCGGGGCGGCCGCGTTCGCCCTTAAAGGGCCAGGGAGGAGTACGATCTTGCTGGGCTCTGAATTCCTGCAGGAGCCACGAAGCGTTGAAAACTTGCCAGCCGCGGTGGTACCGACCACCATAACTTACGCAATTCGCATTGTGCCTGCAGGGGCTCTGCCCCTCCATGGTTGGGGCGTGGAGAACCCGAAGCTTACCATCGACTTTGGTGTAGCCCAGGCTGCCGGCACTGTCATGCCCGGGGTGAACCTCCAGGCACGGCATCAATTCGCCCTTGGTATCTCTTACGGATTCTGAGGCCCGGAAAAACGCAAAGTGTGGCTCTCAGTGAGAGCGTCCCCACAGCGATTGGGGACAATCCTGGTGTGTTCCCCGATGCTACAATTAATTGTTCGATCGCCGCTTCCCACGGTTCCAAATATCTCCTCGAGGTGCATCGATGGCAACGGTTGAAGCCCCCACTCGCCCGCAGGTCCGCCTGCATGAAGGTCCGTTCGCAAATGAGCCGCTGGTTGATTTCAGCAACCCAGAAAATGCCCACAAGATGCGCGCTGCGATTGAGAAAGTGCGCGCGCAGCTGGGGCGCGAATATGACCTGATCGTTGGCGGAAAGCGCGTCAAGACCACGGACAAGATCAAGTCTTTGAATCCGGCGAAACCCTCGCAGGTCGTTGGACTCCACCAGAAAGCAGGGAAGGAACACGTTGAGCCCGCGATGAATGCCGCGCTCAGGGCATTTGAGACGTGGAGCCGCACTTCGGTCGAGGAGCGCGCCAGCCTGCTGTTCCGCGTCGGCGACCTGCTGCGCGAGCGCAAGTTTGAGTTTTCCGCGTGGATGGTTTTCGAAGTCAGCAAGAACTGGGCGGAAGCTGATGGCGACGTCGCCGAGACCATCGATTTCTGCGAGTACTACAGCCGCGAGGCGCTGCGCCTCGCGAAAACGGAATTGCCAGTGCAGTTGCCCGGGGAGCGTGATCGCTTGCTTTACATTCCGTTGGGCGTCGGCGCGGTGATTCCGCCGTGGAATTTTCCTGCGGCCATCATGGCGGGCATGACGCTGGCTTCGATTGTCTCAGGCAACACGGTGATTCTGAAGCCGTCGAGCGACTCGCCGACTATCGCCGCAAAATTCGTCGAGCTTCTGGAAGAGGCGGGCATGCCGGACGGCGTGGTCAACTTCTGTCCTGGAGCGGGCGCCAGCTTTGGCAATGCAGTGGTCGCACATCCCAAGACCCGTTACATCGCCTTTACCGGCTCACGCGAAGTCGGGCTGGACATCAACAAGCGTGCCGCGGAAAAACCTGAAGGGCAGCTCTGGATCAAGCGTACGATTCTCGAAATGGGCGGCAAGGACGCGATCATCGTGGACGCGGACGCCGATATTGATTCGGCGGTCGAGGGCGTGGCGGTTTCCGCATTCGGATTCCAGGGACAGAAGTGTTCAGCCTGCTCGCGCGCCATCATTGACGAGCGCATCTACGACAGGTTCCTCGAAAAGCTGAAGGCGCGGGTGGAGACGATTACTGTCGGAGATCCCACAGAGAACCCGAACATGGGCGCGGTGATCAACGAAGGCTCGATGAAGTCGATCCTCCAGTACATCGAGATCGGCAAGAAAGATGGCAGGCTGATCACCGGCGGCGGCGCGGCCAAGAACGCGGGCGAGGGATACTTCCTCCAGCCGACGGTCATCGCCGACATCCCTCCCAAGTCGCGCCTGGAGCAGGAAGAAGTCTTTGGGCCGGTGCTGGCGGTGATCAAGGCGAAGAACTACGATCACGCGCTGGAGATCGCGAACGACACCGAGTTCGGCCTAACTGGCGCGGTCTACAGCAAGTCACGGGAGAAGATCGAGCGCGCCATTGAGGAGTTCCATGTCGGCAACCTGTACATCAACCGCAAGTGTACGGGCGCCACGGTGGGCGCGCATCCGTTTGGCGGATTCAACATGTCCGGCACCGACTCGAAGTCCGGTGGGCCCGATTATCTGTATCTGTTCACCCAGGGCAAATCGGTGGGTGAGAAGATCATTTAGTCTGAACTGTTTGGAAGAGCCGGAGGCGAAAGCCTCCGGTTTTTTCTGTGCGGGCGAAGGCACAGCCTTTCCACATACCGGGAATGGCTGATCCCAGTCTCGACGGAGTAGACGTTTGCAACGGTGTACTTTCGCACATTCCAGTTTGGCTATAATGTTGCGGTTTGTGACCTTCATTCCGGTCGGCAAGGGGCACAGGTGCGGCTGTCACTGAATACCCGCGGAGTGGGAGATGTCACGATTGTCCGGTGCAGCGGGCGCATCGTGGCCGGCGGTGAAACAGAGTCATTGCGCGACCACGTCAGCGGGCTCTTGCAGGATCGCAGGGACATTGTCCTGCATCTCGGCGAGGTGGTCTTCATCGACAGCAGCGGACTGGGAACGCTCGTACGGCTGCTGACCACCACGCGCAGAGTTCGCGGCGACTTGAAATTGTGTAACGTGCCGCCGGACGTCCATAAGGTCCTGAAGATGACAAACCTGATCACGTTGTTTGATACGCACGAATCCGAAGAGGGCGCGGTTTTGGCGTTTTATAGCCGCAACACCACTCCAGGGCGGGTGGCTTTCGCGGGCCTCAACGTATTGTGCGTGGATCAGTCCGCCGATGTGCTCGCTTACTTGCGGGAGTTATTGCGGGGTGCCGGATACAACGTCCTCACCAATAGCAACCTGCATGATTCATTGATCCTGAGCCGGGCAACGCGGCCTGGCTTGCTGATCCTGGGTCCGAACCTGATGGCGTCGCCCGGAACCCAGCAAGCCTTCCGGGCCGCCTGCGCCACTGTGCCCGTAGTGGAGCTCGGAAATGAATTTTCCACACTGGATGCGGGCCAGGCCGCATCCGAACTTCTGGAAAAAGTCCGGGCACACCTGCATTCGCAGGGTGGGGTCGCTTCCTAGAGGTCCCAACGAACTAACGCCGCTTCCGGCGCCCGAATCCTACACATTGCGCAAACAGAAAGGCCGCCCCGGGCGGGCGGCCCCATTTTCGAACAATATTCAAATCTACGACGGAACTCCGGCTCCCGTCGGCGGACTCGACGCGGCGGCGGTCGCGGCGGCAGCCTCGTTCAGAATCCTATGATGGATGGTAAACAGCGCCAGCTCCAGGCGGTCGGAGACGCCGATCTTGTCGTACACGTTGCGCAGATAATTCTTGATTACCTGTTCCGTGGTACCGAGCTGCGAAGCGATTTCTTTGTTCTTGTATCCCTGTACGATCAGTGCGACGATGCGCAGCTCTTTGGCGGTCAAGCGGTCCCGCACCCGCAGGCCAACCATATCGTTTTCGGTCAGCTCGCTGGGGACGGCGATGTCCTGTACCCACGTTTCGCCGCGTGCTACCTTGCGCACGCAGTCCACTAGCGACGGGCTGGTCACGTTGCGGTAAACCACGCCATGTGCGCCGGAGGCCATATAGCGTTGCGCGCTCTCGCCGGTGTCGGCGAGGATCACGATCCGGGTTTTGTTGCGGCTCGCCGCCTGCACCGCGACGTTGAAGTCGGAATGAAATCCCCCGGCCATGACGAGTACGGCGGCACGGAACTTATCCAGCGCCATAAACATTTGTTCCGGAGTCTGCGCTTGCGCCACAATACGCATTTCATCTTCGACCGCCAGCACTTTAGCGATTCCTGCGCGGAAGATTGCTTGGTTATCAGCCAAAATCAGCTTGAGCATCTTGTCAGCGCTCCCAATTTAGGAGTTGCGAACGAACTCGTAAGTATCAATGACACAGGCCACGCCCCGAGCCTCTGCCGGACTACTCGCAGGCGGTTCATCGGTACGTATCACACGTCCCCGGCACTGGATGACGACGTCCTCTTTTCCGCCCGTCACATCCGGCGGCAGCGTGATTTCAAATTCCACGGGCGAGCCCACCTCCAGCATGGCATCGGCGCGGATGTACACGCCAGCGGCGCTGAGGTTCCCCGTTACTCCGCGGGCTTCCCCCTCAGAATCCTCCTTGTGGATTTTGATCGGCAGTTCCAGCGGAAATCTTTTTCCGGTCCGTGCTTCGGACACAAAACCTCCTCTGTCCTGGCCTTGTTTGTGTGCAAAAGCCAGCTTCATATGCCATCTCCTGGCGGAGCCAAATTCGCCGTGCTTAGTGGTCCGGTTATATCACGAAGCCTACCCTCGACAAAAGCCTGTTAACTGTTTAGATAAGGGTAGGAAGTAGGTTCCCCTCCGAGGGGGACGGCTTTGGCGTGCCCGGTTGCCGTGCGGGCGCCAGCTTTTGGAAATCCGTCGGCACGTGTAGGTATGCGCGCTTCGTCTTGCGACGGCGAGGTGTGGCGACGAAATATGGCCCATCCAGATGGCATAACCAGCAGAAAAGAATAGGTAAGGGCCGTTTGGTGGCCTTCCAAAGTCCCCTACTGTGTTTCTTGCGTTTGCCCCGACATCCCGAAATGATCGGAAAATTCAAAACGCTTCCCGTTTGCGTCATAGATTACTTTTTTTCTACTTGCGGGATCTTTATCCAAAATGCTTCTTCCCACATGCTTCCACGGGATCTGCACTCCTAAAACGTCGGTGACGGTCGGAAGTAGATCGATGTGCTGCACGTCAGAGTCCGAGACAGCAAAGATTCTTTGGCCGGGGATTTTGATAAAGAGCGGTACGGACATGATCAGTTCCGCATTTCTGTTGCTTAGATCTCGACCAGGAGAATCCACGCGCCAACTGACGCCATGATCGGCCGTAACAATAACGAGCGCACTGTCGTAAACACCTGAATCTTTCAGTTTCCCAATAAAGGCACCCAGTTGCTTATCAGCATAGCCAATCTGCATGAGATAGCGGCTTCGGACCCAGGCCAAAGTACCGGGATCTCGTGCGTGGGAATGACCGAATACCGCAGGCGGGCCACCCGCGTGAATTTTTCCCTGCGGGTCAAGCATATAGGGAGAGTGGGGCAGCCACTGGTGGACGAAGTAGAAATCATTATCGCCAGGATGCAATGTGAGAGCGGATACGAAGCGGTCGAACCGGTCACGATGAGCGGCCACCTCCAGTGCTTCTAAATAGGAGTCGAGAAATGTGGGCACGACACCAGAGGCGTAGAACAGAAGAGTATCCTTTAGCAGTTCGGATGACGAGGATAAGTATTTCCCATCAGGGCAATCAAAGTCGGGCTCCCTGCGAATCTAGTCGTCAACTCGCGAACGTGGATGCGATAGTATGGCCGCAGCAGAGACAGCAGATTGTCGGGATAGGCGCTAAGGGAAGGATCGTTGCCGATCGGGAAATTTCCCGTGAGGATTACTGGCAACGATCGAACCGTTCTATCCGCATTTGCCGTCGCGTTCCGGAAAAAAGTGCTGCTCGCTGCCAGATTCTTGAAATTCGGATAACGGTCCCCGTCAATCTCGCCGTTCTTGTCTAGCAAGGCGCTCCGCGTCAGTTCGTCCAAGATGAGCATAAAAACGGGAGGATGCCGTTGCCTTTCCATGCCTGTGTTATCTGAAGTTGAAGATACCGCGGGAACCCCCTTCTGATTTGCTGCCGAAACCGTTTGCCAGGTATGAAACAGAAAAAGCGCGGGAAAGATCAGCACAAACGGAGACAGAAATAAAACGAAACTCCTAAAGGCATTTGGATGGCTAGCGCAGAGGAGCGCAAGCAAAACAGCCGGTACAAGGGCGAGCACAGAACTGTGTGCGAATAACCGGTGACTGCTAAAAAGCTTGTTGTGTACTTGCAAGAAGAAAATTAAGAACAGGATGAATGCGACGCCATTAAAAAACCACTTTGCCAGCGTAGAATTGAGCTTCTTAACTATGAGCCATACCGTGGACAAGAACAATGCGGGTATGAACTGGAACGCAAAAATCATGAGGAGCAATTGCACCTGGGTTGCGTGGTGCCGCAAGGTTAAGAACTCAAGGTTCGCGCTTATAAATTCATAAATAGACTGAGCCATGAGAAAACTGACCAAGGTCAAGGACGCGACTACGACATAAGAGAAAGCGGTAGTCGAGTCGGTGACTGTCGAGCTCGGTTCTTTCATCGTGGGATCTCGAAGGAAGAAGCTTCCGATTGCGTCCGCTGTCCTGCCCTAGCAACCGAATTCTCTTTTGGCGTAGCCCAGTATAGAAAGCGAGTGCCACTCGGAAGCATAAGATGGGTTCGAATGGAGAATAGCTCCCGCAAGCAGCTTTCAAAGTGCGATTGATGGTAGTCCTCGTAGGTATCTTCCTTGTTGAGCAGTAGCTGCTGAACCATGGCATCCTGCCTGCTCACAAATTCGATGATGAGCTCTCCTCCGAGCTGGGACAGCCACTGCAAGAATGAGCGGACAGGAATGTTCTCCGTAATCGCCATGTGGTGAACCAGAGCGAGGCAGAAAATCATGTCGGGCCTGCCACGTGAAACCAACGCCTGTCGCTCGCAAGCCCTCCAGCCGTGGTCGGGCGAAGGATTGGCCAGATTCATCACGAGACCTAGAACGTTCGGTATCTTCTTTTCTTTCACCAAGGAGAAGAGACGGTCGATCGAAAAAGGATCGGCATCCATCGCAACCAGATAGTCGGCGAAGGGGGCAGCTAATTCAGTGAAGTGACCGGTGTTGCATCCTAGATCCCAAACCAGTCGATATCGCTTTTTCCCAATTGCCTCACGGATGAACTGTTCTTTTTTTTCAAAGGCCTCTGTCCGATAGCTGTGCTGATCGGAGTAATTCACCCAGGTCTGTCCCGAGGGTGGCTTGGTATCCAACTTTCTTATCAACCGGGATAGCCCACGAACGTTATTTAAGATCGCGGCTTTGCTGAATTGTGCGCTTCTTATCTCGGTGCGTATGCTGCGTTTCTTTGCGGCAAATTTATTCTGCAGCACAGCTTGTAGCCAGACGTGCATTAGTACTCCCGGTCGAAACAAATCACGGGTTCCCATCAGTTTCGAGAATAGGACAGGATCAATGCCTTCTAACTCACTACGCAACCAGCTCTGAAATGGAACTTCCTTGTAGGCCTGCAGCATCAGAGGAAAGAGAAACATTTTGCAGAACTGGTTGTACCCCAGCCAGGGTTCACCTGGCTTCGGCCGAGTAAACGAGAGGATGTCGATGAAGACGGCACGGGTGCCTATGAATTGAATGTTGTATGCGGACGAATCCTTCAGTATGAAATCCTTCCCCAGACAGGTTTCCATGAGTTCGAGATGCAGCAGGGCGGCATCCCGCAGCATTTCGAAAGACCACTCGTAGGGATAGCTTATGAACGGGACCTTCTCGTGCTCGAGGACGACCGAGTTGGACGGCAGATCGGGGTCGAGAGCAGGGTCCACTTGGACCTCTCGTGTGGCAACAACGAACCCTTTCTCCTGCAAATGGGCGAACAATCCGGAATTGCACAAGTCTCGCCAGTCTTGCACCGAAGCTGCGTGAACGTATCGGAAAATTCTGTCTTGAAGGCTGAAAACATGCCCTGCCGGATCACGGAAGGAGGCTGGGTCGAAACTAGATATCACAGTTTTTGGGCAGGATTCGCAGCTTGAGATGAATGTTCCCCGACTACCTTGGCACTCTGGTCTAGGCTACCGGACCGCAAAGCTACATTGTGATTGGCGTCGGGAAGATGTTGCTCTGGTTTTCCCAAGAAGAAGTTTCGTGCTCTTTGATGAAAGATACGGAAGTAAACGTACAAGCCAGATAGGCCGCCCAGCACGAGTTGCAGCATCATGCTGCCCGCCCCGGGGTCTGTATACAACGCAAATACCGGCAAATTGCCCATGATCAGCACACTTCTTGGCGACACGGTAGCAGGGGCGGCTCGAACACGCAACAAGAAAATACCAAAAACTGGCGATTTTGCTTCTGGTTATCTATTTGATATACCGCTAGACGGTGAGAGACGTTCCTTCGAAAAGCGCGCGCAGCAGGGAGTACGAGACGGAAGATCGCAGTGTCTGCGCCGATGCCCAATGCCAGTAACCTGTGACCGTGAAGCCTGGGCTTCTTGTGCAGCATGCGAAATCGTGATGCATCTCCTGCAATAACGTTCCCATACAGGACATTCCAGACCCCCACCAGCATCTAGCTCTCTTCTTACCGGAACACAGAAGTAGTCCCACAGTAGCAGTGCCAAGATGTTAAGATGATTGCAAAGTGTTGAAAGCAGACGTTTGGCGGCGTAGCTCAGGTGGTTAGAGCGACGGTCTCATAATCCGTAGGTCGTTGGTTCGAGTCCAACCGCCGCCACCACTATTGGCAGGGACGGCGTTCTCGCCCAGTTGCGTCGGGGGTTGCACAATGTTGCGCACTTGCCGTAGTCCAGCCGGTCCACTTCACATGGGTTGATGGATTACCGAGTTCACCTGCGGGTGCCAGGATCGAAAGAGCCCGAGATGCACAGGATAGGATGTGACCTGCACGCAAGACGAATTTCTGCCTGCGCTCGCAACGCTGCTTTCGATCAGCCTTTCCTCACTGCTCGATTAATGGTAAGTTCCAGCGGGGATAGAATACTCCTCTTTGCTCCAATGCTGCTGTATGCCTGAGCGATTTATCTTTTCCGACCTCCGTGAGCTCTTTGCTAAGGCCAATGAGGAAAAGTCCGGGGACCAATTGGCAGGGTTGGCGGCACGATCGGAGCGGGAAAGGATTGCGGCCAAGTACAAGCTCGCCGATCTACCGCTTGCTGAAATTGTCCAGCAGCCTTTGATAGATCCTGCCGATGATGACGTCAGTCGCTTGATTCTTGAGACGTTTGATCAAGAAGCCTTTCGCACCTTCCGAAGCATGACTATAGGAGAGTTCCGCGAGTACATCCTCGACGATGCCACCGATGAAGCAGAATTGAAACGACTGCAGCGGGCAATCACGCCCGAAATTGTCGCGGCGGTCGCCAAGATCATGAGCAACAAAGACCTGGTACTGACTTCAGCCAAGATTCGGAATATCACAAGGTGCCGAAATACTATGGGGGAACGCGGCGTGTTAGGCATCCGCGTTCAGCCCAATCACCCCAGCGACGATCTCGGCGGGATTCTGCTGGCGGCCTTTGAGGGGCTGCTCTATGGTTGCGGCGATGCAGTGATTGGCGTGAATCCCGCTACGGATTCGGTAGAGACGGTCAGCTCCATACTGCACGCGCTCAATCGCCTGGTAGAAACATACAAAGTCCCTACCCAGAGCTGCTGCCTGGCACACATTACTACCCAACTGGCCGCATTGAATCGTGGAATGCCAGTTGACCTGCTCTTTCAATCGATTGCCGGTACGGAAGCGGCCAATCGCAGCTTTGGCGTCACTCTCGAGATGCTGCGGGAGGGCCGGGAGCAGGTCCTCGAACATCACAGCCGACGTAATGGGTCCTGGAAGGGGAACAATTTGATGTATTTCGAAACCGGTCAGGGGAGCGCCCTCTCGGCGGAAGCTCACAATGGAGTCGATCAATTGACTCTGGAAGCGCGGGCGTACGGGGTAGCGCGCGTATTCGAGCCCTTTCTGGTGAACAGTGTGGTCGGCTTTATCGGTCCGGAATACTTGTACGACGAACGTCAGATCATTCGTGCCGGGCTGGAAGACCACTTCATGGGTAAGCTCCTCGGTCTGCCGATGGGCTGCGATGTCTGTTACACCAACCACGCGGCTGCTGACCAGAACTCTGCCGATAATCTCCTCTTGCTGCTGGCGGCGGCGGGATGCAACTACTTCATGGGAGTCCCCTGTGCCGATGATGTAATGCTGAACTATCAATCCACCAGCTACCATGATGCACTGGCAGTGCGCCGGATCTTCAAGCTGCGGCCCACGCCTGAGTTTCTGAGCTGGCTGGAAGAAATGGGCATCTATCGCGATGCCCAACCGGCGTTACTTGATGCAACCGCGCGGCGCCGGTTGATGCAGGGATTGCAGTCATCGTTAGAGAGGATCGTCTAGATGACAGATGAACCAGACGAGTCCCTTGCTTCATCGGATTGGCCCGAGATCGTGCGCAAGATTCGGGCACGGACGCCGGCGCGTTTGCTGGTTGGTCGCGCAGGAGCCTCGTACCGGACCGGCACTCAATTGGATTTACGTGAAGCGCATGCGGCTGCACGCGACGCGGTCCGCACTGAACTGGATCTGCAAGCTGATTTTGGAACAACGTTCGTGAAGCAGTGGAACCTCTTCGAGGTTTCTACACAAGCGACATGCAAGGATGAATACCTCCTGCGGCCGGATCTCGGCCGACGTTTCAGCCACGAGTCTCGAGAGAAGCTGTTGGAACGCTGTCCTACAGGTAACCATCTGCAGATTGCTGTCGGAGATGGCTTGTCGGTCACTGCCGTTTCGAGGCAAGTCCCTCCGCTATTACCCGCGCTCTGCGAGAGAGCCAAGGCTAAGGGATGGAGTGTCGGCCATACCTTTGTTATTCGTCATTGCCGCGTCGGGATCCTGAACGAGATTGGTGAATTACTTACTCCCGAGGTTGCGATTCTACTTATCGGCGAACGGCCGGGACTCGCGACCGCCGAGAGCCTTTCGGCGTACATAGGATATCGGCCGCAAGGCACTCACACCGATGCCAACCGAAATCTGATCTCCAATATCCACGCTCGCGGGGTGCGCACGGATGATGCGGTGGCTCGAATCCTAAATCTCGCTGGGCGGATGATGAAACTGCGGGCCAGCGGCTACAGTCTCAGAGAAGAATTGCCGGCACTTGGGAGCAGTGAGCGCTTCGTCTAAGTTCTCAACAAGGCGCGATCCGGAGGATTCACGACTCCGCTACGAGACGCACAGGAAGCGCCGAATACCAAAATCATAAAGGGCAGCTCCGACCAAGCCGCCCAAGAGTGGCGCCACCACCGGCACCCACCAGGAGCCAGTCCCATCGGTTAGGCCGTTATTGCGAAAGCCGGCAAGCACGGTGAACAGGCGTGGTCCAAAATCGCGAGCAGGGTTAATCGGATAGCCGTGCATGCCACCGTAGCTCATTCCAATGGCCACAACAACTAGACCAATCATTACCGGGGAGAGGTTCGCTCCCGGAGGGGTATTGAATTCATCGGTGATGGCGAGTATCAGCAGAAGCAGCAAGGCCGTGCCAATCACCTGATCCAAAAACCCGGCCTGCGGCAATGCGGGGAACGCTGGAAAAGTTGTGAACACGCCCGCCGTTTTTTCCAGTTGGGGATCTACTTGCTTGAAAGCCGGCAGGTAATTTCGATACACCAGCGCCGCCGCAACGAAAGCTCCCGCCGTCTGCGCGATGGAATAGGGCAACACCTTACGCCAGGGAAAGCCGCGGAACACTGCCAGTGCCATTGTCACCGCCGGATTGAGATGTGCTCCCGAGATTTTTCCGGCGACATAGATGCCCATGGTCACTCCCAGTCCCCAGCCAAGAGTGATGTTGGTATAGCCGCCGTGAACGAGTTCGCCCGGAGTCCGTGACGGAAACAGTACAACCATGGCAACAACGCCTGTGCCGAGAAGGATCAATACGAACGTGCCGAGAAACTCAGCAATCAGTTCCGCAACCAGAGTGGGTCTGGTGTTCATCACTTCGCTCCTGTGCTTGAGTTGAGAGCGTTCCAAGGTCGCGGAATAGTCTAGCAATGAAAGAGGCTTGAGGTTCCAATGGGCGGGGGATGCGACGCAGCATGGTACCCGCGGATCGGCTCACCGCAAGCGAACCGAACCGCGGAAAGATAGCGCTGACGGCAGTTTCAGATAACCGTCCACTCCCTGAAAGCAGGAGGGGTCCTGCCCCAGGGAGAATGACATCCAACTCTACATTTGCAAAACGATGCCTGAAAATCTTTCCTGGTGCCGACGGAGTCCCGCCTATACCCGCCCCATCAGAGCCAGGATAATCACGATCAGCAGAACCAAACCCAGCCCGCCAGTTGGGTAATACCCCCAGCCGCTGCTATACGGCCACGTCGGCAGAGCGCCGATCAGCAGCAGAATCAGGATGATAATCAGAATGGTGAACACTTGTGGGCTCCTCCCCTGTATTCCGCCGACCACGTTGTTCTGTTATCAGCGAATCAATATTGACAGCTACCACCTACTTT
>WNFB01021098.1_pt1 | contig 15722 bp, 13 predicted proteins | sample 5400501 | NCBI WGS metagenome assembly WNFB01 (sample SAMN13153341, study PRJNA577476) | soil metagenome | isolation source: 200 cm saprolite under Douglas fir tree site 2 hole 1 | place: USA:California | collected 2015-04-18
CTCGCGCGGCTCGTCGAGTCGCTGTCCGTCGCCTCCACGCTGGCGCTCGACACCGAGTCCGACAGCCTGCACCACCACGTCGAGAAGGTCTGCCTCGTCCAGCTCGCCACCGACCGCGGCGATGCCTGCCTCGTCGACCCCCTCGCCCTGCGGGACCTCTCGCTCCTGGCGCCCATCATGGCCGACCGGGGCATCGCCAAGGTCCTCCACGGCGCCGACTACGACGTCACGACCCTGAAACGCGACTTCGGCTTCCGCTTCGCCGGCCTCTTCGACACGATGATCGCCGCCCGGTTCCTCGGCCGGCCGCAAATCGGCCTCCAGGCCCTGGCCCAGGCCGAGCTGGGGGTGGCGCTCACGAAGGCGAGCCAGCGCGACGATTGGTCGCGCCGCCCTCTCACCCCCACCCAGGAGCAGTACGCGCTCGCCGACGTCGCCCACCTGCTGGTCCTGCAGGCGAGGCTGGCGGGCGAGCTGCGGCGGCTCGGGCGGTTTTCGTGGGTCGAGGAGGAGTCCGATGCGGTGGCGGCGCTCGAGCCGGCCCGGCGCGGCCGCGACCCGGAGGCCTACCAGAAGGTCAAGGGCATGCGGCGGCTCTCGCGCCGGCAGCAGGCGGTGCTGCGCGAGATCTACGGCTGGCGCGAGACCCTGGCCGAGACGACCGACGTTCCCGCCTTCAAGCTCTTCTCGAGCGAGGCCCTGATCAAGATGGCGGAACTTGCGCCGCGCACCGCCGCGGAGCTGGCGCAGGTGCGAGGCCTGGCGCCGCGCGTCCGCAGCCGGGGCGAGGAGCTGCTCGCCGCCATCGGACGCGCGCTCGAGCTGCCCGAGGCGGAGCTGCCCCGGCTGGGTCCGCCCCCGCCGCGCCCGGTGCTCTCCGAGGCCGTCCGCAGGCGCATCGAATCGCTGCGCACGTGGCGGACGAAAGCGGCGGCGGGCCTCGCCGTCGACGTCTCCGTGGTCCTTCCCCAGCGCCTGCTCGAGCGGCTGGCCCAGGCCGCCCCGCACGAAGTGGAGGCGCTCCGGGACATAGAAGGACTGCGGCGCTGGCGGATGGAAGCGTTCGGCGGAGAGCTCATCGCAGCGCTCGGAGCCTAGCGTCACGAGCCGAAAGTGACGTCAGGGGCTGTGGTGGGGCACCGGGACGCGCGGGCCGCCGTATGGAACGTCTTATAGATCGATGTTCGCGCGCGAACTTGTAATCGCCAGCCCACTGTGTAAATTAACGGTTCGGCTCTGCTAGAGCAAGAAGGGGAAGACCTCGCGCTGCGGCGCTTCCGCGCAGGCATGACACCTCCAGAATTGCGCCATGGACACACCTAAGTTCCCTCATCATCTCGACTGTAAGGCGTTGACGGGCATCACGCTGGATCACCTGCCGAACGACGGGTCGCTGGGGCGCGTCCGGTGGTATTCGAAGGGCACGCACCTGTGGCAATCGGACGACGCGGCCGATCGTATCTATTTCCTTCGACGGGGTCGAGTGGCGATCATGACCGCCACGCCCGAGCATCGACCGGTTCTCCTGCTCACGATCGAGGCGCACCAGCCCTTTGGCGAGTTGTGCCTGTGCACCACCCGAACGCGTACCCGGGGAACCACGGCCACTGCCCTGACCGCGTGTGACGCGATCGAGATCAAGCTGAGTAATCTCCTGGGCTACCTGCGTCAGAACCGTGAGGCGCTCGAGGCGTTGTTGTACAGCTTCTGCTTGCGGCTGACAGACTCCGAGCATCGAGTCGAGGTGCTGGCGCATCGCGGGGCGGAGCAGCGGCTCGGCCGCCTGATGCTTCGTCTCGGCACATCGGGCGCGCGCGGCCGCCACATCGACCGCAAGGGGACGCTGACGCTGTCGGTGAGTCACAACGAGCTGGCCCAGTTGACCGGCATGACCCGGTCACACGTCACGGTCACGATGGGACGGCTCCGCCGTCGCGGGCTCGTGCGGTATCAGCGTGAAGGCCCGCTCCGTGTCGACGTGTCCGCGCTCACCGCCTATCTCGGTCGGATCGTGGGCGGTGAAGAGTAAGTCGCGAAGACCGGGCACGCAGAAGCGCGCTCAGTCGCGACCCGCGCCGCCGCGCGCGCCTTCGCACCCCGAGACGAAGATTCGGCGCGGCCGGGGCGGGGAGCGGCGGACGCGCGCCACCGTGGCCGACGCCAAGGAGAACGCGAGCCTCAGGCGGGAGCTGGCCGAGGCCACGCGCCACCTTCAAACCGTGATGGAGGAGCACGAGGCGGCCAACGAGGAGCTGCAGACCTCGAATGAGGAGGTTCTTTCGGCCAACGAGGAGCTGCAGAGCATCAACGAGGAGCTGCAATCGAGCAACGAGCAGCTGGCCACGCTCAGTCGGGAGGTGCAGGACCGGAACGTCAAGCTCGGCCGTGCGCTCGACTACGCGAACGGGATCGTCGAGACGGTGCGCAATCCGCTGCTGATCCTGGACGCCGACCTGCGGGTGGAAAGAGCGAATCGGGCCTTCTACACCTACTTCCAGGTCGCGCCCGAGGAGACCGCCGGCAGTCTGGTCTACGAACTGGAAAAGGGACAGTGGGACATTCCCGCACTGCGGCAGGCGCTGGAGGAGGTCCTCCCCAAGGACGCCCGCTTCGACGACTTCGAAGTCGAGCACGACTTCCCGCGGATAGGCCGTCGAAACCTGGTGCTCAACGCCTGCAAGCTCTGTCACGACAGCGGCCAGGAGAGCATCCTCCTGGCCATCGAGGACAGGACCGAGGTCACGAAGGCGGAAGAGGGGCGCAAGGCGCTCCTGAGCATGGAGCAGCAAGCGCGAAAGCGGGCCGAGCAGGCCGACCATATCAAGGACGAGTTTGTGGCGACGCTCTCGCACGAGCTGCGCGGCCCCTTGAACGCCATGGTGGGTTGGCTCCACATCCTACGCGTGGGAGAGATCGACAAGGCCACCAGCGAGCGCGCGATGGAGGCCATCGAGCGGGGCGTCAAGGCGCAGATGCGGCTCATCGAGGATCTGCTGGACTACTCGCGCATGGTCATGGGCAAGCTTCATCTGGCACGTCGGCCGACGGACCTCGTGCTGGTGACCGGGGCGGCGATTGAAGCGGTCCGTCCGGCGATGGAGGCCAAGGAGATCGGGCTCGGGTTCGTGACGGAATCTCCCGCGGCGATGGTGCACGGCGATCCGGACCGCCTTCAGCAGGTCCTCTGGAACCTCCTGTCGAACGCGGTGAAGTTCACGCCGCGGGGTGGGCGCGTGGAGGTTTGGATCGGGCGGGTCGGCACCGACATGCACTTCCGGGTGAGCGACACCGGACAGGGCATCTCTCGCGACTTCCTCCCCCATGTGTTCGAGCGCTTCAGTCAGGCGGAGGGCAGGCCGCGCCGCACGCAGGGCGGGCTCGGGCTGGGACTTTCGATCGTCAAAGAGCTCGTGGAGCTGCACGGGGGGACGGTTCAGGTGCACAGCCCTGGCGAAGATCAAGGAAGCTCCGTTACGGTCTCGCTTCCCATCCCGCCACTGCTCCCCGTGGAGGCCAAGGACAGTGAGGCAGCGGCACCTACCGAGCCGTCAAGGCCGGAGACGCCCTGGACCGAGCCGGGCCGAACGATGCTCGAGGGGGTTCGGCTGTTGGTGGTGGAGGACGAGGCCGACAGCAGGGCGATGTTGGTGGCAGCCTTCGAGCAATACGGCGCCAAGGTGAGCGCGGTGGCTTCGGCCCGGGAGGGGATAGAGGTCTTGCAGCGAGCGCCTCCGCACGTCCTCATCTGCGACATCGGTCTGCCGGGCGAAGATGGTCACGAGTTCATCCGCAAGGTCAGAGCACTCGAAGCGGACAGCGGGGGCCGGATCCCGGCGCTGGCGCTCACGGCTTATGCGGGACCGGGGGATCGCAGGATGGCGCTGGCGGCCGGCTTCGACCTGCACGTGCCCAAACCCGCGGAGCCTGCCGAGCTGGTCGCCAAGGTGGCGGCCCTGGCCGGCCCGCGTGGTGGACAGTGAGCCGGCGCCGCGGCGCATTGGCCCGAAGCGCGGGGCGTCACGGCACGATGCGGCCGTCCTTCACGAGCACTCGTCCGGCGCTCTCCAGGGTCGGCTTGTCGAGGAAGAGCCACAGCGGCCGGCCGGAGGGCGAGCGGTTCGCGCCACCCGATTCCCAGTTGTCTCCCATCGACACGCGCACGTGGCCGTCGCCGTAGCCGTAGTACGGCAGCGCGCCGGAGGGCAGCGTGCCGGCGAGGAGCGGGTTCGTGCCGATGACGATCTCACCGACCTTGTCGATGTCGCCTCCGAACTCATTCCACATCCGAGTGAAGGCCGCGTCGTCTTTCGCTGCGTGGTGGCGCACGGCGCGGCCGCGCTCGAACTCCAGCGTGATCACGTCGGCTTCGGGAGGGCTGGCGGCGGTCCGGGGCACGGGGCTCGTCACCACCAGCTTGCCTTCCGACGACGCCACGTCCGGGATGAAGCGCAAGGCGCCCGAGGGGAACTCCATCTCGCGATCCCGCACCGATCTCCCGGCCGCCGCCCGGGCGGGCGACATGTCGCCGTCGTTCTTGTGGAACCACGCATCGTCGGGGACGCGCAGGCGCAGATCGGTCCCCCGCGCGTCGCTCAACCGGATGCTCCGGCCGCGCAGCGCTGCGATCAGGCGATCCTGCTCCCGCGACAGCGCCGCGTAGTCGGTCTCGACGATGGCTCGCTCGTACATCCGCGACAGCGTGGCGATCTCCTCGGCGCCGTGGCCCTCCAGCGGCATGATCCAGTGGAAGTGGATCCCGCGGGCACGAGAAGCCGCGAGGAGATGCTCCCACCGCGTGTCGCCGGAGATCTCGCGGGCCGGCAGCCAGAGGAAGAGGGCCGCCTGCTCGAAGAGCGGGCGCAAGAAGGCCACCGCAGGGCGAGCACGGGATTCGCTCCGGCCGCACGCAGGCCGCCTTGGATCGCCCCCGCGATCTGGGGGTAGTAGAGCGGGTCGTACACGAGGATGGCTCGCTCGCCGGGAGAAGGCTGAAGCGACTCCACGACGCGCCGGGCGATCCGCTCGGCGTCGATCGCGGGCAGGGTGACAGGCTCCGCGGATGCTTCCGCCGCGGACGTCGCGCGCAGGGGAGCGGGCCGACGCAAGCCCGCGAAGCCGCCCACCCCGAACGAGGCCAGAAGGCTCCGTCGAGAGATATTCATCGCGCCTCCTCGTGGCGAGGAGCGATCGAGGCCAGGAACCGGCTGGTCCGATCCTCCACGACGTCCCAATCGTACTCGCGGCGCACGTAGGCCTTCCCCGCCGCCCCGAGCGCGGCGCGCAGCCCGGGGTCGTCGGCGAGCATCCTCAGCGCGGCCGCGAACTCGGAATAGCCCCGGTAGAAGAGCCCGCCTCCGCTGCGTACGCACTGGCCCTCGAGGACGCGACAGGCCGAGTTCACCAGCACCGGCCGGCCCATCGCCCACGCCTCGAGGACGATGACGGACAGGCTCTCGTAGGCGCTCGGCATCACCAGCACCTCGCATCCGGCCAGGAGCGCGAACTTCTCCGCCTCGCTGACGAAGCCGAGGTGGACGATCTTCGGGTGGACGGGAATCTCCAGCGCCGGCCTGCCCACGAGGACCAGCGGCGGCACTCCGGGCCACTCGGCGTGCAGGCGCTTGTAATAAGAGAAGAGGCGATCCGCGCCCTTGTTGCGGTCGATCCGCCCGACATAAAGCACGTACCGGGGTGGGAGGCCGAAGCGCGTCTTCACGTCCACGGCCTCCCAGCCTTCCGCGACGTTGATGCCGCTGCCCACCACCACGCCGGGGACGTCCGAGTTCCCGCTCACGCCCTGGACCAGCGACCGCTCCTCCGGCGTGAGGTACAGGATCCCGCGAGGGGCGCGGAAGAGACCCGCGAAGACGGGCAGCTCGATGGCGGGGTCCTCTTCCGCCGTGGGGACGAGGACCGCCCGAGAAGCCACCGGGGGCAGGCCGAAGAAGGTCTGGTAGTAGCGGTAGGAATAGAAGACGAACAGGTCCACGTCGCGCCGGCGCGGCAGCGCGCGCACCAGCTCCGGGCTGAACGGTCCGTTCTCCACCACCCACTCGCGCTCGTCGGCGAGCGAATGCTCCTCGTGGAAGACCAGGTCGGAGACGAGGGCGAAGCGCCGCTCGGAGCGCGGCCGCGCCACCGGGTAGCGGGTGACCGGGATGTCCTCCACCCGGTCCGGGCCCGGCGGGTAGTGGTCGCGCCACTCGAGGTAGTCGAGGGCGCACGTCGTCGCGACTTCCACCTGGTGGTGGCGGGCCAGACGGCCGGCGAGCCAGCGGCAGTGCAGCTCGGAGCCGCCCGCCACCTCCAGGCCGTAGCGCTGGATCACGAAGCACAAGCGCATTTCAGACGCGGCCGGCCGCGGCGCCGGCGGCGAGGGCCAGGAGCCGCGCGTACTTCTCCATGATCACCGGCCACGAGTAGTGGCGCTCGAAGTAGGCGCGGCCGGAGCGGCCGAGCGCGTCGGCCTCGCTCCCGCGGGACAGCAGCCAGGTCAGGGCCTCCGCGAACTCCTCGTAGGCCCCGTAGTAGAGGCCGCCGCCCGCCCGCTGGACCTGTCCCCTCAGCACCGTGCAGCGGCCGTTGACGAGGGCGGGCCGGCCCATCTTCCACGCCTCGAGCAGCGCCATGCTGAGGCTCTCGTAGGGGCTGGGATGCACGAGCAGCCGGCTCGCGCCGATGACCGACAGCTTCTCCGTCTCCGACAGCACGCCGAGGTGGGTGAAGTTCACGTGCACCGGAACCGGCAGCACCGCCTTGCCCACGAGCACCAGGTTCAGGTGCGGCGCCTGCTCGCGCACGTAGCGCGCGAACTCGTCGAACAGCCGCGCGCAGCCCTTCTCCCGCTCGATGCGTCCGACGTAGACGACGTAGTCGCCGAGAACGTCGAGCCGGCGGCGGATCTCGTCGGGCGGCACGACCGGCGCGTCCTCGATGCCGACCCCCACCACATCCCCGGGAAGCTCCACGGCGCCGCTCACCTCCATCAGAAGCTCGCGCTCCTCCGGGGAGTTGAACGCGAGCGCGGCGGGAAGGCGAAAGAGGTCGCGGAAGATCCGGAGGCGCACCGCGTTGTCCTGCTCCGCCGTGGGGACCAGGATGCTCTTGCCGGGATGGACGCGCAGCCCGTGGAAGGTCGTCCAGTAGCGGTACGAGAAGAAGATGAGGACGTCGTAGTCGTCCCCGCGCGTCTCCAGGTGCCGGATCAGGCCCGGCGTGACGGGGCCGTGCTCCTCCATCCAGCGCCGCTCTTCATCGTCGCTGTGATCGAAGAAGTGGACCTTGGAGGAGAGCTCGTCGAAGCCTTCGGGCGTGCGCCGGCGCGCCACCGGAAAGCGCCGCACCGTCAGCCCGGCCACCCTCGCCTCCCCCGGCGCGTAGGCGTTCTCCCAGGTCAGGTAATCCACGGCACAGGTCGTGAGCACCTCCACCGGGTGCGTCTCGGCGAGGTGCTGCGCGATCCAGCGCGCGTGGAGCTCGGCCCCCCCGATGACCTCCTCGCCGAAGCGCTGGACGACGAGCCCGATCCTCATCGGGCCGGCCGGGCTCCCCTTTCGCGCTCCAGCGCCTCGCACCGGTGGCGCAGGGCCTGCAGCTCGACCTGCAAGCGGGCGGTCTCGCGGACGTTGTTGTGGAGGAGGTGCGCGAAGTAGAGGTTGATCTGGGCCTGCCGGTTGAGCAGGTGGTCCGTGTAGAGCCGCACGAACGGGCGCACGAGCCTCTTGATGAAGATCAGTGCGCGCCCGGCCGGACCGGGCCGCGTCGTGCGGATCAAGTAGTCCACGGAGATGTTCCAGTCATGGGTCGGCCCCAGGAGCCGCTCGAGGAGCTTGCCGTCGATCCGCGCTTCCTCGCCGTAGGCGCGCAGCCTCATCCCGGCGAGCGACTCGACCTCCTCGTCGGTGTAGAGTCCCTGCTCCCGCTTCTTCTGGATCGACTCGCGGATCTCCTTCATGATCCGCACGACGTCCACCGGCGGGCCTTCGGGACCGGTCGGCTCAGGCATCGCGCTCCCCCTACCGTGAACGGCGATTCTAACGCCTGGCACGCGCTTTGCTGGTCGTTACGTCATGAAGGTTATCTCTCCCTCCCTCTTCCTTATCCTTATCTTTTTGGGCGCGGCGACGCTGTCGGCGGCGGCCGGCACCGAGACCGCCAGCTCGTTTGTCCAGGCCACGATCCTCGGGGCCAACCCGGCCCAGGCGACCTTGACATTCCTCGACGCGAGCGGCCGACAGCGCGTCGAACGGACGGCCGGCGAGGTTGTGCCGGCTCTTTCCGCCCTGCGGCGCGGCGATCAGGCAATCCTGTCGCTCTCGACCGAGGGCGGCGGCACGGTCGTCACGAAGGTGCGTCTGCATCGGGCGGAGCCGCCGGCGGCGGCGCCGGCAGGAGCCTCGGCACCCGCGGGCAGCGGGTCGGCGCCACTGCGGAGGAGCTGGCCCAACCCGTACGCCAGGGGAACCCCGCCCCCGACCGACCGCCCCTAGCCCGGCCGGGTCCTCAGCCCGCGGCGCACAGCCCAGACGGGTTCTTGTGGATGACGCCCCAGGTCTCGTCGCTGAGGACGCATCCGCCACACGTGCCGGGCGAGCCCTTGCCGCCGCACGCGACGTAGGTGCCGGGCGCGAAGACGTCGAGCAGGTACTGGTTCTCCGGCTTCAGCTTGCAGTGCGTCCCGGCCTCGCCGCACTTCACGAGCGTGCCGTTGTCGTCCACGTCCTCGAACCAGTTGGGGCCCGGTTGGCCCGTATCGGAGATCCCCGAAAGATAATGATCGCACCACGGCCGCTGGGGCGCGTCCTCGGGGCGCGTGTTGCAGATGCTGCGGCTCGGCATGCCCGCCGCGGCGCAGTAGGCCGCGTTCTTTATCAGCGGGCTCGCGTTCAGGACTTTCTTGTTGACGGTGGGCTCGAGCTGGACTTTGACGCCGAAGCCGTACGAGTCGTCGAAAGACGGCAACGGCACGCCGCATGCTGTCGCGTAGGGGTTCGGCGTGGGCGTGGGAACGGGCGTCGGCGTGGGGGCGGGCGCGGGGCCGGGCTGGGTGGGGGCCGAGCTGCCGCCCCCGCAGGCGGCGAGTCCGACGATCAGGGCCAGGACAATGAAATGACGCATCAGCACCTCAGGGCACGGTGGCTTGCCGATACTCCACACCGGCCTGTTGGATTATGCGGACCGCGACGGTCGGAACAGGTCCGAAGCTTCAGGCGGCGGCGAGGATCAGGCTCGAGTCGCCGAACTCATGGCCGCGATACCCCTCGGCCTCGGCGTGGGAGTACGCCGCGTCCAGGAGAGACGGGGGGACGAAGGCGCGAAGCAACCCGAGGTGGCTGGAGCCGGGCTCGTGGAATCCCGTGAGCAGGCCATCGACGACTTGCGGCACGAAGCCGGGCCCGACGACGAGGTCGGTGGTACCCCGGCCGGCCGCCAGCTTCCCGCCGTGGCGGACCGCACAGCCCTCGAGCGCGCGCACGACCGACGTTCCCACCGCCACCACCCGTCCGCCCGACGCCCGAGAACCGGCGACCGCCGTCACGGTCGCTTCGGGGATCTCGTAGCGCTCGGGCAGGGGCAGGGCGTGGTCGAGGGCGGGATCGCCGGTCGAGGAGAGGCCGGCCGCATGGGTGAGGGCGCTCAGGGCGATCCCCCGTCGCTTCAGGTCGAGCAACAGCTCCCAGCTCAGCGGGCGCCCCGCCGAAGGCAGCTCCGCCGCCCACGGCCGCGACGCATAGACCGTCTGGACGTCCCACAGCGCGAGGCCGCCTTCGAGGTGCGCGTACTGGATCGGCCGGCGCCGGCCGCTCCTCGGTGCGCGTACGCCAGTCTCCCTCGCCGAAGAGGACGGCCCTCCAGCGGCCCCCCTCCGCCTCGCCGAGGAGCCGAACCTCCACTCGCGCGCCCCGCGGCGCCACCGCGGAGAGCGAAGCGGGCAGGGTCGCGGCGTCGTTGACCACCAACAGGTCGCCGGAACGCAGCAGCGCGGGCAGCTCGGCCAGGCTCGTGTCGCGGAAGCGTCCGGCGCGCGGGTCGAGAAGGAGGAGGCGCCCGTTGTGGGAGGCGGGCCCCGAGGCGGCGATCACGACGCCACCACCATCGCGGACGCTTCGAGGCGGGCGCCGCTCGCGAACGTCTCCGATCCGCGGATGAGCGCCACGATGCGCTCGGCCACGGCTGCGGGATCCGCCAGGGTCGCGGGATCGGCTTCGGGCACGGCCTCCGCGTGCATGCGCGTGTCCATCTCTCCGGGGTCCACGCTCACGAGGCGCACGCCGGTGCCGTCCAGCTCGGCCGCCCAGACGCGGGCCAGATGATCGAACGCGGCCTTCGAGACGCCGTAGGCGCCCCAGCGCGGATAGGCCACGACCGACGCGTCCGAGGTGACGTGTACGACGAGCCCCCGGCCGCGCAGCACCATGCCTCCCGCCACGGCCCGGGTCAGCCGGAACGGCCCCACCAGGTTCACCGCGAGGGCTCGCTCCAGCTCCGCCGCGTCGGTGTCGAGGAGCAGCCGCAAGGGCACCGGCCCCAGGGTGCTCGCACCGTGCACGAGAAGGTCGATCGGTCCGACGAGCGCGGCCGCCGCGCCGGCCAGTGACGACGCGGCGCGAGGGTCCCCGACGTCGCCGGCCAGGACATGCGCCTCTCCTCCCGCGGCCCGGATGCCCTGGGCGACCGTCTCCAGCTCCAATGCCCCTCTCGCCACGAGCACGACCCGCGCTCCTTCGCGGGCCAGAGCGCGGCCGAGGGCCGCCCCCAGCCCCCGGCTCCCGCCGGTGACCAGCGCCGCTGCTGCCTGGATCCGCATGGCTTCGACCTCCGCCTCCAACCTACGCCCGCCCCTCCAAGATGCCAACATCCTTGCCAATGGATTGGCAGAGAGCTAATCTGTGGTCATGAGCAACGAGCGGAGCGGGATTCACTCCCGCGCAGCGAGGGGGGGGTCTGGGGGGCGCGCCGCTAGCGCCCCCCGGCTCAATGGCGACGAGCGGAGCGGGATTCACTCCCGCGCAGCGAGGGGGGGGTCTGGGGGGCGCGCCGCTAGCGCCCCCCGGCTCAATGACTAGCAACGAGCTGGCCGGCCGGCTCGCGGCCAACCTCCGACAGCTCCGGGAATCCCGCGGCCTCACGCAGGAGCAGATCGCGAAGCTGGCGGGGTTGCCGAGGGCGACCTGGAGCCACCTGGAGTCCGGCGAGGCCAACCCGACCCTGTCCGTCCTGCATCGGGCCGCCCTCGCCCTGCAGGTGCCGATCGAAGAGCTGACGTCCACCCCTCGAGCCTCGGGCCGGCTTTACCGCCGCGACTCGCTGCCCACGCGCAAGCAGGGGGACGTCCTGCTCCGCAAGCTGCTCCCCGACCGCATCCCCGGCGTCCTCATCGACCGCATGGAGCTGCCGCCGCGAGGGCGGATGACCGGCGTTCCCCACATGCCCGGCACCCGCGAGTACCTGACGTGCGAGACGGGCGAGATCGTCCTCGCCGTCGGCGGCGAGCAATGGCGGCTCGCCCCCGGCGACGTGATGACGTTCCGCGGCGACCAGCGCCATTCGTACGCCAACCCCGCCTCCCGCCCCGCGGTGGGCTACTCGGTGGTCCTTCTGGCGCCCGTGGAATAGCTCAGAGCAACCCGCGGATCTCCTCGGTCTTCTTGAAGAGACCCATTCGGTGGAAGGCGAAGTCGTATTTGACCGGGTCGGCCGGATCCAGCCGCCGCAGCCTCCGCGTGATGTCGACGGCCATGGGCCAGCCCGGAGACCGGTAGCGCGTGAGCCGCACCCGGCGCGCGATCGCGTAGATGTGGGCGTCGAGGGGGATCACCAGGCCGGCGGGGTCGACGGCGCGCCAGATCCCGAGGTCCACGCCGTCGCGGCGCGCCATCCAGCGCAAGTACAGGTTGAGGCGCTTGCAGGCGCTGCCGTCGCTCGGGGACGGGAAGAAGAAGCGCACGCCCGCGCGGGCGGGCAGGCCTCGGCGCCCGTAGAGCCCGCCGTGGTCGAGGGCGAGCGCGCGCCCGGAGAAGGACACCAGGGCCGGGCCCACGTCGGCGGCGCCGGCCTCGAGGCCGCGCGCGAAGAAGCCCTCGACCGAGCCGTCCTGCTCCAGCATCTGGCGCACGAAGAAGAGAAGGCAGGCGACGTCGCGCCCGTCGTTGAAGCGGTGGCGGAAGCGCTCCAGGCGCCGCGCCGCCACGCGCGGATCGAGGCGGCGCACGGCGCGGGCCGGCCGGTCCCCCAGCGCCGCCAGGACGGCGGTGGTGCTCCGCTTGATCTGGAGCACGTTGCCGTAGGCGAGGGCCGACGCGATCACGCCCACCACCTCGCGGTCCTCGTCCGCGTCCTGGGCGCGCACGAGCTGCAGGGGGTCGGGATCGACGAAGCGGTGATCGTAATGGAGGTACAGCTCGTCGAGGCGGCGGCGCAGGTCGTCCAGACGCACGAAAGATCTTAATCGAGCACGGGGGGGTTCCCGCAACGCCGCTCGCTGCTCGTTGCTCAGTGCGTGCTGCGGCGCCGATGATACGATCTTCCGGGGGTGCGCATGGACAAGCATCGCGAATTCCACGACGGGCGGAAGGACGGACTGGTCCCCCTCGAGAGCCTCGACCTCGACGACGCGACCTCGTTCGCCTCCCTCCTCCGCGGCATGTCGCGCACGGCCTTCAGCGGCCGGAGCCTCGGCGAGGCTCTCGACGTGACGGTCGCCATGGTCAAGGACCCCGGATGCAAGGTCGTCCTGACGCTCTCGGGGGCGATGACGATCGCCAAGATGGGCAAGGTCATCTGCAAGATGATCGACACCGGCATGGTCCATGCGGTGGTGTCCACCGGCGCCCTGATGGCCCATGGGCTCTCCGAGGCGGTGGGGATGGTCCACTACCGCCACGACCCCCGCATGTCGGACGAAGAGCTGTTCGAGAAGGGCTACAACCGCGTCTACGACACGCTGGAGATGGAAGCGAACCTGAACTACGTCGAGGAGTTCACCTCGCGCGCCCTCGACACCCTCACCGGCGAGCTGTCGAGCGAGATCATCTGCCGCACGCTCGGCCGCCTGCTGGCCGACGACGACCAGGGGACGGGTGTGTTGCGCAGCGCGTACGAGAAGGGCGTGCCCGTTTACGTGCCCGCATTCACCGATTCCGAGCTGGGGCTCGACCTCTCGACGTGGGCCATGCGGAAGGCCCAGCGCGAGGGAACCCGGGATCCGGAATCACTCTTCGCCGCGCTTCCGCAGTACAACCCCTTCCTCGACCTCAACAGCTTCGCCCGCTTCAGTCTCGGGGCCGAGAGGTTGGGGATCTTCACGATCGGGGGCGGAGTGCCGCGGAACTGGGCCCAGGAGGTGGGTCCGTACATCGACATCATCAACCACCGCCTCCGGCTCGAGCTGAAGGCGCCCCGGTACAGCTACGGCGTGAGGATCTGTCCGGAGCCGACGCACTGGGGCGGGCTCTCGGGCTGCACCTACTCGGAGGGCGTCTCGTGGGGCAAGTTCGTGCCCTCCGACGAGGGCGGCCGCTTCGCCGAGGTCTACGCCGACGCGACCACGGTGTGGCCGCTCCTGATACTGGGCGTCCTCGAAGAGCTGGGCGAGTCACGCGCCGCCAAGAAAGCCGAGAGCCGACCAGAGCCCCGCGCGACCCGCTCTCGGCGCTAGCTAGCGCCAGAACGGCTTTTCGGCTTTTCAACGCGGAGATCGCGGAGAACGGCAAGATAGGCTCGAGGACGCGGGGACGTATGATCAGTGTTCTCCGCGCCCTCTCCGTTCCCCTCCGCGTCCTCCGCGTTGAAGGCAACGCTGCCGCGCTCTGGGCGACGCGTCGCGCCTGCCCCCTGCGCCACTGTCCTTCTTGTTCTCTTCTGTTCTCCGCGTCCTCTCCGTTCCCCCCTCCGCGTCCTCCGCGTTAAGAGGGCGGTCGTTAGTGCCGTAGCAACTGGCGCAGGCCGCGGGTCGTGTGCACGTCCGCCAGGGCGAGCACGACGCGAGGCAAGCTGCGGTCGCCCGGGAACGCGAGGTGCCGCGACTCCCATCGCGGTCCGAACGCGTCCTTGAGCGCGAAGAGCTCGTTGTATCCGTAGGTCGCGCCCAGGCGGTCCAGCAACCGTGCCAGCCGCCGCTTGCCCTTCCCCGGCGCGTCCATGGCCACGGGCCGCGCCACGGAGATGATCCCGAAGCTCACCTCCTCCCGCCCGGCGGCCGCGTGCGCGGCGAGGCTCTCGGCCAGCAGCAGCTCGCGGCAGCCGCCCGGGGCGTCGGGCCGCCTGCGGAGCAGGTCGAGGACGACCGCGCGCCCGGCCGCGTAGCCGAGCCACGAGCAGAACGCCTCCACCCGCCCCGCCGACTCGCACACGAAGACCGGATTGCCGTCGAGCTCCTCGAGCGAGAAGGACCCGAGGCTGAAGCGCAGCTCGCCGAGCCGCCGCTCCTTCAGCCACGCCTCCGACACTTCTTCCAGCTGCTCGTCGAGGAGGGGCTCGGGCGACCGCGCGCGGTCGTAGCGGCGCACGCTCAGGCCGGCGGCACGGGCTTCTCCCAGGCGGGCCGCGAGCGCTTCGGGCCAGGCCGCCGCGACGCCACCCTCGCGCAGCGAGATCAACGCCTCCTGCGCGATGGGCAGGAGCTTGAGCCCGGCCTTCTCGTAGAGCGGCAGGTGCTCTTCCGGCACGCCGTAGACGGCGGGCGTCCATCCGTTGCGCCGGCAGCGCTGGACGAAATCACGGATGCTCTCCTCGAGCGCGTCCGGGGGCGCCAGCGGATCGCCGCAGGCGATGGCCGCGGAATGGCGCACGGCGAAGGCCACCAGCCCGCGCTCTCCGGCCACGAGCAGGTGGTGCTTGTCCGCGCGGCCAGCGAAGGCCGACAGGGAGTGGCGCCCGTAGCTCCGGCGCAGATCGGCCACGATCTCCGGCGGTGCCTCCTGCCGTCCCCGCACCACCACGGGCCGCAGGAGGAGTACGAGCAGGTAGAGCCGCGCGAGCCATCCGGCGGCGGCGAGCGAGTTCAGGAACCGCGCGGCCTCGCGGTCGGCGGGCTGGACGAGCGGCGCCTGGATGAGGATCCCGTCACGCACCGCTTCCATCAGCGGCCTCGTACCCGGCGGCCACACGAAGTGCAGTCCGAATCTGGTGAGGCCGAGCCATCCGTACGCCACCACCACGCCCCCGAGGATGGGCACCATGACCAGGGCGCGCCGCAGCGTCGCCGGGTCGGAAAGCGTGTGAAAGCGCCGCCGGAACGCCAGCAGGTAGGCCAGCAGGAGCCCGGAGACGAGCGCGGGCAGCGCGTCAAGCTCCGGACCCAGGTGCGACCCGAACGAGAGCGACAGCGCCAGCACCGCCACCCACCAGGCCGCCTCCTTGCGTCGGGCCAGGTTCCGCGACACCTGCAGGAGGGCGAGGCCGGCGAAGAGCATCACCGTGCGCGAGCCGTGGATCACTTCGAGCGGGAGGTGCCGGCTCATCGCCTGGGTGGCCGGGGCATGCGGCCACAGGGCGGAGGCGATGTTCACCACCGCGAGCAGCGACATCACGAACGGCATGACCGCGTGCACGTCGGCCATGCCCAGCTCCTTCAAGCGGGCCTCGCGGGTCATGCGCCGGAAGGAGATGACCGCGGCCACGCACAGGACCACGGCCATCACGAGCCACACGACGATCTGCTTGAAGTCGTGAAGGTGGCGGGCCACCGCGGCCCCGCCGTAGTAGCCGAGGGCGCTGGTGAG
>WNFB01003052.1_pt1 | contig 15720 bp, 14 predicted proteins | sample 5400501 | NCBI WGS metagenome assembly WNFB01 (sample SAMN13153341, study PRJNA577476) | soil metagenome | isolation source: 200 cm saprolite under Douglas fir tree site 2 hole 1 | place: USA:California | collected 2015-04-18
TGTCGAGGTTGCGGACTGCCCTTCTTTGAAGGTTAGGAAGTTAGGGGTTGCGGTCATGCGGAAGTCGGGCCCCGTGACGTTTACGAGAATAGAGATCGACCGATAGAGGCTCCCGCTTACAGCGTTAACGTAGACATTCGAAATAGAGGGAGGAGCTCCAGGATTTGCCAAGACTTTGAGAATCACCTGAGCCTTCGTGGTTGTCGAGTTGAGCGTTACCGAGGATGGAGAGATGTTGGGTGTGATTGGACCGTATGATTGGATTTGCAGATTAACTGTTCCCGTGAACAGACCTCTACTTACAACTGTGATTGTTGAGTTTTTCGAAGATCCCGCGGACAGAGTTAGATTGCCAGGGTTTGCATTGAGAGTGTAATCAGGCGGCGCAATTGTAACGGCTATGATAGCATCATGTTCTATGGTTCCGGTGGTCGCGTTTACGCTGACCAAGTACGTGCCCAGCGTGGTGGAAGCGTTTGACGAGACCGTTAAGACCGATGTTGCCATAGGTTTGTTGGACGATAGAACTAGACTCGTCGAGCTGATTCTCACGTTGGGTGGATGAGATGGGACAGTGCCCAAGAGATTCGGAGTAAGGCCGATCGTTCCGTTAAACCGGTTGAGACTCGCAAGATCCAACCGGTAGCTCGCAGTTTCGCCAAGGCGCGGGCCAGGTGTCTGAGCTGACGCGTCGAAGGAGAAGTCCGGATTAGTATCAGGCGTCCAGATGTTTGTCGCCGTGGCCTCGAAGAAGATCTGAGTAATCGTGGACCCCGACGGCGATGTGAAATTTGCGTTCTCGTACGCCTCAAGCAATAGTCCAGTCTTGACATCCCAGTAGTAAGCGGCTTTCACAGACTGGTATGGTGATTGATAGGTTATGTTGAGTAAGTTGACGCTTCGCAGTGCACCAGCATAGACCTCGTTAACGGTCTCATTAACGGAGAAACCAAGGTAACCAGGATTCTTGAAAAGCGAGTCCCCGGCACTGAGCCCTCCGGCAAGCAAGTATGGAACGAGGTTTCCCTGACCAGTGTCCGTGGTCCCCGACAACGTCGCGTTCGTCTGACTATCGTTACGGTACGTCGTGATCAACAAGGCGGTCACGGTATTTGTCGTAGTGACAACGCTCTTCACCTGGATAGTGAGCGAGCTAACGTTTCCCTGAAAAGGAGGATACGGTGTGGTATTGTTCACACTGAACTTTCCATAGGTTATCTCATCCCCTGCTCTAACGCCCGGAGCGTAATTGGTAACGTAATCGTCCCGATTCTTGTTAACATTGGAAGTTAATAAAGCACTAGCGCCAAATCGTTTCCTCTCGCTATCTCGCGCTATACAGAAATAGCCAGTCTGGACCCTTCACAAGTCCACTCTACCCTCTAGCTTGTACTCACATGTAAGGACAATCCGTGATACGATGCTTTTTCCGACTCTCTGAAAGCCTATGTAGTCTACGCCGGTTCGAAGTTGCTCTAGAAAATGCTCTCGCTCGGGAGGCTGAGGTTTAACCCTGACCTCGAAAGAATCAACCTCCTTCTCAACCAGAGCTCACCGATCATTCTTACAACGCTCGCGAGCCTCGTCTTTTATCATGGCTATCTCCTCATCCAGCAGAGCAACGGCGGCACGGACCTTGTTAGCGCCGATATCCCGAAGAGCCTAATGCTACTAGGCGGCCAGAATCCGTACTCCGCAAAACCGTGGGCCTCACCGTACCCTCCACTACTCTTACTGACAGTCTCTGCACTAATCCGGCTAGCCGGACTCTTCGCCTCCCAATCCTCCCTCGACCTTATCAGTCAACAACTAAGACTCCTCGGACTCTTCGCAGATGCCCTGGTTGCCCTCATCATCTACATAGCAATCCGCACTAGAACAAGCAATCCATTTCAAGCGCTCATACCAGCCTGTCTCTTTCTAGCCATACCCGCCATCAGCACCTCACCCCTCTACTTCTTCCACAGCGACACCTTCGGGTACCCCATAATAGCATCCGCCGCACTCACATTATCCCGTCGTCATTACTTCACCGGAACAGCTCTCCTAGCGGCTGCCACCATCTTCAAAGTCCATCCTATCCTAGCATTACCCCTAGTCGTGCTCTGGCTCGTCCGGACTCAAGGCTTCCGCAAGGTCCTGCCTATCCTTGTCTCCAGCACAACTATTACCAGCCTCGGCCTAATTCTACCCCTCACAATCCCTGGCTACCAGCAATCCCTACTAGGCTTCAACCTCGCCAACCAAGGAAACGGAGCAACAGTCACCGCCATGAGTATGCTCAACGCAATCGTCCCAACAACACTCAGGTTCAGCTTGACAGAACTCTTGACCAACCAAGTCTGGCTCGCAACCACCGCTGCGCTTTACACGATAATCATAGGAACCGTGTGGACCAGGGCGAGGAGTCTCAGCCCGATCGATGTCGTTCTGCTCGGACTGATCGCCTGGCTCATTCCTCTCAAGATTGTATACGCCCACTACATCGTCTGGGCTGTCATACCTTTTCTCATGCGAGGCAGACTCAAACAGACTCTCGTCGTAACCGGTCTTCTGGAGCTTGCAGATACGCTCGCCTACTGGTCATCCTTACCCGCCAGCAGCCCCATATCCGGCATCGTCACATCCTACGGGCCGGTCCTGACCAGCGTAGTTATCCGAATTATTGGTGCGACTGCCCTGGTCTTCGTTCTAACCTCGCTGAGAAAGGGTACCATGGGGATGAATCCAAAACAAATCCTTCAGGTGCCTGGCCCCATTCCTAGCTAGCGTCTCAGAGAGCTAGGGACGTCCAGTTGCGAGATATGTGAATCCCGCATCTTCAGATTCCCTCCGAGTCCGAAGGTTCCGTGTGTCAAAGAGGATAGGATCAGAATTCATCTGAGCCTTCACTTCTGTAAGGTCCACATCTCGAAACTCTGCATGGTTCGTCGCCATCACCACGGCGTCGACGCCCTTGACCGAATCAAGAATTGATCCTGCAGACTTGTATTGTACGCTGCCCACCTTGATCGTCTCGACGAAGGGATCGTACGCAACCACCTTGACTCCGGATCTCTGGAAGATCTTCAACAAATCCACGCTAGGACTTCTGCGCGTGTCCTTGACCCCACCCTTGTAGGCAAGACCCCAGAGTGCTACCTTCGCCTTTCGTGGATTCTTCTTCAGCTTCCGGAATGTCTTCAACAGTCTCTCCACAGTGTGCTTTGGCATACCATTGTTCAAGACTTCGGCGGTTGAGACCATCCGTAACGGGAAGCCTGCCTTCCTGGCCTTGTAGACCAAGTAGAACGGGTCCTTGGGAATACAGTGCCCACCAACGCCGGGTCCCGGATAATGTGCCATGAAGCCAAACGGCTTGGTCGCGGCCGCATCGATAGCTTCTATAAAATCGACTCCCAGTTTTTCATGTAATAATGCCAGCTCATTGACCAGTGCGATGTTCACGTATCGAAACACGTTCTCCAGCATTTTCGTCGCCTCCGCAACAGAAGGACCGCTGACCGCCACAACTTTGGCCTGGAGAATCGCGCTGTAGAACGCCGCCCCAAGCCGCGTAGACTCCCCGTCCACTCCGCCAACAACCTTCGGAATGCTCCTCACACTGAACGAAGCATTCCCGTAGTCGATCCTCTCCGGAGAGTAGACCAGTCCAAAGTCCTTTCCCGCAGTCTTCCCACCACGCTCAAGCAGCGGCCGAAAAACTTCCTCGGTAGTTCCAGGATAGCTCGTGCTCTCCACGACAATCAATTTGTAGTCAGTGAGCTGGCCTGCGAGACTCTTGGCAACCGACTTTAGAAATGAGAGATCGGGATCCTTATCCTTCTTCAGCGGTGTAGGAACGCAGACGATGGCGACGTCCGACTCGGGAACCGCGTCCGACAATTTCGTGTAGGCCCTGATCTTGCCAGAGCTTACGAGCGAAGGCAGGAGCTCCTCGCTGTACTTGTCCTCGACGTAGCAGACCCCTTTGTTGATCTCTTCAACCTTCCTCGGATCGACATCGACTCCTAGAACGTTGAAGCCTGCCTGGGCTGACGCGACCGCGAGCGGCACCCCGACATAGCCTAATCCGATAACGCATACTGTCGCGTTCTTTGAGGAGATCTTGTCCGCTAGGGCAGTAGAGTTAGCAGCCAACTCTCAGTTGGCCCCCAAGGACTTTCTGATTCTCTTGGAGAGTCGGCGAGAATAATTCTCCATATTGTACTAGTCTAGTTCCGCGTATTTCTTGCTTCGCCGCAAACTTGTTGATAACTAGTGTCGCAAACGGCTATTGGGAGGACGAGGGCTTCTCTTCAGTAGCAGAGGTCAGATCTTTCTTCTTTTGAGCCGGCATAATTCCAGTTATGACGGTCGTCACATTGGCTGGCATCTGAGGTGTCGTTGGTTGAGTGGGCGAAAGTACGGACGACCCTGTCGGCTGCTCAGACCTGAGAAAGGGCAGGGGGCGTGGTGCAGCTGATCCTCCGACTTGCTCTACCCTAGGAACGGGAGACTGAGCAAATGATGTGCCCGTCTGCACTGGCCGAGGACCCGTCATAGGAGTCAGGTGAGCAGAGTTTAGCTGGTCGAGAACCGATGTCTTCTGAGCTTCCATCTTAGGAACGGCTACCGTCGTCGGCTGCTCAGCACCAGATCCCGGCACTGAGCCAAAGCTCAATCGTCTATCAGCCATGTCGGCCTTCAGAGCCGCCACTACAGGATGAAAGTCCATGCTTGGTTTTGCGTTTGCCTCGGGCGGTTTTGTGCTCGTCGCAGACACAAGCTTGATCTTTGGAGCAGAACTGGTGATTTCTAGAGAGACTGCTCCGAATTTCTTCTCCCCATGTCTCCTCCTGACAAGCATCAGACTGGACAGGGATCCGAGCATTAGCAACCCTCCAAGAACTCCTATGATCAGACCGTTCGCAGCAAAAACGTCGCTTACATACTGGCGGAGGTACATGTTATTCAGATACTCTTCGACGATCCAGTACGTTAGAGACAGGATCACAAATGTCTGTAGGGTGATGACGATCTTGGAAGCAACGGTGTGTCTGACTGTGGACGCTGTGTTTACACTCGAATCCAACGCGGCCCCTCGCAACCATCCTCAACCAAGCAATGATTCTCTGTTAAGATGAATGAAACCAGCGACAACAATCTCTAGTACCCGATTTCCAAACATGATCAAGAGTCTGAAAATAGTATCACGGATTGAGAAGTACAGTATCAAGATTCTTTATTATGCCGAAGCCAAACTGAGAGACAGAGCGCAGAGTGATGCTCATTAAGGGTCTGATTGCTCGCTCGAGCAGTCAAACGATCCCTCGCTAACAGGGCAGGAAATCGATTCTCTACAAACTGAGTTGAGAAATCAAGTGAACATGTTCCTAGAACCGGTCCCTAAACGTCTAGCCGCGCTTCTTGCGGCCCTATCAATCGGCATCATTCTCCTCTCTCTGCCCGCAACTGCATTGGCCGCGCCATCGGGCTCCAACTTCGACCACATTGTCATAATTGCTATGGAGAACCAGAACTACGGATCGGTAATCGGCTCCAGCTCAGCGCCATTCATAAACAGTCTAGCTAGTCAGGGCTCGACAATATCGAACTATCACAGCTACGGCCAGAACATCAACGGCTGCTCGGCCGGCTGCTACGAAGCCTTCACTTCAGGCCAACAGGCACACTCCGACGGCTGGTGTCCGAGAGCATCAAGTCCCTGCTACACCATCTCGAACATCGCCGACCAGCTACACACCGCAGGTCTCAATTCAGCAATGTTCTGCGAGGACGGATGTCCGCGCGGAGCAGACCACTTTCCCTGGATCGCATACACCAGCACATGGAACAACTGCGTTACGGGAAGCTTCACCTGCAACGGCCAGACCGGCTCGGCGGGAGATGCCCTCTATGCTAGCTCAAGCTCAAACGGCAACAATGCTTTCATCAACTATCTGAACACTGCGAGTCCCGCCAATTACATCTGGTTCACACCAAGCGACTCCCACAACATGCACGACAACTCAGTCTCAAGTGGCGACGCCTACGTGAAGACTCTGCTCGTCGGCACTGGTACGATCAGCAGCCCATCTTCGAACTCTGTCCTAGGCTCGAACCTGTTCAAGACTCTTGGAACGTTCCTCTATCTCTGGTGGGACGAGTACGACCCCAGCCCGAACGTCGAGTACGGCAGCATGATCAAAGTCGGATACACATCAACCGGTGGCTACACGGAGTACAACAGTCTACACACAATCGAAGCCAACTGGGGACTACCCTACATTACAAGCGTAGTCTCTAGCGACTCTTCCATGACCGACATTTTCGGAACCTCCAACGCGCCGGGCTCCCTCTCAACCAGCTTCACACATTCTCCCAGCACTCCTCAGCCCGGACAAGCCGTCACATTCACCGCCACAGCGACCGGTGGATCCTCACCCTACAATTACAGCTGGATCTTTGGAGATGGATCATCAGCTACAGGGGTAACCGCTACGCACACGTACTCGTACACCGGCTCGTACAGCGTAACACTTACGGCGCAAGATTCGAACAGCACGACCACAAGCAGCGCGCAACAAGTCATGGTCTCAATCCCCACCAGCCCGCTATCAACGCTCACCTTCCTTTATGTCGGTCTCATCGCCGGAGGCGCGATCAGCGTGATCGCGTACCTTGCAAAGTATCATTCGCGCAACCGCAAACTAGCGAGCATGGTCAAAGATGTTCGACAGAAGCCTTCGGGCCGCAATTCCAAGCCGCGAACGGATTAGGACTCTTCTGTCGGGAAACGCTGAAGATTTCCCAGTCTCTCCAGTTTTTCCGCAGACCCGTTCCATCTCAAGATAGGAGGGGTGAGGATTGAGGGGCGAATAGTGTCGCTATGATTCCTAGGACCAGAGCGATCGTTCCTAGGACAAAGTCGATGATGTAGATTCTGCTCGTCTTCGCGAACTTCAACAAATAGGATATGACAACGATCCCTATCAGGGCAGAGGTTGCGATCGCGATCAGAATGCCGGTGGGCTCGACGACCTGTATCGCCGTATCAACTTGTGACCTGCTAAGGAGTAGAGTTACAAAGAAGGCTCCCAGTGAAGCGGGAATATAGGCGAGATAGGATAGGCGGAAGGCCTGCTCTGGTTTGACTCCCATGAGCAGCATTGTTGATACCGTCATGCCGGACCTACTCACGCCGGGCAGTGCGGCTATTCCCTGCGCGATTCCTATCACGATGTAGTTCTTCACTCTCATCTCTTCGAGCCCGACGACGAGTCTGGGCTTTGTGCGCGAGTATCGAATGTAGAATCCGGTTCCTATCAGTACCAGTCCGAGCAGGACCATCGGAATCCCTATGTTGTAGGGACTAGTAGCGAGAACCTTGTCAGTCAAATAGTATAACGGGGCTCCGACCAGGCCGGTAAACACTGTTACTACGAGCAAGTAGACGACCAGTCTTCGATCCTTAAAGAGGGAGCGGATATCTCTCCGGAAATAGACCAGCGCGGAACCCACTGATCCTATCTCCATGAAAAGGCCAAAAGCGTAAGCCACGGCCAAGGGGAGCGAGAAGAGCAGTGTGGAGGCGAACAGAACCTGGGTCTTGCTGCTGATAGGCAGCCACTCAGATATTCCCTGGACTAGTCCGAGGATTATGGCGTAGAACTCATTCATTCAGGGTATCAACCATTTCACGAATGCTGGAGAGGTTCAAGGCTCTTCGCGGAAGGACCCGTTCATAGGCATTTGGAATCAAAACGTTACTGGTGGACTTGTCGCGTTCCGATTACGTGGGTTACAGTATCCTTTCATCCTGTCTACACTACCGTTCTGCTTTGTACTCGTAACAGGAGTAGTTTGATAGAACATGGCCGATTCTAAGCCTAGCAAGGTCTGGGAGCCTTACTCGAAAATGGTCAAGATGCCAGAAGAGGACTGGGCGGTTCTAGAATCAGTATACAACGACTACCGGTATCGGCAGGGAGATCTTCAGAGAACCGAGTTCATCAAGAGATTCGTCGCTAAGGGTTTAACTTCCTACTTGTATCAGCTAAAATCGAGAACACCGGAGGCGCTTCTGAGAATCGCTCAAGCCAGCACTACTCTCAGTAGCCAAGGCTCCCGGTAGTCTCTTTTCGGACCCTCCCGGTCTAAGCTTTAACCATGGATAATCGAACACGAGACGTGAGTCTGTACTTCGCCTGGGTCAACCGCAGCTATCGACCAGGTTACTGATTGTCCCTTGGAAAACGCATTGGAATCGCCGTAGAATCGAAAACCTGACAATCATCATGCTTATCCTCCCTAAACTATAGCGACAAGCTAATCGTGAGCGAAAACATCTTCCTGTAAAATCCCGCCATACAGAGAAATCTAGAATATTTTTGAGATCGATCGCTCCTCATTGACAGATCCCGCGTTTTCCTGTCAATCCTGCTGAGTCCGGAGTTCTCGATAAACCAGAATCCCCGCGATTATCACGGCCGCGACGCCTAGCGGTAGGAAGTATGATTGTAGAGTGTTAGCGATCGCCGTGCTGTTCTGCCCCGCTACTACCCCGAGATAGACCAAGGCGATGTCCCAGACCAGGATGCCGACCGCAGAGTAGACCAGGAAGCGTTTTACGTCCATCTTTACAAGTCCCGCGGGAAACGCGATGAGCGTCCGAAGTAGTGGAACGAACCGGGCGAGCAGAACAACGCTCTTCCCATGCGACGTGAACCATTTCTCGGTCGTCTCCAGCCGCTTCTCGCTAAATCGCACAATACGGCCATATCGTAATACTGCGGGTCTTCCGAGATAGTAGCCGATTCCATAGTCGACCATCGTCCCGACCAGGCTTCCAACCGTCGCCACTGCCACCGTTGACCAGAATTCCAATCTGCCTTGCGAGACAAGATATCCTCCTAGAGGCAGGACTACTTCACTCGGAATCGGAAGGGTCGCGCTCTCCATCACCATCAATGCGAATATTCCCAGATAGCCTGTTTGGTTGAGAAGGTTGACAATAGTGTTGAAGATTAGGTCGGTAAACGCCATGTTTCCAAATTCCTAACGATGAATTTCTTTTTGAGTCCTTTTGATTTTCCTATAAGCTAACGCTCAATCCTTCAGATCAGATCAAGCTGAATACCGGAGTTCGATCCTAGTTCCTCCGCTAGAGGCTCCCGCGGTACAGAACGCCCAAAGACCCACTGGCCAATCCAACACCCCGACCCTTGTCCATCAACTTTTCGAGGATAATCCCGAGAATCATCAGACTACGACTAGTCCGGGTCTTGAAGACGATCCGGAAACCATTCCCGCTCTGGCCGTTAATCGCGGCGTTCACCGGACCCTTCCGGACACTCGCTCATCATGACCTCGGACATCCACAGCTCACTCCCAGGCTGAGGAGACCCTTGCCCGCATGGTCTCTACTCATGATGCTGCTGCTCGGAGCAGGAGTCGGATTCTACGCTTCAACCATATTCAGTGAGGTCGCCGGAATAGGAGGATCGACGACTCCCGACTTTACGCTAGGGACGAATCCCGTCTCTACGACGGCGGCGCAGGGAAGCCTCGCCGCAATCATAGTCTCACTCACTAGCCTGAACAGTTTTGCGGGAAGCGTCAACCTGAACTACTCTCTCTCCCCAGGAATCACCAACGTAACTATCGCCCTGAACCCCGGATCAGTGTCTCTACTAACCGGATCAGGATCGTCAACGCTCACAGTCTCCGTCCCCCCATCAGCCCCGCTGAGCACCTACACGATTGTCATCGATGGGGCTAGTGGCAGGCTCAGCCATAACGTGACCAGTATTCTAAGAGTGGTCCGGCCTCCCTCTCCAGACTTCTCGATCACCTCCTCCCCTTCCTCGATGAACCTGACCCGTGGCTCAGCTACCAGCGCGACCCTGACGTTGACGAGTATCGGAGGTTTTGCCGGACAAGTCAATCTTACCACGTCCATCTCGCCGAGTAATGGTTCTAGTCCGACTATGACTCTCAACCCCAACCGAGTCAATTTGCTGTCAGGCGGTACTGGAAACACTGTCCTAACCGTGAATACTGGCGGTGGGACTACGCTGGGAACCTATACGATCTTGGTTCTCGGGGTCAGCGGAACCCAAGCAAACAGCGTCTCGATAACCCTGACAGTACAGTAGAACCTTCAGAGCCCTCCTGAAAGCCGACTGTAGGCGACTCCCTCTGGATCTCCCCAGGTTCAGCATCAATCATTTGTAAGAGTCCCAGCCGCGACCTGCGCAACCAGACTCGAGGACTTGACACTCAATGTTTCTTCTTGGCCACAGCTGCTGGAGCTACTTATTCTCGAAGGCCACTGGCCGAGAGCTCAACGTCAACCTTCCCGCCTATCTCGCGCTCCTCTCAGGAATCCTCCCAGACTTCGACATCTATTTCCAGCCTTACATTGTACACCACACGTACACTCATTCCCTCATAGTAATCGTCCCGGTTGTAATTGTGCTGACCTACTTCTTCGGAAGACTAGGCTTCGCATTCTCCATCGGAATCCTCTCGCACCTACTAGGTGATTTCCTTGTTGGAACAATCCCCCTCCTCTATCCACTCTTTCCAAATTCTGATATTGGATTGAACCTCGGAATTCCCAGTCTGGCTGACACGGTCCTCGAAATTGGCGCTTTCACCCTCGTCCTAGTCTATGCCTACTGGAATGGCGACTACAAACTGATCGTCAAGCCTTCACGAGAGAGTCTACCGCTCGGAATCCCACTCTTCGCCCTTGTCACCCTCACCCTGCTCTTTGCTGGTGATAGGAGTATCCCTCTGGCAGAGTTTGCCTTCTCGAGAAGAGCGTTGACCGTAATAACTCTCGGGCATATTCTCCTTAGCGGAATCCTCGCCATAGGAGTTCTACAAGGACTCAGATGGTTTCTCGGAAACAGACGAATGAGGCAGAAGACCCGTCGCGATACTTCAAGTGTTCAACCTCGCACGGACCAGAGAGGTTACGTGCCGCCTTAATCCCTGACTTTCCAACAATTGACTCGCACTGGGGGTCCGGGTTATCCAGCTTTTCCAATGGTGGAATATTCCTCGCAGAGGCTGGATCATAATCCTCGCCGAACTCGCGGTGATAATCACCCTCGCCAACTGGGTCTACTCCGAGTACGTGAACAACACCTACTTCCAGAGCTACGTGAACAACCTCTCGCCTATCCTTCTTCCGATAGTTAGTGTCGGCTTCGGCATAACCTCAGCCACGATAGCTACTCTGCTCTATTTCACGATGCGGAATATGAGACAGCAAGAAGGACCTAGGGAGGAAGATCTCCCTAGAAAACGGGTCCCTCTGAAGAAGACCGTCAAAAAACCCCAGGCTCAACCCTCTAAGACAGAGAAATCAGTCACAGGAGCGCTCGCGCCAGGGCCAAGAGCTAGAGCTCTGATTTCAGGATCATGGAGCCCAAGGCGCGGAACAACCCAAGATAGCGCGAATGAGGAAGACGAGTCAGGCTAGACGGGCACATCGACAAACCACTCAGGCTCCGCCTGGATACTACCAATCCAATCCCAAGGGCACAATTCGCCCATATCGAACCGGGAAGCTAGAGAAGCTGGATTCGAAGTCGAGAGCTTCTAGATCCCGGTGGTAGTTTACGAGCGAACATATCGAGACTGCAAGAAGACACATTCCCAGTCCTGTCAAGCTCCTGGTCATAGTCCAGTCACTTGTCATTGCGTATCTTGGCTTCTGGATGATTGAGAATTACCAGAACGATTTCTACTTCCAGACCTACGTAAACTCGTCCCTCCAGGGCAGCGGTTTCACGATTGTCGCGTTGAGTAGTGTGGGAATCTTCAGCGCCGTGGCTATGGGCCTCTACATGAAGCTCAGACGGACACACAAGGAGCTTGAACATCTGATCCTGACGGAGCACGCGCCTCCCGAAGAGCAAGGTGCGTCGACTATTCTACAGCCCCACGTCGAACAGCACTTGATCGAGATGATAAGAAAAGCAACCCCAAGCGACACCGGCGCGACAGCGACGATGCCCGTGTTGAAGAGAGACGACCGGACCAGCCGCTAGCCGAGATAGTCACTGTCTAAATTCCTTCGATAGAGATTTCGAAGCTTCGGCTCCATAAGCGAGCGACCTTCGCATCCTGAACGACCCCTCAGTAGAGGCCCTAATTACATTGTGGCATGTGGAAGTGGTTTCTGCTATCGCGTCACTGTAAATGAGAACGCGTTTCCTCTCGCACTTTCGACTGCTATGACATAGGTTTGACCTGTGACGAAGGCATAAGCCGTTCCGCGGATGTTGCATCCTGAGCAAGAGGATCCGATGAGAATGGTTATTGTGCTTGGGAAGCCTGGAGCGATGCCGGAACCGAGAGACTGAAGCCCGTACGGGAAAATGTATTGGCTGCCGACTGAGTTAGTGACAGTGTAGTTGAACAGCGTAACAGTTGAGGGTCCGACGTTCATTACCGTGAGGTTAGCTCGCGTATCGGATGGAAACATAACGCTCGTCTTTGTAAGCGATTCATTGATCAAGATCCGGAAAGTTGCAGAGAATGATCCAGCGATGCCCGCGACTCCAACTGAAATCTGCACGTTGGTATTTTGTGCGTAAATGCACTGATATCCGCACCCCTGATCAACGCCCACGTCTACAATGACAGTCGATTGGACAATTCTTCCCGAATCTAGGTGCAGAGCGGATGGGACAGTGGTTGCGCTGACGGTGTTCGGATTGAAAGTCGAGGGGACTGTGGCGGTGAGAGACAAGTTTCCGGAGAGACCGTTCAGGCTTGCCATTCCGATTGTCTCATTCCCCCTCGATCCGGGAGACAGAGTCAGATCCCCCTGACGGAAACCCAACGAAAGAGCCTGAGCGATAACAAGCACATTGATAGAGTGGGAGAGGCTTCCACTGGAACCGGCAACAGCTACGGTATAGTTTCCAGGGCTCAGAGCAATGAGGTTCAACAAGAAAGTCTGCTGGTGCGCCAGTGGGAAGTTGTCAGCGTCGGGCCCGCTCAAACTGGCCGTGACGCCAAGCGGCGACCTTACAGTAGTTGACAAGACGCCTGCGAAGTTGTTTATCGCATTGAACGTAATGTTAACCGACCCCCCATTCCCTGGTCCAGTCAAGATGACCTTGCTTTGTGGGTTTGAGTGGATAACGAAGTCAGGCGGGTAACCGAGTATCTTTGGCAGTAAGATGGCACCCGAGACTATTGACGCCGTAACGAGGACTGCCACCAGTAGTAACCATGACGGAATCGGCCTTTTCAGTCGCCTAATCAGGCTCGTGCGGACTGCCCTCTTCGGTAGGAGTCAGCCCGGTTGCTATTCAACGTTCGGCAAAGTCGCGATGTATGTTCCTGAACGGGACTTCGAGAAGACGCGAAGGACTCTTCGAACCCGGACCTGGGCTTTACTTCGCTGGCTTCGGAAAAATCGTAATCTGCTCCACCTTACTTCGCTTTTCGAACGGCCGGCTCAGAATTCAGTTTTCAGCTACAAGTACGAAGCCACAGTGCGGGAATCTGCAGAAACTTTGAGTGAGGACGAAATCTTCCTATTATACTCCAAGTCTGAACAAGAGCACGATGTATCCGGCTCCGCTCTTGACGAAGCTCAACTTGCTAGTTCCTCGCGGCCTCCGGGTGAAAGTGATCGGTACCTCTAAGATGGAGAATCCTTTCTTCTTCGCCCGGATCAGAAGTTCTGCTGTTACTTCAAAATTCTTTGAGATGAGTTCATCCCTGACACTCTCGATGGTCTTCGTCGAGTAAACTCTGAAGCCAGATGTGATATCGCTCGATTCCATTCTGAACGCATTCCTCAAGACCCAGTTGGTGGAAGCGCTGACCATTCTCTTGAACCAAGGCAGTTCCTTAACGAGTCCCCGCGTTTTTGATCGACAGCCCACCACGACGTCGGCCTCTTTCGTGGCTTCGAGTAACCGTTCGATCTCTTCTGGATCATGGTTCAAATCGGAGTCCATTGTAAGCACATAGTCTGATTTGGGATCAACTAAGCTGAGACCTTTCTTGGTTGCCTTTCCTAGTCCAAGTCTCTTCTCGTGGTACTCTACCCTGACTCTAGGGTTCCATTTCGCAAGCTCGCTAACCTTTTGCAACGTAGAGTCAATCCCTTCTACCACAAAAATGACTTCGTAATCATGGCCTAGTGCTTCGAGGGATTTTATTAGACGCGTTGAGAATTCGTCGATCACCTCCTCTTCGTTATACAACATTATGACAGTGCTGATCTTCAACGTAGATTCCCTCTAACTATCGTTGGTAGGATCGGTCGGGGACTTGGCATAATAGTCCTAGCTCCAGAGCTCCGGATGCGCCTTCCACCATTCTATCGTCTCGGACAGCCCCGCTGGAAAACCTGTCTTCGCCCGCCATCCCAACTGCTTACTAATCTTGGAATGATTCAACGCCTGATACGGAATCTCTATTCTCGTATGAGGCGGCGGCTCTTCTACCGTTGACCGTAGTCCTGGGAAGCTTCCGAGCACCAGATTGATGACTGCTTCCTGGGTGTAGGTTTCTCCCGAGCCTATGTTGAAGACTTCAGCGATCTCTCCGTTCTGCTGTAGAGTGAACTTGCCGACGCGTAACATCGCATCGACAAAGTCGTCGACGAAGGTAAACTCGCGGACGTATGTAATGCCCTTGTAAATTATTGGGGGTTGCTGTCTCAGGCATTTCCTTATCGTGTTTGGTATCAGCCTCGGATTCATGTCGCCTGGCCCGTAGATGTTGGAGGGTCTGACAACGCTGAGCCGCTTAATGTACCCCATGCGCTGGAACATCCTGCAAGTCATGTCGGCGCAAGCCTTCGACGTTTCATACGGTGCCATAGCGTCGAGCGGATCGGTTTCAAGATACTGTCGACCATAAGTGGTCTCACCGTACACCTTGTCAGTTGACATCATCACCATACCCACGTCGAACCCCGACGCGGTCTGCTCTTTTAGAGCCTCAAGAATACTGAGGGTCCCCATGAGATTGACATCGTAGAGGGGACGGACGGTTCTGGTTCCGACTCGAACTATAGGGAGTGCAGCGAGGTGATAGACGAGATCGATGTCATAGTCGGAGATTACCCGCTTTACTAGGGTCTCGTCGACTACGTCGCCTCGCGACCAAGTTATCTTACTATCAATCCCGAGGACCTTGGCCGAGTCTATCGGAGACTCGTCATGTCGGATGCTGAAGACGTTATGTCCCTCAGCCAGCAGGCGTTTCGCGAGATTGCTTCCCAACGCCCCCGTAGTCCCGGTTACTAGAACCTTCATCCTGACTCCTGACGCCTCGCTATGAGCCTTCAAATCAATCGTAGGGCTTTGCAGACTAATCAACTGGCCAGGCTGTCGCCCCACTCCCCCTTGTATAAGTGATACGATTCTTTCTGTGACGGAAACAATTTTTGATTAAGTGACCGCCCCTCATAGACGTACTCAAGCATTAAATTCGGAAGCTATCGGTTCTTCATGTCCAAATGTTTCGTTCCATTTGGTTGGTAGCCCCGAATGAGGATTTCGACTAGCTCCGGCATTCTCATAGTGATCATTGTTTCCATGATTCTGGGGCTCATCTTACGGCTGTTTCTCGTCGTTAGCCAGCCCATAGGCGGGGATAGTGGACTATTCCTTTACTGGGCAAACTTGATCAACAATGGGAACATTCCTTACAGGGACTTCTTCATTCGGGATCCAGTGTATATCTATCTGG
>WNFB01008801.1_pt1 | contig 15716 bp, 17 predicted proteins | sample 5400501 | NCBI WGS metagenome assembly WNFB01 (sample SAMN13153341, study PRJNA577476) | soil metagenome | isolation source: 200 cm saprolite under Douglas fir tree site 2 hole 1 | place: USA:California | collected 2015-04-18
AAGCCACGGTCCGCGACCAGCTTCTTGATGGTGCCTGTAGGCATTTCCATCTCCTATCTCTCGAACTCAAGGCCAACTCAACTCGGCGGGCCTGTTCGAGAAACGGAGCCTGCGGTGAGCGCCGGTACTGCACCGGCTATTTGGAGTATACCCCTTCCCGCTACCGCCTAATCCCTGGGGTTTCCGCCAGGCGTCGGGCACGGGACTGGTCGACCTCCGTCAGGTGGCGCTTGCGCAGCCTCAAGTGCTGGGGAGTCACCTCCAGGAGCTCGTCGTCAGCCAGGAAGTCGAGCGACTGTTCGAGGCTCAACTTGCTGGCCGGAGTCAGCCGCACCGAGATGTCAGAGGTCGACGACCGGATGTTGGACTGCTTCTTCTCCCGGCAGACATTGACCCGGATGTCGCCTGGCCGCTTCTGGATGCCGACGATCATCCCCTCGTACACCGCCTCGCCCGCCTCGATGAAGGTAGTGCCGCGCTCCTGCGCGCCGGCCAGTCCGAACGCCAAGGTTGTGCCGGCCGACGAGGCCGTGAGGGCGCCGTTGCGCTGCTCGCGAAAGTCGCCTGCCCAGGGCCGGTATCCGATCCCGATCGAGCCCATCAGACCGGTGCCCGCGGTGAGCGTCAGGAAGTTGTTGCGGAACCCGATCAGGCCGCGGGTGGGGATCAGGTATTCGAGCCGCACGCCGCCCTTGGAGTCGTAGCTGATCTCGATCATCTCGCCGCGCCGTTTGCCGAGCGACTCTGTAACTGCCCCCAGGTGCTCCTCGCGGACATCGACGGTGAGCCGCTCTACGGGCTCCATGCGCTGGCCGTTGATCTTCTTGACAATCGCCTCTGGGCGCGAGACCTCGAACTCATAGCCTTCCCGGCGCATGGTTTCGATGAGCACGGCCAGGTGCAGCTCGCCCCGGCCGCTCACCAGGAAGCGTTCGGCCGCATCGGTGTCCTCCACGTGGAGGCCGAGGTTGGTGTCGAGCTCCTTGTAGAGCCGCGCGCGCAGCTGCCGGGTGGTCGAGAACTTGCCCTCGCGACCGGTGAACGGCGAGGTGTTGACGCCGAACGTCATCCGAACGGTCGGTTCGTCGATCTCGATGCGCGGGAGCGGGTCCGGTGATTCAGGGTCGGTGAGGGTATCGCCGATCGCAACCTCGTCGAGCCCGGTGAGCACGACGATGTCGCCTGCGCTCGCGGTCGGCACCGCGACTCGGTCGAGGCCCCGATACAGGAGCGCCTGCACGACCTTGACGCGCCGGGCCTGCCCGTCGGCCGTGAGCACGGCGACCGCGTCGCCCGGAGCGATGCTGCCTCTGGAGATGCGCCCAATGGCCATCGGGCCCGTGTAATCGTCGTACGCGCGGTTGGCGACCAGCATCTGGAAGCCTCCGGGCTCGATGACCGGTGCCGGGATGTGCTCGATGATGGTCTTGAAAAGCGGCTCGAGATCCGGCGCCAAGTCGTCGGCGATCGCTCCTGCGCGACCTTCTTTAGCGACCGCGTAGATCACGGGTGCTTCGAGCTGGTCGGCGTCCTCGGCGAGCTCGAGGAACAGGTCATGGACCTTGTCGAGCGCAGCCTTCGGGTCCGCGTTTTTGCGGTCGACCTTGTTGATCACGACGACGATCCGCAGCCCCACCTCGAACGCCTTGCGGAGGACGAAGCGCGTCTGGGGCATGGGACCCTCCGCGGCGTCCACCAGCAGCAGGCAGCCGTCGGCCATGTTGAGAACACGCTCGACCTCGCCGCCGAAATCCGCGTGCCCCGGCGTGTCGATGATGTTGATGGTCACGTCGCCGTGGCGGACAGACGTGTTCTTGGCGAGGATGGTGATGCCCTTCTCTCGCTCAAGGTCGTTGCTGTCCATGATCAAGGTGCCCACGTCCTGGTTGTCGCGGAACGTGTGGCTCTGCTTGAGCAGGGCATCGACGAGCGTCGTTTTGCCATGGTCGACGTGGGCGATGATCGCCACGTTGCGGATGTCATGTCGAAGGTTGGTCAGAGTCATGGGATGGCAGCAGGCACTATACGGAGAGGCCGCCGGGGTCGGTGCGGAGTCTTGTTAGTTGCTGCTAAGGAAACCTATACCCGGATTCGCTCGGCTCGAAGCGGAGCGCCGATCTCGTTCAGGAAGCCGAGCAGCTCGCGGTACGAGTGGAGAAACGACGTCTCGTAGTACTCGATCCCATGCTCCTGGCAGAACTGCCTGACGATCGGCTGGGCGCGCCGCATGTTCAGCCGGGGCATGCCCGGGAACAAGTGATGCTCGATCTGGTAGTTGAGCGAGCCGTACCAGAGATCGGTTAGGGGGTGACCACGAACGTTGCGGGCGGTCAGGACCTGGGTGCGCACGAAGTCCATCCGCGTGGTGCTGTCGGTCTGGGGCATGCCCTTGTGGTTGGGAGCGAAGACGGATGCCAGGTAAGCGCCGCCCACGCCTTTGTGGATCACCACGACCAGCAACGCTGACCACGGGCCGAGGAAGTACACCAGCGCCGTCAGGTAAACGGCAGCGTGAACGGTAAGAAGGCCGAACTCGAGATGGCGGTAGCGCGACCGTTCCTTGATCAGGTAGGTGAGGCCGGTGACGTGCATGCTCCAGGCCAGGAAAGTCGTCAGCGGGAAGAACAGGTACGCCTGGTACATGGCCGCGAGCCGGCCGGCGCCGCGCCGCGCCCTGGCCTGCTCGTCGGTGTACGCGATGGCGCCGACTTTGATGTCCGGGTCGAGGTCGACGTCATTGGGGTTGCCGTGGTGGCGGTTGTGCTTCTGCACCCACCAGCCGTAGCTCATGCCGAGCAGCAGGTCGGCGGTGATCAGCCCAACGAGGGCGTTCTTCCATCCCGAGACGAACATCTGGCGGTGTCCCGAGTCGTGCAGCTGGAAGCCGAGTTGGCCACAGACGATGCCAAGCCCCGCCGCCGCGAGAGCCTGCGCCCAGACCGACCCGACTGTGAACAGGACGACCAGGCAGAGGATCAACAGCACCGAGTTGGTGGTGATGCTCAGGGCGTAGTAGGCGGGCCGCTTCTCGAGCAACCCGGCGTCCTGGATGCGGCGCTTGAGGATCGCGTACTCGGGCTCGTTTTTGAGGTCGATCTGGCCGCCCGAGTCCGATAACGCCGCGAGTTGGGTTGCCACTGGCAGCGACAAGGTTGCGGAGGGCGGCGTAATAAGTGGCATAACACTGGCGGCGAATCTGGGTTAATACCCCAATGACGATCCGCGCCGCTCGACTCGCGATCGCAGCCATCGCTGCTGCCTGGGCCGTCATGTTGTCGAGTCCCGTCGCCCACGCGGACGAGGGCTGGGTCATCACATCGTTCCAGTCCGACATCAGCATCGCTTCCGATTCCACGCTGACCGTCAAAGAAGACGTCCGGGCCGACTTCGGGAACCTGCTGCAGCATGGGATCTTCCGCAGGATTCCACTGCGCTACCGCTTCGACGACAGCCACGACCGCTACTACAACCTCAACGTGATGTCGGTCACCGACGGCTCGACGCCCGTCGAGTTCGTGGTTACGGGCGCCAGCGACAACGAGGTCATCAAGATCGGCAACCCGAGCGTCCTGGTCACCGGCAAACAGCGGACGTGATCACATACAGAGTGTCCGGCGCCATGAATTCGTTCTCAGACCACGACGAGCTGTTCTGGAACGTCGACGGCGCGCTGTGGCCGGTGCCAAAGCTTGGAGTCGGCGCGACTGTGCACCTTCCGAGCTCGGCCTTTCAAAAGGCCGCGTGCTACCAGGGCCCGCCGGGCTCGAGGCAAACCTGCAATCACGTCGACGGCTCTGACCTGGTCAGCTTCTCTAGCACCCGACAGCTCGGGTCCGGCGAGGAGATGTCTGCGGTCGTCGCCGTGACCAAGGGGGCCGTCAACGTGCCGGCCCCATTCCTGGAGGACCGAGCGCGCACATCCTTCTCAGACTGGTTCGTAATCAGCCCGCTGACCGTCCTGGTTTTGCTGGCTGGGGGAACAGGTGTCGTCGCGTGGATGTGGTGGCTGCACGGTCGCGATCGCGAATATCTGACCCAGTACTACCTCACGAACGAGAACCCCACGAACTCAGAGGCTGACGCCTTGAGTTCGCGAGGGCCCCTCCCCCGCGAGCACGCCGAGCCGCTGGTGGATCGGCAGCCGGTCGTGGTCGAGTTCGGGCCGCCGGGCAACCTGCGCCCCGCCCAGCTCGGTCTGATCCTCGACCAGATCGCCGACCCCAAGGACGTCACCGCCACCATCGTCGACCTCGCGGTGCGCGGTCATCTTGCGATCGCGGAAGCCCCGAACAAGGCCGACTGGACGTTGACCTGGAGAGGATCGCCAGCAGCGGATCTGAGCGCCTACGAGAAGACGATCATCGACGGCCTCTTCACGGGTAGGAGCGAGGTGGCGCTGTCCACTCTCAAAGGAACGTTCGCGCCCAGTTTGAAGACGGCCGAGGGCCAGATCTACGACGACGCCATGAGCCGTCGGTTGTTCACCAGCCGGCCTGACATGGCCCAGGGGGGCTGGCTCGTTCTCGGCCTCGTCGTGATCATCGCTGGGCTCTTTTTGACGCGGACCCTGGCCATTACGATCGGGTGGGGCCTGGTCGGTCTGGCGGTCGTCTTGACCGGAATTCTTTTGATGGTCACCGCGAAGTACATGCCGCAGCGCACCGCTGCCGGTCGCGACCTGCTCCAGCACACTCTGGGCTTCCGCCTCTACATGACATGACTACGGCGGAGAAATACCGCCAGCAGTTCGCGGCCAAGGCGGAGATCTTCACGCAGCTCCTCCCTTACGCGATCGTGTTCGGGTGCGTGACGATGTGGGCGAAAGCGTTCGAGGGCATCGACACCAGCATTAGCGACAACTGGTACGTGGGCGCCGGGCCATTCCAGGCCGCCCTGCTGGCGAGCAGCCTTCAGTCGATGAACGCGAACATCTCCAGCGCGATCTCGTTCTCACCGCCGAGCTCGGGCTCCTCGAGCGGATTCGGTGGGGGCGGTTTCTCGGGTGTGGCGGTGGTGGCGGCGGGGGTGGAAGCTGGTGAAAGGCGCTACTTTTTCGGTGTCACCGCCCCGGTGACGACGTGCCACCAGTAAACCAAACCGCTTGGATCGACTGTCAGCCGTCCGTTGGCCACCTCGATCTTGACTCCGCCCACGATGAGTTGATAGATGAGTGCCACCAGCAGGACCACGGCCACGCTTACCAGCACACGTTCGAATAGGCCGGCACCGCGCACAACAACGGTGATGCTTACGTTGGGCTGACCGCGTTGTGTGCTCAAATCTGCCTTCCTCGGAGCCCAATCGAACTGTACATCGAAGCGATGCCAATCACGAGATCGGCGGCCTTGGGTGATTGGTCTGGTGCCGAGAGCGGGAGTCGAACCCGCACGAGGTTGCCCTCATCGGTTTTTGAGACAGAGCCTGGCTTGTTGAACTCGGATCCGGCCCTTTCGGCCCAAGCGCAGCGGTCTAACAACTTCTGCACTGAGCCTTTTCGGGGTCACCACCCTCAGCGGTCCGAAGACAGCTGGACATCGCCCGCACGGGCCGTCGACGCAACCGTACCATCTCAGGCCATGCACGAGGCGGGCGGATGCCCGCCTTCTCGATCGTGCCGAAGGCTTTCTGTGCGGCGTGAGCCGCGACCGCGAGGCCGGCGCGAAACGAAGGATAAAAAGGCCCAAAGCAATCATCTGTAAATCGCCCTCGTTCGCCTGTGGACGGCGGGGAGGCTGATGCCATCGTTCTCATTATTTGACTGTCAAATTCCGGGGCTGGATAATCCGCCGGCATCTAATTTGCCGTTCTGCTTCCTGGGAGGGTGGAGAGTGAAAAGGCCTGTGATCGCGCTATGCGCGGCGTTGGCGTTGCTCGGCGGACTGTTCGTCGTGACGGCAGGTTCCGCGTTGGCGGCCGTGTCTGGCAGTTCGGCCAACGAGTTCGCGCCCTCGGTCGAGACAAATCTGCAGATCCCGCGCTCCTCGACCATCCACCATGTCGACGCCTCGGGTGTTCCACGCCCGGCGGGGAACGCTCTCGTTGTTGACTCCTCGCCGAGCGGGTTCGCCGGGCTCACCCACGTGGACCAGCGGACCGCTGACGGCAAAAACCAGTTCAGCCTCGAACCGCCCGACCAGGGTCTGTGCGTTGGCAACGGAGTCGTCATCCAGACCGTCAACGACGTGCTCAGGATCAGCAACACGGCGGGCGGCGGCGCGTCGACCGTCGCTCTCAACCCATTCTTCGGCCGCGGCCACCAGATCATCCGCGCCACCGCCGGCCCGCCGCCCACGCCTGCAGTGTTCGGTCCGTTCATCAGCGACCCCAAGTGTCTGTTCGACGTGCCCACGGGGCGCTTTTTCGTCACCGCCCTTGACCTCGATACCGACCCGGCGACAGGCGCGTTCGGCACTCACACTCACGTCGACATCGCGGTCAGCACCAGCTCCACGCCCGGCACAACGCCGGCGTCGTGGAATGTCTTTTTCCTCGACACGACCAACGACGGCACCGGCGGCACCCCATCCCACGCCAACTGCCCTTGCCTGCCCGACCAGCCGCTGATCGGGGCGGACGCCAACGGCTTCTACATCTCCACCAACGAGTTCGGCCCGATCCCAAGCTTCGCCCACTTCAACGGCGCACAGGTCATCGAGCTCAAAAAAGCCAGCCTCGTGGCCGGCGCGCTGGTGACGGTGAAGCAGTTCAACACCGGTACGATGCCGGCCCCTGACGGCGGCACCTGGTTCTCGGTTCAGCCCGCGACGGTGCCGGGCTCGACGTACGCGACCAACACGGAGTACTTCCTGTCCGCCCTCGATTTCAGCTCCGACCTGGACAACAGGATCGCGTTCTGGACACTGAGCGGGACCAACACCGCCGCACCCAGCTTATCCGTGCAGGTTATCGAAAGTGAGGTTTACGGCCAGCCACCGGCGGCCTTCCAGAAAATGGGATCGACCCCGCTGGGGGATCTTGTCCACAGTCCGCTCGAGCTGCTCAACTCGAACGACGATCGCATGAACCAGGTCGTCTTCGCTCACGGCTTGCTCTGGTCCGGCGTGAACACCGTGGTCCAGACCCCCAACGGTCCAACCCGGGTCGGCATCGCCTGGTTCGCAGTCAGCCCGACCACGGCGGCCGTCACGAACCAGGGCTACGTTGCGGTGAACAATGAGAACGTACTCTTCCCCTCGATCGGGGTCAGCGACTCCGGTATGGGCGTGATCTCCTTCAGCGTGGTCGGGCCCGAAATCTTCCCCAGCACGGGGTACGCGAAGGTCAACGCCTCTGGGGCGTCGGACGTCCACATCTCGGGCGCCGGGGTGCTGCCCGAGGACGGGTTCTCCGGTTACATGGCTTTCGGCGGCGGCGGCACCGCTCGCTGGGGTGACTACAGCGCGGCCGTCTTCTCGGACGGCAAGGTCTGGCTGGCGGCCGAGTACATCCCAGGCGGCCCGCGGACCCTTTTCGCCAACTGGGGCACCTTCGTCACCGACGTGGCGCCGTAACTCAACTGAATCACGCAAAGGGCCGCCCCGGCGGGCGGCCCTTTTTTTGCGCGACGCCTGTAGACCGACAGCGCGAGGGAGACGAGCATCGGCGGAATAGAGTCGCGCCGCGAGCGCCTGTACAGCACCTGCGGCAACCGCCATTGCCAACTTGGTGCCGAGAGCGGGAGTCGAACCCGCACGAGGTTGCCCTCATCGGTTTTTGAGACCGACGCGTCTGCCATTCCGCCACCTCGGCGCGGCCGTAATCACCCACTTTGGGGAGGCTCGACAATATCATTCCGAAGTGTCCAGTCCCGAAAGGTCCTTGAGTCTTCGGCGGCCGGTGCGACTCACAGTGGCCGCCCTGCTGTGCGTCTTCCTGGCCGGCTGTGCAGTGGTCGGCCCTTCGGCAAGCCCGGCCGCCAACACGACCTCGACGCCTGTTCCCTCCTTTGACCCGATGGCATCTGGCCCTCGGTTCTCCCAGCCGCCCGTGAGTCCACCGACGCCGCCGACCATCACGCTACCCGGATTCGCCTGCACCGACTTGGGCGGAGGCAAGACAGGCGTGGCCGGTGTGACGGACGTGCGGGTCGGCCAGCAGACGGACTACGACCGCTTCGTGCTGCAGTTCGACGGCGCGGTGCCCACGTACACTGCGAAGCGGCAGGCCAAGCCCACGTTCCCGACGGGCGCCAGTGGCCAGACGACCACCCTCAGTGGCACGTATGGCGTTCTGGTGACGGTTCACTCCGCGACCGAGGCGAACACCTACAGCGGGCCGACCGACATCTCCCACGGTGAGTTCCGCGTCATCAAGGAGGCACGCCTGACCCAGGACTTCGAGGGATACGTGTCCTGGGCGCTGGGCCTCGATCACGCCGCCTGCATGCGCACCTTCACGCTCACAGGTCCGTCGCGCCTCATAGTCGATTTCTCCGCCACCTAAAAGGCCCTAGCAGATTGGCAGTCCAACAGCCACCCGCGGCCCCAGTTGCTCCTGGTCTCACGCCGACACCGCCGCGAAAGAGGAGTGGGTGTGCCGCCTGTGGAGCCGGGTGCCTCGGCTGTCTTGGGGTGTTCGTGGTCGTCGTCCTCCTGCTGGTCGGGGGCGGTTGGTATTTCTTCGTGATCCAGGCCCAGGCAGGCGTTCCGGCGCCGGCTGGCCTGATCGTGTACAGCGCCCCCGTCGACGTCGGCCGCAACGACTCCGGCTAACGACCGGCCGTCCCTGGTGAGTCGCTCACGTCGGGGAACTCGGTGCGCACGGGGCACACCGGGCACGCGGCGATCCAGTTTCCCGACGGCTCGTTCATACGCATGTCGCCCGACACCACCGCTACTGTTACCGCGGCGCAGCTCAACAGGGACGGCACCCTGCAGTCGGCCGGCGTGGCGCAGAAGATCGGCCGCACGCTCAGCAACGTCCAGCATCTGGTCGGCGGAGCCACCTTCCACGTCGGCGGCCACTCGGTCAGCGCCGAGGTGCGCGGCACGCAGTTCGAGGTGCTGGTCCGGGCCAACGGGACCAACCTGATCAAGGTGTTCGACGGATCGGTGAAAGTCGCCGGCGCGACCACGGTCACCCTCACCGCCGGCCAGGAGGTGGACGCCGACGCGAGCGGCAAGCTTTCCAAGCCGCGGCTCATCCAGCCCGATGCCCAGGACCCGTATCCGCTCGCGGCGCGGTGCGCCGGGGCCGTCGCCACCGGCAACACCGCCGGCACGATCCAAACTTCAATCGGAAACAGCCTGGCCACGGGACAGAGCGAAGAGGCGGACTATGACTCGCCGGGCGGCGCCCTCAGCGTCGCGCTGTGCTATCCGGGGAGCTTGATGAGCGTCACGCTCACCGATCCGAACGGGGCCGAGCTGCCGACCCGGCAGGGCGCGCCACCCGTTCGGTTCAACGTCGACGGTCCGCCGGGACGCTATCGGGCGATCATCCATGCCGTCAGCGTGCCGGGGGGCGAGCCGTACGCGATCTCATTTGCGACCAACGCCGGGTGCGTCGAAGGCAATGTCGACACCGGGGGCGTGGTCCGCGAGACGGTGAACAACGCGCAGATCGCACAGTCGCTTTCGCAGTCGGGTGCCACCGGCATCACCCTGCAGGTGGAGGGCACGTCCCCGAACTCGGCCCGCATCTACTACTACTCCAACCTGGGCGGCACGTCGGTGTCGTGGACGATCGATTTTTACGCCGCCACGCCGAACCTCGGCGTGGTGCTGACGCAGCTGACCGTCCGCGGGGTGAACATCACGACCCAGATCGTCTCGCGCCTCCCCCAGGCGACCGGTCAATCGGGCGTGTCGATCGATTTCACGGTCGACCGCGTGTATTCGTGCGACGGCCCGGGCGGCGGCATGATGGTCATCGAGGGCCACCGCTAGGCGCCTAGAGCGCTGGGAAGCCCAGCGGCTCACGTTGAACTGCTTGTGGGCGCGATCTACCGTCCAAGACGCTACCTTTTACGGCCATGCGCGCGGTAGCCGTCAAACCAGCCCCCAGGCGCCGCAGCGGCCTCCGGTGGATCGTCGGGCTGCTGATAATCGTGCTGCTGGCGGCGGGGGCGGTGGTCTGGCTCAATTCCGCCGCGGCCGCGTCCACGAACGCGGTCGCCACCCTCACAGTGTTCCTCCCCACCACTTCCGTCGCCCATAACGGTGGCGACTTCGCGGAGGCGAGCACGGGCTCGATCGTGCAACCTGTCGACGGTGTCAAGACCGACGCCAAGGGCCGCGCCGCCATCCAGCTGCCGGATGGCACTCTGACGCGGCTCGCGAGCAGCACGGAGATCACGCTGAGCTCCGCACACTTCTCGAAGGACGGCAGTCTCCACGATGCGTCGATCGCCCAGAAAGCAGGACGCACCTACACCAATGTCCAGCACCTGGTGGGCGGCGCGACTTTCAAGGTCTCGGGACAGTCCGCGACGGCCACCGTCCGAGGCACGAAGTTCGAGGTGCTCATCAAGCCGGACGGCTCGATGCTCGTGAAGCTGTTCGAAGGCCAGATGGATTTCGCGGGCCCCCACAACACAGTGCACCTGACCGCTCCGCAGCAGGCCACGGCCGACCCCGCCGGCAACGTCGGCCCGGCCGGGCCCATCGTGCCCGAGCCCGGCGACCCGTTTGGGGCCGAGATAGCCGCGTCTGACCAAACCAGCCAGGGCACGACCCCCGGCACCGAGCAGGACTACATCGGCCTGCCCGTCCACAACGGGGAGCAGCAGCAGTTCACGTACAGCTTCGCGGGCGAAGGGCTCCTGAAAGCCGCGCTCGGCTATCCCGGCAGCGTCATGACGCTTCAGGTCAAGGCGCCGGACGCCCAGGTCTACGCGAAAACCGGCGCCTCGCCGATCCTGGTGGTTGTCAACAACGCGCTCGCCGGCATCTACACGATCGTGGTGATCGGCGTCAGCGGGCTGGGCGCGGCCGGCGAGACGCCGTTCGTGAGCGTGGCGGCGTTGGAGCCGTGCGCGAGCGCAAACATCGACTCCCGCGGCGCTGTGCGCCGGGGCCTCACGTCACAGGATCTGGCCGGCAGCATCCAGGTCTCGGGCGTCTCCAACCTGAACCTGACGGTGGTCGGCAACTCGCTCGCGGGCGCGGTGCTCAAAGGCACCGGCACATTCGATGGCGCGAGCTGGACGGGCACGGTGATCCTGCTCAAGCACAGCCTGGGGCTCCAAGTCACAGCAGTCGGAGCCACAGCATTCGGCGTCAGTGTTCCCGCCGAGCAGGTCATGTCGCAAATTGGCACCGTGGTCGGCCAGGATCCCTCGAGCATCAACGTCGGGTTCATCGTCGATCGGTTGTTCACTTGCAACGGTGTCGTGATCATCGACGGCCGGACCAACCTGTAAACGTATGAGAGGGAACCTGCCGGTTCCCTCTCATCGCCGGGCGCTTCGCGCGCGGCTGCTCTCTTTCCCGCTGTTGGGATTACCGAAATGGATGCTCCTAGCAACGATTAGCAGGCCATGAGAACAATAGTTGCGGCCGGGGTAAACCCGGCCGCCCAGGCAACGTGTCCAGTCCACGACAGAGTCGCGGGGTCTAGTGGAAGCCGAACACCCTGTGGGTGAACTTCACCAGCAGCGTGAGGCCGGTTCCATCCAGCAGCCATGCCGTCTCGGCGACCCCGACCAGCAGCACGAGCACCGCGCTGAGCCCGATGCTTCCCCTGCGCATCGCCGGCCGCAGCCAGTGGACGGGCGCGTCGCCGCCGCGTGGATGGTTCAGCGCGTCCTCCAGGCGGTCCAGCAGCTCACCGGCCGTCGCCGGACGGCGGGCCGGTTCGCGGTCCATCGCCTGCTGCAGGACGGCGGCGAATTGCGCGGGGAGATCGGGCACCACGTCGTGCACGGTCGGCGGCGGCTCGTACAACCGCCGGCTCAAGGTCTCGATCCAGCTTTTGGATGAGAATGGGCGGCGCCCGGTCACGGCCTCGAAGATGACCGCGGCGAGCGAGTACACATCGGCACGTCCATCCACCTCTCGACCCACCAGGCGCTCTGGCGCCACGTAGTCGGGCGCGACCGGGCCGCCCGCGCTGGGTCCGGTGTTGAACGAGGCCACCGTGCCCAGTCCGAACCCCGTCAGCATGGTGCGACCGTCGTTGGCAAGGAGGATGTTGGCCGGCTTGACGTCGCGGTGCACAGTTGCCCTGGAGTGCGCATAGTCGAGAGCGCTCGCGATCGGCCGCAGCAAACCAATGATCCCAAGCGCGTCATAACGCACACCCGACCCGAGCACCTCATCCAGCGTCTTGCCAGGGATCAGCTCGGTCACCAGGTAGGGACACTCACCGTCGTACGCAAGCTCGTAGAGGCGCGGAATGGCCGGATGTTCGAGCGCCACGTAAGAACGAAGCTCGAGGAGGAAGCGCCGCGAGAAGCTGACGTCGCGCGCCACGGCCGGCTCGATGGTGCGCAGCGCAACTCTGCGGTGCATGCGCGGATGCTCGGCCTCATAGATGACGCCGAGGCTGTCGGTCTCGATCTCGCGAACCACGCGGTAGCCGCCGACCTCGAGACCGTTCTTGACCGGGTCGGGTTTGGGCCGGGAGCCGTTCCGGCTCCGGCGCTCCGATGCCATTCGAACCTGAACTTTAGCCACTAAGAGCCATAGGTGCTTCTTGGTTGGCCCACACAAGGGCCCTGGCTCCCTCCCCACGGGGTCGGGAGGCCAGTGTCGGCGAGAGGATTTGAACCTCCAAGCCCTTTCGGGCACCAGCTCCTAAGGCTGGCGCGTCTGCCGTTCCGCCACGCCGACTTGCCATGCGAAAGATAGCTATCCACCTGCCTTGAAACCGGCGACTCCCCACCCGCCCGGGCGCTACCCGGCGCGATCGAGGGCGGCGCGGATGGCATGGGCACCCAAGCTGACGGCAGGCACATCCTTGAACGCTCCGCCAAACTTGCCGATGGGGGTGCGCGCGCCCGCTACGATCATGGAGGCCATAGCCGCAGTCTAGGGGTCCTCGCGAACTCAAGGCGCAGCCTCTGAGTTCGTGGGGAAAAAGGGAGATGAAGCTGAAGAGATGAGGAACGCGCTGCTGGTCATCGACATCCAGAACGACTTCGTCGAAGGCGGAGCCTTGCCCGTGACTGGAGGCAGACAGGTGGCGGCCATGGTGTCCAGGCACGTCCGCCATTTCAAGCAGGAGTACAACTTCGTGGTCGCCACGCGCGACTACCACGAGGACCCCGCCGGGCACTTCTCCGACCAGCCCGACTTCGTCAACACGTGGCCACCTCATTGCCTCATCGGCACCCCGGGCGCCGCGCTCTGCACGCCGATCTTCAACCTGGTTCGAGAGAAGTTCATCTCCGTGGTCGTCGACAAGGGCCAGCATGCCCCGGCCTACTCGGGTTTCGAGGCGCTGGATGCGCGCGGCCACCCGCTCCTCGACGTCCTGAGGGAGGCCCGAGTCGACCACATGGACATCTGCGGCCTCGCCACCGACTACTGCGTGCGGGCGACCGCGCTCGACGCCCGCAAGCACGAGTTCCAGGTTCGGGTTCTCGTCAACCTGTGCGCGCCGGTGAACGCGGAGACGGGACTGCAGGCGCTGGAAGAGATGAAGGCCGCCGGCTGCTCCATCCAGGCAGCGACCGCGCCCTAGGCTGACGTACTCCGCGCCCCACTCCCTATTCGAGGGGGGAACTCCCCCCTCGAGGCGCCGGGCCCGGCGGGGGCCGACCCCCGTGAACCTGCCTTTAGCGGCGTGCTTTGCTCTTCGCGGGAGAACCCTCGTACTTGAAGGAGACGTTCAGCCTGATCCGGTAGGAGGCAACCTTCCCACCGTCGATGGTCAGGTCCTGGCGCACGACCTCCGCAACGCGCAGGTCGCGCAGCGACTTGGCCGCGGTCTCGATCGCGCTCTTGGCGGCCGCTTCCCATGACGTGGTGCTGGTCCCGACCAGCTCGGTCACTCGGTAGACGCTATCGGCCATGAGTTGCCTCCTCTATCAATGAACTGAATCAATCCTCATTGTCGCGCCACACGATCGAGTTTGCGTAGGTCGGGCAGGGCCTCGACGACCTTGCCCGCGAGCGCCACTGGTTGCCCTCCGCGGAGGTAGATGACCTGCTCGGTGACGCCCATCTCGAGGAAACGCCCGCACAGGTCGAGCAGATGACCGCGATCGGCGCCGTCCCAGCCGAACTGGATCGACCGCCGGATCTCGGATGGATCGCGACCGACCGAGGCACATGCCTCCTCGAGCATCGCCGTGAGCTCAGTGACCTTGTCTGGATCCCCGCCGGCGATGTTCCAGACGTCCGCGTGGCGGGCGACCAACCGCAGCGTGGACGCGCCCGAGGCGCCGACCCAGATCGGCGGGTACGGCTTCTGGACCGGCTTCGGGTTGGCGATTGCATCCTTGAAGTGGTAGTAGCGGCCGTCGAAGTTGGTGCGCTCCTCGGTCCAAAGCGATTTGATGATCCGCAGCGACTCGCTGAGCATCCCGACCCGGTGGTCGAGCCCTTCGATGCCATACATCGTGTGCTCGATCTCCGCCCATCCCGCCCCGATGCCGAATTCGAGCCGCCCGCCAGACAGATGGTCGATGGTGACCGCCATCTTGGCCAGGACGACAGGGTGACGATAAGTGTTGCCGGTGACCAGGCACCCGAAGCGCACGCGCTTGGTCGCCTCGGCCATCGCCGCCTGCAAAGTCCAGCCCTCGTAGATGGGCCGCCCCGGGCCGCCCTCGCCGATCGACGCCAGGTGGTCGAAATCCCAAACGTGATCGAAACCGCCTTCGTCGGCGATGCGCCACACGGCGCGCAGCGCCTCGATGGTGGTGTCCTGGCCCGAGAGCTTGATTCCGAAGCGGAGTGGGTGCGTCACAAGCAGAGCTCAGTCGCCTTGAAACTTCGTGGGACGCACGCGAATCGGGATGCGATAGTCGGCCGAGAAGCTCTCCGGTGTCCAGCCGTAGCTCTTGATCAAAGACCGGTACTTGCGGAGGTAGGCGGGAACCTTGTAGGCGGGCGGCTGGCGCTTCGGCAGCTGCGCCTTGCCCGTCACCCGCACCACGTCGCCACCCTCGCGATTCGAGTTCAAGTGCAGCGCCACGAGCGGGTTACCCTCGATGTTTCGCACCTTCTGGCCGGGGACCGAATGGATGAGGAATGTCTTGCCGTCGAACAAGAACCACACCGGCACAACGAGCGGCCCGCCGTTGGGGTTGGTGGTTACCAGCCAGATGACGATCTCCCGCTTGAGGCGGCTCAGGATGTGCTTGCCGCGAGGAGTCGTCGCGTCCAGAAGTCTGCGACTGAGTGGACTCATACGTGGGTAAGAATATGTCCATGAGCCAGAAGACGAAGAAGACCGAAGCCGAGTGGCGGAACGACCTGACCCCGATGCAGTTCCACGTCCTTCGCGAGAAGGGCACCGAGCGGCCCTTCACCGGCGAGTACTGGGACACCAACACGCCTGGCGTCTATCTGTGCGCCGGCTGCGGAGCCAAGCTCTTCGAATCGGAGACCAAGTTCGAGGCCCATTGCGGCTGGCCCAGCTTCTACACGCCCGCGGAGGACGCCCCGGTCGAGGAGCACGTCGACCGCAGCCTCTTCATGACGCGGACCGAGGTCACCTGCGCCAACTGCGGCGGGCACCTGGGCCACGTCTTCGACGACGGGCCGAAGCCCACGGGCCTTCGCTACTGCATCAACTCGGCGTCGATCAAGCTCGACCCCAAGTAA
>WNFB01003548.1_pt1 | contig 15713 bp, 14 predicted proteins | sample 5400501 | NCBI WGS metagenome assembly WNFB01 (sample SAMN13153341, study PRJNA577476) | soil metagenome | isolation source: 200 cm saprolite under Douglas fir tree site 2 hole 1 | place: USA:California | collected 2015-04-18
CACGCGACAAAAACAAAAGCGAACGGGAGGGCGACGGTCCCCACGAGCCCAATTCTTCCAACGCTCAACCCTGAACGCTGAACTAAAATATGGCCCAACCGATCCCATTGGAATTGCCGGCGCGCGATCCGCGCGCGGAATTACACCTCCGGCTGCAGAACGCGCCTTTGGAACATGCGGAAGCTTTGCTGGCTGCCTGTGGAGTGCTGCAAGGACTCCATGATCGCGGCGTGCTCGAATTGTTGCGAGGCGCTCTCGGTTCGAGCGACAAAGTTCTTGCGATCCTTGTGGACGCGGCGAAAACGCCTGAAGCAATCAACGCCACCCGCAATCTTCTGATTCTGAGCAAGGTCGTGTTCACTCTCGAACCGGATTTGCTCGAAGACATTGCCAAAGCCGTGCCCAACAGCCTGACTCAGGCCCGGGAGGAAAAACCGCTCAGTCTATGGCACATGTTCAAAAAGATGTGCAGCCAGGACACGCGACGGGCGTTGAGCGTGACGCTCGGCATTCTTGAGTCGTTCGGAAAAAGGCTGGGCCCCTCGAGACCCGGTTGGCCCCAATAGTCAATCCTATGAAATTAAGAATTCGCGGAAACTCGTTACGACTTCGTTTGGCTCAACAATTAAATCCGTGAATACACCAACCTCTGACCCGGAAGAATACGATCTCCTCGTGCTGGGCAGCGGCGAAGCTGGAAAATACATCGCCTGGACACTGGCCAGGAAGGGGATGAAGACTGCCGTCATTGAGCGAAAATATATCGGAGGTTCGTGCCCCAACATCGCCTGTCTTCCGAGCAAGAATGTCATCCATAGCGCCAAAGTCGCCTCTTACTTCCGGCGAAGCGAGGAGTTCGGAATCACCAAGGATAACTGGAAAATCGACATGCTCGCCGTGCGTGAGCGCAAGCGCAAGATGGTCACCGGTCTGGTCGAGATGCATTTCGATTTATACAAAAAAAGTGGGGCGGAGCTGGTCATGGGCTCCGGACGCTTTGTTGGTCCCAAAACCATCGAGGTTACCTCTGCCGATGGCCTCATACGCCTTCTTCACGGGAAGCGGGTCGTCATCAACACGGGAACCCGCGCGACCATTCCTCCAATTCCGGGTCTTGCCGAAGCGAATCCCCTGACCCATATCGAAGCACTGGATTTGGACCGCATTCCGGAACATCTCCTCGTCCTGGGTGGTGGCTATGTTGGGCTCGAGTTGTCCCAGGCCATGCGCCGCTTCGGCAGCCGGGTGACCATCATTGAGCGCAACCCCCGGCTGCTCCATCGCGAGGATCAGGACATTTCCGCAGCCCTGCATGAATTGTTCAAGGATGAACGAATCGAATTGGTCACGAGCGCTCGCATCACCCGTGTTGAGGGAAAATCTGGTGAATCGGTGAAACTGCGCGCGAACCGCAACGGCTCAGAAACTGTCATGGAAGGCACGCATCTTCTGGCGGCGACGGGTCGCACGCCCAACACGGATGGTATTGGCCTGGGACAGGCCGGAGTGGAAACGACCGACCGTGGTTACGTGAAGGTCAACGAACGCCTTGAAACAACGGCGCCCGATGTCTGGGCGGTGGGTGAGTGTGCCGGCAGCCCGCATTTCACCCATATTGCCTTCGATGATTTCCGCATCGTGCGCGATAATATCCTGGGCGGCAATCGCGTGACCACCGGACGGCAGGTGCCGTTCTGCATGTTCACGGACCCCGAGTTCGCCCGCATCGGTCTAAGCGAAACGGAGGCGAACGAGCGTGGTATTGCCTATCGACTCGCCAAAATCCCTCTCGTCGCGGTATTGCGAACCCGAACGCTTTCCGAGACCCGAGGCTTCATGAAAGCCCTCATCGAAGCAAAGAGCGATCGCATCCTTGGCTTCACCGTCTTCGGAGTCGAGGCCGGAGAAGTCATGGCGTCCGTGCAAGTCGCGATGATTGCGGGGCTCCCCTACACCGCGTTACGTGACGCCATCTTTACCCATCCTACCATGCTGGAAGGACTCATCCCGCTTTTTACAAATGTGCCGCCCGCCGCCGCTGCCGTTGCCAACGCCCAGGCTTTACACGCATGAACCTCCAATTCGAAAACAAACTCGCCTTGGTCAGTGGTTCCACTGCGAGCATCGGCTTTCGCTATTGCCAAAGTCGTTGCCGCTGAAGACGCTCGCGTCACAGTCAATGGGCGTACAACAGTAACCAAAAGGAAATATGAAAATAAGAACACTGCTGGCGATGGGGCTTTGCGCTGCCATCGGTTTAGCTGCCAATCAAACCGCCTTCGCTCAAGAACACAAGGAGCACAAGGAAAGTAGCGAAAAGGTCAAAATCCCCGGCACGGTTGACGGAATTTTCAAAGAAATCCACAAGCACCATCAGGAACTCGCCGACACGGTGAAGGCGAAGAAACTGGCTGACGTTCATCATCATGCCTTCGCCATTCGTGACCTGGCGAAAGCTCTGCCGGCCAAAGCGCATCCCGACCACAAGAAAATGGTCGAGAACGCGGTCAAGAAAGTCTCGCAATTGGCTGAAGACCTCGACAAGTCAGGCGACGCCGGAGATCAGGCCAAAACCGAAGCGAACCTGAAGAAGATGGATGCTGCGCTCAAGACGCTTGAAGAACACGCAACGATGTAAACCTAAAAACTGTCCACTGCCGGTTCGCCGGCAGTGGATGCCATGAATATGACACCCCGTTTTCAAAAGTTCGCACTCCTGGCGCATATTGCTTTCTCGGTTGGCTGGTTCGGAGCAGTCGTTCCTTACCTGGCTCTCGCCATCGCCGGTCTGATTAGCCGCGATGTTCAGACGGTGCGCGCCGTTTATCTCTCAATGGAGTTGATTGGCTGGTATGTCATCGTCCCCTTTAGCCTTGCTGCATTGTTAAGCGGGCTTGTCCAGTCACTGGGCACTCAGTGGGGTTTATTTCGGCACTGGTGGATATTGGTGAAGTTCCTTCTGACGATTGTTGCCGTCGTTATCTTGGTGAAGCACATGCAGGATGTGAGCCGTGTGTCGCGCATGGCGAAAGAGACGATGTTGTCCAGTGGCGATTTGCGCCCGGAATTGATCCACGCTGCGGGCGGTCTGTTGGTGTTGCTTGCGGCCATGACGCTTTCCGTATTCAAGCCCTGGAGTATGACTCCTTACGGTCGGCGTCGAACATCGCAGGCTTACTCGCCCTCGCGTCCTGGCGGCGAGGCCACGCTGGTGCGCGAGCCGGTATTCGTGACCAGAAGACCACGGTGGGAGCGCATTATTGGGTTTCACGCCATCGGCCTTGTTCTATTGTTGGTTGTCATCCTGCACCTGACCGGCGGCCTGCGAGGGCATTAACTATGAAAACACAATTTCCAATTTTGATTCTGGCACTCGTGCTTGTGGGCTGCGTGAGTGGAACAACGTCGTCAAAGTTGCCCGAATCGCATCCGGCAAATCCTGCCGCCGCGCAGGCAACCTATCCGCCGCTCGCGCCATTTCTGATGGCAGACACGAATCTCGTCGCTATGGCGAACAGTTCAACCAATGCGCCGGAACATGAGCATCATCAAGAAGCAAAACCCGAAGCCAAAACTCCGCACAAGCATGACACCAAGTAAACCGATTCTCTTGGCTGGCCTGCTGCCGCTGGTATTCGCCGGTTGCACAAGCACAAATCCAAAAAGCGCATTCGAGGACGTCGGAAAAATCGTCCAGGCGCGAAGCGGCCAACGGGTGGAATGGATGCGAGATGGCGAGAGCAAAGAACTCGCGAACGCCGTTGGGATGTTGCTGGAAACAAATCTCACCGCGCAATCTGCCGTTGCCCTCGCGCTTTTGAATAACCGTTCGCTGCAAGCCGAGTTTGAGGAAATCGGAATTTCACAGGCAGAGTTGGCGCAAGCGTCGCGGCTGCGGAATCCAAAAATTGCGGGAAGCTGGCGCTTTCCTGATCGTCCGCCGGGCAGGGCGGATGTCGAGTATTCAGCCGCTGGGGATTTTCTCGATCTGCTCACGCTTCCAGCGCGAAAGAAAATCGCGGCGCGGAACTTGGAGCAAACCAAACTGCACGTCGCTCACGAAGTGTTGCGGCTGGCCCATGAAGTTCAAACTGCGTTTTACACGTTGCAAGCGCGCGAGCAATTTGTGAAACGGTTGAATGCCACGGTCGAACTCAACGAGGCGGCGGCGGATTTGTCGAGGCGGCAATACGACGCGGGCAATATCAACGATCTTGAACTGCACAACCAGCAGGCAGCCTATGCACAGGCGCGCCTCGATCTCGCGCAAGCAACGGCGCAGTCACGCGCAGATCGCGAGCGAGTGAATCGCCTGCTCGGCCTCTGGGGAAAACAGACGGATTGGAAACTCGCGGATGAATTGCCCTCGCTGCCGGAGAAAGAATTGGCGCTGGAAAATTTTGAATCGCTCGCGGTCGGTCAGCGACTGGATCTGGCGGCGGCGCGAAACCAGGCACAGGCGGTCGGGAATGCGTTGCAACTGAAATCAACCACGCGCTTTCTTCCGGGCGTGACAGTTGGCGTTGACACGGAACGCAGCGCAGACGGACAGCGCGTTACCGGCCCAACGCTCTCTTTGGAATTGCCCCTATTTGACCAGGGCCAGCCTGCGGTTGCGCGTTTAGCCGCGCAGTATCGGCAGGCTCAACGCAGCTTCGAAGCGCTGGCGGTCAACGTGCGGTCTGAAGTCCGCGAAGCGCGTGATGCGCTCATTGCCGCCCGTGACGCCGTTGAGTATTACAAAAAAACTCTCCTGCCCCAGCGCCAGCGCATCTTGCGCGAGACCTTGCTTCAGTACAACGCGATGCAGAAAAGCAGTTATGAACTGCTCGCGGCCAAGGAGCGCGAACAGGTTGCCGAGCGTAGTCATATTGAGACGCTCCGGGATTATTGGATTGCGCGCGGCGAACTCGAACGCGCGGTAGGCGGCCGGTTAAGCGCCGAGGGTTCGCCCATGCCTGTGCCCACGAAAAAGCCATCAACGTCAACAGAAGAACACCACCACAAGCGTTGATTTGGAAACGAAAGGAAAACCGAATATGAATCGCCGTCAATTTTTCACAGGTGCGGCCACCGCTGCGGGCGGAGCGCTGCTCGCTCGCTTGATTCCGACCGCCAGCGCCGCTGAGCCAGGCAAAGCTGCAACGAGCACGGGCAAAACCGAGCCGTTCGCGCCTGCTGGCCTCGGCTACAAGCCCGTCATCACGCCCAACGGCCTCACGTTGCCGTGGAAGTTGGTCAACGGCGTGAAGGTTTATCATCTGATCGCCGAGCCGGTTACCCACGAGTTCGCGCCCGGCCTTGTCGCGGAATGCTGGGGTTACAGTGGCCGCGTGCACGGACCAACGATTGAGGCTGTCGAAGGCGATCAGGTGCGGATCTATGTCACGAACCGCCTCTCCGCGCCCACGAGCGTTCACTGGCATGGCGTCATCGTGCCGAGCGGCATGGACGGTGTAGGCGGCGTTTCCCAGAAAGCGATTCAGCCCGGCGAGACGTTCAAGTACGAGTTCACCCTCAAGCAGCGCGGCACGCTCATGTACCACTCGCATCACGACGAGATGACGCAGATGCAACTCGGCATGATGGGACTGTTCGTCATTCATCCGAAGAATCCCCCGAAACCGCCGCCTAACCGCGATTACGCCATCCTGTTGAGCGAATGGAAAATTGAAGTCGGCGCGCGCCGGCCCGACCCGAACGAAATGACCGATTTCAACGTGTTTACAATGAATGGCCGTGCGTTTCCTGGCACGCAATCGTTGCTCGCAAAGGTTGGCGAGCGCGTGCGTATTCGCATCGGCAATCTCAGCACGATGAGCCATCACTCGATTCACTTGCACGGCCACGACTTCAAGGCAGTGGAGACCGATGGCGGCGAAATCCCTGAAGCCGGCCAGTGGCCGGAGACGACCGTGATCGTTCCGACTGGCAGCACGCGTACCGTGGAGTTTACGGCGAACCCCGGCGATTGGGTGTTGCACTGCCACATGCTGCATCACGTCATGAACCAGATGGGTCACACCTTCGGCAACCTGATTGGCATCAACACCGAGGACCTCAACAAAAAAATCCACAAACTCATCCCCGGCTACATGGTTATGGGCCAGGACGGCATGGGAGAGATGGGAGAAATGGGCATGCCCGTGCCGCCGAACTCTTTGCCGATGGTCGGCGCGCAGGGCCAGCATGACTACATCACTATGGGCGGCATGTTCACGATTGTAAAAGTGCGCGAAGACCTGCCCGCTGATGGTTCAGACCCCGGCTGGTATAAATCGCCGCCCGGTACGCTGGCCGAGGTCGCACCCGACGATGATTTGAAACGCGACGGCATCGAATTGCCCAAAGACTTGCCGAAGACAGCATCCCGCCTGACACCAAAGGACGAAGCTTGGTGCGGAGTGCCGCCCGCAAAGTCGGCGTTGCTGGCGAAAAACGGAGTCACAGCACGAGTCAAACTGTAACGACAACCAAAAAAAGAAACCAACATGAAAACGAAATGGATACTGACATCATTGGCCACGCTGGCGCGGGCGTTGTGGCCCTTGGCGTGACCGAATAGCACCGATGATTTGAAGTCTCCAAACCAAAAACAGAGCAAAAAGAATGTGAAAAGCACAACACCAGGTTTTACCAGGAGCAATCTCAGCCAGGAAGAGAATCATTCGGATCCTGGTACCTCGCGTCGAAGATTTCCCGGCGTTGAGTCTGATAAACCTGGCGATCGTCCCCAATACGAGAGGGCTCTTGAGCAGGATCCCGCGTTTCAGGAGGAAACCAAGACCAGCTACACCTGTCCGATGCATCCTGAGATCCGCCAGAATCAACCCGGCTACTGCCCAATCTGCGGAATGGCTCTCGAGCCCGTCACAGTCACGAACGAGCCAGAGGCCGACAATGCCGAAGCCAAAGACATGACTCGGCGCTTTTGGATAGCCACTTTCCTTACAGCCCCTGTTTTCCTCCTGGCCATGGCGCACTTCATTCCAAGCTTCCACCTCGATCACCGGATCCCGCCGCGTCTCAACCAATGGATCCAATTCATTTTTACGACGCCGGTGGTCCTCTGGGCCGGCTGGCCGTTTTTTGTCCGCGGTTGGAATTCGCTCCGCAATCGTCACCTCAACATGTTCACGCTTATCGCGCTGGGCGTCGGTACCGCCTACGGCTTTAGTGTTGCTGCCCTCTTTTTCCCTCAGGCATTTCCACCCGGTTTCCGGACCGGCTCGGTCGTTCCACTTTATTTTGAGGCCGCCGCTGTAATCACCACGCTGGTTTTGCTTGGACAGATGCTTGAAGCCAAAGCCCGCAGCCGAACCGGTGCGGTAATAAAAGCGTTGTTGAATCAAGCTGCTAAGACAGCCCGCGTAATCCGAGATGGCAAAGATGTGGAAGTCCCCGTCGCTCATGTGCAGAAAGGGGATCTCCTCCGCGTTCGGCCCGGTGAAAAAATTCCCGTGGACGGCGTCATTGTCGAAGGTCAGAGCAGCGCCGACGAGTCCATGGTCACCGGCGAATCCATGCCAGTCAGGAAAGTCGCTGGGGATAAAGTCACCGGAGGCACACTCAACCAAACCGGTTCGTTCCTCATGCGAGCCGAGCGAGTCGGCAACGAGACACTTCTGTCACAAATCGTGGCCATGGTGGCAAGCGCGCAACGCAGCCGCGCCCCCATTCAACGCCTGGCCGATAAAATCTCCGGCTATTTCGTCCCGGCCGTCATCACGATTGCTGCTCTCACCTTTTTCGGCTGGGCGATGTTCGGTCCGGAGCCGCGTTTCGCATACGGTCTCGTGAACGCGGTCGCCGTTCTTATCATCGCCTGTCCTTGCGCACTGGGCCTCGCCACTCCCATGTCCATCATGGTAGGCGTCGGCCGCGGCGCCCGAGAAGGTATCCTCGTCAAAAATGCCGAGGCCTTGGAAACCTTGGAGAAGGTCGATGTCGTCGTTGTCGACAAGACCGGCACTCTCACTGAAGGCAAGCCACAACTTGTTCAAATCGTAACCGCTCAGGGCTTTGAAGAAAGCCAACTGCTGCAGCTTGTCGCCAGCGTGGAACAACACAGCGAACATCCTTTAGCGGCTGCCATCGTCCGGGCAGCCAAGGAGCGTACGCTGGTTCTTGTAGAAACCGAACACTTCGACTCCATGACCGGTGGTGGCGTGACCGGCACAGTTCAGGGCCACCAGGTCTTGGTCGGCAACCGACGGCTTCTCGAAAGCAAACGCATCCACGATCTCCACTCGCTCGAGCAGGCAGATCAGCAATTACAGGCTGACGGTAACACCGTCATCTTCGCCGCAATCGACGGCAAAGCCGCCGGCATTTTGGCCGTCACGGATCCCATTAAGCAGGACACTCCGGAAGCCATCGCCGAGTTGCATCGACTTGGCTTAAGAGTTGTCATGCTAACAGGGGACAACCGGGCGACAGCCCAAAGTGTTGCAAGCAAGCTGAACATCGATGAGGTCCATGCCGAAGTGACTCCCCAGGATAAATATCAGGAAGTGAAAAAACTCCGCGCAGCCGGCCACATCGTAGCCATGGCGGGTGACGGTATCAATGACGCTCCCGCGCTCGCGGCTGCTGATGTTGGAATCGCCATGGGCACTGGTACCGACGTCGCTATCGAGAGCGCCGGAATAACTCTAGTGGAAGGCGATCTTCGCGGCATCGTCAAGGCAATCCGCCTCAGCCGTCTCGTTATGCGGAACATCCGGCAAAATCTTTTCTTTGCCTTTATTTACAACATGCTCGGCGTGCCCATTGCTGCCGGTGTTCTCTACCCTTTAATTGGCATTCTCCTCAACCCGATGATCGCCAGTGCCGCTATGAGCCTCAGTTCGGTGTCCGTCATCGCCAACGCCCTCCGTCTCCGGAAGGCCTGATTCTAAAGCACTGTTCTTAGACTTATTCTTTTTGCGTCACCACGTCATCCACCCAGGAAAAAGTTTTCATCATGGTGGGAAAGCCGAGCGTCGTCGTGCCCAACAAAGCCACGTGAAAAATTTCCTCCGCGGAACACCCCGCTTCGAGAGCGCGCCGCGTATGGCTATGCACAGCGCCCTCCATCTGGCCGCCCACTGCGATGGCCAATTTCACCAGGGCGCGCGTCTTGTCCGACAACGGACCTGCTTCAGCCGTCGCGGCGCCGAGCGCATCGTAAGCCTGGAAAACTTTTGGGTACCTTTTTTGAAACTGGAGGTAGCGGGTTGGTAATTTGTTCGGACCGGGAGTGTGTGATTGCGCGCGTTCAGCCATAAAAATGCCTTTCCGCTGTTTTTTCTAACCGTAGCTGTTTCGCACCCAACTGCAAAGCTTCTTCTCATGAATCGTTCCAGCAAGTCTTAAAACCAAATCCCGTGGCAAAGCGGTGCTCGCCGAATCCCTCTTATCTCGCGCGTTGCTTGACCCCCTCTATCGCGGCGGATTAGGCTGCATTCGTGTCAGGCTCGTCTCAAACTGGAAACCGGGGTTTGGAAACCGGCGACTCGCAGTGGCGGCGTTGGCGAGCGGCTGCCGGCCGGTGGGGGGTGGCCATTGTGTCGGTTGCGTCCGCAGTCATCCTCGCACAGGTGCTGGAGCATTACTGGCAATCCACTCCTTTCGTATCGCTGTTTCTTTGCGCCATCATGTTCAGCGCCTGGTTCGGTGGATTCAAGCCAGGCTTGCTCGCCATCGCCCTCTCGGTTCTGGCTTTCGATTATTACTTCCTGCCGCCGACCCATTCGCTTGTGCCGAATTTGAACGAGCTGCCGCGCCTTATCCTTTTTGCAATGGCAGCCTTGATGGTCGGGTTGCTGAGCGCCGCACAAAGGAGCGCTACAGAATCGCTCAGGCGGGCGCGGGATGATCTGGCTGCAAAAGTTCAAGAACTCAAGAGCGCCAACGAGGCATTACACGCAGAGAACGCCGAACGAAAGTTGGCCGAAGCTGCGCTGCAAAAGGCCCAGGCGGAGCTCGCTCATATAACTCGCATGACCACTATGGGCGAACTGACTGCCTCTATCGCGCATGAAGTCAACCAGCCACTCACCGCAGTCCTCAACAACGCCAATGCCTGTCTGGACCTTCTGCCGAAGGGCGCACCAAACCTTGAAGAAGTTCGAGAAGCGTTAACCGAGATCATTGACGATGCCGACCGCGCGGGCGCCGTTATCCTGCGAGTCCGTCAGTTGGCGAAAAGAACGCCCGTCGAGCGGTCGCTTCTGGATCTGAGGGATGTCGTCAACGATGTTCTGGCGCTTGCTCGTTATGAGTCCGTGGCGCGCGGTGTCACCATCCGCACCGACCTGTCCCAGGATTTGCCGTCGGTCCTGGGCGACCGTGTTCAACTGCAACAGGTTTTGCTCAACCTGGTGATGAACGGAGTGGATGCCATGAACTCGGTCCCCGAAGAGAAACGAATTCTGTTGGTTCTTGGAAAACACGACGCAACCGCCGGAACGTCTGCGGTCCTGCTTTGCGTGCAAGACGCGGGTGTCGGGTTGAAAGCTGAAGAAATGGAGCGGCTTTTTGAGCCGTTCTACACCACCAAAGCCGACGGCATGGGCATGGGCCTGACCATCTCTCGCTCGATTATCGAGGCGCATGGCGGCCGTTTGTGGACCGAGCCAAATCGGGGGCCGGGAGCAACCTTCTTGTTCAGCCTGCCTGCCGCGCCGAAGCGCCCTGGCGCGAGTGGACCGGAGTCGCGCGACTCAGCATCATAACCGACCAGGAGTGCGCCTGTGGTCCTCCTTTGTGTGCAAGACGCCGATTCCGGGTTAGAGCCTGAGGAGATGGACCGGCTCTTCGCAGGGTTCTAAATAAATGACTGAGGCTGGGCTTGCGCAAACGCACCGAATATGTGAGAGTTTTTAACATGCCGAGTATGCCGCCAACAGTTTGCGGGAGTCGCAACAGGTTCTGCCGATCCGCCGATAGCCCTCATCGTGTGCTGCTTCCCGTCCCGGGCGAGCCTGGACCAAAGGTCAGTGTACTGCGAGGGGGGCATTCTGTCATGCTTGAAACCAAATCAATGGCAGGTTGGCGCACGCTGAAGGGGTTTTTCGTCAGCGAGCACAACCATTCCAAAACTGAAAGGACCCCGCCATGAACGTCACTAGTGCTGACAAGGAAAATCCGATTCGCTTCGCCGGCTCGGAGCTCGGCGCGCATCGGCACATCTGCGGATTCTTCCGCACTCCAGAGGAGGAGTATCATCTCCTGCTGCCGTTTATCAAAGAAGGCTTTGAGCGCGGCGAAAAAGCCTTCCATGTCGTTGATCCCAAACTTCGTAATGACCACCTTCGGCGGCTAAATTCTGCCGGTATCAACGTGGCCGAGGCAGAGGAAAGCGGTCAGTTCGAACTTTGCAACTGGGAGCAAATGTATCTCCGGGACGGCTACTTCGACCAGGATCGAATGCTCGCGCTATGGCGGGACGTGCTCGTGGCCGCCGGGCAGCGCGGTTTTCCTCGCACCCGTCTGGTCGCCCACATGGAGTGGGCGCTGGAGGATCACGAAGGCGTGAGTGACCTGATGGAATACGAGGCGAGGTTCAACCTGATGCACCAGGGCGGCCGCGACCCGGTCATCTGCACCTACGACCTCACCCGGTTCAGCGGGGACGTTATCATGGGCGTGTTACGAACTCATCCGATGGTGATCCTCGGCGGCGTGTTGCAGGAGAATCCTTTCTTCATTCCTCCGGAGCAGTTCTTGCAGGAGTTGCGCGAACGCCACGTTCGCGATGGATTGCAGCCCGCGGCGAATTGATGTGCCCGGTGACCCAAAAGAAGGCAAGGAAGAGATCAGGCGGCTGCGAAGTTCTATTAATGACCTGATCAGCATCCAGGCTCTGCCCGCCATCTGGAACGGCCGTGAGTCAGGCCACATTGTCAGCACGTTGCTCGACGTACTGGTGAGCATGTTGCGACTGAATTTCGCCTACGCACGATTGCGCCATTCCATCAACGGATCGCCCGTTGAGTTCGTCCGATTGACGCAACGTCGCACTCCCCCGCCGCAACCCCAGGAGATCGGTCGCGCGCTCGACTGCTGGTTGACCAACCGCTCCGCCAATGTACCTCTGGCCGTGCCGAATCCGGCGGACGACGGCGAGGTCAGGATCGCGCCTCTTCGGCTCGGGCTCATGGATGAAATCGGTGTCCTGGTCGCCGGCTCAAAGCGGGCCGATTTTCCGACACCGACCGAAACGCTTTTGCTACGGGTGGCGGCGAATCAGGCCCTGGTCGCCTTGCAAGAAGCCCGGCAATTGCACGAGCAGCGGCGCGCCGCGGAGGAACTCGAACGACGCGTCACAGACCGGACCGCACAACTGACCACCGCAAACGAAGCGTTGCGCGAGTCGGAAAAAAAGTACCGCACGCTGTTCGATTCGATTGACGAAGGGTTTTGCACTATCGAAGTGCTGTTCGACGGAAACAATAATCCGATTGATTATCGCTTCCTGGAAGTCAATCCGTCGTTTGAGAAACAGACAGGGATTCAAAACGCTCGAGGCAGGAGAATGCGCGAGATCGCTCCGCAGCACGAAGAGCACTGGTTTGAAATTTACGGCCGAATAGCCTTGACGGGTGAACCCGTACGTTTTGAAAACCAAGCCGCACAACTGCAACGTTGGTATGACGTTTATGCTTTCCGCGTCGGAGAACCAGGGGACAGAAAAGTTGCCATCCTTTTCAACGATATCACGGAACGCAAGCAGGCAGAAGCGAAGCTGCGGCAAAGTGAGAGTAATCTGGCGGAAGCGCAGAGGTTAACGCATACGGGGAGTTGGGTTTGGCGAGTAGCGGGACGAGAAGCCGCGCATCTTTCCGAGGAGTGGTATCGCATATATGGCTTTGATCCAGAAGAGGGCATGCCGGCTTGGGAAGAGCGCCTCCAGCGCGTTCATCCGGAGGATCGTGCCAAGTGGCAGGGGACAATCGATCGAGCAATCCGTGAAAAGTCAGATTACCAAGTGGAATTCCGAATCCTTCTTCCGGACGGGACGGTCAAATACATCCATACGGTCGGCCATCCGGTCTTGAATGCAGCCGGGGATTTGGCCGAGTTCGTAGGTAGCGCGACGGACATCACCGAGCGCAAGCGGGCCGAGATGTTGCTGGGCGGCGAGAAACGGCTTCTTGAGATGATAGCCAGGGGCGATTCTCGCGCTCTTGTCCTGGAGGGCGCATGCCGAGTCTTCGAAGAACTGGCCAGCGGTTCGCTGTCTTCGATCCTTTTGTTGGACCCGAAAACCAACCGGCTTCGGCATGGCGCAGCGCCCAGCTTGCCAATAAAATATACTGAGGCAATTGACGGCCTCGTCATCGGCCCCTGCGTGGGTTCGTGCGGAACGGCCGCTTACCGCGCAGAGCAAATGATCGTTGCCGACATCGCCACGGATCCGCTATGGGCAGATTACCGCGATCTGGCGCTGGGTCATGGGCTGCGAGCGTGCTGGTCCACGCCGATACTCTCCTCAACAGGCAAGGTTTTGGGGACCTTCGCTATTTACTATCGCGAGCCGCGCAGCCCCACTCCGCACGAGCGTGAACTCATCGAGCAAATCACCCATCTCGCGAGTATCGCGGTCGAGCGCGAGCAGGCCGAAGAAGCGCTGCGGCAGGCGCAGGCGGATCTCGCACACGTCAGCCGGGTGACCACCATGGGTGAGCTGACCGCCTCCATCGCCCATGAAGTCAACCAGCCACTCACCGCAGTCGTCAACAACGCCAATGCCTGTCTCGACCTCCTGCCCAAGGGCGCTCCGAACGTTGAAGAGGTTCGAGAAGCGCTAGCGGAGATAATTGACGATGCCGATCGCGCGAGCGCCGTTATCCTGCATGTCAGGCAGTTGGCGAAAAGGGCGCCCATCGAGAAGTCGCTTCTGGATCTGAGGGATGTCGTCAAGGATGTTCTGGCACTTGCCCGTTATGAGTCGGCTGCGCGGCGCGTCACGATCCACACCGATTTGCCCGAGGACCTGCCATCCGTCTCAGGTGATCGTGTGCAGCTCCAACAGGTTTTGCTCAACCTGGTGATGAACGGAATGGATGCGATGAACACAGTCGAGGAATCGAAGCGTGTCCTGACAATTTGCGGGCGCCTCGAAACACGGGATGGAATGCGTGCGGCCTCGCTCCGCGTGCAGGATTCAGGCACCGGGTTCAAACCTGAGGAAATGGACCGGCTTTTTGAAGCGTTCTATACCACTAAACCCCAGGGCATGGGTATGGGTTTGGCAATCTCTCGCTCCATCATTGAAGCTCATGGCGGGCGGTTGTGGGCTGAGCCGAACCAAGGACCCGGTGCGACCTTTCTTATCAGCCTGCCGAGTGCAGGCCATGCCGCATCATGACCGAGGCTGAGCCCATCGTATTTGTTGTTGATGACGATCTGTCGGTTCGTCGTTCCACCGAGCGTCTTCTTCGAGCAGCCGGACTGAAGGTCCAAACCTTTACTTCCGCCCGGGAATTTCTAAAGAACCCGCGACCCGAAGGGCCAGCCTGCCTCGTGCTCGATGTGCGCATGCCAGGGTTGAGCGGCATCGAGCTTCAACGCGAACTGGTCCGATCTGGAACTCACATTCCGATCATTTTCATTACTGCGCACGGCGATATCCCGACGACGGTGCGCGCGATGAAAGCGGGAGCCGTGGAATTCCTCACCAAGCCCTTTCGCAGCCGTGGTCTGCTGGACGCGATCCGCGCCGCCATCGAGCGGGACCGATCAGCGTACAAAGAGCGATCTGAAACCGGAGAATTGCGCCAGCGTTATGAACAGCTTACCCCGCGTGAGCGCGAAGTAATGCCTCTCATTGCCGCCGGACTGCTTAACAAACAGGTCGCCGGCGAACTCGCGACCACCGAGCGAACGATCAAATTTCATCGCGCCCACATCATGCAAAAGATGCGCGCAGAATCTCTCGCCAATCTCGTTCGGATGGCTGAAAAGCTTGGAGCCTCCAGCCCGCTTAAGTAAGAAGCTACCTGTCCCAAAGGACAGCCATCGGCACTGTCCCAAGGTACAGTAGAATCCTCCCCGCGTACGCCATTACTGTGAGGCATGAACAAATTGTGGTTGACGGACAGCGAGGGATGCAAAGAAGAATCGTCTGAAAGTCCGCTCGTTTCAATCGTGGACGATGACATCTCGGTGAGGAGGTCAACTCGGCGGCTCCTCTGCAACTCCGGCCTGCGGGCCGAGGTCTTCGCGTCGGCTGAAGATTTCCTACAATCGGCGTGTGTGGCAGAGACAGCCTGCCTGCTGCTCGACATGCGCATGCCGGGAATGGGCGGTTTGGAGTTGCAGCGCCGCCTGGCTGAAACCGGCCGGTTGATTCCAATCGTCTTCCTCAGCGCCCGGGCCAGCGAGGAAGAGGAACGCCGCGCGTTGCGAGCGGGTGCGGCCAATTTTTTACGGAAGCCCGTCAGCAAAGAGGCATTGCTGCAGGCAATTCGTGCCGTGCTCGAAAGCCCAGCCAATTAACCATGGAGAAAGTTATGACCACTACTATTGATAAATTAGTCGTTCCTCCTGCGAGAGAGATGGATTGGAAGCGAGGAGGGTCAGCGGCGCTCACGTCTGATGAAACGGATTCGGGTGCCAGCAGTGATACGTTCGCGGGCCAGGGCGCGAACGCCCTGGCTCTCGACCAGGGCCTGCCGCGATTGCTGTACGAATTGGCGGTGCGCCTCCCCGTGCAACCGGATATT
>WNFB01002602.1_pt1 | contig 15711 bp, 10 predicted proteins | sample 5400501 | NCBI WGS metagenome assembly WNFB01 (sample SAMN13153341, study PRJNA577476) | soil metagenome | isolation source: 200 cm saprolite under Douglas fir tree site 2 hole 1 | place: USA:California | collected 2015-04-18
CGCCTGTAGCTCAGATGGATAGAGCATTAGCCTCCGGAGCTAAGGGTCGGGGGTTCGAACCCCTCCAGGCGCGCCACTTTTGCTGAATCAAGGCGACGTCTTCGTTCCTTCTTCACTGATTGACGCGCTGGCGCGCCCATACACCTGCGGAATCGTCCGCACATCTTCGAAGCGCCTTCCAAAGGGAGTCATTCCACCTCGAAATCATAGGAACCTGAACCGATGGAGACTAGCAGTGACTCTCCTTCTCGCCGCGTCTCCACCTTTTTGCCGCTTTCCGTGACTTGCGCGTGCGTGGCTGCCGGCAAAAAGACATCCGCTGTGGTGTTGGCAGGGATTGTCACTCTCAGCCTGAAAGGCCCATTCGCGGTTCCCTTCCAATCGGTGACAATTTTTCCATAGATCGATTCGTATTCGCCTTTCGCAAACGTCACGCGAGGATCAAGACGCGGACGAATGACAAGTTTCTTAAAGCCTGGCGAGCTGAGCCTGGTATCAATCCCCGCCATATAACGGTAGACCCACGCAATGACGGAGCCGAACGCGTAGTGGTTGTAGGAGTTCATGGACGGATCGCCCGAATCGCCGTTCCAACGTTCCCACCAGGTGGTGGCGCCTTTGGAAAGCATGTATCCCCACGATGGATACGTGTCGTTCAGCAACAGGCGGTAAGCCACATCGGTGCGTCCGTGGTCCGTCAGCGTAAAGAGCAGGAAGGGTGTACCCAGGAATCCTGTCGAAAGATGCCAATTCCGCGATTCGATATCCTTGACGAGCTTGTCGACCAGTATGGGTTCGAGACCTTTTGGCGCCATCTTGGTGTAAAGCGCCACGACATACGACGTTTGCGTTCCGGTACCAACCTCTCCGCTTTCCTTGATGTACGCTTTCTGAAAAGCAGCGCGAATATTGCCTACTAATTCCGTGTAGCGTCTGGCTTCCGCCTCTTTCCCGGTGGCGCCTGCCATTTCGGACATCATGTTTGCAATCAACGCCCAATACGCGGTGGCCAAGAGGTCCTTATCGGTGTGCTGGTCCGGTGCAAGCCAATCCGCGAAATTGGGCCCGACACCTTTTTTTCTGAGGAAGTCCGGATTGCGGCTTTGGATGAACTCCATCCAGCGCCGCATGGAATCCCAGTTTCTCTCGATGACGTCCTTATTGCCGTACTGCACCCAGGTTGTCCATGGAACAATGACGCCGGCATCGCCCCAGCCCGGAGCGCCCACGATCCCTTCGTTCCATGCCGAAGTTCCCTCCGTATCAGATCCGCCAAAGGGCAGGGTGTTGGGAGAAACGTTTGTGAATGCACCTTGCGGCGTTTGTGCGTCCACGATGTCTTGCGCAAACTTCTGTGAGAACGCGGCAATGTCGAAATTGTAGCTGCCGGTGCGCCAGAAGACTCCGGCATCTCCCATCCAGCCGAGGCGCTCGTCCCGTTGCGGGCAATCGGTCGGGATGCTCAGAAAATTTCCGCGCTGTCCCCAGATTCCGATCGACCACATTTTATTGATCAATTCGCTCGAGGTCGTGATCTTTCCGACCGCCTCTCCACGAACGCTGCTGACGACTTCACCGATAAGAGCATCCGCGCCCGGTGTTCCGGGATATCCGGTGACCTCCACATAGCGAAATCCGTGAAAAGTGAACTGCGGAGTGAATTGCTCCTCCCCTTCGCCTTTCAGGACATAGATGTCCGTGGCATCAGCATTCCGGAGATTTTCCGTATAGAGCGTGCCGTCCGGATTCAGGATTTCCGCAAACCGCAGGCGGACTCTCGTGCCCGACGGACCTTTTACCTTCAGGGATACCCAGCCCACCATGTTCTGGCCCATATCGAATACATAGGCTCCCTTCGCAGGCCGTGAGACACGCTCGGGTTCCAGAGTACTCACGACCTGGGTCGGAAGAGTCGTCTCGCTGGAAACTGAAATTGTCGGGGCTTCGGCGACAGTTGCGGAAGTCCAGTGCGAATCATCGAACCCTGCATTCTTCCAGCCCTTCTGCTCCAAGCGCGCGTCGTACGCTTCACCCGAATAGATTTCCGAATGAACGACAGGCGACACCTCTCCTTTCCACGATTTGTCCGTTAAGATCGTTTCGTGCCGGCCATCGGCATACTCGAGTTCCAACTGCGCGAGAAAGCGATTGGGCGGCGGAAAGAAATGCATTCCAACCCAGGTAAGACCGCTTCCGTACCATCCATCCGCTAGCGTGGCGCCGATGGCGTTCTTGCCCTTTACGAGCAAGCTCTCCACATCATAGGTTTGATACAAGACTCGCTTTCGATAATCGGTAAATTCCGGCGTTAATACGTCCGCCCCCACGCGGTTTCCGTTGAGATACACGCGATAGCTACCGAGCGCGGTGACATAGAGCCTCGCACTCCGGACTTTCTCAGGCAATGCAAACTCTCGCCGCAATTCCGCCGCGGGCTGCGGCATGGGCCCGGGGTCGCCCAACGGCTTGTCAGACAAATCGCCGATCACTTGCGAAGCCTGCCAGTCTGACTGCGTTTCGAGCTTTGCTTGCCAGTGTCCATCTGTCGCAACCCGCAGAACGGACCCGTCGAAGCGCGAGATTTTCACTAGACCGGCCAGGGCCGCAGGCACCGTCTTGGCTCCTGCAGAAGGGCCAAATGGCGATGGAGTGCCCGCGGTTACCGCTATCTCGATTATGTTTTCGCCTGCGATTAGGGAGTCGGTGACGTCCTGGCGGTCGAAAGTATTCCACTCGTGCTTTCTTGCTACTTCGCGACCATTTACCTTGGCAATGTAGTTTCCCCGAATCGCGAGAAATAGAGCTCCCTCACGCGGTTTCTCCGGAATATTCACCGTCCCGCGAAAGACCGCCGTTGTCTTGGGCGCAACTCTCAAGGCATCTTGCCCCGTAACCCAAATCCAGCGAACCTCGGCCCGGTCCGAATCGACCTCTGGATTCTTCCAGCTTATCCACTGCGCTTTCCAGTCCGCCGGAGTGAGCAAACCCATTTCCCACCACGCTGTCTCCGACGAATCGGCGGGCCGGCCATGTGCGTCCCACACCCGCACTTTCCAGTAATACCGGTGGCGAGTTTCCAGCTTCGGCCCGGCGTAAGCGATCCCAACCGACTCGCTCGAATTTATTTTTTCGCTGTCCCACACATCCGCCTTCCCGGCATGCAGTTGTTCCAGGCTGCTTGCCACCAGGATTTGATATGCGGCTTGCTCCCAGTTTCGTTCCGTATTGTCGCTTTGCCATGACAATTGAGGGGAGGCCTTGTCGATTCCGAGAGGGTTTTCGAGATATTCGCAACGAAGATGGAATGGGCCCGCCGAAGCGGAACCCGTGAGCGCTGAAAGCAAAATCCCAAAAAAGCAAAACGCCCGTAGCTTCACTTTTCCCTCCCGGAAACTGGCGGTCAGGCGGTCAAAATTTTTGCCTACGCCTTGCGTGTCGTTTCTCTTCGGATCCCAAGCGTAATGCTCGCCATCTCCCAGCATTTCGCCCCTTTAGGGTTCAGCCGCGGCATAGGCTATCATTTCGCAATGCAAAACGCGTGCTGTCCGGCAAAAACCGCGTGACCCCGGGCCGCGCGGATGTGTACCCTCTTCGGGTCGAGGCTGCATATGAACACATCTAAGTCCGAAAGAATTCTTCAGGCCTTAACCCGCTTTCGCATCGAAATCCCTTCGTGGGGCTTCGCCAACACCGGGACTCGCTTCGGAAAGTTTATTCAGCCCGCCGCAGCAACAACTACGGAGGAGAAATTCAGTGATGCCGGACAAGTGCATCTCCTCACCGGAGTTTGCCCCACCATCGCTCTGCATGTTTTGTGGGATTTTCCGGCCGGAATAAGCAGCACCGATGACATTCAGAAACTTTCGGAACGTTTTGGAGTGCAAACCGGGTCCATCAACCCGAACTTCTTTCAGGATCAGGAGTATAAATACGGCTCTTTCGGCAATCCAGATCCCGCCGTCCGGAAGCGTGCGCTCGAGCACGTGAAAGATAGCGTTGAAATCGCTCGTCGCCTGCGGTGTCGCGATATCTCTTTGTGGTTCGCCGACGGATCCAACTATCCGGGCACCGCAAATATCCGGCAGCGTAAGCAATGGTTCGAAGAGTCTTTGCGGGTTTCTCATAACCAGCTCGCGCCGGGTCAGCGCCTGCTAGTCGAATACAAGCCCTTCGAGCCCGCCTTCTATCACACGGACATCGCCGATTGGGGCATGGCGCTTCATCTCGCGCGTTTCGCTGGTCCGCAAGCGAAAGTTTTGGTCGACACTGGTCATCATTACGCGGCCCAGAACATCGAGCAGATTGTCGCCTGGCTTTTGTCGGAGGATATGCTCGGCGGTTTCCACTTTAACGATCGCCGCTACGCAGATGATGATTTGACCCTCGGATCGATTGATCCCTATCAGGTCTTCCGCATTTTTCACGAGATTCTTTTCTTCGAATGGGAGGGCGGCAAGCAGTCCGACGTCGCCTACATGATCGACCAGAGCCATAACCTCAAAGGCAAAATCGAAGCCATGATTCAGACAGTGACGATGGCCCAGGAGCTTTTCTCCAAGGCCGCTCTGATCGACCACCGCGAGCTTCGCGATGCGCAAGAAAAATGTGCCTTGGTCCGCGCTGAATCGTTGTTGCAGGATGCTTTCGCCACCGACGTGCGGCCCGTAATTCAGGAATGGCGGGAATCCAAAGGTCTTCCGAAGGATCCCATGGATGCCTTCCGCCAGGGCGGTTACCTGGAACGCATCACGAAGCAGCGATCGGTCAGGAATTCGCCGAGCCTATCTTCTTATGCCTGACAACAATCGGACAAAATCGTATTTGGCTCTCGATCTTGGCGCGGAAAGTGGCAGAGCCATTCTTGCTCGCCTTCATTCTGGAGTGCTGACCACGAAAGAGATCCGTCGGTTCAAGAACGAACCTGTGGAATATGGCGGAAGTCTGCACTGGGATGTGACGCGGCTCTGGTGGGAGGTTCGCAAAGCCCTCCACGACCTGGAAGAAACGGAATTAGCGGGAATCGGTGTTGACGCTTGGGGCGTGGATTACGCCCTCCTCGGTGAACGCGGAGAACTTCTTCAGAATCCCTATCACTATCGCGACGCACGCACAAACGGCGTGATGCAAGAAGTGTTTGGTAAGTTCGCAAAGGAGGAGATCTACGCGGCCACCGGCATTCAGTTCATGCCCATCAACACCCTCTACCAGCTCTATTCGGCCATGCGACATACTCCCGCACTGCTGAAGGCCGCCGAGCGCCTCGTCATGATTCCGGATTTATTCCACTACTGGCTGACCGGAAACGCTGTCTGTGAATTCACAAACGCAACGACAACTCAGCTGGTGAATCCAGCGACCCGCACATGGGCCACCGAATTGATAAGTCGCCTCGAACTGCCCAGACACTTGCTCACGGAAATTGTGGAACCAGGCACGCAGGTTGGAACCCTGCTGCCAAGCATTTCCCGGGATTCTTCTCTGTCACCAACTCCGGTTATCGCGCCTGCAACCCATGACACAGGCTCTGCCGTGGCCGCGATTTCTGCGCGCGAAGGCACCGCATTTCTTAGTTCCGGCACTTGGTCATTACTGGGAACCGAATTGGACGCTCCGGTCATCTCTCCGGAGGCCTTTCGCTTCAACTTCACCAATGAAGGTGGCGTCAACGGAACCACGCGGCTCCTCAAAAACGTAATGGGACTTTGGATGCTGCAATGCTGCCGCCAGTCCTGGACTGCGCAGGGACAATCCTGCGACCACCTCGAACTGATGGAGCTAGCCGCGCGTGAAGATTCATTCCTCAGTCTCGTGGATCCGGACCATGCGTCTTTCTTGCGACCAGCCGACATGCCGGCCGCGATCGATCAATTCTGTACGAGAACTCATCAGCCTTCTCCTAGGAACCCGGGAGGCTACGTCCGCGCAATCCTGGAGAGCCTGGCTTTCAAATATCGCCTGGTCCTCCACAATCTCGAACAGCTGATCGGAAGGCGCATCGGCCAAATTCGCGTGATTGGCGGAGGATCGAAAAATCGCTTGCTCAATCAAATGACCGCGGATGCTACCGGGGGGAAAGTGCTGGCTGGGCCGGCAGAAGCAACAGCCCTCGGAAACGTCGCAATCCAGATCCTGGCGACCGGCGCCGCGGCATCGCTAAAGGAAGTCCGCAACATTGTAGATCGATCGTATCCAGTCGAGGTTTTCGAACCGCTCGATACCGGCAAATGGGATCGTCATGCCGAACGCTTCGAACAATACTGCGAGGCCGTGTATGCCTGAAATCAAAAAAACCGTTCATCTCCGGGACCTTTGGAATCCCGAACAGGCCGACAAGATCGTCGGGGACCAATTGGCCCTCTTGCGCTACCGCTCGAACTTGTTGGGAGCGGATTTGCGCATCACCAATTTCGGCGGCGGCAATACCAGTTCGAAGCTGGAACTCCCCGATCCCTTCACGGAGAAACCGACGCGTGTCCTGGCTGTGAAAGGCAGCGGAGGCGACCTCGGCTCCATCACCGAAGCCGGCTTCGCGTTGCTTTACCTCGATCGGCTCGAACAGCTCAAGGGCCTCTATCGCGGCGAACAGCACGAAGACGAATTGGTTCGCTACTATCCCCTCTCTGCCTTTGGAGAGAATCGAGTCGCCGCCTCGATTGACACTCCGCTTCACGCTTTTCTTCCGTTTCCCCATGTCGATCACCTGCATCCGGACTGGGCAATCGCGTTAGCCGCAAGCGCTAACGGTAAGCGAAAGCTCGCCGAGTTCAACAAAGCGTTTGACCGCAAGATCGTCTGGGTGCCCTGGCAGCGCCCTGGATTTGAGTTGGCATTGCTAATCGAAAACGCCGTGAAGGACAGTCCCGGCATCGATGGCATTCTGCTCGGCGGACACGGCCTGTTCACCTGGGGTGCCACGCAGCGCGATTGCTATCTCAGCAGCATTCACGCCATCGACCAGATGGGCGAATTCATTCTGGCGCACCAGCGCAAGAAGGGCGCACCTTTCGGCGGTCTCGTACATTCTGCAGTTCAGGATCGGACGGAAGTGGCCGCTCAAATCCTGCCTGCCTTGCGCGGAGCATTGTCTTCAAACCGTCGTGTCGTAGCCCACTACACCGACCACGAAGACGCGCTAACCTTTGCCGGTTCGCAATGGGCGAAAGAACTGAGCGCCCTCGGAACCAGTTGCCCTGACCATTTTCTGCGCACCAGGGTGTGCCCTCTTTTCCTCTCCTGGGACCCTGCGAAACAAGACGTGAGCTCGCTCAAGGGCAGCATCGAATCGCAAGCGACCGAATATCGAGCAGCGTACAAGAAATATTACGATGATTGGGCCGCAAGCGATTCCCCCAGGCTGCGCGATTCCAATCCGTCCATGGTTGTCGTTCCCGGTCTTGGCCTTTTCGGTTTTGGCAAGGACAAGAAAGAAGCTCGAATCACAACAGAATTCTTCATCAACGCCATCCACGTCATGGCGGGCGCAAATGCCTTGGAGGATGAAGACGTCTCCCATCCGCTGCCCCAGGCGCGCCGTCCCCAGCAGTCGAAGCAGTTCGCCCACTTCCACAACTACGTGGCTCTCCCTCGCTCGGAAGCCTTTCGCATCGAATATTGGGCGCTCGAGGAAGCTAAGCTGCAACGCATGCCCCCTGAGGCTGAGTTCAGCCGGAAAATAGGCTTAATCATCGGTGGCGCCAGCGGAATCGGGCGCGAAGTAGCTCTTCTCCTCGCGCGCAAAGGCGCTCACCTGGTGGTCGCGGATTTCGACGAGTCCGGAGCAAGAAGAGTAACAAACGAAGCCGGTTCGCTTTCTTCCTCGGAATTCGTAACCTCCACCGTTGTGGATTTAAGTTCCAGCGAGTCGTTAGCAAAAGCCATCCGCCACACAATTCTGGAATTTGGCGGAATCGACCTGGTGGTGAACACAGCCGCTGTCTATCCGGTGCCGGGTTCTGAAAGTGATCTTTCCGAAGCCCAGTGGGCCAAAACGTTTCTCGTCAACGTCACTGGCAACTATCTGCTCGCGCGCGCCACGGAGCCAGTCTTTCGCGATCAGAACCTTCCTGCCTCCCTGGTTCTCACCAGCTCCGCAAATGCCGTCGTTCCCAAGAAAGGCAGCGAAGCCTACGACACCAGCAAGACCGCGCTCAATCATCTGATTCGCGAACTAGCCATCAAACTCGGGCCTGTCGTGCGTGTGAACGGGATTGCTCCGGCAACCGTTGTGGCCGGCTCCACCATGTTTCCGCGCGATCGCGTTATGCAATCCCTTCAAAAATACGGCATCGCTTGCTCCGAATCCGAATCAACCGACCAACTCAGAAACAAACTCGCCGATTTCTACGCGCAACGAACTCTGATCAAGCGCCCCATCACGTCGGAAGCCTGCGCGGCCGCCATCGTTTGGTTAGCGAGCGACCAGAGCGGACGGACGACTGGCCACGTCATTCCCGTGGACGGGGGTTTGCCCGATGCCTTTCTCCGATAGCCAAAGGGCAAAGAAAAGTTAGCCACTTGCAGTGGAAATCTCGGCGCCCGATAGCGAAGGGAAATCTATGCAACGGATCTGCTTCGTGTTGCAGGTGAAGCCGGAAAGGCTTCAGGAATATAAAGAACGTCACCGTTCGGTTTGGCCGGAAATGCTGAAGGCGCTCCGCGAGACGGGATGGAACAATTACTCGCTGTTCCTGCGCCCGGACGGTCTTCTCGTGGGATACCTTGAGACCGAGAACTTCGAAAGCGCCCGCGCTGGTATGGCCAAGCGAGAGGTCAATGAACGCTGGCAACGCGAGATGGCAGACTTTTTTGTCCAGGCGGATGGCGCTTTGCCCGACCGAGCCATGGCACCGCTCGAAGAAATCTTTCACCTCTGATTCAAACTTGAGGACAATGTGATTCCAAATCCCGCATTAGGCGTTTTCTTTCACTGGTTAGGAGGCCTGGCTTCGGGCAGCTTCTATGTCCCGTACCGCGGTGTGAAGCACTGGGCCTGGGAAACGTATTGGCTCGTCGGTGGATTCTTCAGTTGGATTATCGCGCCGTGGCTCCTTGCGCTGACCATGACCAGCGATCTCTTTGCCGTGTTGCGCCAGGCCCCGCTGTACAGCATTTTTTGGACTTATATTTTCGGCGTCCTCTGGGGGCTCGGCGGCCTGACGTTCGGATTGACCATGCGCTATCTCGGCATGTCCCTCGGCATGGCCGTGGCGCTGGGATATACCGCAGCGTTTGGCACCTTGATGCCACCCATCTTCCGTGGTGAATTCGCTCAGCGAGTGCTCGGCACCCGCTCTGGAATCGTGATTTTGGTCGGTGTTGCCGTCTGTCTCGTAGGCATCGCCTTCGCCGGAGCCGCTGGTGTTTCCAAAGAGCGGGAAATGTCCGAGGAGCAGAAGCGCGCCTCAATCAAAGAGTTCGATCTGAAGAAAGGCTTGCTCGTAGGGACCTTCTCCGGCGTCATGAGCGCTTGCTTTGCTTATGGACTCGCGGCAGGCGATCCCATCAAGGCCATCACGCTTCAACACCGCACGTCCACGCTATGGCAAGGCCTTCCCGTTCTGGTCGTTCTTCTGGCCGGTGGATTCACCACAAATTTTATCTGGTGCCTCATCTTGAACAAGCGGAATCGAACCGGCTACCAATATTTTCAATCCGAGATTCGAGGGCATGTCCCGGCCAGAAACGAGGAGCACATCCTTGAAACAGTAACGGATGCCCCCGGCGAGGAGATGGCCGCCACCGCAGTTCTTGTGAGCACTGATACGGATACACTCCGGGCGCCAATGCTTCCAAATTATCTTTTCTCCGCATTGGCGGGAACCACCTGGTATTTCCAGTTTTTCTTTTACACCATGGGCGAGACGCAAATGGGGAGATTCAAATTCTCAAGCTGGACCCTGCACATGGCCAGCATCATCATTTTCAGCACCTTGTGGGGGATTGCTCTGAAGGAGTGGAAAGGCGCAGGCCTCAAGACCAAGTGGCTGGTGGCCTTCAGCCTCCTCGTCCTCGTGGGATCCACGGTCGTCGTGGGCTACGGAAATTATCTAGGCGCCGCGTCTTTGCACTGAACCGCCGGCCCCCGGCAGCGAGAACTACCGATGGGACCATCGTCAATTGGCCCAGGCCGCCCCGTACTCCAGTCGACGCGCTGATGTCATCACCGCGCTGGCCTAGTTTTACAAGGACTTCAGGAACTCGATGATCGCTTCCTGGTCGGGGCGTTTCAGTTTTCCAAATTGCTGGATGACGTGGCTGGCCTCGCCCCGGTGCCGCGTGATGGCGTCGAGAAGTGTTAGCGATGTGCCGTCGTGCATCAATCGCGGCCGCAAGCGGACTTCCCACAAAGGAGCGGTGCGGACCTTGTTGCGGCTGCTCTCGAAGTCCTGCTTCGAGAGATAGTCGGACATCTGCTGGAAGACTTTGTGACCATAGTGCTCGCGTGTGGCTTGCAGGATTCCGTCGCCGGTACCCACGTCGTGCATCAGGAAATCTCCGTAGGGATGCAATGTGGCTGAGCCGAGCGCCGCTGGAATCGTGAACATGCCGCCGTTGATCTTGGTTCCGGCGGGTGCGGTGGTCAGTGTCTCAACGTGGCAAGTCGCACAGCCGATTTTGTCGAAAAGACCGAGGCCTTTCTTTGCCGCCGCGCTGTTGGCGAGCTGCGCATCGCGCGCCGGTGCTTTCGTCGCGCGAATGAAGCGGGCGAAGTGATCGATGTCGGAAAGGCCGTCGGTTCCCGGCGAGTCATTCGGCTCCGAAGCGCTGTTGCAAAGGTTGGTCACCTCATTGGGTTGCAGGCGATTGGTGATGCCCATCTCATTGAGGTACGCGTCGGCGGCGAACGATAGCAGGCTGGCGTGCTGGTCTTTCCAGCCGAAGCGCCCTACGCCCATCTGTCCGGGCGCTTCCACGATCGGGACATACAGAACTTGGCCGCAGATTTTCCCGTGTGACGATTTGCATTGTTGCTTGGAAAGATCGATAAGGGTTTGATCGGCTATGGCCTCCACGAATCCATCGCCTAATAGGTTCAGAGAGATTCGAAAAGTCCGGATCGTCTCGGTTTCAGGAACGCGCTCCTGGATTTCCTTGTCCGGAAAGGCCCCGTTGGGGCAAATGGCGCGGTCGTTCACTAGAGACCGCCCGCTGATCACTTCAGCTCCGTGCGCGATCGGGATGTCCGGAGTGCGGAACCGTCCGTCCGGTCCCTGATGGCCAACTCGCAATTCCGTTACCTGCGACGCCGCGCCGGAAACCGGACTCTGATGGCATTCGCGGCAAGACTGCGCGTTATAGAGCGGTCCGAGGCCGTCGCTGAGCTGCTCGACCCCGTCAAATTTCATTTGGTCGGCCTGGTGCGTCGCATCATCGACCATGCCGTTGGTTTTGTTGTCAAAGCCCGTTGGTGCGTCGGGAAACTGCGTGGCCACAGCAACGAGAGCAAATGTTACAACAGCCGCTGCGATGAAGAGCCTCATGGGTTCTCCCTCCTCGAGCGGATTGGGAGCGGGGTCTAGTTTTGATATCACCTTGCCCGCGTTACTGCAAGAAGGAAGCTGCGCAAATGTTACTCCTGGAAATCTCCGCGCCAACCCGGTTCATTGCCCATGCGAAGAACCCGCGTGCGTAAAATATGCGTGCGTACGCCTACGTACGTAAATCTACCTACGTATATCTGCCGTCTGTTTCCTGACTAGTTCTTTCCCATCTCCTTGACTTCCGCCCTAGTCAGTTGTAAGAGTAAGTAACAGAAGTGGCGCTGCCCGCGGGGTATAAAGGCAGCTGCATGACCCCTCTCAACACGTCCGATAGCCTTTTTATATTCTATTGCTCTCCCTTTGTGTCATCACCCTCTGTCCGTACTCTTCAGATTCCGTTCAATGGCGCGTTTCTCTCTAACCCAGCCGCTTCCGGTCGCCAACTCCCCCCACAGCGGCTTTATGCACCAACAGGAGAAAGCCAATGATGTGGAAGCTATTCTCTTCTTATGATCTGCTGCCTCACGGTTTTTGCTATCAGTGGAAGCCTGCTCTCATTTGGCTCCATGCCATCTCGGACACCCTGATTGCCCTTGCTTATTTCCTGATCCCGGTCGCCCTCATCTACTTTGTGCGCAGAAGACGAGATATCCCTTTCAGTTGGATGTTTGTCTGTTTTGGCGTCTTCATCGCTGCATGTGGCGCGACTCACGTCATGGAGGTGTGGACTCTTTGGGTTCCTTCCTATTGGCTTTCGGGTGGCGTCAAGGTGATTACGGCCATTGCCTCGGTGCCGACGGCGTTATTCCTCGTCCATGTCATGCCGAAAGTATTGAGCCTTCCCAGTCCCGACGAAATGAGGGTTGCTAATGAAGAGCTGAGTCGGCGGGCCGCCGCACTGAAGAAAACCGAGGAAAGATTCAGGCAAATGGCTGACAACATCCAGGAAATATTCTGGATTTTGGACCCGCAAACTAAGGGAGTTTCCTATGTGAGCCCCGCATTTGAACAGATCTGTGAACTCCCCCTCGATTCGCTCTATGCAAATCCAACCTCCTACCGTGAGTTGATGCATCCCCAAGACCGGCCTCGAGTGCTTGCGGAACTTGAGAAGTTGGAGAGCACGAATCGCTTCGACGAGGAGTTTCGCATCGTCTGCCCCAGCCGGACTGTGAAGTGGATAAGAGCCATCGGGTTCACTGCGAAAGATTCGGCCGGCAACGTTACGACTCTTGTCGGCACCGCTCAGGAGATTACGGCTCGCAAAGAGATGGAAATCGTAATGCGCGAGAGTGAGGATCGTTATCGCGATTTGGTTGAGCATTCTACTGACCTGATCTGCACGCACACTCTGCAGGGGCGCCTTCTGTCCATCAACGAACTGCCAGTCAAGCTTCTTGGATACTCCCGGGAGGAGCTCCTGAATAAGCCCATGCGGGATTTTCTGCCGACGGAGGCGCGCGCGCAATTCGATCAATCCCTCCTGGACATACAAAGAGACGGCTTCGTTAAAGGTTTGATGGTCGTTCTTACCAAGACCGGGGAACGCAGAGTCTGGGAGTACCACAATACGCTCCGCACGGATGGCGTGACCGCCCCCATCGTTCGCGGGATAGCACACGACGTCACCGACCAGCGGCGCGTGGAGAAGGCTCTGCGGCTATCGGAAGAAAAATTCTCGAAGGCTTTTCATGCATCCCCCGTCGAGATCGTGATTACCACCGTTGAGGAAGGTCGATTGTTGGATGTCAACGAAAGTTTTGAGCGAAACACCGGATTCACCCGCGATGAGGTCATCGGACGCAATTCTCTCGAATTGGGCCTGTGGATCAAGCCCGAACAGAGAGCGGCAGTCGTGGAGGAAGTTAAACGGAACGGCGGAGTACGAGACCGGGAGATGCGGTTTCGAACCAAGTCCGGCGAAACCAGAATAAAACTCTTCTCGGCCGAGCCAATCGTGATAGCTGGTAAGCAATGTCTGCTCGCGGTCTGCGAGGACATTACGTTGCGAAAACAGATGGAGGAAGAGCTGCGGCTCTCCGAAGAAAAATTCTCGAAGGCTTTTCGCTGTAGCCCTACCATCGTTTGGATCAGCACGCTCCAGGAAGGCCGCGTATTGGAAGTCAATGAAACCTTCGAGAGACACTGTGGCTATGCGCGGGATGAAATCGTCGGTCACACGAAGCTGGAACTTGAGCTCTGGATTGACCTCCGCGAGCGAGAGACCCTTATAGACACCGTCAGAAGACAAGGAAACGCGAGAGACCACGAAGTCCACTTTCGAACGAAGGCCGGGCAAGTGGTGGTTATTCTGCTCTCCGTCGAGTTGATAGAACTTGATGGTCAACAATGTCTGCTGACCGTCGGCCAGGACATCACCGACCGCAAACGCGCGGAACAGGAACTCCAGCGTCTTTCCGGTCGCCTTCTTCGGTCGCAGGACGAAGAGCGGCGCAGGATCGCCCGGGATTTGCACGATTCTACGGGCCAGGACCTCGTCGCCTTGGCAACCATGCTTGCTCAACTCCGTGCTTCCATTCCTTCTCGCGAGCAAAAATCGCGGAAGCTTCTTTCCGAGTGCAAGACGTTGGCGGACCGATGCATCCGTGAAGTGCGTACGCTCTCTTACCTGCTGCACCCACCCGTGTTGGATGATGCTGGCTTAGAGGACGCTATTCGCGATTATGTGAAAGGCTTCACCAAGCGCAGTGGAATCCAGGTGGAATTGGATCTATCACCGCATCTCGGACGCATGACCCGGGACGTGGAGTTGGCCTTATTCCGGGTAGTGCAGGAAAGCCTCACCAACATCCACCGCCATTCAGGGAGTCCGCAAGCCAAGATACGCGTTGATTGCAACTCTAACCTCACCCTGGAAATCAGCGACTTTGGCCCGGGCGCCTCGGCCTCAGCCGTAAGAGGGAAAGAAGAGCAGCTTGAAGTTGGGGTTGGCATTCCGAGCATGCAGGAGCGCGTGAAGTTGATCGGCGGGCATCTTCATGTTGATTTCGGTGGTCACGGCACAACAGTGCACGTGACCCTCCCTCTCGGAGGTGAGCGAACGTGAAAAAACTGCGCATTCTGATAGCCGACGATCACGAACTGGTGCGGCGTGGTGCACGCGGAGTCCTCCATTCCCGGCGCGGTTGGAGAGTCGTCGGCGAAGCGACGAATGGCTGCGAGGCGGTCGAAAAAGCCATAGACCTGAAACCGGATATAGCCGTGGTCGACATCAGCATGCCCGATCTCGATGGCATCGAGGCAGTTCGTCAAATCCGCGAGGCAGTTCCGAATACCAAAATTCTTGTGCTCACCATGCACGAGTCAGACCGCATGGTCCAGCGTGCCTTGGATGCCGGGGCTCACGGGTATATTCTGAAATCCGATCTCACCGAGTGCCTCGTCAAAGCCGTCAAGGGCGCTTCTGACGGCACGCGTTTCCTCACCCCTAGAGTATCCAAAATCATGCTGGAAGGATCCCTCAAGGCAAAACGCGAGCGTCAACTACAGAAACGCGCAGGTGCCGCGACAACTCCTCGCGAGACGGAGATCATCCGCCTTCTGGCAGAAGGAAAAACCAACAAAGAGATCGCCGTCCTGTTGGGGATCGCTGTGAGGACGGTCGAGAGCCACCGCGCTAAGGTCATGCTCAAGCTCGGCTTCCATTCCCTGACCGAGCTGATCCACTACGCGATCCGCCACGGAATAGCCGCAGTGCAAGGAACCTAGCTACGAAGCCGTGCTGCCCTAAGCGCACACTATTCAGTCAAATGGCGGAGGAGGAGGGATTGTATCCCCATTTGGTGAGTGGGAGGCCAGGGTTGGTGAGCGCTGGTATGTCTCTTGTTATCAACACACATTTTCGATTTGCGCGAATCGCCTGGTTTCATGCCGGTGCGAAAGAGCCTCAAATCAGACTGAAGTAGTAGCAAAGTTAGTAGCACTGACGGCTCCGCTGGCAAGATCATCCGCCATGCTACATGTCTTGTCGCCATTGTACGAGAGCAGGACGCGTTTCCCCTCAAGGAAGTAGTCCATGCTTGTGAAAACGCCTTCGACCTTGGTTCTTATTCGAAATACAATCATCGTGATTCACTCCAGCGGAGGAACATCTCTATTCGAAGGCCCCAAAAGCTGCACCAACATTCCAAAAGACTAGCTCGATTCCTTGTTTCCGGCATTTTCTCGATTGTGGGGACTTTTGTCGAGAGTCTTTTCCACGGGCGCTTCG
>WNFB01002604.1_pt1 | contig 15710 bp, 11 predicted proteins | sample 5400501 | NCBI WGS metagenome assembly WNFB01 (sample SAMN13153341, study PRJNA577476) | soil metagenome | isolation source: 200 cm saprolite under Douglas fir tree site 2 hole 1 | place: USA:California | collected 2015-04-18
GAACGTGCCCGGCAGCAGGCAATTGATGGTGACGTTCGAGGCGGCGACCGAGCGGGCGACGCCGGCGAGGAACGCCGTGAGCCCGGCGCGCGCGCCGGAGGACAGGTCGAGCCCGGCGAGCGGCATCTTCACCGAGCCCGAGGTGATGTTGACGACGCGGCCGAAACGGCGGCGCATCATCGGCTCGATGGTCTTCTGGATCAGCTCGATCGCCACCACCATGTTGGCGATGACGCCGTCGATCATCTGCTGGCGGTTGAGCTCGCGAAAATCGCGGAACGGCGGGCCGCCGTTGTTGTTGACGAGGATGTCCGGCTCGGGACAGGCGGCAAACAACGCGGCCTGGCCGTCGGCGGTCGCCACGTCGGCCACGACCGCCGTCACCTTGGCGCCGGTCGCGGCGCCGATCTCGGCGGCGGTCGCCTCGAGCCGCGCCTTGTCGCGGCCGTTCACCACCACCTCGCAGCCGGCCTGCGCCAGCGCCAGGGCGCAGCCGCGCCCGAGGCCGCGGCTCGACGCGCAGACGATGGCCTTGCGGCCGGCGATACCGAGATCCATGACGTTCCTCCCTCGTTGCGCGCGATAACATACGGGTTTTTCGCTCGGTGAAGCCGATTTTTCCATAGTAGGTTTCCTGCCGGGTCGCTCTCGCGCCGCTTGCTGCGGTCCGCCGCCGGGTCTACGGTCGCCGCAATGACCACATCTCCCGACATCGACCGCGCGGCGCTGCCGACCGCCGCCGACGTGGACGCGGCGGCGCAGCGTCTTGCGGGCGTGGCGTTGCGCACGCCGCTCATCACCTCGCCGGTGCTCGACGGCCTGACCGGCGGGCGTGTGTTTCTCAAGGCGGAGACCCTGCAGCGCACCGGCTCGTTCAAGTTCCGCGGCGCCTACAACAAGCTGTCCTCGATCCCGGCGGAGCGGCGCGCCGGCGGCGTCGTCGCGTATTCGTCCGGCAATCACGCCCAGGGCGTGGCCGCGGCCGCCAAGCTGCTCGACATGCCGGCGGTCATCGTCATGCCGCGCGATGCGCCGCGGCCCAAGCGCGAGCGCACCGCCGCGCTCGGCGCCGAGGTCGTGCTCTACGACCGCGAGCGCGAGGACCGCGAGGCCATCGCCCGCGAGCTTGCCGGCCGGCGCAACGCCGTCCTGGTGCCGCCCTATGACGACCCGTTCGTCATCGCCGGGCAGGGCACCGCGGGGCGCGAGATCGTCGAGGACCTGGCCGCGCGCGGGCTCGCGCCGGACATCGTCATGGTCACCGCCTCGGGCGGCGGGCTCACCGCCGGCATCGCGCTCGCCGTGAAGGCGCGCTGCCCGGCCGCCCGGCTGTTCACCGCCGAGCCGCAGGGTTTCGACGACCACGCCCGCTCGTTCCGCAGCGGACACCGGGAGGCGAACGCATCGATCACCGGGTCGATCTGCGACGCGCTGCTGGCGCGCACGCCCGGCAAGATCACGTTCGAGATCAACCGGTCGCTGGTCGGGGAGGGGGTCGCGGCAAGCGACGAGGAGGTCGCGGCGGCGGTCGCCTTTGCGTTCCGCGAGCTCAAGCTCGTGGTCGAGCCGGGCGGCGCGGTCGGGCTGGCGGCTCTATTGGCGGGCAGGATCGACGTGCGCGGGAAGGTCGCCGCGGTCGTGCTGTCCGGCGGCAACGTCGATCCGGAGCTGTTTCACCGCCTGGTGGCGTGAGGCCGCAGCCCGCATGTAGGGCAGCGCAATGCGGGATCCCGGATTGCGCTTCGCTCCATCCGGGCTACGGCCGTGGCATTTGTGCCTCAGCTGAACAGGGCGATCTTTTCTTCCGGACTGAGCGCGTTGAGCGGCGCCAGCGGATCGCCGGCGGACGGTTTCGGCGGCGCGGCGGACGCCTGCGCCGCGGGCGCCCGATAGACGGCCAGGCCCGCGTCCGCTGCGGCGTGCAGCGCCGGCGCGGGATCGATCGGCGCGGCGTGGCCGTCGATCACGACATCCTGCGCCTCGTCGGGCTCGCGCGCGGGGACCGCCGCCGGTCCCATCACCATGTCGATGTCGGCCTGATCGAGGTCGGGGGCCATGGGTTCCGGGCTGCTGAGCAGGGCCGCCTCGCCGTCGCGCGCGCGCGCCGCTTCGTCCGCCTCCGCCGCCATCGCGCCGTCGAGGCCCCAGATGCCGATCATCGCGTTGATGCGGCCCTCCAGATAGCGCAGCACCTGGATCACCTTGCGGATGCGCTGGCCGGTGAGATCCTGGAACGAGCAGGCGGTGTAGATGGCGGTGGCCTTGGTATCGAGCTCGTTGCAGGTGGTTGCCTCGAGGCCCTGCTCGCGCAAGGTCCAGGCGGTCTCCTGGATGTGCTCGGCGGCGGCGAGGATGTCGGAGGTGGCGGTCTCGGTGGCGCCGACGATGGCGTCGAGCTCGACGGTCGCCTCGCCGAATTTGCCGGCCTGCTCGCTGTCCGGCTTGATCGCGGCGATCTCCGTCTTGGTGCGGGCGATGGCCTTGGCCATCTCGACCAGATCGAAACGGATGCGGTCGACCGAGTAGACCGTGCGCTCGCCGCGGATCGCCGCCTCCAGGCGGTCGATGGCGCCGAGCAGCATCTTGGTGTCGGCGTGGCGGTTGCGCCGGGCATATTCGGCGAGGAACCAGCGTCCGCGATTGGTCTCGAGGACCGCACCTTCGATCGCCTCATAGTCGGCCGCGCTGAGCGGCATGGGGGCGGGGGGCAACGGCATCGGCGTGGGGCCCAAGCTGTCCTGTCGGTCGAATTTGCTTCGATCATGCCCTACGAATCGTCACAATCAGTTTAATGACCCCCCAACCTCGGGCAATCGGCGACGGCTTCGGCGTCCGGCTCGCCGTGTTCTATGCCGGCCTGTTCGTGGTGGTCGGGATCCAGCTGCCGTTCTTCCCGGTGTGGCTCAAGGCGAAGGGCCTCGACCCGGCGGCGATCGGGGTGGTGCTGGCGACCGCGACCCTGGTGCGCGTCGTCACCGTGCCGGCGGTCGCCCGCCTGGCCGACCGGCGGGGCGCGCTGCACCATGCGCTGATCGGGACTTCGTTCGGCGCCGCAATGGCTTACGCCCTGGTCGGCGCGTCGAGCGGCTTCCTTCCCATCCTGGCGGCAGTGGCGCTGGCCACCGCCTTCTATGGGCCGACGAGCCCGCTGGTCGACGCCTATGCGATCAAGGGCCTCGGCCTGCGCGGGCGCTCCTACGGTCCGGTGCGGCTGTGGGGCTCGGCCGCGTTCATCGCCGCCAACCTCGGGGCCGGGTACGCGAGCGCCCATATGCCGCCGGCCGGCTACGTCTGGCTGATGGTCGCGGCGCTCGTGGCGACGGCGGCGGCATCCCTCGCGCTGCGGCCCCTGCGGCCGGCCGGCGCCGTGGACAGCCAGCCGCGGCAGCCCGCCCGGCTGCGGCCGCGGCCGGGCTTTTTCGCCATTGCCGCCGCCGCAAGCCTCATCCAGGCAAGCCACGCGGTCTATTACGGCTTCTCCACCCTGGACTGGACCGCCAAGGGGCTGAGCGGGACCGCCATCGGCGCTCTGTGGGCGCTCGGTGTCCTGGCGGAAATCGTGCTGTTCGCGGCCTCGGGCCGCCTGCCGGCCGCGCTCGGACCGCGCGCGTTGCTCGCCATCGGGGCGGCCGGGGCGGTGATCCGCTGGGGCTTTATGGCGCTCGACCCGCCCGCCGGCCTGATCCCGGTGCTGCAATGCCTGCACGGCCTGTCGTTCGGCGCGAGCTATCTCGGCGCCGTGCAGTTTCTCGCCCGCGCCGCTCCGGAGGGCGCCGCCGCGACCGTGCAGGCCGATCTCTCGACCATGCAGGGGCTGGCGATGGCGGCGGCCGCGGCGCTCTCGGGGGTGCTCTTCGAAAATTTCGGCGACCTTGCCTATGCGGCCATGGCCGCATCTGCCGCGATCGGCGGCGCGATCATGCTTCTCGCGCCGCGTCCCCGGTCGGACGGCGCCTGAGCTTATTATTGGAGCATGATCTTTCCCGAAAACCGGTATCCACTTTTCGGGATCATGCTCGATCGGCTCAGCCCCACAGGGGCGGGGTCGGCGGATGCACCAGGCTGCCCTCGTAGACGAGGCCGTCCGGCCGGTCGCGGGCGAGGATCAGCGGCCCGTCGAGATCGACCACCCGCGCGCGCTGGGCGAGCAGCACGGCCGGTGCCATGGACAGTGACGTCGCCACCATGCAGCCGACCATGATCGAAAGCCCGCGCTGCTCGGCGGCGGCGGCGAGCAGCAGGGCCTCGGTCAGTCCGCCCGCCTTGTCGAGCTTGATGTTGACGGCATCGTATTTTTTGCCGAGCCGATCGAGCGACGCCCGGTCATGCACGCTCTCGTCGGCGCACACCGGAATCGGATGCGCCATGGCGGCGAGCACGTCGTCCGCCGCGGCCGGAAGCGGCTGCTCGACCAGGGTGACGCCGGCAGCCGTGCAGGCGGCGAGATTTTGCGCGAGGTTGCCCGCGTCCCAGGACTCGTTGGCGTCGACGATCAGTTCCGCCCGCGGCGCCGCGCGCCGCACCGCCGCGATGCGCTCCGGATCGCCGGCCCCGCCGAGCTTGACCTTGAGGAGCGCGCGTCCGGCAGCCTTTGCGGCGGCGTCGGCCATCGTCTGCGGCGAGCTGAGCGAGATCGTCAACGCGGTGACGAGCGGTTTTGGCGGGGCAAGATCGGCGAGCGCATGGACCGGCCGGCCGGCGCGCTTGGCCTCGAGGTCCCAGAGCGCGCAGTCGAGCGCATTGCGGGCGGCGCCGGGGGGCATCGTTTGCTGCAGGACGGCCCGGTCGAGGTCGTGCGCCAGCGCCGCGCGCTGTGCCGCGATCGCCGCCACCACGCCGTGCAAAGTCTCGCCGTAGCGCCGGTAGGGCACGCATTCGCCGCGCCCGCGATGGCGCTCGTCGGAGAGCTCCGCGACCACGACCACCGCCTCGGTGCGCGCGCCACGCGAAATCGCGAAGCTGCCGGCGATCGGCCAGCGCTCGGTCGTGACCTTGAGGTCGAGCGGCATGGTGCGAGGCGGATCAGGCAATGACCGATCGGCTGTCATCGTCCGCGAAAGCGGACGATCCAGTAACCACCGACGTGTGCGTGTTCACTGGGTGCCCCGCCTGCGCGGGGCACGACGAGTCAGATTTTAGTTTCGCGGCCTCAGTCGAACCGCCCCGCGGCATGGGCCAGCATGGTGTAGACCTTGCCGGTCTCCGAGGTGAGGTAGTTGCGCGCGGTCGCCCCGCTGCGATCGTCGCGCGACACGTCGTCGAGCAGCCGCTCGAACTCGGCGATGTAGCGGTCGACCGTCTGCCTGAACTCGCGGTCGGCGCGGTAGCGCTTGCGGATTTCCTCGAAGGTGCGCTGTCCCTGCGCGGTGTAGAGCCGCTTGCTGAACACCGCACGCTCGCCGCGCTTGTAGCGGTCCCACAGCTCGGTGGCCGCATCGTGATCGATCATGCGGGCGATGTCGACCGAGAGCGAGTCGAGCGCTTCGATGTTGGGGCCGCGCGCGGGCGGACCCTCCTCGCGCGAGGCGCGGGAGAGCACGTCGGTGAGCCAGCCGCCGCGGCGGTCGCCGGCGGGGGCGGTCGCCTCCGGCCGCAGCGGGCTGACGGGCGCCGGACGGGCGCCGACCGCCTCCATGCGCGGCGCCGGGCGGCCGCCGTCGCGCAGGCCTCCGGCCGCGGCCATCGGCTCGCCGCGCCGGGCCGGCTCCGCCGCGTCGATGCCGCGGCCGTGCCGGGCGACGATGCGGTTGAGCTCGGCGAGCGCGTCGATCTGCTCGACGATGACGCGGCGCATCTGCGCGGTGCTCTCCGCCGCCTCCTGCGGCAATTCCAGGATGCCGCGGCGCATCTCGTTGCGCGTGGTGTCGAGCTCGCGCTGCATTTCCGCGGCCATGTCCTTCATGTCGCGGACGATGCCGGCAAAGCGCTCGGCCGCCTGGCCGAACAGCGTGTGGATGTCGCCGCTCGCCTGCTCGTAGATGCCGTTGAACGCGTCGACCGTGCGCTTGCGCTCCTCGTCGGCGGTGGTGCGCATCATGTCGTACTGCGAGGCGATCGCCCGCGAGCCGTCGGTGCTCGACTCGGCGACGAGGCGCGCCACGTCGCGCGCCTTCGACTCGGCGGCCTCGAACGTGTCCTTCAGCAGCCCGGCAAAGCGCACGAGCCGCTGGTCGAGGTCCGAGGACTTGCCGTCGAGGTAGGCGATGAACCCGTCGAGCGACTGGCGCCGCTCGCCGAGCAAGTCGGTGGTGCGCCGGTTGCTGGCGTCGATCGCCTCCGCCGCGGTCGCCAGCGCACGGCTGTGCTGGTCGAATTGCTGCGCCGCCTGGGTGATGTCGTGCAGCACCCCGGCCGTGACGCCGTGGAAGCCCTTGATGTGCTCCTCTATCTTCGCGCTGGTCGCGCCGCTGCGCTCGCCGATGTCGCTCATCGTCGTCACGAATTCGCGCACGCGCGCCGAGAGCGAGCCTTCGATCTTGCCGAGATTCTCGGTGGCGCCGCTGAGCACCTCCTGCAGCAGCACATTGGCCTCGCGCAGGCGCTCGAACACCTCGGTGGTGTCGCGGCGCAGCAGCGCGTGGGTGTCCATGACCTCGGTCACCGCGGCGGCCGCGGTCTGCCGGGAATGGTCGACGCTCGCCTTTGCGTTCTGCTGCAGGTCGTCGAGCGAGCGGGCGAGCGAGGTGCTCGCCACCGTGCTCGCGTCGTTGATGATGCCGGCGATCTCCGAGCTGTTGCTGAGCATCTCGCGGGTGAAGGACAGGCCCTTGGTCTCGATGGCGTGCAGGCTGTCCTTGGTGATGCGGTCCATGTCGGCCGCGAACTGCATGCCCTTGCTGCCGAAGGCGGCCAGGAACGTGCCGTTCTTGTCGTCGAGGATGCGCGCGAGCTCCGTCGCCCGCTGGTTGATGCTGCCGGTCATTTCCTCGGCCTGCGCCGTGAAGGCGCGCACCACCTCGGCGCTGACCCCGAGCATCGTGCGCTCGACGTCGACGGCATTCTGCTTGAGCGTGGTGCTCACCCCGGCGGAAACCGCGGTCAGCGAGCGCTCGACCTCGGTTGCATTCTGCTTGAGCGTGTTGCTGGCCCCCGCCGAAGCCGCAAGCAACGTGCGCTCGACCTCGGTCGCGTTCTGCTTGAGCGCGCCGGTGATCCCGGCGGATACCGCGCCGAGGGTGTGCTCGGCCTCCGCGGCGCTCTGGCCGATCTGCTTGGCGAGGTTCGCCGACGCGGTATTGAGCGTTTGCTCGATCTCTCCGGTATTCTGCTTGATCAGCTTGGCGGCGTTCGCCGTCACCGCATTGACGGTTTGCGCGGACTCGGCGGCGTTCTGCCGAAGCTGGCCCGCCATGGCGGCGGAGGCCGTGGTGAGGGCCTGGGCGGCCTCGCCGGCCTCCTTCTTGAGCTGACCGGCGATGCCGGCGGAGGCCGCGGTAAGGGCCTGGGCGGCGTCGCCGGCCTCCTTCCGGAGCTGGCCGGTCATGGCGGCGGAGGCCGTGGTGAGGGTCTGCGCAGCCTCGCCGGCCTCCTGCTTGAGATGCCCGGCGACGTTGGCGGAGACCGAGGTGAGCGTCTGCTCGACCTCGCCCGCGTTCTGCTTGATCTGCCTGGTGAAGCTCAGGCTGGCGGCGCCGAGCGTCTGCGCCGCCTCGCCGGCGTTCTTCGTCAGCTCGCCGGCAACGTTGGACGAGGCGGCAGTGAGCGAGCGCTCGATGTCCTCGGCATCCTGCTTGAGCTGGCTCGTCACGGTCGACGAGACGGTGGTGAGCGTGCGCTCGGCATCCTGCGCCGTCGAGCGGATCGCCTCGACCGTGGAGGCGGTGAGCTGGCCGAGCGAACGCTCGGCGTCGCCGGTGTTGTTCTTGATCGCCTGGGCGAGCTGCTCGACGCGCGAGTTGACCAGGGTGGCGGCGGCCTGGCCGCGCACCTCGATCTGGGTTATCGCGGTCTCGACCCGCCCGACCAGCAATTCCTCGAACCGGCCGATGCGCGTGTCGAGGTTGCCGGCGATCTCGGTGGCGCGCTGGCCGAGCGTCTTGTCGATCGCGGCGGCCTTGCTGTCGAGGGTGTCGGCAAGCGCGCTGCTGCGGCTGTTGATGGCGGAGGTGGTGTCGCCGATGCGCTTGTCGACCGCGGCGACCACTTCCTTGGTGCCTTCCGCCAAGGTGCGGGCGATCTCCATCACCCGCGAGCCGAGGCCCTCGTTGAGCGTCTGGGTGCGGCTGTCGAGCGCCGCCTCGATGCGGTCGAACCGCTGGTCGAGCGCCGAGGTGACCTCCGCGCTCTTCGAGCCGAGGCGGTTGTCGATGACCTCCAGATGCGCGTGCATCGCATCGGCGACCTCGTTGGTCTTGTGCCCGAGGCGCGTGACGATGTCGGTGCCGGCCGCCTCGATGCGGTTGAAGCGCTGGTCGAGCGCCGAGGTGACCTCCCCGGCCCGGGCGCCGATGCGGCTGTCGAACGCCTCGAGGTGGGAGTGCATGGTCCCGGTGATTTCTTCGGTCTTCTGCCCGAGGCGCTGGACGATCTCGGCTCCCGCCGTCTCGATGCGATTGAAGCGCTGGTCGAGCGCCGAGGTGACCTCCGCGCTCTTGGCGGCAAAGCGGATGTCGAAGCTCTCCAGGTGGTCGCGCATCGTCTCGGTGATCTCGCCCGACCTTTGGCCCAGCCGCTCGACCAATTCGCCGCCGTACACTTTCACCGTGCGGTCGAACTCGGTGAGATGCCGGGTGATGAGCCCGCCCAGCGCGGAGCTGTCGCGCGTGATGCGTTCGGCAAGCTCGTTGCCGCCGTGCGTGAGCACGCCCTCGAGCGACTGCAGGCGGGCGGCCAGCATCTCCCTGACCGCGTCGCCCTTCGTGTTGATCTCCGTGGCGAGATTGTCGGCGGTGTCGCGGAACGAGTCGGTGACTTTGCCGGTGCGCGAGACGATCGTCTCGGTGATGCGCGAGCCGGTCTCCTCCAGCTTGGAGACGACGTCGGTGCCGCGCAGGGTGAGATCGAGGACGAGCGACTCGCCGGTGGACTTGAGCGAGCTGTTCACCTCTTCGGCGCGGCTGGCGATGTTCTCGGCCAGCTGGTTGCCGGTTTCCAGCAGCGCTTCGGTGATCTCCTGCGAGCGGTTGTTCATGGATTCCGCGAGCGTCGCGGTGGCGCGCAGCATGTTCGAGGTGATCTCGTCGGTGCGGCGGGCCAGCGTCTCGGCGACGTTGAGGGTGCGCTCCGACACCTCCTCGGTCACGGTATCGAGCCGCGAGGAAAGCATCTGCGCGAGCCGCACGGTCAGGTCTTCGACCTGCTCGCTGATGTGGTCGGTCTTGACGTTCAGGCTCGCCGTCATCTTGTCGCTGGCGGATTCCAGCGTGCGGCTCACGTCGTCGCCGGTGCGGTTGAGGTGGTCGAGCAGGTCGCCGCCGCGCTCGCCGATGGCGTCGATCATCGAATCGCCGGCGCGCCCGAGCGCCAGCGTGATGTGCTCGCCCTTCTCGGCGAGCGTGCGGGTGATCCGCTGCGCCGCGTCGTTGACGCTGGCCGCGACCATCTCGCTGATCGAGGTGATGTCCTGGGTCAGGCCGAGGTGCACGCTGGCGAGCGAGTTGCGGACCTGCTCGGCCTGGCCGACCAGGGTGTCGCGCTGGTTGGCGAGGTCCTCGATCAGGCCGCGGATGCGCAGCTCGTTGTCGTTATAGGCGCGCTCGAGCTGGGCGACCTCGTTGTGCACCAGCGCCTCGAGCTCGGCGGCGCGGGCGAGCGCGCGCTCGACGCCGTCGCCCATGGCGGCGACCTCGCGGCGGATCGCCTGGCCGACCGTGACCATGGCCTCGCGCGCGATCGTCTCCGGCTCGGCGAGCCGCATCGACACGTCGGTCATCGAGCGGGCGATGAGGCGCAGCTCCTGCGCCCGGCGCACCATGTGGGCGAGCACGAAGAAGAAGGCGATCGGCACGACGATCGCGCCGAGAATCCCAAACAGTTGCGGCGCCGCCGCGCCCTGGCCGATCAGGTTGGCGAGGTCGGTGCCGAAATAGCCGACGGCAAGCGCGATGCCGAGCCCGCCCCACACCAGCGAGAACAAGGTCGCGCCGAGATAGGGATTCATCGACGGCCGCTGCAGCGCCTGCAGCATTTGTCCGACCGACTGGCGATCGTCATTGGCGGCGCGGCGCGGCTCTTCGACGCCCGGCTGCTCCGCCGCCAGCGGGGCGCTGTCGAAGAACAGATCCTGATCGACGGCGGCGCGCCGGCGCCGGTTCTCGCGCGCAGGCTCGGGCTCGAGCGGGCGCGCGGCGGAAGCTCCGGCCGGCGGCGCCGGCTCGCCTTCGCGCAGATTGAGAGCGTCCTGGATCGCCGACAAAGCTGCCTCGGTCGGGTCCTGCATCTTCTTTGGGGTGTTGGCCATGTCTGATCGCCCGCGTCCGTACTCTCAACCAGGATCGTCGCCCGGCGGGGTCAGCCCCGCCGGCCACGCGCTCTATTGAGCATGATCCGTTCGGAAAATCGGTGCCCGCCCCGGATCACGTCCGGGTCACGCCTTTCCGGATCATGCTCGATTGCGTGTGAAACGTTGCGATCCCCTCCCGGAACGGCTCTGGACCCACCTGTCCTGCAAGGACAATGGACCGCCGCTCGTCTATCCTATCGGCCCAACCGGCTGATTGAAACTGACTTTGTAACCTTCTGTTAATCATCGTTAACGGTATGGCGCTATGGATGAGGGGCGAAAGGCATCGCACCCCGACCCGGATGGAGAGACGCCGGCCGGCGCGCCGCGGCCGACCGAAGCCCAGCGCCGCTACCTCGTGCGCGGGCTGAGCGAGCCGGGCGGCAAATTGCCGCTGTTCGATCACGACGGCCGGCAGGTGCCGCGCAAGACCGTCGAGGCCTGCCTCGCGCATGGCTGGGCCGAACCCTGGTTCAACAACCCGGTCAAGCCCGACTGGATGGTGTGCAAGCTCACCGCCGCGGGCTATCGCGCGCTGGGCAGCGCGCGCCCGAACGACGCGCCGCCCGCCGACGCGCCGCCGGGCCGGCGTTAAGCGACCGTTTACCATAAGCGTGGTTCGATCAGGGCCGATGCCGGCCGTGCGGCCACGCATTTACCGGGTATTCGTCGCTCCCCGGTCAAGCTCGGCCCATAAGCCGCAAGCAATCAAGCCCACGGGGAGGGCGAAATGTTGGACGTGTCGCCGGCCGCCGAGGCCCCAACGCTTGCTTCGATCGAGCGGCCCATCGATCTCGTGCATCTTGCGCGCATGACACTCGGCGACCGCAGCCTCGAGCGTGAGGTGCTGCAGCTGTTCGACCGTCAGGCGGTCATGCTGGTGGCACGCATGCGCGCGGCCGAGCCCTGCTCGGTGGCGGCGGTGGCGCACACCCTCAAGGGCTCGGCGCGCGGCGTCGGCGCCTGGCGCGTGGCCGCAGCCGCCGAGGCGGTGGAACTGGCCGCCTCGACCGGGGAGGCCTTGGGCGCGGCGGTCGAGCGGCTTGCCGCGGCGGCGAACGAGGCCCGCGCGGTCATCGCCGATCTCCTGCGCGCCAACTGAATCCGGCCATCTGCGCATAGGTCGCATCCGCCTTGGGCGGGGTTGGCGCTCGCGCCGCGAACCGTTATAGGAAGCGGCCCATTGGTCCGGCCGACCATTTCCCCCGGTTCCCGACGCGCGTCGATGCCCAAGATCACCTATATCGATACGGCCGGACAGTCCCGTACCGTGGACGGCGAACTCGGGTCGACCGTCATGGAGACGGCGATCAAGAACGGAGTTCCCGGCATTGAGGCGGAGTGCGGCGGCGCCTGCGCGTGCTCGACCTGCCACGTCTACGTGGACGAGGCCTGGCGCGAAAAGACCGGCGAGCCGGCGCCGATGGAAGAGGACATGCTCGATTTTGCCTTCGAGGTCAGGCCGACCTCGCGATTGTCCTGCCAGATCAAGGTGACCGAAGCGCTCGATGGACTGGTTGTGAGTACCCCGGAGCGGCAGGCATGAAGCACGTGGCGATGGAAACGATCAAAACCGATGTGCTGATCATCGGCGCGGGCCCGATCGGCCTGTTCGCGGTGTTCGAGCTCGGCCTGCTCGACATGAAGGCGCACCTCGTCGACATCCTCGACAAGCCGGGCGGCCAGTGCGCCGAACTCTATCCGGAGAAACCGATCTACGACATCCCGGCCATCCCCTACATCACCGGCGAGGGCCTGGTGGACGCGCTGATGGCGCAGATCAAGCCGTTCGGCCCGACGTTCCACCTCGGCGAAATGGTCGAGAGCATCGAGAAGATCGGCGACCCGCTGTTCCGCGTGATCACCGACCGCGGCAAGGCGTTCGAGGCGAAGGTGCTGGTGATCGCGGCCGGCGGCGGCTCGTTCCAGCCGAAGAAGCCGCCGATTCCCGGCATCGACGCCTACGAAGGCAAGTAGGTGTTCTACGCGGTGCGCAAGATGGACGCATTCCGCGACAAGGACCTGCTTATCATCGGCGGCGGCGATTCCGCCCTCGACTGGACGCTCAACCTGCAGCCGATCGCCAAGCGCCTGACGCTGCTGCACCGGCGCGACGATTTCCGCGCCGCGCCGGACAGCGTCGGCAAGATGCGCGCGCTGGTCGCCCAGGGCGCGATGGATCTGAAGATCGGCCAGGTGACCGCGCTCGAAGGCGCGGACGGCATGCTCACCGGGGCGGCCGTGAAGGGCAGCGACGGCGCCGTCGCTAAGGTCGCGTGCGACACCTTGCTGCCGTTCTTCGGGCTGACCATGAAGCTCGGCCCGGTGGCCAACTGGGGAATCGATCTGCACGAGGGCGAGCTGATCCCGGTCGACACCGCCGCCTTTGAGACCAGAACCCCCGGCATTTTCGCGGTCGGCGACATCAACTGGTACCCGGGCAAGCTCAAGCTGATCCTGTCCGGCTTCCACGAAGTCGCGCTGATGGCCCAGAAGGCGTACCGCTACGTGTTTCCGGACAAGCGCCTCGTGTTCCAGTACACGACGTCGTCGACCAGCCTGCAGAAGAAGCTCGGCGTGGCGTGAGGCTGGGTAGGCGATCGACCGCCCGCTCAGTTGTTGCGCTTCAGCTCCATGGCGGCGCGCGCCAGAATTTCGACCACGCGCGCCTCGGACTCTGCGTCGTCCTCCAGACGCTTCGTCGCGGCCTCGCGAAGATTGCTGATGGCGGCCTCGACCAGCGGCGGCACCGCGTGGCGATCGTCGCCGTCCCGCCCGGACATCCGGCGCCAACGCGCGAACCGCTCTCCGACCATCGACAACCGTTCGAGCACGGTATCGGCGAGATCGCGGTTTGCTTCGAGATGGGCACGTCCCTGGTCGGTGATGGTGTAGAGCTTCTTGCTCCCTTCGGTCTGCGCGGTCACGTACCCGGTTTCCTCGAGATAGGTCAGCGTCGGGTAAACAATGCCGGGGCTCGGGCTGTACCAGCCGGAGGTTTTCTCCTCGAGCAGCTTGATGATCTCGTAGCCGTGGCGCGGCTGCCCGGCGATGAGCGCAAGCGCGATGAGCTGCAGATCCCCCTGCGCCAACATCCGCCCGGCGCGCATCATGTCGTCGCCGCCCATTCCGCGGCCGCCCCGGCCGGGGCCGCCGAAAAACCGGCCGCGCCGAGGGCGTCCGCCGGCGCAGTGGCGTTGATGGTGCGGTTCACGGTGTCTGATGCCGAACATGTCTGGTTCTCCTATGTGCGAAAGATATATCTTAAGATAGCTCATTGAGGAATATAGCACAAGATATATTTTCGTATCTTCTATGCTATTGAGTTGAATGGGCTTTCCGGGAGCCGTCAGCCCACCGGGGCCATGTGCGCGCAATCGCTTGACCGGGGCCATGTTCCGGCGAACTGTCGCGCCGGAGGCCCGCGCCCAAAATGTTCGTCACCTTCTTCCACGAGCTCAAATCCGCCGGCGTGCCGGTGACGCTGCGCGAATATCTCACCCTGATGGAGGCGATGGAGCACGACCTCGCGGCGCGCCGGGTCGAGGGCTTCTACTATCTGTCGCGCGCGGCGCTGATCAAGGACGAGCGCAACCTCGACAAGTTCGACCGCGTGTTCGGCAAGGTGTTCAAGGGCCTCGAGCTGATGGAGGAGGCGCTCGCCGCCGAGATTCCGGCGGAATGGCTCAGGAAGCTGGCGGAGAAATATCTCACCGAAGAGGAGAAGAGAGAGATCGAGGCGATGGGCGGCCTCGACAAGCTCTTGGAGACATTGCGCAAGCGCCTCGCCGAGCAGAAAGGCCGCCACCAGGGCGGCTCGAAGTGGATCGGCACCGCCGGCACCTCGCCCTACGGCGCCTACGGCTACAATCCGGAGGGCGTGCGCATCGGCCAGGACGGCAACCGCAATTTTCGCGCCGTCAAGGTGTGGGACAAGCGCGAGTTCAAGGACCTCGACGATACCGTCGAACTCGGCACCCGCAACATCAAGATCGCGCTGCGCCGGCTGCGCAAGTTCGCGCGCACGGGCGCGCCCGAGGAGCTCGACCTCGACGGCACCATCAAGGACACGGCGCACAAGGGCTATCTCGACATCAAGCTGCGGCCCGAACGGCACAACGCCGTCAAGGTGCTGCTGTTCTTCGACATCGGCGGGTCGATGGACTGGCACGTGCGCGCGGTCGAGGAGCTGTTCTCCGCCGCGCGCACCGAGTTCAAGCACATGGACTATTTCTACTTCCACAATTGCCCGTACGAGCGGATGTGGCGGCAGAACCGGCGGCGCTACGACGACACCACGCCGACCTGGGACCTGCTGCACACCTATCCGCACGACTACAAGACGATCTTCGTCGGCGACGCCTCGATGAGCCCCTACGAGATCACCACGCCGGGCGGCTCGATCGAGCACTTCAACGAGGAGGCGGGCGCGGTATGGCTCGAGCGGATCACGCGCACCTATCCGGCCTGCGTGTGGCTCAATCCGGTGCCGGAGAACCAGTGGGACATGACCTACTCGATCCGCATGATCCGCCAGCTCGTGGCCGGGCGCATGTATCCGCTCACCCTCGACGGGCTCGACCGGGCGATGCGGGAATTGGTGCGGTAAAGATTCTCCGACCTCATGGTGAGGAGCCGCGCGAAGCGCGGCGTCTCGAACCATGGTAAACAGCGCCTGATCCCATCCTTCGAGACGGCCGCTGCGCGGCCTCCTCAGGATGAGGGTGCAGCAGAGTCATCGGTGCGCTGAGATCACTTTTTGTGACGCCCGGCAAAGCGTTTGGCATTCTCATTGAGGGCTCTGACTATCATGGCAACGAGCTGTTCCTCAGTGAGGCTCTGACGGCGATATTTTGATGGAGGACGCGGAGGCATTCTTGGCGTTTGTGCTGTTTTCTTTGTTTTCGCCGCCTTGGCAGAGCGTTTGGCATTTTCATCGAGCGCGCGAACGATCGTATCGATGAGCTGTTCGGGGGTGAGGTCCTTCATGGCATCGCCTTGGAATCAGTTGCTCACGCAGACGTCGTCCCACAATACTTCGCCATCCTCGCCGCCAGCCGCAGCAGCGCCTCGTCGCCGCCGGCCCCAGCGATGAACGACAGGCCGACCGGGCAATCGTCGACGGTGCCAATCGGGATCGTCACCTGCGGCAGGCCGGAGAGCCCGGCGATGCAGGTCAGACGCATCACGCGCGTGCGGTAGGAGTCGAGGGCCTGTGCCGGCGTGTCGATGCGCGGGGCGATGCAGGGCGCGGTCGGCAGCGCCATCA
>WNFB01002605.1_pt1 | contig 15708 bp, 12 predicted proteins | sample 5400501 | NCBI WGS metagenome assembly WNFB01 (sample SAMN13153341, study PRJNA577476) | soil metagenome | isolation source: 200 cm saprolite under Douglas fir tree site 2 hole 1 | place: USA:California | collected 2015-04-18
TAGTCCTTACGGTATCCTCCTGGCTCACATGGCACGCGCCAATCCACAGTGGCATGACTTCAATAAAGAGCAGGAGGTGCTGGTCATATTTCAAGGGCCGCACGCCTACATAACGCCATCCTGGTATGAAGTCGAGCTAAGCGTGCCCACGTGGAACTATGCCGTCGTCCATGCCTACGGCCTCCCGCGCCTGATGGAAGAGAAAAGCGAACTATATGATCTCTTAAAAATCCTTATTCAAACGCACGAGGCTCACTTCGAAAAACCATGGCCATTCCAGTTGCCAGATGATTATCTGCAAAAAATGATGCAGGGAGTCGTTGGTTTCGAAATCCAGATTACCCGGTTAGAAGGCAAGTTCAAGCTAAGTCAAAACCGTACTGCGAGTGAGCGAGAGAAGGTGATTGACGCTCTGCAAGACTCCTCAGACACACTCAGTACAGGTATTGCACAGCTGATGAGCGACCCGAAATAGCAAAAACTCTATCGTGCAGATGAATGGATCCAGCAAAACTTCTCCTGAGGAGCCTCCGATTCTGCTGCTGAGACATCCGATACAAACGCTACAAGTGATACAACTGATACAAGTGTTACAAGTGATACAAACTTTTATGTCCAGAGCTTAAGGGCTACCGGCAATCGCTGGTCCCCACGACGTTATGCTATCTTGCGTAATCACAATTACAGGATGTCTTTCCAGGTCCATCGTCCTATATTGGAAGTAGCGTACACGTAGCAATGACAATGCTTGAGGATGCAGAGGATCTCCCGGTTGAAGCAATTCAGCACGTCCATGTACCAGCACATAACCTAATCGTGACCAGTCGTCATCATACTGGTCGATCAGTAGTGATGCCTCATGACGTGCCTCGATGTTGCGCACACGCCGTAACTTGCTCACATCCACCCGTTTTGGCTTCTCGTCCAAAGGTGTATAAAACCGTGTGCCATCGAAAGCATAGCAGACAGGCACGATATATGGGTGTCCATCGCCATCGGCAGTAGCCATCCGTGCGACCCGCTGCGCTTGCACGAAAGCAATCTCTGCACCTGTCAGTGTTGTGCGATTTGGCATATTTCCCCCCCTTTGAAAAAGACAAGCCTATTCCTTCGTGTAGCATAATAGGTGTAACCTTCACGGATACACTTTATAATGTCTGAAAGGCCAGAACAGATGTCTGTTGTACAAGCGTCCCACCCATCACCAGTGTCCCATGCACCTTTTTCTGCCAGGCACCCCTGGTGGCGTATAGCGATACTATGCTTGTTGTTACTGCTCTCAGTTGTTCTCTATATTATACTGATTAGTGCAACGCCCAGGAGCGATAACCTTATTACGCCTTTTCTACACGTTTGGATGCTCTGTTTTCTCCCCTATTTCGTCGCATGTGCATTTGTACTGGCAACAAGACCTCCTGTTGGACGATGGCGCTGGATAGAACTGGGCATTATCCTATCAGGGGCGCTTATTTTTCGCATTATGCTCCTTCCGCTACCTCCCGGACTATCACATGATTCATGGCGTTATCCCTGGGATGCACGTGTTCTGTTGCATGGATATAGCCCCTATGTTTACGCTCCCTCGGATAAGGTGCTACTACCGCTGCGCGATAGTCTGCTCTATACTAACAGCCGCTTTCGCAATGTGCCGACTATCTACCCCCCAGGAGCGGAGGCGATCTACGTCTTGAGCTACCTGCTTGCACCCAGCAATTTATACTTTCTCAAAGGCATATTCATCGTCTTTGACATGGTGACCTGTGGTGCGCTTGCGCTTCTGCTGAAGCGTAAAGGACTCGATCCGCGCCGTGTCATAATCTATGCCTGGTGCCCGCTGCCCATCGTTGAATTTGCCGTTCAGGGCCATGTCGATGTCATTACGCTTACTTTCACCATACTGGCGGTAGTAAGCACGGCAAATACCAGGTCAGGTGGACGTGTGCTAACGGGCATCTTGATCGGCCTGGCAACCCTTACTAAGATCTATCCCATCCTCTTGCTCGTAGTGATCGCGCGCCGCCGAGACTATGCACTGTTCGCCGCCTGTTTCATAACCATCATTGTAGGCTATTTGCCTTTTCTAATCTTAGGGCATGGGCAGGCTTTCGGGTATTTCACCACCTACGCAAGCGAGCAGGGACAGAATGCGGGCGTCACACAACTGCTGGTCCAATGGCTCGGTGGACGCTCGCACATACCTCTCACTACCATAATCATGATAGAACATGTTGTTGACGTGGTATTGGTAAGTGTGGTTTCGCTGGTTGTGCTGATCCTTCGCCAGCGCGACCGTATCACAATCGAAGCTGGCGTATTGGTGCTTTTCGGCGTGGTGCTCTCAATTTCTTCTCATGTCTTTCCCTGGTACACCACGACCCTTCTGCTATGGGTACCTACACTGCTGGGAAAGGTATCCCCCATAATCCGTAGGGGCGGGGGCGGTGTGGACGCGGGGAGGGGACCCTTGTGGTCGCCCGTGGTGGGGGATCATCCTATGGCGGGTAATAATACCCCCACCACGGGCGACCACAAGGGTCCCCTCCCCGCACAACCCCGCCCCCGCCCCTACGGACCATCTGCATCGTTATGGGCATCCATAGGTACAAATTTGGCAATCGTAGCAATCTGGTACTTTAGCTGTACATCTATACTCAGTTACTTCTTTAATGCTGCGCCCAATTGGACGCTCTATTATAGGCTTGTCTATGACCCTGTGATACTCGTCCTGGGTGTGGCTGCCATCATTGGAATTGTCTATCTTTTTATTCATGTTCCTGGGAGGATTGATCATGCAGGACAGCAAACATAGATCTCTCAATAAAAACGAAGAAGCATCTACTCCTTCGTCCACACCTTTAGGTAGTAAGCATTTATTCATCTCTGCTTTTGCCGCGCTAGCAGCAGGCCTGGCGGCTAGTTTAGCTGCCGTAGTGCTCATGGTCGTGTTGCGGTTGGCAGCGGGTGTCCCCACCCCTGTAGAGCTTTTTGGCGATCGCGTCCTTAGATTACTTCCGGCGGCAAGGTTTGTGGATTTCCTGATCACATTTGGTTCTCACTCCAAAACTGCTCCCCTTGGGCTGGCCTTGCTGGGCATGATAGGGGTTGGCGCACTGCTTGGTCTCGTTTATGCTGCTCTTGTACGGCTCAAAGTGCCTGTAAGAGGCTACCGGCCAACTTTGCGAGAATGGCTAATGGCGGCGCTATTGACCTTGGGCATGACAGCGATTGGCACGCTTGTGTTCTGGGGTCAGATCGGGCAGAATTTCCTGGGCTTGCCTATAGCTTGGGCAATGCTGGTCACGGTTCTTTCTCTGTTGGCTGACTTTATCCTCTACGGCTTAACACTCTCCCTGGCCTATCGCGCATTGCTACCTAAACAACCAGTGCCAGGAGTCTCCAAGGTATCTCAGAAGCGGCGACAGCTGTTAGCCCGTACGGGTGTCGCAGCGCTCAGTGTGGGAGCCGCGGCAGGTACCATAGGACTGATTAAGGGGTTCCTCAACAACTATGCCTCTTATGATGGAATGATCACACCCACGGTGAATGGCGTGACCTCACCGATTACGCCAAATAGCGAACACTACGTCGTGACACAGAATGTCGTCGATCCAACGCCAGACATCAACCTGTGGCGGCTGGAAGTTACAGGCCTGGTGGGCCAGGCAGGAACGCATACCTACGAAGAAATACAAAGCTTACCCTCTACTTCACGTGCAGTTACTCTTGAATGCATCTCTAATGGTCCTCCTGGACATCTCATCAGCACCGCCATCTGGCAGGGTGTGACGTTACGGACGCTTTTGGAAAGGCATGGAGGGATGCAGCCAGGCGCTCGATTTGTCGCATTCTATAGCGTCGATGGCTATAGCGTGAGTCTTCCCCTGGACGAGGTTCTCGCGGTCGATCCGATTCTTGCCTGGCGCATGAATGGTGCTGAACTACCTCTGCGACATGGCTACCCTTTGCGTGCCTTGATTCCTGGGCGTTATGGAGAGGAGAATCCCAAGTGGCTGACACGCGTCGAGTTGACCGATCATTTTGTAGGTGGGTTGTATGCCGACCAGGGATGGTATAATGGTCCGTTGCATACCATAAGCCGCATTGATCGTCCCTTTGGCCGCATCGCATTGGGACATGCGATTGAAATTGGTGGCATTGCCTTTGCGGGTAACAGAGGAATCCAGAAGGTGGAGGTCAGTGTTGATAATGGCCTATCATGGAATCAGGCAAAGCTCGATCCTCCGCTCTCGCAGGATTCCTGGGTATTATGGACCTGGCAGTGGACCCCTTTACTCCCGGGTAACTATACCATCGTTGCTCGTGCGACCGACGGTACAGGCCAGGTGCAAACAAGCCAGAAGCAGGGAACAGTTCCTAACGGTGCGACAGGATATCATTCGGTGGTTGTTCAAATCGGATAACTGGCAAGAATGTATACTATACTTAACCCAATCAGAAGCCTGGTCCGGAATAGCGAAGGGGAAATGCCATGTCTCATACTAACATCAAACTCTATGGTACCGATTGGTGTAGCGATTGTAAGCGCAGCAAAAAATTTTTAGGGGAGCAGCGTATCCACTACCAGTATATCAACATCGAAGAGAATATGGAGGGGCAAGCCTACGTCCGGGAACTTCAAAAGGGAGGACTTACTATCCCTACTATTGTCTTTGAAGACGGATCGGTTCTCATTGAACCGTCAAACGCGGAACTTGCGGCCAGGTTGGGACTGGAAACAAAGGCCAAATGCGACTTTTATGATCTGATTACCGTGGGTGGTGGTCCCACTGCACTAACAACCGCTATTTATGCGGCGCGTGATGGCTATGATGTGCTCGTCATCGAGCGCAGTGGACTGGGTGGCCAGGCAGGAATTACCGAGCGCCTCGATAACTATCCTGGTTTTCCCGCAGGAGTGACAGGAGCAGAATTTGCCGAGCGCATCATTGAGCAGGCTAAACGTTATGGTGTCGAACTGCTCTCGGCGCAGAATGTAGTGAAAGTCGGCAATGACCTGGATGCGCACTTCGTCAAGGCCGAATCTGGGAACATGTATCGTAGCAACGCGGTTTTAATTGCCACTGGCTCAACCTACAAACGCCTTGGGGTGCCAGGAGAGGATGATTTCATCGGCGCAGGCATACATTTCTGCGCCACCTGTGATGGACCTTTCTACAAAGGGCGCGAGGTGGCCGTCGTCGGCGCGGGCAATAGTGCTGTCGAAGAAGCTGCTTTTCTCACTCGCTTTAGTCCCAAAGTGACCATCCTGGCACGTGGCTCGGAACTACAGGCAAATAAGATTGCGATTGAAAAGGCTATGACCTCGCCTCAGATTGAGGTACGCTTCAATACAGAGGTGGTCGAGTTTAAAGGTAAAAACAATCACCTGACGACGGTCGCTACCAGAAATATGCAGACGGGAGATGTGCAAGAGCTACATGTTCCTGGTATCTTTGTTTTCATAGGACTCTCGCCCAACAGCCAGCCTTTCAGAGATATTGCCAAACTGGATGCCCAGGGCTTCATTATGACCGGCATCGACTTCCAGACGAGCACTGAGGGCATCTTCGCCGCCGGAGATGTACGCTCAGGCAGCACCAAACAGTTAGTAAGCGCCGCCGGTGAAGGTGCTGCCGCAGCCATCGCCATTCGCGAACACCTACGAGGTCATGATGCGCATAGTATGGAAGCGGCCCTGGTTGGCGCGCAAGCAAAAAGGTAACAAAGCAGCAGAGAATAAACAAACGAACGAGCGGAGAAACATTCGCATTGGTATGTTCTCCGCTCATTATCTACAACTATAGCAACCCTTTACTCTGTAAGAAAGCCGTTGCGACCTCTTTGACCGCCTGGCCAATAGACTCGCCACTGGTATGTTTTGTTGATACCTGCTGTTGTAAACTAATGCTCACATCGGTGGTCAGATCCGGCGCCAGCGGATTGAGGGCAGCCGCGATGCCAGGATCGCTCTGTAACACAGAGTCGCGCACAATAGGCGCAGGGTGGAATTCTGGAAACCCGTGCTTATCATCAGTGATGAAGATGAAGTTTTGCGTTGTGACCGAGCCATCCGTAGTGTAGCACTCGGTTAAATCGGCCGCTCCGCTCTTCACGGCAGCGAAACCGATTGCATAGTCGACCTTCTTCACTGCTTTGAAGCTGCTCGTATCGAATCCATAAGTTGCCTTTAAATCATCGAAGAAGGTAACACCATCGCTCTGAGTTGCCAGAGTCAACTGCGATACCTTTGGGGCCAGTTGTGAAAGGTTGGTGACACTGAGCTTCTGAGAGGTGGCCTGTGAGGTACAAAGGGCGTAACCGTCATTCAAAGGCGCCATATTGAGCCACGTAATGTGGTACTGTTGCTCGAAGCCGTTCTTGACAGTCTGATAATCCGTTGTTGGATTGAAAGACGACTTGGCGCTCAGTAGATTTAACCCCGTCGCGGTAAACTCTGGATAGAGATCAATCGCCCCGCTCTTGAGCGCGGCGAACACTGTAGGTGTCATCCCCAGAGCTAATTTTGGAGTAACTGAGTAGCCAGCCTTCTGAAGCAGTAAGACGTACATTTCACCAAGAAGCTGAGCTTCGGGATCGAGTTTGCTCCCTACCGTTATCGGTACCTTTGTTGGCGCGGGCGTAGCGCCGCCAGTTGAACTGCTAGAGGAACCACCACATGCTGACAAGATAAGCATGGGAATGAGAGCGAGTAGTAACAAGAACTTCGCTCCTGTTGAACGCCTGAGAAGAGCCATTTCTACCTCCTTGAACTTACCATGAACTAATAAATGTGTGCAGTATACGATACTGCGGGAAATTGTATCATGCTTTGGCTGTTGCCACCCGCTGCTGCACTTTAAGGCCTTCAGGGGTCAAGACACGCTGCAGCCAACTCATCAATACTTCTACGAGCAATGCCAGTATAGCCACGGAGACTGCTCCAACAATGAGTTCTGTATAATTGAAAACGGAAATTCCGTCTACGATATAGTCCCCATAGCCCCCTGCACCGATGAACGCGGCCAGAGTCGCGGTCGCGATGATCTGCACCGCCGAGGTACGGATGCCGGCCGCGACAAGCGGAGTAACAAGCGGGGCTTGTATCCGCGTGGCGATCTGCCAGGTCGTCATTCCCATCCCCTTACCTGCCTCGATCATAGCTGGATCGATACCGCGAATTCCTGTATAAGTATTGAGCAAGATTGGCGGGATACCCAGCACAATCAAGGCGATAATCGCGGGTAAGAAGCCGAGACCCAAAAAAGGGACAAATATTAGTAAGACCGCAATGATGGGAATTGCGCGCATCAGGCCGCTCAAGTTTACTGCAATAAAGGCCAGGATTGCATTGCGTGAGACCAGCGCACCCAGCACGACGCCGATGACTATTGCCACGGCAATAGAAAGGCTGCAGAGCTTGAAATACTCGATGGTCTCCCCCACGAAATTGTTCTTGGGGTCCAGGATAAAGTTGAGATATTGCATCTCGTGCAGACCCTCCCTCTCCTTTCGTCCTGCCTGAGCGTAGCTAGACGCGACAGCGTCGTTGGCAGGACGGATAAATGCCATCTATTCGACGGACAGTGCGCTACGTCCCCGGTTGAGTCCTATCTGCAAGGACAACAACAGAAGATCAGCAACAATGGCGAAGAAAGCTGTCAATATAGCGCCAGCAGCAATCGCATCGGTATCAAAGACCGCAAGATTCTGGAAAATCAGATCTCCCAGGTCACTCTGCCCTACCAGTGCAGCCAGAGCTGCTATACCCACCGTTGTCACCGTTGCAATGCGAATACCTGCGACAATGACAGGTAGTGCCAGTGGGAGGGTAACGCGGAAAAGCACCTGCTGCGGTTTCATTCCCATCGCCTGCCCCACTTCAATGAGCAATGGATCAATACCATTTACGGCTGCAGCGGTGTTACGGATCAATACGAGCTGGTTAAAGAGAACCATTGGGATGATAGCGGTTGCGGGTGTCAATCCAGTAATGGGGATAAGGAAAGCAAACGCTGCAATGCTGGGGATAGTGTACAACACGTCTGAAATGCCGACCACCGGAAGGTAGAGTCGCCGGTAGCGGGCTACCAGTAACCCCACAGGGATGGCGATGATGAGCGAAATTAACATAATGATCCCGACAAGGGTCAGATGCTTCAAGAACAGATTAGGAATGCTCTCCGGGTCCGACAGGTTGTAGTTGTAGGATTGGAGTATATAATGCATCAAACTCCCTCAATATACGCACTCATCGTGCGGTGACTTATATTCTCGTCTGTTCGCGGCTGGTTACCTTACTTCGCGCTTTCGTAATTTCGGAATTGATACTTGCCAGGGTAATATATCCGAGAGTTTCTTGTGTATCTTTGTCTTGTACAGCGAGGGCGGGGGCGTTGGTTTCGAGGAGTTTCAACATGGCTGTGAGCAGGGTGGCATCAGAAGCAATGATTGGAACATCTCCCCAATGTGCCGAAGACACCGCCTCGGGTTCATTGTCAAGGGCATCGATAACGGGTAAATACTCAAGCTGGCGCAGAATACTATCGGCTCCCACCAACCTACGTACAAATTCGTTGGCCGGGTTCGCGAGTAAATCTACCGGAGTACCAAGCTGCATCAGTTGACCTTCGTTCAGAACTGCAATCATATTACCGAGCTTGAAAGCTTCTTCGATGTCATGCGAGACAAAGAGAATGGTTTTGTGTACGTCGCGTTGAATACGCAACAACTCATCTTGCATGCGCGCGCGGGTGATAGCGTCGAGAGCACCAAAGGGTTCATCCATCAGCAGGACCGCAGGGTCAGTTGCCAGTGCGCGTGCCAGTCCCACACGCTGCTGTTGTCCGCCAGAGAGTTGCCGTGGGAAGCGCTTGCGGTACTCGGCTGGCGGCAAGCCAACCAGGTCTAGTAGCTCGTCGACACGAGCTGCGAGACGCTGCTTCGTCCAACCACCGGCAATTTCGGCGGTCACACGAATGTTCTCTGCGATATTCAGATGTGGGAACAGGCCGACCTGTTGTATTACATAGCCAATATGACGGCGCAACTGGATCGGGTTTTCCTCAAGTACGTTTTTGCCATCTATGATAATCTCGCCAGAGGTGGGTTCTATCAAGCGGTTGACCATGCGTAACAGGGTCGTTTTGCCAGAACCGGAAGTACCAACAAGCATACACGTAGTACCCTCTGGAACCGCGAAGGTAACAGCATCGACGGCAGGTTTATTAGAGCCGGGAAACTGCTTGGTGATAGCCTGAAACGCAATTTTTTCCATGCCGTTGATACTCCTTCTCCTTGAAACCATTGCAATTCGCTTTGATATCGATTACTTCAAAATGATTATATGAAATAGCTACTGTAATTGCCAAATCTACCAGTTGCAATTCTGATGACTTGTTCTACTAGAGTGCCTCTGCAACTTCTCTCTAATGTACTACGTCGTGATCTGGTTCAATTTCGCAAAAGATCACAGGAAAACTTCTTCTCCTTTCGTCCTGCCTGAGCGAAGCTAGACGCGACAGCGTCGTTGGCAGGACGGATAAGTGCCTTAGTTACAAACAATTGCCTTTCGGATAATATTCCTCTCGATTCGTAAAGGGACCTACAAACCCTGGGAATCTGCTGTATCATCTGGGGGAGCAAGTGGTAGCCGCACTGTAAATAGAGAGCCCGCACCCTCTTTGCTCTTCACTGTGATTTTTCCGCCGTGTTGCGCGACAATCTGGCGTGCGCTTGCCAGGCCAATGCCGATACCTTTAATCTGCCCTGCTACGTTTCCTGCTCGACGGAATCTGTCGAAGATGTATGGTAGGTCGCTAGTTGGAATACCTATGCCCTGATCCTGGACGGTCAGGATAGCCCAGGAAGCATCTTTACTATCCTCTCTCGCTAATTTAACTGTGATTGTTCCGCCATCAGGGCTGTACTTGATGGCATTTGAGAGGAGGTTTGCAATTACTCTTTCTAATCGTGTCGCATCCCAATATCCAATGAGTTCAGCTACCCTGGTCTTAATACGGAACTTATGGCGTTCGGAGGTTTGCTGGTACTCTATAACAGCCTGGTGAGTAAGTGTTACAAGATCAGTTCGATGCAGGTTGAGATTAAGCGGCTTGTCCATCTGCAGAAAAGCAATATCCATCAGCTCATTGATCAAGGTTGTCATCTTCGTCGCTGTTATATCGATTCTCTTTAAACCCTCCTCCAATATCTGCGCATTGTCCGAAATGTTTGAACGGCTGACAGCTCGCTGTAGCAATTGCGCGAATCCTTTAATAGTCGCTAGCGGGTTCTTGAGATCATGGGAGACAATTGAGAATAACTCGTCACGCGCGGTAATTGCCTCCTGAGCCTGTCTGTAGAGTTGTGCAATTTCCTGTTGTGTGGTTTCGGTGACGGCAGTGAAGACGCCGCCAACGCCGCCAGTCTCGTCGCGAATAGGACTGTAAGAGAAGGTGAAGTAGCACTCCTCGAGATAACCGTTACGGTCGAGGAGCAATAATTGATTTTCTGACCGCGTGGCTTCACCTTTCGTGAGGACACCTTCGAGCATCGGGCCGATGATATCCCAGATCTCCGGCCAGCACTCGCGTCCACGTTGGCCCATGGCCTTTGGATGTTTGGTCATGCCTAACATTGGACGGTAGGCATCGTTATAAAGCATGACTAACTCGGGGCCCCACCAGATGAGCATAGGGAAATAGGATGCCAGGCAGATACTAACGGCGGTGCGCAAACTCTGCGGCCAGTGCTCGACTGAACCCAGCGGCGTAGTAGACCAATCGAGGGAGCGCATAAGGGCTCCCATCTCTCCTCCTCCCGCAAGCACCTCTTCAGCAACCGGTGGCTTCACCTGTTCAAACAAACTTTCCAATATCTAGTTCCTTCTGTAGGAGTATTCCTTTCGATGTAAAGCATAGGAAACCAGGGATGTGAGCCTTTCTCTAAAGCCTGATAAGAAATAAGCTCTATCTTGCAGTTCATCTTTAGAGGCATTCCTGGCAACTGCTCACCAATCTCGCGCCAAGAGGCCCCTGGCTTCTAGCCATGGGGAGCAATGGCGCGCCGCTGCAGCGGTCCAAACGGGACACCCCTTGCGGGGGAGTTCTTTTTCTGTACGGAAGAGCCCCAAACCGTGCCCGTAAGGGCCTGTGTGACGCACCCCTTGCGGGGTGGCTCCTCTAGGCCATGTTAGCGGTCGGTATTTTCTCTAGAGCACTTCGCTAACCCCGCTACCGATGTTTAACCCTAGAGTTATAGAGCTACAGATTGAGGAGGCGTCCGTAGGTACGAACTGCAACGCTTCCCGCTAACGGAGTACCTTGCGGTACTGAGCCTGGACAGGATAGTGAACGTACCAGCCTGGGCTCATGCGCCCAACTGATGTACGTCTTAGCTCAAGTGGTGGAGCATGCTCCTAGCTTTAGCTATGGGGTTCCTGACCGGTACTTATCTTAGTTCAGGTATTGGGCTTAGTCAAGCTCATCTATTGTAGCATCCAGGTCTACTCCTGTGAAAAGAACACGCTCTTAACCTCGGTGTACAACTGAACCGCGTGCATGCCCATCTCGCGACCGGTACCGCTCTTTTTGTAGCCTCCGAAGGGTGCCTCTGTATGCACACTGTGACTGGAATTGACGGAGAGTACGCCGGCGCGAATGCCTTTCGCTACGCGAATAGCCCGGCCGAGATCACGAGTCCACACCGAGCCCGATAGGCCATATGGCGTGTCATTGGCTAGTCGAACTGCTTCCTCCTCGGTATCGAATGGAATAATACACACAACAGGCCCGAATATTTCTTCTTGTGCGACTCGCATCTTGTTATCGACATGCGTGAGTATAGCTGGCTGGAGGAAATAACCTTCATCACTGTTGGGCAGTTCAGGAATAGTTCCCCCGCTCACCAGCTCTGCTCCCTCCTCTCGACCAAGCACAACGTAGTCGAGCGAACGCTGACGCTGACCAGCGGAGATGAGTGGTCCAATCTCGGTCTTTTCGTCAAGCGGCTGCCCAATTTGGAGCGTAGACGTGCGCTTGTCGAAGCGATCAACAAACTCTTCGTATACTGGACGCTGTACGAAAACGCGAGAGCGGGCGCAGCAATCCTGCCCAGTATTGCCGAAAACAGAGAATACCGAGGATTCTACACAGCGCTCCAGGTCTGCATCCACGAACACCACAGTGGCTGCCTTCCCGCCAAGCTCGAGTGAGACACGTGTGATATTTTCAGCACAAAGGCGCATGATCTGAGAGCCGACCTCGGTCGAACCGGTAAATGATACCTTCGATACGAGTGGATTGGTGACCAGCGCGTTGCCGACTGCAGATCCCGGCCCAGGAAGCACAGACATCGTGCCTGGTGGGAGTCCTGCCTCCATCAAGATATCAGCCAGCATGAGCACTGACAGGGGTGTAAGCTGGGCAGGTTTCACCACTATAGTATTGCCGCATGCCAGGGCGGGGGCGAGTTTCCAGGACGCAATGACGAGGGGGAAGTTCCACGGAGTGATCAGGGCACAGACTCCTACCGGTTCGCGGAGCGTCACTTCGAGGCCGGCATCCTGTACCGGGATGGTCTCCCCTAAAATCTTGTTCGCTGCGCCTCCCCAGTATTCGAGCACCGCGGAGACGAGGGAGATCTCACCACGGGCATCTCGAATGGGCTTACCCGCGTTACGGGCTTCGATGACAGCAATGTCCTCTAATCGTTCCCGTACCAGGGCTGCCGCTTGTAACAGTATCCTGCCCCGATCCGTTGCGCTGAGACGAGGCCATTTTCCTTCTTCAAAGGCCCGGTAGGCGATCTGCACTGCCCGCTGGACATCTTCAGTTCCTGCCTCGGCGACCTCAGTGAAAGGTTTTCCTGTTCCCGGCTCGGTTACAGCAAATGTTTTGCCTTCTGCGGCGGGAACGCGCTCCCCGCCAAGTACTAAGTGCTCGATATTCATCGTCAAATCACTGGGCGTAGAGACCTTCCAGCCTTCGTACGGTGGGAGGAAACGCCCGCTCCTTTCTTCTCCGTTCGTTTCGCCCGTTGTGGTCGAACGAGTTGTATACTCATCCATTGGCACTCTTCGCACTGGTCCTCAACGACGCTTTTGTCTCCTCGTTCGCTGCTTGCTCCACATCGTAGTTGTAGGGCCAGTCATAGAAGCTCTCATTTGCTGCATTCATCGCTGATGATAGGTAGAAAGAATCGCCTCCAGTAATCCGGGGAAACGTGTCTCCAGATCTTCTCTGCGCAGTGAGACCAGCACTCGTCTTCCCTGTGGCGCCATTCGGACCAGCCCAGCTTCACGCAGCACTTTGAAATGAAACGAGAGCGTTGACTTTGCCACCATTTCGCCCACGAGAAAATCATGACACGCCATCTTTTCGTCCGAATCGTTCAACATGGCCAGTTGTGCCACAATTTGCAAGCGCAATGGATCACCGAGAGCATACAAGATGGTTGGCAAGGACAGATCCTCGCACGATGGATGAACAAGAAGTAATCTCATACTTGACACTATACCACCTTCTGAGTTACGCTTCAATTGTTCAAATATTATGAACTAACGAACAGTCAAACAAGGAGGAAACACTCTTGAAAATTCAGGGTACCCCTTTCTCTGCACAGATGGCGCACCAGCCTGATCCCCGGCGCTGGCTGATGCTCACCGTCGTGTTATGTGCTGCGCTGATCGCTGTGCTTGATACCTTCATTGTCAATGTTGCCATCCCCTCCATCGAGCGCGAGTTGCATGCCAGCTTCGCTCAGGTCCAACTGGTAGTCGCTGGCTATACCCTCTCGTATGCTGTTTTGCTCGTGACCGGGGGGCGTCTGGGCGATCTCTACGGACGCAAACGGTTGTTTGTACTTGGCGTGGGTAGTTTCACCATATTTTCGGCGTTCTGTGGATTAGCTCCTAATGCCGTACTGCTTATCGTCTTCCGCATGTTTCAGGGAGGAGCGGCAGCGCTCATGTTCCCGCAGGTGCTCTCCTTTATTCAAGTCAGTTTTGAACCCGATGAACGCCCGCGTGCCTTTGGCTACTACGCAGCTGTCACCGGCCTGGGTTCCATCCTGGGGCAGGTGTTGGGCGGCTTCCTGCTGGCGGCAGCTATTTTCAACCTGGGCTGGCGCAGTATCTTCCTGGTCAATGTGCCCATCGGCATCCTCACCCTGCTCGCAGCGTTCCCGCTGCTGCGTGAATCGCGCAGGCCTGAAGCACGCAGCCTGGATTCTGGCGGAGTGGCTTTGCTCACCTTCGCTCTCTTTCTGCTAGTCTTTCCGCTGGTCGAGGGAGGAAATGCTGGTTGGCCGCTGTGGGCAGTGATCTGTCTTGTTCTCTCGGTGCCGTGTCTCATCGCTTTTCTCGCGTATGAGCAGCGGATCACCAAACAAGGCAAGACTCCGCTCGTCTCGCTTGTGCTCTTCCAACAACGCCGCTTCTCGTCTGGCATTCTCACGGTAGCGTTGGCTTACGCCCTCTTTGCCGCCAATTTGTTTCTGTTTGCCTTCTACCTGCAAACGATCCTGGGGTTGACGCCGTTGCGAGCGGGTCTGGTGATCATGACTGTCAGCATTGCCTATGTCCTTGCCTCCAGTCTCAATCCAGTTATCTCCCCCCGTTTGGGCAAGCGGAGCCTGATCGTCGCAGCGGTACTGGTGATACTGGGCTACCTGCTCATCTTCCTTGTCACGCAGTTTCTTGTTCCAGGGTGGGGGATACCTCCACTGTTGGTTGCGCTCTTCATTCTGGGTTTGGGCATGGGTACGCTGATGGCACCGCTTCTGAACAAAACGCTAGAAGGGATTGCTCATCACGATGCTGGGGCCGCTTCTGGTGTCTTTATGACAGCGTTCTCAACGGCTGGTGCGCTTGGTGTTGCAGTCATTGGACTACTCGATGTGGCACTCACGAGGAGTAGCGGCAGCCCTCTGCACGCCTTCATTCTCTCGATAGTCGTGATCACGCTGCTCAGCCTTGGTCTCTCGCTCACTGTGCAGCCCCTGAGCAAACCGCTCACGCCTCCAACAGAAAGCGACTCGCGACTCCACAGACAACGAGGTGGAAACACCTGAAGCTCTCCCTCTGTTCGTATTGGTGAGCTTTCCATGCAAAGTGCCCATGAACCGCACCCATGCTATTGGGCAAAGAAACTCATCGATACATAGGTATGATATACTGGCAGCAGTTTTTATGCGCGCTTGTTTCTACTCTGGGAAGGAGATGCACTATGGATATCGTTGTCAGAACACGGCTGGGCGCAGTGAGCGGCGCCACGATTGAAGGGATCGCCGTCTTCAAAGGTATCCCCTACGCAGCATCACCGTTCGGGGCGCGACGCTTTCAGCCACCGCAACCGGTCGAGGCGTGGAATGGCGTGCGCGACGCGCTCACCTATGGCGCGACTGTCACCAAGCCACCGTATTTCCCACCTTTCGATGTCCTTTTGCCGGAGCCGGCCATCGCCGGTGAGGACTGTTTGAACCTCAATATATGGACGCCTGATCCAGGTAAGGCCGGGTTGCCAGTGATGGTCTGGATTCATGGCGGCGCGTTCGCCAATGGGACGGGCGCGATACCAACGTATGATGGCAGCCGCTTCGCGCGCGACGGGGTGGTATGCGTCACTATCAACTATCGCCTGGGCGTGGACGGCTTCCTCTTCCTGGGACAAGGGAGCGCCAATCTCGGTTTGCTTGATCAGGTTGCTGCCA
>WNFB01002606.1_pt1 | contig 15706 bp, 15 predicted proteins | sample 5400501 | NCBI WGS metagenome assembly WNFB01 (sample SAMN13153341, study PRJNA577476) | soil metagenome | isolation source: 200 cm saprolite under Douglas fir tree site 2 hole 1 | place: USA:California | collected 2015-04-18
GCCGGATGGGTGCTGGCCGGATGGGTACTGGCCGGACGCCTGCGGGCCCGATGTGTGCTGGCCAGACAGCCCCTGCAGCGCAGATCCCGGCACGCCTGGCACGGACAGCACGGGGCCGGGCAGGCCAGGTCCGGGCGGGAACTGCTGCTCATACCGGTCGCCCGGGCTCGTGTCCTGGCCGACGGCCGCGTGCGCTCCGGCGATCGGCAGCCCGCGACGCACTTCCGTGATGGCTTGCAGGAACTGGCCCGCATCGGCGGGTCGCAGGTCCGGATCGCGGCTGGTGGCCAGCGCTACCAGCGCGTCAAGGGCCGGTGGCAGCCCTGGCGTGATGCCGGACGGTGCCGGTACGACCTCGTTGACATGCTTGTAGGCGACCGCGAGCGGTGTCGCGCCTGTATGCGGCTGCACGCCCGTGAGCAGCTCGAACAGCATCACGCCGGACGCGTAGACGTCGGTACGCGCATCGGAGATGCGGTGCGACACCTGCTCGGGCGCGAGGTAGGCGGCGGTTCCGATGATCATGCCGGTCTGGGTGCGGCCCGCCTTGGCCGCGGCCCTGGCCAGCCCGAAATCCGCGACCTTGACCGCATGTCCGGCGGTGAGCAGGACGTTCTCCGGCTTGACATCACGGTGGATGATGCCGGACGCATGTGCCGCTGACAGCCCGGTGAGGACTCCCTCGATGATGTCAAGCGCCTCCCGCGGGCCGAGCCTGCCGCGCTCCGTCAGCAACTCGCGCAGCGTCCGGCCAGGCACGTACTCCATCGCGAGGAAGAGGATGTCGCCGTCAGCGCCCTGGTCGTATACGGCGACCACGTTCGGGCTGGACAGCCTGGCCACGGACCTGGCCTCGTCGATGAACCGCCGGACGAAGTCGGCGTCATTGGCCAGCTCGGGGTGAGCGATCTTCAGCGCCACAGTGCGCTCAAGGCGCGTGTCGGAGCCGAGGTAGACGGTGGCCATCCCGCCGCGCGCGATCCGGGCACCCACCCGGTATCTTCCGTCGAGCAGCTGCCCGACTTGCAGGCGCGCCAGGGTCGTATCCATCAGCACGAGTGTATTGGTGCCGTCTCGTCCCCGCCCAGGTAACGGCGCTGCTGACTCAGCCTGCGAGCGGCGGTGATGACGCGGTCGCGTAGCGTCGCCGCGGCACCCGGCCGGCCAGGAAGGCGAGCCGCCCGGCGGTGACCGCTGCCCGCATCGCCTCGGCCATCAGCTCGGGATCACGTGCCCTCGTGACCGATGTCGCCAGCAGCACCCCGTCACAGCCGAGCTCCATCGCGATCGTGGCGTCACTGGCCGTCCCGATGCCGGCGTCCAGCACCACGGGAACCGTGGCCGCCTCAACGATCAGCTCGATGTTGTGCGGGTTCCTGATCCCGAGCCCGGAGCCGATCGGCGCGCCGAGCGGCATCACCGCAGCGCACCCGGCCTGCTCAAGCCGCCGCGCGAGAACCGGGTCATCGCTCGTGTAGGGCAGCACGGTGAACCCGTCAGCGACCAGCAGATCAGCCGCATCGAGAAGCTCGACAGGATCGGGCAGCAGGGTGCGCTCGTCGGCGATGACCTCGAGTTTCACCCAGTCCGTGCCCAGCGCCTCCCTGGCCAGCCGCGCGGTGCGCACCGCCTCGGCGGCCGTGAAGCAACCTGCCGTGTTCGGCAGCACGCGGATGCCGCGCGCGGCGAGGACGTCAAGCACCGAGCCCGCAGCCGCGGGATCGACCCGCCGCATCGCGACCGTGGTCAGCTCGGTGCCGGCGGCGGCCAGCGCCCGGTCCAGCACGTCCAGGCTCGGTGCGCCGCCGGTGCCCATGATGAGGCGGGAGCCCATCGCCTCCCCGGCGATCACGAAGGGGTCGTCCATGATCAGCCTCTCTCCGCCGCGAAGTGCATTGACTGGTTGCTCATGGTCGGTTTCCTGAGGCCGCGATGTGAATTGGGCCGGTTGCGCATGGTTGGTTCCCTGAGGGCGTGGTGTGAATTTGGCCGGTTGCGCATGGTTGCTTCCCTGAGGCTGTGATGTGCATTTGGCCGGTTGCGCATGGTCGGCTTCCTGAGGCCGTAATGTGTATTTGGCCGGTTGCGCATGGGTCAGCCACCCTGCGCCGCGGTGATCACTTCGACGAGGTCGCCGTCCGCCACCGGGGTCGAATCCCAGCATGCCCGCCGTACCACCTCGCCGTTGACGGCCGCCGCGATCCCGCTGGCCGATGTGGTTACCAGCCGGACGGCGTCGCCGACGCTGGTGCCTGCGCCGAGTTCGTGTGCCGTGCCGTTAATGATGATTTTCATAGCCTGGCGCCTTCGCCTGTCCTGCTCCGCCCAGCTGCCCGCGATGGCTGGCCGCCACGGCCGGGCCCGGCCGCTGTGGTTCCGGCCGGGCGGGTGAAGCGCTGTGGCGCGAACGCTGCTGCTATCTCCGGCATCCGCCGCGTAGCCAGGTATTGCGTGATGATGTCGGCCGTTACCGGGGCGAGCAGTACCCCGGCCCGGAAATGGCCGGTGGCCATCACCAGCCCCGGCAGTGCCGACGGGCCCAGCACCGGCGCGTTGTCCGGGGTGCCCGGCCGCAGGCCCGCCATGGCCTCGGCGAGCTCGAGCTCAGTGATCCCAGGGACGACCGCGCGGGCATCCCGGAGAAGCTGCCAGACCCCGCCGGCGGTCACCCTGGTGTCCGCGCCGAGTTCTTCCTGGGTGGCGCCGATGACAAGCTCGCCGCTCTCCCTGGGCACGAGATAGACCGAGGAGCCGCGGACGATGCCGCGGACGGTGCGGGCCAGCAGGCCCGGCGGGCCGTCCGTCCCGCGCCCGCCTGGCCCGGGCGTCAGCCGCAGGATCTGGCCCTTGACCGGCCGCACCGGGGGCGCGGTACCAGCTGGCAGGCCCGCGACCGATCCCGAATTCCAGCCTGCGGCGAGGACCACCCAGGGTGCCAGCACCCGCGTGCCGTCGCCCAGCAGCGCGCCCGCGGCCCGGCCGTCGCCGGCACCGAGGATCTCGGCGGCCGGCTGCAGGATGACGTCGGCACCGGCCTGGCGTGCCGCCGCGAGCAGGGCTGTGGTCAGCAGCCGCGGATCGATCGATGCGTCGTCGGCCGCCAGCAGGCCGCCGCGGATACCCGGGTCGAGCATTGGCTCCGCCTGGCGGCATTCGCGGGCGGTGAGGCGCCGGGCCGGCACGCCGAAGGACTCCTGCAGGGCCTGGTACTCGCCGAGCACGGCCAGGTCGTCGGCATCGTAGGCGACCTGCAGCGTGCCGGCCTGGCGGTACCCGGTCGGCAGCCCGGTGAGCGCGGTGAGCTCATCCGCGAACGCCGGATACCGGCGCTGTGACTCCCGGCCCAGCCGGAACAGTTCCTTCTCAGCGTATGCAGCCTCCGAGATCGGCGTGATCATCCCAGCCGCAGCACGTGATGCGCCGGTGCCGGGCGCGGGATCCGCCACGGCTACCCGCAGGCCGCGAAGGGCGGCCCGCCAGGCAATGCTCAGGCCGATCACCCCGCCGCCGATGACCAGCACGTCGGCACTGCCTGAGGTGCTCATCCCCGCTCCCTTCGCCGGCATGACCCGGATCAGGTTCCTGCGGTCGGCGGCTTCCAGCCGCCCTCTCAGTCCGGTCAGCACCGGACTCCCGCGCGCAGCTCCTAGCCTAGGTGATCGTGCGGATTGAGCGAGTCGTGATAGTCGGAGCCGGCCTGGCCGGCCTGCGCACGTTGGAGGAACTGCGGTCCAGGGGGTACGCGGGCGCGGTGACGCTACTCGGCGCCGAGGCGCGGCCGCCCTATGACCGCCCGCCCTTGTCCAAGGGCTTGCTGGCCGGATTGGTGGACGACACCACGCTGCGGGACGACCTGTCCGCGCTCGGCGCCGACGTCCGGCTGGGCGAGCCGGCTACCGGACTCGGCGGCGGCGTGGTGCGCACCGGGTGCGGCGAGTACGCGTACGACCGCCTGGTGCTGGCAACCGGCGCGGTGCCGTTGCCACTGCCCGGACCGGGCCCGCAGCGCCTGCTGCGGACCCTGGATGATGCCATCAGCCTGCGGGCGGTGCTCCGGCCCGGGCTGCGGCTCGCCATTGTCGGGGCCGGCTGGATCGGCGCCGAGGTGGCCACCGTCGCGGCCGGCAGGGGCTGCCTGGTCACCGTCGTGGAGTCCGGGCCTGCGCCGCTGGCTACCGCGGTAGGGCCGGAGGCAGGCTCGCGGACATCGGGCTGGTACGCAGCCGCCGGAGTGAATCTCCGGCTCGGCGAGCTCGTGTCGTCGGTGCAGCCCGGCGGGCTCGTCCTGGCCGGAGGCGACTGGCTGGCCGCTGACGAGATCGTGACAGCGATCGGAGTCCGGCCGGAATTGAGCTGGCTGGAAGGGTCGGGAGTCGCGGTGGAAGACGGCGTAAAAACTGATGAACAGCTGCGTACCTCGGCACCGGGTATCTTCGCCGCGGGTGACTGCGCGGCGTTCTGGTCGCCGCGGTACCGGCGGAGGCTGCGGTTCGAGCACTGGGACATCGCGCTGCGGGCGCCTGAGGTGCTGGCCGCCAATCTGCTGGGCGGCAGCGAGGCCTACGATCCGGTGCCGTACTTCTGGTCGGAGCAGTTCGGCCGGATGGTGCAGTACTCCGGGTATCACGGCGATGCTGACCGGCTGATCTGGCGCGGCGACCCGGCCGCCGAGCGGTTCGCGGCCTGCTGGCTGGCCGGCGGTCGGCTGGTGGCGCTGCTGACCGTCGGCCTGCCCAGGGACCTGCAGCAAGGCCGCCGCCTGATCGCCGCAGGCCGGCCGGTCGACGCAGCCAGGATCGCGGACCCGGCCGCGGCGTTGCGGGATGCCGCCATCAGCTGACGCTGGCCGCCGGGAGGCCGGCCCGGGGTCTGCACGGCTTACCGCAGGCGGCTGGGCAGGGCGCGTATCCCTGAATCCGATGTGCCCGGCGTTGCCCGTGTTTGGAGGTGGCCCTGGTGTGGGAAGTTTGTGGGTGTGGCGCAGATCGACCCCTTGGCCGACAGCATGATCGGCGACTGGCTCACCCTTCCTGAAGCTGCTGACCGGCTCGGCTTGTCCATCAGCCGGGTCAGGCAGATGCTCCGCGACCGCAAGCTCCTCGCGGTGCACCGCCCGGACGGCAAGCTCTGCGTGCCCGCGGCGTTCCTCGATGGCAACCAGGTCATCCGGGGCCTGCACGGCACGCTTACGCTGCTCTTTGACTGCGGATTCGACGAGGCGGATGCGCTGCGCTGGCTGTTCACGGCCGACGAGTCGCTTCCCGGTACGCCGGTCCAGGCGATCAGCGAGCACCGCCGCACCGAGGTGAACCGCCGGGCGCAGGCGCTCGCGTTCTGAGCGCCGCTGGCCGGTCACGGCCGGTCCGGGGCGAGTCCGCGGGCCAGCGCGCTCTGGCGCGCTCCGGCGCCTGGCCGGGCGGGAGGCTGGCCGCATGCCGGGGCTGGCTGGCCGCATGCCGGGGCTGGCTGGCCGCATGCCGGGGCTGGCTGGCCGGATGCCGGGGCTGGCTGGCCGGATGCCGGGGCTGGCTGGCTACGTGACATGCTGGCGACGTGCTCGATGACCTGCGGGCCCGGCTTGCGGACGCCCGGCTGTACCTGTGCACCGACGCGAGACAGCGGCAGGGCGATCTGGCCAAGTTCCTCGACGCGGCGCTCGGCGGCGGGGTGGACGTGGTCCAGCTCCGGCAGAAAGGCCTCGAGGCCGCGCACGAGATGGCGTTGCTTGACGCTTTCCGGCGGGCGTGCGACCGGCATGGTGCACTGCTCGCGGTGAACGACAGGGCAGACATTGCCCGCGCGGTCGGTGCCGATGTGCTGCATCTCGGCCAGGACGACCTGCCGGTGGCGGCCGCCCGGCAGATCGTCGGGCAGGAAACACTGATCGGGCTGTCGACGCATTCGGCGGGCCAGGCCGCGGCGGCCAGCGCCACCGCGGACGTGGACTACTTCTGTGCCGGGCCGGTATGGCCGACCCCCACCAAGCCGGGCCGTCCGGCACCCGGACTCGGACTGGTCAGGTATGCAGCGGCGCTTGACGCGGCGGTGCCCTGGTTCGCCATCGGCGGCATCAGCGCGGGCACCATCGCCGCGGTCCTTGACGCCGGAGCGCGCCGTGTGGTCGTCGTGCGGGCCATTACCGAGGCGGCGGCTCCCGCTGATGCCGCCGCCGAGCTCGCCGGCCTGCTCCGCGCCGCGGGCCGGTAACCCGCGGCCGGTCATCGGCGGGCCGGTCGTCAGCGGGCCGGTCGTCGGCGGGCCGGTCGTCCGCGGGGCCCCGTGCCGAGGGCCCGCCGTCGGCGAGCGCTCCGGCCAGCGGGCCGGCGCCGGCTGTCCGCCTGTCAGTCCGCCCGGTCGGTCGCGGTGGCCGCCAGCTCTGCCAAAGCGATCTTGGCCTCGCCGGTGAACGGCGCGTCGGCGAGCGCGGCGAGCGCCTCACGGACGCTGCTGCGGATCATCTGCTCACATTCCGCCAGTGCGCCCGTCTCGGTCAGCACGGAGCGGACCCGCGCCGCGGCCGCCTCGTCGAGCTGCGGATCGCCCAGATGACGGCGCAGCACCCTCGCCTGCTCGGCACTCGCCCGGTTCCGGGCGATGGTCACCAGGACAGTCCGCTTTCCCTCGCGCAAGTCGCCGGTAACCGGCTTGCCGGTCTCCGCCGCGTCGCCGAACACTCCGAGTACGTCGTCGCGGAGCTGGAAGGCCACGCCGAGCGGGATTCCGTAGCCTGTGCAGGCAGCAGCTACCTGACGCTGCGTCCTGCCCGCCGCACCGGTCTCCGCCGTGGCAGTCCCGGCCACGCCGGCGGCCAGCGCCGCGCCGAGCAGCAGCGGATGCTCGACCGTGTATTTCGCCGATTTGTACCGGATGACCCGCAGGGCGCTCTCGACAGTTCCGTTGCCCGCTGCCTGGCCGAGTAGATCCAGGTACTGGCCGGCGATCATTTCCGTGCGCATTGCGTCGAGCACAGGCTGTCCGCGCCGAAGCGCCGCGGTCGGCAGTCCGCTGGCTCGGAGCAGCTCGCCGGTCCATGCCATGAGCAGATCGCCGATCAGGATTGCCGCGCCGGCGCCGAACGAGTCGGCCGACCCACGCCAGCGCCCGGCCGCGTGCTGGGCTGCGAACCTGCGATGCATGGCTGGCTGACCGCGGCGGGTCTCGCTGCCGTCGATGACGTCGTCATGCACGAGTGCACTCGCGTGCAACAGCTCAAGAGCCGCGGCGGCGGTCAGGATCTGGCTGTCGGCCCCGCCAGCACGACCGGCGCGGTCAGCGGGACCAGTACGGTCAGCGGGACCAGTACGGTCAGCCGGATCAGTACGGTCAGCCGGATCAGTACGGTCAGTGAGGCCAGCGCTGTGAGTGGGGCCGGCGCCGCCCGCAGCACGCCAGCCCCAGTAGCAGAACGCGGGCCGCAGCCGCTTGCCCCCAGCCAGCAGATTACTGATCGCGTCGAGCACGGGCAGCAGATCCTCGTCGACGCCCGCCAGCGCAGCCCGCTTCCGGCCGATGAAGCCGGCGAGCGTGCGCCCGACGTGCTCCCGGACCTGGTCGATGGCTGCTGTGCTGCTCGTCACTCCCGCGAGGGTAACCCGGCGCGTCTCGTGATCGGCGGTCGCCCGCCGACGCTAGACGGCTAGCCTGGGAAGATGCCGCCGTCCCGCCCGCAGAAGGCGCCAGCCATCCGCGACCTGCTGGCCGCAGGTGAGCGGTCCTTCTCATTCGAATTCATGCCGCCAAAGACGGAAGCCGAGGAACGGCGCCTCTGGCTCGCCGTCCGTCAGCTTGAGCCGCTGCAGCCCACATTCGTGTCCGTGACGTACGGCGCAGGCGGCTCTACCCGCGACCGGACCGTCCGGGTGACCGGCCGGATCGCGGCGGAAACCACGCTGACCCCGGTCGGGCATTTCACCGCGGTCAGCCATTCGGTCGCCGAGCTGCGGCATGTCATCGGGTCCTACGCGGCGGTCGGCGTGCGCAACGTGCTCGCGCTGCGCGGGGATCCGCCGGGCGCGCCTGATGCCGAGTGGGTGCCGCATCCGGAAGGCCTGCGCTATGCGGAGGAACTGGTCCGGCTGATCAAGGCGTCTGGCGATTTCTGCGTGGGAGTGGCCGCATTCCCCGAGGGCCATCCCCGGCGGGTCAGCATGGAAGCCGATACCTCCTACTTCGTTCGCAAGTGCCGGGCCGGGGCCGACTTCGCGATCACTCAGATGTTCTTCTACGCCGACGACTACTTGCGGATGCGCGATCGCGTGGCCGCGCGTGGCTGCGACGTGCCGATCATTGCCGGGATTATGCCGATCACCAGCACGGCGATGATAGAGCGCGCGGTGCTGCTCTCGGGCGCAAGGTTCCCGCCGGAGCTGGCGGAGCGGCTGCGGTCGCGGGCCGACGATAAGGCCGCCGTCCGCGAGATAGGCGTGGACTACGCGACCGGCATGTCCGAGCGGCTGATCGCCGAGGGCGTGCCCGGGCTGCATTTCTACACGCTCAACGGGTCACGGGCGACCCGCGAGATCTATCAGAGACTCGGCCTCGACGCGGGCGGCACGGCCGATCGCGTGACCCAGCGTGCCGCCGTAGGCTAGCGGACCGTCGCGCTCGCGCTAGCCGCCCTCGCGGCCGGCCGGTCCATTTCCTGCCTGGCCAGGCGTGCAGCGTTCGGTCGCAGGCGGCGCACCGGGCGCTCCGCCCCGCAGCGGCAGGACCGCGCCCATGACAACGTAGGGCGGTCCGTCACCCGGGAAGCTGAACCCGGTGAGTAGCTCAGCAAAGCCGAGGCTGCCGTACAGCCGCCGGGCCGCAGACGCCGTGTCCGGGGTGGAGAGCAGGGCCGTCCGGTGCGGGCAGCCCGCGGTGAGGCGCAGTAGCATGGACCGGCCGATGCCGCGGCGCTGGAACTCCGGCCGGACGTGTACCTCGGCGATCTCGAAGGAGTCGGCCAGCCAGGCTGATGCGGCACGGGCGCCGGCCGCCACCGTGATGCCAGCCCGGACGACATCGTGCCACCACTGCCCGCTGGCCCCGCTGAAGCCGTAGGCGAAAGCGATGACCTGACCACGTTCGCCGTTCGTCGTCGCGATCACCGCCCGGAAGGCCGGATTGGCCGCGTGCCGCTCCATGATCGAGCGCCGCCCGGCCAGTTGCTCGGGTGGGGGCCGCATCGCCTGGCCGTAGACAGCGATGAGTGCCTCGATCCCGGCCAGGAAGTTCACCTGGTCGGTGACCCTCAGCGCGATCCCGTTGCGCACGGCGGCAAGCGTATGTCACCCGGCATGGACGGTGTGCGGTCATTTTGTCGGACCCGCCTTGTAACTTCGAACGCAGGTCCAAACAACTGGACTAGGAGACGAATTTATGTTCGAATATGCCTGAGCGAAGCCACCCGGCAGTCCAGCCTCCCGCGGGCCGGCCGGTGGGCGGCCGGGCGGGGCGTGGGAAGCGCCCCGTCCGGCCAAGGCTCGTACGTGACAGGAGGAACCGTCATGAACTCGGTCTTGCAGGTGCGTCCTGACAGGCCACGATGCAGGGTAGCGCCGTCGGCGCTTGCGCTGCTCGCGTCCGCCAGGCAAGGGCTAGCGGGCGCCGAGGACGAAGGATCAGCAGGCGGCCGGTATGTCGCCGCGCATCTTGCTGCGCTCCGGGCGGCTGCGGCGGTGGTTGCGGCCAGGGCCGAGCCTGCCACGTCGGCTCGGCGGAAGAGGCCGCAGAGCGTCTGGGAATTGCTGCCGCGGGTAGAGCCTGCGCTGGCCGAGTGGGCCGCGTTCTTCGCGGCGGGCGCGGGCAAGCGGGCTGCGGCCGAGGCTGGATTGCCGTGTGCTGTCTCGCTCCACGAGGCTGACGACCTGCTGCGCGACGCGGAGACGTTCCTGTCCCTGGCGGAGAGCACCCTCGGGGTCCCCGGCCAGGCGCTGCTACCGCTCCGCACGGCTGGGTAGGCCGTCGGGAGCGGCCAGGGTGCTGCTACCGGCTCGGGGCGGCTGGGTAGGCCGTCGGGAGCGGCCAGGGTGCTGCTACCGGCCAGGGGCGGCGGCTCAGAACGTGTCGATGGCTCCACGGGCGTCAGCGTCCAGGATGCCCCAGCTGATCAGCTCCTCGGTCAAGTCGGCCGGCGACTTGTCATAGATAACCGCAAGTGAACGCAGGTCCTCCTGGCGAATCGACAGCACCCTGCCGTTGTAGTCGCCACGCTGGCTTTGGATCGTGGCGACATAACGGGCAAGCGGACCGGCCTTGTCCTTCGGCAGCTGGCTCATCCGCTCAAGATCGATCACGAGCTTGGGGGAGGGCGCAAGCAGGGCAGGCAGTACGTCGCCGGGCAACAGCTCGGACACAGGGACTCCGTAGAATTCGGCAAGTTCAGCAAGTTTCTGCACGGTTACCGACCGATCGCCGCGTTCGTAGGAGCCTACGACGACGGCCTTCCACCGGCCGCGCGACTTCTCCTCGACTCCGTGCAGAGAGAGGCCCTGCTGTGTGCGGATGGCGCGCAACCGCGCGCCCAGGGTCTTGGCGTACTCAGATGGCATTTCTTCGGCCCCCTGGCCAGTTCGTCTGATCAGTATGATGGTTACGCTCTGTGACGGTAGGCCGCGATGGCGACAAGGTCAAGCCGAATGGCAAAAAGCGGTCGAACTTACCCTTGATGACAGGTCCTCGCTGACTGGGTGCAGCGGCGGGAAACCAGGGCGGAAATGCTGGCCTCGCCGGGCCTGGCGGCGCTTCTGGCCTGGCTGGAGCGCCCCGTCTCTGAGCATGCGAATCTGGCCGGTACTCCGACATGATGTGACAAGAATCACTCACGTCACGCTGGTTACGAGCGGTCAGGGCGTCCGCGTACGCATGCCCTTCGCGGCAGCGAGTGACCGCGGTCGGCTCGCCGGGTACGGCCGGCCGGTCCGCGTGCGAGTGCGCCAGGTGCGGTAGCGGGGGACTGTGGCCAGCGCCCGGTCCATGCGGCGCCCTCGCGGCCGGTGGCGGCTTGGGCCGACGGAAAAAGTTGACCGGCGCCCGGCCGTGCCGGCGCTGCGGGACCTGTGCTGGCTGATAGCGTGAGGCCGGTCAGGCGTCCTTTAAAGCCCGTCCAGAGAGGCGGGAAAGGAGGTCCTTAATTATGCGTGCGGAGATTCAGGCCGGCTGTGGCCGTCGTTCGACCGGCACCGGCACCGGCACCGGCGGCGCCGCCAGTGGCAGCGCTGCCAGGTCCAGGCCCGGGAGCCGCAGTGCGGCGAGCCCCAGGGCGGCGAGCCCCAGGGCGGCGAGCACAGGGGCCGAGGGCCCCAAGGCGGTGGATCCCAAGGTCGGCAGCCCAGGGGACGAGAGCCGCAAGTCGGTCTTCGAGCCCGCGGAGATCAGCCGGGCGCTTTCCAGGATCGCGCACGAAATCCTTGAGCGCACCAGCGGCGCGGGCGACGTCGTCCTGCTCGGCATCCCGACCCGCGGCGTACCGCTTGCGCACCGGCTTGCCCAGCGCATGGAGCAGGTCGAGGGCAACAAGGTCCCGGCCGGGTCGCTGGACATCACCATGTACCGTGACGACCTGCGGCTCCGGCCAGCCAGGGCGCTCGGGCACACCGCGGTGCCTGCCGCGGGCATCGACGGCAAGGTTGTCGTGCTGGTCGATGACGTGCTGTACTCGGGCCGCACCGTCCGGGCCGCGCTGGACGCCCTTGGCGACATCGGCCGCCCGCAGGCCGTCCAGCTGGCGGTACTGGTCGACCGCGGGCACCGGGAGCTCCCGATCCGGCCCGACTACGTCGGCAAGAACCTGCCCACTTCCCAGCGCGAGGTCGTGCGGGTACTGCTCACCGAGGTGGACGGCGAGGACGCCGTGCTCCTCGGCGAGAATCCCGCGCTCGCCAGCGAGAACTCCGCGCCACCCGGCCAGGATCGGGGCGAGCTGCGGCTAGGCGAGCCACGTCCCGGTGGGCCACGTCCCGGCGAGAATCGCGGCAAGCGGCGGCAAGGTCGGCCAGCCCCCGGTGACGGGACGGGCCGGTGAACCGCCACCTTATCTCCGCCGGGGACCTGACGAAGCAGGAGGCACTGCTCATCCTCGACACGGCCGAAGAGCTTGCGCAGATGGCTGCCCGGCCGATAAAGAAGCTGCCCACCCTGCGCGGCAGGACGGTCGTCAACCTCTTTTTCGAAGACTCGACGCGGACCAGGATCTCCTTCGAGGCAGCGGCCAAGCGGCTCTCGGCCGATGTGATCAACTTCTCCGCCAAGGGCTCCAGCGTCGCCAAGGGAGAGAGCCTGAAGGACACCGCCCTGACCCTTGAGGCGATGGGCGCCGACGCCGTCGTGATCAGGCACAGTGCGTCAGGAGCACCCCACCGGCTGGCTGGCTGGGTCAAGGGCAGCGTCGTCAACGCGGGCGACGGCAGCCACGAGCATCCGACCCAGGCGCTGCTTGACGCGTTCACCATGCGGCGTCGGCTGGGCAGGCTCGGCGGGCTCCGGGTCGCCATCGTCGGCGACGTCCTGCACAGCCGGGTGGCCAGGTCCAACGTCCTGCTGCTGAGCACGCTCGGCGCGGAGGTGACGCTGGTCGGCCCGCCGACGCTGCTCCCCGTCGCGGTCGGCGCCTGGCCGTGCTCGGTCAGCTATGACCTGGACAGCGCGCTGCCCAAGAGCGACGTGGTGATGATGCTGCGGGTACAGCAGGAGCGGATGAACGCCGCATACTTCCCGAGTGTGCGAGAGTACAGCCGCCGCTATGGCCTGGACGCCGCCCGGATGGCGATGCTCCCTGAGCATGCCGTCGTCATGCACCCGGGTCCGATGAACCGCGGCGTCGAGATCGCGGCCGAGGTGGCGGACTCGGCCAGGTCGACGATCGTTGAGCAGGTAGCCAACGGGGTCAGCGTGCGGATGGCCGTGCTGTACCTGCTCCTGGGCGGAGCGGAGGCCCGGGCATGACCGAAACGGCGAGCGCGACCGGAACGGCGAGTGCGACCGGAACGGCGAGCATGACCGGAACGGCGAGCATGACCGGAACGGCGAGCGCGACCATAACGGCGAGCATGACCGGAACGGCGAACGTAACCGGCAGGGCAGGCCGCGGGACGGACGGGGCCGGCCCGACCGGCCAGGAAACCTGGCTGATCAGGGGCGCCAGGCCGCTGGGCGGCGATCCGGCCGACATCCTCATCACCGCGGGCCTGATCGCCGAGCCCGATGCCGGCGCCCGGCCGGTGCGGGTGCTTGACGCGGACGGCCTGATCGCGTTGCCCGGTCTCGTCGACCTGCATACGCATCTGCGCGAGCCGGGCCGGGAAGACGCGGAGACCGTCGCCACCGGCACCGCGGCCGCGGCCCTCGGCGGGTTCACCGCCGTGCACGCGATGGCCAACACCGAGCCGGTAGCCGATACCGCCGGCGTGGCCGAGCAGATCTGGCGGCTCGGCAGGCAGGCCGGCCGGTGCGACGTCCAGCCGGTCGGCGCGGTGACCGTAGGGCTGGCGGGCAGCCGGCTCGCCGAACTCGGCGCGATGGCCGACTCGGCCGCCCGCGTCCGGGTCTTCTCCGACGACGGCCGGTGCGTGTCCGACGCCGTGCTGATGCGCAGGGCGCTTGAGTACGTGAAGGCCTTCGGCGGGGTGATCGCCCAGCACGCGCAGGAGCCCCGGCTGACCGAGGGCGCGCAGATGAACGAGGGCGAGGTGTCCGGAATGCTCGGCCTTGCGGGCTGGCCGGCGGTGGCCGAGGAGGCTGTCATCGCTCGCGACTGCCTGCTGGCGGCGCATGTCGGGTCGGCGCTGCACGTCTGTCATGTCTCTACCGCTGGCTCCGTGGAGATCATCCGCTGGGCGAAGGCCAAGGGCTGGCAGGTGACGGCGGAGGTGACCCCGCATCATCTGCTGCTCACCGACGAGCTCGCCGCCAGCTACGATCCGGTGTTCAAGGTCAATCCGCCGCTGCGGACGGCGGCCGACATCGCCGCGCTCCGCGGCGGCCTGGCCGACGGCACGATCGACTGCGTGGCCACCGATCACGCGCCGCACGCGCTTGAGGACAAGGAAACCGAGTGGGGCGCGGCCGCATTCGGCATGACCGGGCTGGAGACGGCGCTGCGCGTCGTGCACGAGGCCATGGTCGGCACCGGCTTGCTCGACTGGGCCGCGGTAGCGGACCGGATGTCGGCCCGGCCGGCGGCGATCGGCCGCCTGGCCGCCCACGGCCACCCGCTGACGCCGGGATCGCCCGCGAACCTCGTCCTGTACGACCCGGCGGCCAGGGACGTGGTGGACCCGGCCGCGCACGCCTCCAAGAGCCGGAACACGCCGTTCGCCGGGATGATGCTGCCAGGCCGCGTGGTGGCAACCTTCCTGCGCGGCAGTCCCACGGTGCTCGACGGGAAGCTGGCGCGATGACCGGCCTGGCGCAGTCCGCCGCGGCCAGGCCGGCGATGCTGGTCCTCGAGGATGGCCGGACGTTCCGCGGCACCGCCTTCGGCGCCGACGGGGAGACTTTCGGCGAGATGGTCTTCAACACCGGCATGACCGGCTACCAGGAGACGCTCACCGACCCGTCCTACTGCCGCCAGATCGTGGCGATGACCGCGCCGCACATCGGCAATACCGGGGTCAACGGCGCCGATCCTGAGTCCCGGCGGATCTGGGTCAGCGGCTACGTGATCCGCGAGCCCGCCAGGATCGCGTCGAGCTGGCGGGCGGAGCGCAGCCTGGAGGATGAGCTCCGGGCCCAGGGCGTGACCGGAATCGCGATCAGCGGGACCCGCGCCCTCACCCGGCACCTGCGCGAACGCGGCGCCATGCGGGCCGCCATCGGCGCGGCGCAGGCAGATCCGGCGAGGCTGCTTGAGCGCGTGCTTGCCAGCCCGCCGATGACCGGCGCCGACCTGGCCCGCGAGGTCTCCACCCCGCGCGCCTACACCGTCGAGCCGCCGCCTGGCGTCCCGGTCAGGTTCACGGTGGCTGCCGTCGACCTCGGCATCAAGGCCGCGACCCCCCGCCGCCTGGCCAGGCTCGGCTGCCGGGTGCACGTGCTGCCCGCCACTTCCACGGCGGCTGAGATCCTCGCGATCAGCCCGGACGGGGCGTTCTTCTCGAACGGGCCCGGCGATCCGGCGGCAGCCGGCTACGCGACGGCGGCCATGCGCGGCGTCCTCGACGCGGGCCTCCCGGTATTCGGCATCTGCCTGGGCAGCCAGATTCTCGGCCGGGCTCTCGGCCTGGGCACCTACAAGCTGCGGTTCGGCCACCGGGGCATCAATCAGCCGGTCAGGGACCTGCGCACCGGACGGGTCCAGATCACCAGCCACAATCACGGTTTCGCCGTCGCGATGCCAGGGGCGGACCAGCCGCCAGAACCGGAGCCGGGACACCGGCCGGGGATGGCAGTCGGCGTCGGACCGCAGCAGCCGTTCGAGACTGCGTACGGCAGGGCAGAGATCAGCCATGTGAACCTCAACGATGGCGTGGTCGAGGGCCTGCGGCTGCTCACCGCGCCCGCCTTCGGCGTCCAGTACCACCCGGAGGCGGCGCCGGGGCCGCATGATGCGGCCGGCCTGTTCGGCGAGTTCTGCGAGCTGATGGAGCGTGCCCGGTGACGGCGCGGCCGCGGCCCATGATCCCGGGGATTTCTCAGTCGCTACGACTGAGAAATCCCCGGGATCATGGAGCCGGAGCTGGAGCCGGAGCTGGAGCCGGCGCTGGAGCCGGCGCTGGAGCCGGCGCTG
>WNFB01002607.1_pt1 | contig 15705 bp, 22 predicted proteins | sample 5400501 | NCBI WGS metagenome assembly WNFB01 (sample SAMN13153341, study PRJNA577476) | soil metagenome | isolation source: 200 cm saprolite under Douglas fir tree site 2 hole 1 | place: USA:California | collected 2015-04-18
CCGCTGCTGGGTACCGAAGAGCGGAAGATGGTCACGGTCCTCTTCGCGGATCTCGTCGATTCGACCGGCCTGGCTCAGAGGCTGGACCCCGAGCGGGCTCGCGAGGTGCTCGGCACCTTCTTCGGCGCGGCAACCGAGGAGCTCCAGGCACTGCGGGGCCGGCCCGAGAAGTTCATCGGCGACGCTGTGATGGCAGTCTTCGGCCTACCGCACGTGAGTGAGGATGACGCCCTGCGGGCAGTCCGAGCGGGTCTTGCGCTTCGCGGGCGCGCTCGCCGCCTTGGCGAGGCCGCTGGTTTGACCGAGCCGCTCGAAGTCCGCATTGGCATCGAGTCAGGGGAGGCAGCCACAGGATTGGGACCGGCGAGACAGCTCCTGGTCACCGGGCCGGTTGTGAATGCCGCGGTGCGCTTGCAGACGGCCGCCCGACCCGGACAGGTCCTGGTCGGTGAGACCACCCGCACACTCACCAACACTGCGGTCTCTTATGGGGCGCGCCGAAGGGTGAGAGCCAAGGGCTTCGACACAGCCCTCAACGCATTCCCTGTGCAGGGGCTCTCGACTCGCTCGGCGCGGCGCACGATCCCCTTCGTCGGCCGCGCCAGCGAGCAGGCCCTTCTCCGCCAGAGCCTAGGACTGACCGCGACCACCGGCCGGCCACTGCTGGTGACCGTCGTGGGTGAGTCGGGAATTGGCAAGACGCGTATGGCCGACGAGCTGGTGGCGGGGCTGGGCGCCGAAGTGGCAGCGCTCCGCGGCCGTGCCCGCTCCTACACGGATACGGCGACCTTCGCCCCCGCCGCATCGATCGTCGCCGACCTAGCGGGAATCGATACCCGCGATCCTGCGGAGAGGGTCCGGCGCCGGCTGCGCGAGCTCGTCGATCGATACTGCGATGCGGCCGAGGCTGAAAAAGTCGCGGAGCGGCTGGCCCTGCTCTTTGGCCTGGCGGAGCGCCCTGAGGAGTCCGCGTTTGTGCACGAGGTGCACGGAGGCTTCGTCGCTCTGGTCGACGGGCTGGCTCGGAGCAACCTGGTGGTCCTCGTTTTCGAGGACGCGCACACTCTCAAGCCGCCGATGCTGGACCTCATCGAGCGCCTCGGCGCGAAGGGTCAACGGGGGCCACGACACGCGATGGTTCTTGCGCTCGGACGCAACGAGCTGCTGGAGAAGCGGCCGGCGTGGGGATCGATCACAGGGAATGCGGTGCTGGTTCGCTTGGATCCGCTGTCGACAGTAGAGTCGATCGATCTCGTCCGTCAAGCCGGCGGCGGCAGCATCACCGACGTGGAGGCGACCGCGATCGCCGGACGTGCCGGCGGCAACCCATACTTCATCATCGAGACGACCGGCATGCTTTTGGTTGATGGGGACGGCGCCTCGCCGGCGACTCGCGCGAGCCTCCCGCCCACGGTGCAGGCCGTCGTCACGGCCAGGCTCGATGCGCTGCCCGATCGCCTTCGTCAGTTGGCACGACGAGCATCGGTGTTCCTGTATGCCTTCGATCTTTCTGAGCTTGCCATCGTGGACCCAGAAGGAACCGCGGACGAGCTGCAGCTGCTCGAAGATGCGGAGATCCTGGTTCGCGACGCACAGACCGCGGCGGCGCCGCGTTGGCGGCTTCGGCACGCCACGTTGCGGGAGGTCGCGTATGGCAGTCTGCCGAAGCGGGAGCGGCAGCGACTGCACGAGCTCATAGCCCAAAGGCTTTTGGACTCAGGTCATCGCACGTGGGCAGCCGACCACCTGGAGCTGGCCGCGCTGGCCGCGGTGGATCTGGATCCGAACGACCGCACGGCCCCCGAACGAGCTGCCGACGCGCTCCTGGTGGCGGCCGACCGCGCCCGCAGGCGAATGGAGGGCCGCACCGCAGTCGACTTCTACGAGCGCACGCTGGCGATGGCCGGTCCCGAGGAGAGCTGGAGCGTGCGCGAGGCGCGAGCACTGGCCGGGATGGGAGAAGCGCGGTACTGGCTGGGCGAATACCCGGCGGCGATCGAAGCACTCAATCGAGCAGTCGCGCTGGGTGAGGCGCACGGCGACGCTTTCGCTCTGGCCCTGGCGCTTCGCTTCCTGGGCGACATCGCCATCAACTACGAGGCCGACGTCGACAAGGCGGAGCAGCTGCTGGACAGGTCGCTCGTCGCGGCGGAGCAGCTCGACGATCAGTGGGCAGTCGTGCGCACATTGCTGTTCGCCGGTTGGGTGCCGTGGACCCGCAAGCGGTTCGATGAGGCCGAGGCCATCTGGCGCCGGGCCCTCTCGATAGTCGACCCCAAGGACCGCTGGGCGCGGGTGCGCGCGCTCACGTCACTGTCGGTCAACCGCAGTGAGATGCATGATCTCGAGGGAGCACTGCAGCTGATAGAGGAGGCGAACGCGCTCGCCGAGCAGACCGGCGACCAGTTCAGTTTCGCCAACACGGCGGTTCAGAAAGCGCGAGTGTTCGATGACCTCGGCCGGCGGGAGGAGTCGCTGCCGTGGTTCGATCGCGGCATCGCGATCTTCGCGGAGCTGGGCGCCCGATGGGAGCTGGCCGACGCCAGGGCCGCGCGCGGGATCGCGAAGCGCGAGCTGGGCCGCCTGGATGAAGCCGAAGAAGATCTCCGGCACGCCATCCGCATCTCCCAGGAGCTGGGCGAGCGCCAGCTTGCGAGCTGGACGTGGCGGGCCCTGGCCCGAGTCGCGGAGCGCCGAGGCGACAAGGGCGAGGCCGAGGAACGCTACCGGCGCTCACGGGAGGCCGAGGCGCAGAGCCCGCACTAACATGGCCAAGCCTGTTATGGCCCACTAGAACCATGAAAGTGCCCACCGTCCGGTTGGCGTCCGTGCGTAGGAAGAGCGGCGGGCGCGTGCACCTCACGCCCCGCGTTCCTCGCAGCGGGCCCGTCACCACACTGTGTGGACAGGTGCTCCCGGATGGCTCTTACGCCACCGTTGATGGGGATGCGGACTGCGCGAACTGCATTCGGCGGTCGCGCGACCCGAGCCGCATCTCGTCAGCCTTTTTCGAGCAGGAGGAGGGCTCGGAGCTGCTGCGGCTGTCGCTGGAGCAGGCCCGGCTCCGCAGGCCGGCGTCGAAGCACCCGGCCCCATTGGCGCCTAAGCTGGTCGTGCTGCCCACACCCCCGCCGCCGGCGACACCTGAGTGGGTCGGCGAACTCCTGACCCGCGGCTTCAAGGCCGCCGGTGGCGCGGGTGTGTGGCGCAGCCCCGCCGGCGTCGTTGTGCGCATGCGCCGCCAGGGAGGCGACTGGCGGTTCGCGGAGCTGGTCTTCGAAGGCGAGATCGTCGCCACGCGCGAAGACGAAGGGATCAGGCTGCGCGCCGGGGATGTGGAGGTGATCCCAGCCCGCGATGGTGTGGAGGTGAGGCTCAAGAGACCCTGAACGCCAGGGTTCATGTGACGGCCCCCCAAAGCGTGGCAGCCTTAGCTCGGGACCAGGGCGGTGGAGCGTGAACTGACAGCTGCAAGAGTGCTCGTGGCCGTCCTCCTGCTGGCCGTCTGTGCGTCCCCGCCACCATTAACGGCGACCGTCGAGGCCTTCGTCACGAAGAGCGCTACGGTCGGAGGCCCGGCTCAACTTGCGGTCACGCTGACCAATACCGGGCCGGTGATCCCGCACCTGGGGCTCGTGTTCATGTCGGGAGACAAGTGGTACGACCACCATGACGTCACCGACGGCGGTGGTTGTACTGTCGACCGCGACCATTCGGCGTTTGACTGCGGTGATCTGAAGGCGGGACAGAAGGCGACCTTCACGATTGTCGGTACGGCCAGGGATGCCGGCAATTTCCACTATGAGCTGGCGATCCAGGAATTGGTGCGTCCGTTTGCCTACGTCAACGACCACCCCAACGGCGCCGACGTTCAGGTCTGGGACGAGGCTGTGCTCCCCAGCTGACCGCTCAACAGGTGATGTGAAGCACGGCGTTGACATCGCCCCGGCCCTTTTCGAGCACCTTGATCGCGTCGGGCGTGCGCAGCACCATCAGCTCCACCCCATGGCTTTCAGCTTCACGCTTCACCTCCCGCATGACCGGTAGCGCTCCGTCGGCACCCGTTCCGATCACCAGGCGGCGGCACTTCCACGGCAGCTTCTCCTCGATCGAAAGTGGCGTGTGGCCGTATTCGCCGCGGAAGCGCTTCGAAGGCTTCTTGTTGCGGATCTTGATCCGACCGCGATCGATGACAACGTCCTCCTCATAGGTGACGCCGTCGATCCGGATCCGGCCGAACGCGAACTTCTCGAAGCGCACTGGGACCGATGTACCACACTAACGCGAGGAGCGACTTGTAGATGGCCCCGTTCTGGGGTGGCGGACCGCGCCCGTTCAAGGACCGCCACCAAGCAGGCGAACAGCTTGGCGCCTTGCTGGCAGCGAATCGCGCCTGGAGCGCAGAACAGCCGTCCCCACAAGGCGGGGAGGGGCAGGGGTGGGGCGGCGGCCGCCGCGATGTCCTGGTGCTGGCCGTGCCGCGAGGCGGAGTCCCGGTTGCCTTCGAGGTGGCTCGGGCGCTGGCGGCGCTGCTCGACGTCATCGTGGTTCGCAAGCTGGGACTGCCGGGCCAGCCCGAGCTGGCGATGGGCGCCATCGCCTCCGGCGGAGTGCGCGTGCTGAATCCGGACGTGGTTAAAGGACTCGGCGTGCCAGACCGCATCATCGAAGCCGTGGCTGCGCGCGAGAACGCGGAGCTCGAGCGGCGGGAGCTCGCGTTTCGCGGAGACCGCCCCGCCATCGACCCCGCCGGCCGCACAGTCATCCTCGTCGACGACGGCCTCGCCACCGGCTCGAGCATGCGAGCCGGGATTGCTGCCCTCCGCTTGCGCGGGGCGGCGTCGGTCGTCGTCGCCGTGCCCGTCGGTCCTGCTTCCACGTGCCATGAGATAGCGGCAGTTGCGGACGGCCTCGTGTGTCCCAACCGGCCCGAGTTCTTCATGGCCGTCGGTGAGTGGTACGAGAATTTCAAACAGACGACCGACGACGAGGTTCGTCGGCTGATCGAGCAGAGCGCGAGCTTCGCCGCTCCGGCTCCCGCCCCGCCGACCGAAACGGACTACTGATCCGGCTGAGCGGGGACGTCCCCCCTCAGGGCGCCGGGCCTGGCGGAACCAGCTCCCTGCGCACCCCCCTGCAGTTTGGCCACGCCGGCCAGGAGGTGCCGCCGGGTGGCGGCGGTCAGGCGTCGCAGCGCTTCGGTTGGCCGCACCGACGGCAACCTGGGGGAGCGCAGGTCGCACGCCGCCTCCGGTAGATCGGCGAAGTCGGCCTTGAATAGTGCATGCGAGTCCGCGACGGAGGGACGCGCCGCACGTCGGGTGCCCCTGACCATCAGCGGTTCCAGCAAAGGCCGGCGGCCGCCAGGCACCGCCTCATCGTGCAAGCCCACAAGGTCGCCGAACGGACGGGAGCGGCGGAACACCTGCTTGCGGCCAGGCGCTGTGACTTTCCCGCGCGAGAGCTTCATGACCGGCCGGCCCGCGTAGCTGACCAGCTTGTAGGCGGTGTCGAGGTACGGCTGGTCCGCGGACACACCCATCTTGGTGCCGACACCGAACGCGTCGATCGGAGCCCCACCGCGCACCAGGTCGTCGATCTCGAGCTCGTCGAGACCGCCGCTGGCCAGGATCCGCACATGCGGAAGACTGGAGCGATCGAGGAGCCGGCGTCCACTCCTGGACAGCCGGCCAAGGTCTCCGCTGTCGAGGCGAACCCCCAGTGGGCCGTGCAGTCCGAGCTCACGGATGATGGAGATCGCACGCCTGATGCCACCGATCGTGTCGTAGGTGTCGACTAGAAACGTGGTGCGGCCCGGGAAGTCCTGCGCGAACGCGCGGAATGCATCGGCCTCGCTTGGAAACGCCTCGATGTAGGCGTGGGCCATGGTGCCTGCAGCGATGAGGCCGTATCTCCTCGCTGCCTCGACATTGCTGGTGGCGGCAAAGCCGACCATCGCGGACAGCCGTGCCGCGTCGACCCCCGCCTCAATCCCCTGCGTGCGCCGGAAAGAGAAGTCGACGAGGTCGCGGCCCGCCGCGGCGATCACGCATCGTGCGGCCTTGCTGGCGATCGTGGTTTCGAAGGTCACCTGGTTGAGGAAGAAGGTCTCGACCAGCTGTGCCTCCGGAAGGGGAGCGGTCACTTCGACCAGTGGTTCGCCGGCCAGCGCGACCCGACCTTCCGGTACGGCCCAGACATCTCCCGTGAAGCGCAGGCGCCGAAAGGCTTCCAGGTCACGAGCAGTAAAGCCCTGCGTGTCGCCTAGGTAGCGGAGGTCGTCCTCTTCGAACCGAAAATCCTCCAGCAGGTCCAGGCACGACTCGACTCCCGCTGCCACCAGAAACCCGCGCGTCACGGGCAATGTGCGCACGAAGAGGCTGAAAGTCGCCGTGTCCTTCATACCCCGCCGAAGGTAGCTGGCGGCCATGTTCAGCTCGTAGAGGTCGGTCAGCAGCGCATTCATTGGGGCACGTTCATAGCCAACAGCCCTCCCCCCTTTCGGGGGAAGGGGCAAGGGTAGGGGTCTGCACTCATCCAGGTGGCAGTGTGGCGCACCCCCCTTAAGGTTGCCTCGTGAACCGTGTCGCACAGTCCTTTTCCTGGCCATTTCGCGGCCAGTGGCGATCGAAATGGGCGATCGGAGCGGTGATGGTGCTGCTGCTGCCCATCGCTTTCATCCCGCTGCTCGGGTACGCGATCGCTGCCACGCGGGCGGCGAACCTGAATCCGGCGCTGGGACCACCGCCGTGGACAGCCACCCTGCGCCTGCTCCTGGACGGCTTCTGGACCACACTCGTGTTGCTGGTGCTCACCGCGCCATTCGCGCTCGCGCTGAATCCACTCGCCGGCGCCATCGATGGTGTGCACTTGTGGCATGTGAGCGATCGAGGCCTCTCACAGGTCTACGCACACGTCGTGGCGGGGTTCTCGCTCGCGCTGCCGTGGGGCCTCCTGCTCCTGCTCCTGATGCCGCACGCCACGCTCCGCTTTGCCGCGTCCGGTCATCCGCGAGACCTTTTCAACTTCCCCGCCGCGTTCCGTGGGGTACGAGCCGACTTCCCTACCTGGAACGTCGCGGCCGCGGCGATGGTGACGGGTTGGATCATCGGTGTGGCCTGCGCGGGCCTGCTCTGCGTGGGCCTCCTGCCCGGCATCTTCTACGCCATCCTTGTGAGCGCACATGCCAGCGCCGCGCTCGACGCCCCGGGTGAGGGTCCATCCGCTCGGTGACTGTGCGCTCCTGGCCGAGCTGGGGACCAGACTCGACACCGCGCTGAACACTCGCGCCATCGCCTTGGCGGCTGCGCTGCAGAAACGCCGAGATGTGCGCCAAGCCGTGGCCGGCTATGCCAGCGTGACGGTCCATTTCGATCCGGACCTGACCACGCTCGACGGGATGGCCGCAGCGATCAAGCGACTGGCGGCGAAGCGACCGCCCATGGCCGAGCCCGGCCGCCTGCACCGCATACCCGTCGTCTATGACGGCCCGGACGCGGACGAGGTGGCTTCGCGGCTGAAGCTCACGCGAGAGGAGGTCGTTGCCCTCCACACGCGCCCCATCTACCGCGTTTTCCTGGTCGGCTTTGTACCTGGGTGGGCATACCTAGGCCCGCTGCCCGATGAGCTCGAGCTGCCCCGGCGCCACGTCCCACGCACGCAGGTGCCCGCCGGCTCGGTGGCCATCGCCGGCCGGCAGACGGGCATTTATCCGCTGCCCACACCGGGGGGATGGCACCTGATCGGCCGGACCTCAGTGAAGCTCTTCCTGCCCGATCGCGACCCACCATGCCTGTTCCGCGCGGGCGATCGCGTCAAGTTCTTCGCAGCGCCCGGCGGTCGGGCAGAGCCCGCCTCCGATGGATCCACATGACGTCCGGGATCGCCGATAAACCTCCCCCTTCAAGGGGGACGGGCAGGGGTGGCGGCGCGGTTCTGCGGGTTACCGACCCAGGCCTGTTCACAACCGTTCAGGACCTCGGACGCCCGCACGCGATGGCGGCCGGGGTGCCGCCAGGCGGCGCGATGGACCGGTTTGCCCACGCCGCCGCGAACCTCATCGCCGGCAACGATGCGGGCGAAGCGGCGCTCGAATGCGCTCTGAGCGGCCCGCACCTGGTCGCGGTGCATGCGTGCCTCATCGCCATCACGGGCGCCGACTTCGAGCCTCGGGTCAATGGCAAGGCCGCACCGATGTGGACCGGTATATTCCTGGCCGCGGGCGACAGCCTCACGTTCGCCGGCCGGCGCAGCGGCGCCCGAACCTACGTGGCCGTCGCGGGTGGTCTGGAGGCCGACCGGTGGCTCGGCTCCCGATCGACCAACCTCATGGCCGGTCGAGGCGGCATGCGGGGCCGGACGCTGAAGGCAGGTGACGAACTAAGCATTACGGCCGAGCCACGAAAACCCGCAGTCACTGGCCGCCACCTCGCCGAGGGCCGCCGCCCGAACTACGCCGATCGGGTGCTGCAGGCGATCCCAGGGCCGCACGTCAAGCGGCTGGACGGGGAAGGTCATCAGCGCCTGTTCAGCGCCACGTACAAGGTGAGCCGAGATGCCGACCGGATGGGGTACAGGCTTGAAGGTCCGGCGCTGGCGACGAGCGGCGACGAGCTCCTGTCGTTCGGGCTCACGGTTGGCGCCGTCCAGGTGCCCCACAGCGGCCAGCCCATCCTTCTCATGGCTGACCACCAGACCGCCGGCGGCTACCCCGTTGTGGCCACCGTGGTGAGCGCCGCGATTCCCATCGCCGCCCAGCTCCTACCGGGCGACCAGGTGCGCCTCGCAGAGATCACCATCGAGCGCTCGTTGCGGATGCGGGCCGAGCTCGCCAGGGCGCTGGATTCGCTTCGGCGCGATCCCTCCGGCTACTTGTGAGGGGCGGGCAACGCCTTGATCCAGCCGATGTGCTCTCCGTAGTGGTGGAAGGTGTTGCCGATCACCCACCCGAGCACCGGCTGCTCGTTCCCTGGATCGTCGGCGGCGCTTGGCTGGTAGTGGGCGTATGACCGCCGCAGGTCGTCGGCCGTCAGCTTGCCGAGGACCGTCATGAGCTGGGCATGCGCATCACGAAAGTAGGTCATGGCGTCTTCGACCGAGTCGTCCCTGTGCAGCTTCCATAGTGCGTTGTTCACCTTGTCCGTGGTCTCTTCGTCAACGTGTCCGATTCCCATCGCGGCCTCGCGGTCGCGGCCCTCGAGCAGCGCCAGCAGCGAATGCTCCCAGGCGCCGATGTGCACGAGGTGATCCTTGACCGCCCAGCCATCGGGGCCGGCTGCGGCAAGCGCCGCCGGGTCCATGCCGTCGACCAGGTCCGCGAGTTCCTTCCAGGACGCCTCGATGCCCTCGAGCACCTCGGCGTTCATTTGGACGGTTCGCCCGAGGGCTGGTTCTCTGCGGCCACTTTTTTCGCTTCGGCCAGCACGAGGTCGTAGTCCGGCAGAGGCTCCTCGCGCGAACGCTCCCAGGTCCAGCGCACGGTGCCCGAGCGATCGATCACGTAGACGACCCGCTTCGCCATACCTGAATAGCCGGCCACATCGTCGCGCCGCACCCCGTAATCGGTGACCATCTTGCGCTCGAAATCGGCGATCAACTCGAAGGGCAGACCACCGAGCTGCTCGGCAAATGCCTGGTGCGAGAAGACGGAGTCCACGCTGATGCCGTAGAGGCCAATACCATCCGCCTCTGCCGCCTCGTGCCTGGACCGAAACTCGGTCAGCTCGGTTCTTCAACCACCGGTGAAGTCCAGCACATAGAAAAGGAAGACCAGCGCCTTGTACTTCTCGAGCGCCTCGGCGAGGGTAAGCTCATGCCCGCCGGTGGTCGGCAGCTTGAAGTCAGGCGCCTTGTCCCCAACCTGCAGCACGCAGGAAGTTTATCCATGACTAGCGACTGAGCACATACCACCCGCTCCGCGTCGCGCCGCTCATTTCGTATCCGACCGCAAAGGCGCTGGTCAAAGCCTTGCGCACCGCGAGGCGCCAGGCCCGCGCCGCACCCGCGTCCGATCGCCTGAGGGCGACGATGTCGGCCGGCACCTGGCAGAGCACGACCGGAGTCCCCAGCTTGCCGGCCACCGGCTCCTGCGCCTGCCCGACTGAAAGAACGATCGCCGCATCGCGAAGCAAGAGCTCTTCCACCGCGGGCTCCGCCAGCCGGCCGTCCGCCGCGTCCCGCGCCCGGCCAGAGTCCAGCCGCCAGCTGATCAGAAGCCGGTCCGACTCCTCACCCGCGTTGATGCCGTCGGTCATGGTCCCGTAGAAGTTGACGAGGTAGCCTCGAGCCTCGGCGCCGAGCTTGGTGAGGTTGAAGTAGGCGTTGCGTCGGACCAGAGGATCGAAGGTCCACTCGACCAGCTTCACGCCTCGCTCCAGGCACCAACCACGTTGGTGCTGCTTGAGCTCGAAGCCAAGGCCGCCGACCTGACTGCCGGGGGCGACTCCAAGGATGTGCGAGTGAAGGTGCAGCTCGCCGGGCGGCAAGCCCCCGAACCAACCGACGAGGCCACCGACCAATCGCCCGCCCCTCTCGCGCGCACCGACCACATAGTTGCCTGCATGCGCCAGGGCGCGCAGAGTGCCGGAGTTGAGTGGAGGCTCTCCCGGGCGCTCCCAGATATCGGCGAAGAGCCGCTCCAGTTCGCGCATTTCGTCGACCCCGTGCAGCTCGGAGATCACGGCCCTCACGGGCGCCTGGCCAGCGGCCCAGTCTCCACACCAGCATCGCGCAGCGCCCGTCGCACCGACGAGGCCACATGCGCCGCGCCTTTGGTGTCGCCGTGGACGCAGATGCTGTCGTACTTTTCGGACTGTGCGAGGCGAAGCGCCTGCTTGGCCGCCTCGTCCGGATTGAGAACGGCGCCAGGCTGCGTTCGCGGCGCCAGGCTGCCATCAGGCAGCAGCAGGCGATCGGCAAACGCCTCCCGATAGGCTGCGATGCCGGCGCGCCGAGCTGCCGCAAGGATCTCGAACCCTGGCTGCCCAAGCAGCCCGACACCGTGAAGCTTTGCCACGCGGGCGACCGCATCGGCTGCGGCTGGGTCCTGCTGGCAGCGGTGGTAGAGGGCGCCGTGCGGCTTCACGTACGAGATCGGGACGACCGCCGCCAAGCCGGCGACCTGAAAGCCAACCAGCGCCTCGATCTCAGCCGCCGTAAGTGCCCTCTCCACGCGGCCGAAGCCCGCGCGATCTTCATAGCCCGGGTGCGCGCCGACCTCGACGCCCAGCGCGCGACAGCGCCACGCGGTCGCTATGGTGATCGACGCGGAGCCGGCGTGGACCCCACACGCCACGTTGGCGCTGTCGACCTGGGCGAGGATCGCTTCGTCAGCGTCGAAACCCTCACCCAGGTCCGAGTTCAGGTTCAATGCGCGGTATCGCCGCGCAGGAGTTGGACGGCGTGGCTCAGGACCGGCATCACCGCCTCCAGCGATTGGGTAGCCCCCTTCGGGCTGCCGGGCACGTTGATGACCAAGGTCCGGCCGCGCACACCGGCGATGGCGCGAGACAGAGCTGCCATCGGCACGCTGGCGACGCCGGCACGCCTCATCTCCTCTGCGATCCCCGGAACCTCGTAGTCGAGGAGCGCCGCCGTCGCCTGAGGGGTCACGTCACGAGGGCCCAGACCTGTGCCCCCGGTGGTGACGATCACGTCACTGCCGCCCGAGGCCGCCATGATCGCGGCCATGATGCGCTCGAGCGAGTCGGGCAGCACCTCGGGGCCGCTGACTTCGAAGCCGCCCGCCCGCAGCACATCGACCAGCGCAGGCCCGCTGGTGTCCTGCCTCGTGCCGTGGTAGGCGCCGTCGCTGACGGTGATGACGTGGGCGCGGTTCGGCACTATCGACCTCGTGCCGGCCGCTTCCAAGTTCCCGAGCGGCCCCCTGACTTCTCCAAAAGGCGGACCGAGTCGAGGTAGACCCCCCGCTCGATGCCCTTCGTCATATCTATTAGTGTCAGCCCGGCCACAGCCGCCGCCGTGAGCGCCTCCATCTCGACTCCCGTCTGACCCAACACTCGCGCCCGGGCCAAGACCCGTACAGCGCGGGGGACGAATTCGAAGTCGACCGCCACGCTCGTGAGCGGAAGAGGATGGCAGAGGGGTATGAGCTCCGAAGTGCGCTTGGCAGCCATGATTCCGGCCACGCGTGCCACCTGGAGGGCGTCGCCCTTGGCGGTGACATCGCGAACTGCGGCAAGGGTCGCCGGCGCCATGCGCACGAGGCATTCCGCCAACGCCTCGCGCACCGTCGAGGGTTTGTTTCCTACGTCGACCATCCGCGCCGCTCCGCGCTCATCGACATGACTCAGCTTTTTCGGCACTCGCTCAGGATATGCGGATGCCCGAAATCGAAGCGGTGCTGTTCGATTACGGCCGAACATTGGTGACGTTCACGTATCCGACTGCCCAGCTCCTTAGGGTCGTGGAGCGTTTTCGTCCCGCGATCGCATCGGCGCTCGGCGGCGCGCACGCACCAGCGGCGCAGGTGATCATGGAGCGGGTCCTGCTCCCGCTGGAGGCGTTGGTCGAGAACCCAAACGAAGAAGAGGTGCGGTACATCGACGTCTTCCGGGCCGCGTGGCTTGGCGCGGGGCTCGACCTTCCCGACCCTTTGCTCTACGAGATCCTTGACGCCGAGCAGCTGGTGTGGGACAGAGCCGCGCGCGTGGATGCCGACGCACTCCCGATCCTCTCGTGGCTGGGCGCTCGCGGTCTCAAGAGAGCGGTCTGCTCCAACGCCCCCTTTCCGCCTGCGATGATGCGGCGCCAGGTGGACAGCAACGGCCTTGGCCAGCTCGTGGATGCGGTCGTGTTCTCCAGCCAGGTCGGCCGGCGCAAACCCGCGCCAGAGATCTATCACGCGGCGCTGAACGCCATTGGCGCCCGACCCGAGAGGGCATTGTTCGTCGGTGACCGCGTCCGCGAGGACTACGACGGCCCCCGCGCGATCGGCATGCGTGCCGTCATCTGCACAGCACACGCCACCGATCAAGCGCCGGAGGACATCCCCACCATCGCCTCGCTGAGCGAGCTGCCCGGAGTGCTGTGACCGAGCCCCCCAAGAAACTCTCAGACAAGAAGCACCCGGGACCGGCGTGGCTCTTCTTCTACGGGCGCCAGAGACGGGGGTTTCCGTGGCTCCTTGTCGGGCTCCTTACGGCGGTCGTGGTGCTCGCACTCACTTTCGCGGTGCCGGGAGGCGCAGACACGTGGAGGACGATCGCGCCCCTTCTCATCGGTTTCCTGATCCTCGCCGCGATCCTGGCCGCAATCGCGGCGACGCTGCGCCCCCGACGGCGGCGCTGATCCCCCTCCGCACAGGGCATAGAGCCAGATGGGGTCAGTCGGCGGTGGCAGTGTGGCGGGCGTTCCGGCGGGCAGAGCCTCTGGCCCGCGCGGCACTTGCGGCCACCAGCACTGCGGCGGCTCCGGCGCCCACTCCGTTGTCGATGTTGACCACCACCAATCCGGTGGAGCACGACTGGAGCATGGTCAGGAGCGCCGCTTCGCCGCCGCCGCCGCGGCCATAGCCGGTCGACACCGGCAGGCCCACCACCGGCACGTTGACGAGGCCGGCGACCAGACCGGGCAGCACACCGTCCATACCGGCCGCGACCACGAGCACGTCGGCGCCCCACTCGAGTGTCGCGGCCAGGGGACCCATGAAGCGATGAAGGCCGGCCACGCCCAGGTCGGCAGCGAGTCGCGCCTCCAGTCCACAGGCCTCGACCACCATCCGCGCCTCCTCGGCCACGGGCACATCAGAGGTGCCAGCGGTGAGGATGCCCACCTTGCCGGCCAAGGGCTCTGGCGCAAAGCCGCGGCGAACCACCCGGGCCGAGGCTCCATAGCTCACGATAGCCATGGCGGCGCCCTGGGCAGCTTCGTGAAGCGCGGTGCGGTGCGCCTCCGACATTCGGCTCACGAGGCCCTGACCCTGGTGCTCCGCCAGCACCATTGCCAGCCGCGTCGTGTCGGCCGGCGTCTTGCCCGTGGCGAGCACGACCTCGGGTATCCCCCGGCGCAGGTAGCGACCAAGGTCCAGCCGCGCGCGACCTCCCAGTTCTTTGAGCTGCATCACGCGCAGCTCCGCCAGCGCCCCTTCCTCCGTCAGCTCACCGGCGAGCAGACGGCGCAGGACGTCTCTCACAGACCCGCCAGCACTTCGCGCATACGCCGCCAATGCGTGCCGGCCCAGTAGATGCGTCCGCAGTCGGGGCACTCGGAGTACCGGGACTGCGTCGCGCGCACGTATGGCGGGACGCGTTGCGCCACCCTTGCTGCCCCACGCGGCTGCAGCTCGGAGTTGCATTCGATACAGCGCGTAAGGGCCTCCTTGAGTTCGAGGCCCAGCTCGCTGAATACCTGGCGCAGCTGCGCAGTCACGTGGTCATCGCGGATCAGGATTGCTTTGACGGCGCCGGTCTGGATCACGCGGCGCTTGGTGAGGTCGCGGTCGCGTGTGAGCAGCACGCGACTCTCGGCGGCCGCCTCGCGCACGAGCTCGGCATCACCGATGCGCGGGTGATAGGAGGCGTCGTAGCCGAGAGCGCGCAGCCAGCGAGCCAGCCGCCCCACGTTGCAGTCGGCGAGGAAGCGAGGCTTCATTGATGCAATCTTAGAAGCGGTCCATGCCTACCTCGGACGACCTGATGAAGAGGCTTCAAAGCGAGGCGAGCAATTGCTACTCGTGGTCGAACGGCCCCGGCGACCGCTACGCGGCGCACCGTCATGGCTACGAGAAGGTCCTTTACTGCGTCAACGGGTCCATCACCTTCGTGCTCGAGGGAGAGGGCCGGCGGCTTCAGCTCGGCCCCGGAGAACGCATGGTGCTGCCCGCCGGTATACTCCATTCCGCCGTGGTCGGCACTGCCGGCTGCACGTGCATCGAAGGCCGGCGCTAGGCGACCCCCACCCCTGCTCCTCGCCCTTCCGCCCTGATTCGTGGGGCGTAATATGGGCTCGCGATGAGCATCATCGAGTTCATCCGCGACCGGGCACGCTTCTACAACTGCCCGGTGTGCGGTCGCAGCCTGAAGGGCTGCGACGTCCAGGTCCTCAGCCACGAGGAGGAGCGCTTCCATCTCCAAGTCACATGCGCCCAGTGTCAGGTGACGTTCATCGTGGTGCTCGCCATCGCGGGCGGCGCGGTCGAGGAGCTGGAGGGCGCGCCCACCGAGCGAGCGCCCGAACCGAGCCGCGAACGCGAGCCGATCAGCGTCGACGAGATGCTCGACGTTCATGTGTTCCTCAAGAGCTTCCAGGGCACCCTCAAGGAGCTCATCCACCAACCTGACCACAGCCGGGGCTGAGCCGAGCCTCCGTCTTTACAGGCAGGGTTGGCGGGGGCTGAATCGACGGCTAATCTGAGCGCCGGTGTGTGTGGCTCGGGGGAGGGGAGCCACGGGAGGAGGGAGGGCCCCGCGGCGAGCCGCATCTACCTTGACGACGCCGGGGCCGCGCCAGTTTTCGCCGAAGTCACCTCAGCACTGCGCGATCTCGCCCACGGCAACCCTTCGAGCCCACACACCGAGGGACGCGCGGCGCGCGGTGCCCTCGACCGCGCCCGTGACCTGGCCGCGCTCGCTCTCGACGCCAGCCGGACGGAGATCACCTTCACTTCGTCCGGAACCGAGTCCGTCAACCTCGCCCTTCCGCCCTGATTCGTGGGGCGTAATATGGGCTCGCGATGAGCATCATCGA
>WNFB01002608.1_pt1 | contig 15702 bp, 21 predicted proteins | sample 5400501 | NCBI WGS metagenome assembly WNFB01 (sample SAMN13153341, study PRJNA577476) | soil metagenome | isolation source: 200 cm saprolite under Douglas fir tree site 2 hole 1 | place: USA:California | collected 2015-04-18
GGTGTGGTCCTTTACGCCTTCGATGATCAGAAGCGGGCCGCGCTCGGGATTCTTGGTGTCGACCTTGGCCTCGGTCCAGGGGTTGAGGTTCTCGGCAGCAGCCTGGAAAACAGTCTCGCCTGACCCGGCGACCGCGAAAGTTTCGTACAGCTTCTTGGCCTCGTCCTCGCCGACGACATTGGCGAACCCGTAGCGGAACTGTTCGAAGGTGAGTGGTACCGCCCGGTTGCGGTTAGCCGGGTTGCCAACCACGGGCGACGCCGACTTGAGCGCCGAAATCGGGAGCGGCAGCACGCCGCGGAACGGTGCGGGGTCGATCGCGACTGAGACCGCGGAGAGTCCGCGTCCGGCGATGATCTGAGTGATCAGTCCACCAAACGAGTGCCCGATCACGGCAGGCTTCTTCTTCAGCCCGCCGATCACCTCGGCGTAGTGGTCGGCGATCTGTCCAACCGACTTGCGGGCGAACACTTCAGGGTGCGCCTTGGCTTCCTCGACGGTCTCGGGGTCATCGGGCCATCCTGGCGAAACAGGCGCGTAACCGGCCTGGTCGAAGAGGGCGGCCCAGCGATCCCAGCTGCTCGGAAGGAGCCACAGGCCGTGCACGAAAACGACCGGGGTTCGACCGCTTGCGTTTGCGTTGTTGACCTGCTCGGTGGTATTCCGAGATACCGCATCGGGCATGCGATCACCCGAGTCTTTGCCGTTAGTGCGTGACGAGATCATGTCAACGCTCCTTATGTAAAGGGATGGCTTGCGACCATCCCAGCCTGGCAGCCCATACGGCGCCGCATCTTCTGTCAAACGACTGGACATCCCAACCAGTCAAGCGACAGATGCAGGTATACGCCCGTTGAGCGCATCCTGCACGTGACATGAACGAGAACATCAGCCTCGGCCGCATCTTCGGTATCCACGTGGGGTTCAACTGGAGCCTCCTGGTCGTGGCCGCCCTGATCGCGTGGAGTCTCGCCACCGGAATCCTGCCGTCGGCCGCTCCCGGCGAGCCTTCCAGCGCCTACTGGACTGCCGGCGTGGTGTCGGCCTTCGTGTTCCTGGCCTCCTTGCTGGCTCACGAGCTCGCGCATTCCGTTGTTGCCGTGCGACGCGGCGTCAAAGTCGAGGGGATCACTCTGTGGCTGTTCGGCGGAGTGTCCCGCTTCAGCAGCGAAACCAACTCACCCGGTTCGCAAGCCCTGATCACCTTTGTCGGCCCCCTTACGAGCCTGGTCCTGGGCGTTGTGTTCTATCTCGTTGCCGTGGCGGTTGGCGGCGGCGCACACCCAAGCCTTTTCGCCGTAACGCTGTCGTGGCTGGGCTACATCAACATCTCGCTCGGAGTGTTCAACCTGGTCCCAGCCTTCCCGCTGGATGGTGGCCGGTTGCTGCAGTCGCTCATCTGGCTCCGCACTGGCGATCGGCTGCGAGCCACCAGAATCGCCGCCCGGATCGGTATGGGATTCGCCTACCTCTTGATTGCATACGGGCTGGCCACCTTCGTGTTCGCGGGCAGCCTGATTGGGGGAGTCTGGTCGGTCTTCCTCGGCTGGTTCCTTCTGAGCGCCGCTCGCTCCGAAGAAGTCGGCGGCCTGATTCGACAAGCGCTGTCCGGCTTGACCGTGGCCCAGGTCATGACGCCCAATCCTGTTCAGGCACCCGACGACATCAGTGTCGACGACGCGCTACATGGCTACGTGCTGGCCTCTCGCCACTCGACATTTCCAACCCATGACGCGGCCGGACGGCTCAGCGGACTCCTGACACTGACAGCGCTCAAGAACGTCGCGCCGGATGCTCGCCCGACGACCCTGATCAAGGAGATCATCTGTCCGCTCGACAAGGTGTCCACAGCCAGCCCGGCCGACCCCGTCACCAAGCTGCTGGGCGTCCCCGAGGGCTGCAGCGAAGGGCGCACATTGATCATCGATGCAGGGCGGCTGGTGGGGATCATCTCGCCAAGCGACATCAATCGACTTCTACAGAGATCGGTGTCGGGTCAGTCGCAAGTGCCGGCTCGCAGCGTCTGATGGTCGCGGCGCACCTCACGAGTCTCATGCGTCACTTCGTCGATCTCAGGGATGGTGTGCACGGCGATGCCGTGAGTCGGCGGGACAAAGAAGTCGTTTTCGCACGGGAGGTCGACTTCCTGTCGCCGGTCGCGCGTCAAGCGCTCAGCGAGGTGAACACGGATTTGCTCCTGGACTCAGGAACGGTCAGCGAGACGGGTCTTCAGCGCTCAGCAGACGGCGGAATGAGTGCAACATGGCAACTCACCTGGCCCGAGCAACAGGTGGTGCACGTGCCTCCGATCATGCTTCATGCGTATTTCGGCGCCTCGTTCCACCACCCACACCTGCGGGGAGGGACCGTTGGCGATTGGCCCCTGAACGTGTTGAGCGTTCAAGACGCGACCGATCAGCTTCCGATCCTACGTGCGATCGCGACCGGCGACCTGCACAACCTCGTCTTCCAGGCGGACTACCGGATCATTCCCGCCGTCACCAGATCTTCGACCGAGCCGCCGCGCATTGTTGGCAGCTGCTGACATGGGGAAATCGGCCGGCGGCTAGGGGTCAGGCTCGCGGGCGTCGCTCCGGGACTCGGCCGTCAGAGTCCGCCAGTCCATATTCGATAGCCACTTCCGCGAGGTCCAGAGCCTGGCCGGACTTCTCGAGGATCCGCGGATCGTTCGCAAGCGCAGCCACACATCGCCCGTTGAACTCGGCCGACCAGGCTTTGCTGGGGTCAGAGAACTGCCCGGGGTGCGCAATGAGCGCTTCGGTCCGGGTCAATCTCGGCCAGAACGAGACGACCGCCACCTTGTGCGGGCGGAGCTCCTCTGCCGTGCTCAGCGTGAGCATGTCCACCGCGGCCTTGACGACGTTGTAGGACACGTTGCCCGTGTACTTGATGGCGCCTATCGACGAAATGTTGACGATGAGACCACTGCGCCGCGGGACCATCATCCGGGCGGCGCACGCGCTGGCGATGTAATGCGACCTCAGGCCGACCGCGTGCATCTGGTCCCACTCTGCGACGGGCAGGTCCCAGAACATGGCGTCCTCGCGCGGGCCGAGGTCTGTGCTGTAGGAGGTCGCATTGTTGATCAGGAGATCGAGCCCACCCTGCTCGTCCTCGACGCGACGAAATACGGCTTCTGTCTCCGAATCCACGGTGTGGTCGGAGCGCATCGGGATGCCACGTCCACCGGCTCGCGTTACCTGTTCAGCGGTCTTTGTGATCGAACCGGGGCGATCGCTGTCGCCGTCGCGAACTGTGCGGGCAGTAACGTAGACCGTCCATCCCGCCTCACCCAGCCCAACTGCTACACCGCGTCCGATTCCGCGGCTGGCCCCGGTGACGATCGCGACCTGGCCCGACATCGCGGGACAACATACTGGAAGAAGTGCTCAGCTGAACAATCCGCCAGCGTTATCGGCCGTGCTGTTGGGCGCGTCGCCTCCTACACTCGCGTCGATGTCCAGTCTCCGGCCCGGGCGCCGAACTTCCGCGATCCTGGCGATCCTACTGCTGCTTGCCGTGGCCGGCTCCGACTTCTTGATCGCGGGGTTCTGGGTGAGCCACCCGATGCTTACCGCGATCGTCTCCGCTCTAGTGGTAGTCCTCCTCTCGGTAGCCGTGATCGAGGTCGTCCTGAGCCGGCGCTCTGAGCGGCGCTGGCGAATCCTCGCCCAGACGGCACTCATGGAACTTGCCGAGGCAGCCAACACCACCTGGAGCCGCCTGGCCGAAGTACTTGACTTGCAGGGGGCGTCGCAGATGTCGCCGGACCGGGTACGAGCGGCGCTGGCGTCGCATGCCACGGGTCCGAAGGTGAGGCGCGAAATTGAAGCCGCCCTGATGAATACTCAGCTTCGAGCGAAGCTGGCCGGCAGACTGGCCGAGCTGCTTGCCGACGGCCACCAAATCCTGGGACGCTGGGCGGTCGCCCTGACCGCGTCCGAGACGTATGCCGAGATCTTCGATCATCACGTCGAGCTGTATGGCCGGGTCAGTGGCCTCCTGCAGTTCCTGCGCGAGGGGTATAGACAAACCGATCCGCGCGGGTTCCGAAACAGGGCCAGGCGGGAGTACTCGTCCCCGGGCGGGGAGGCCGAGGACGAGTGGTTCGTCGACAACCTCATTGGGACCATCAACATCGGCGCCAGCCTGGAAGACGCAACCTGGGACCTGGCGCTGCGGATCCTGCCGCAAGCATGGTGGGATCGTCGGACGGCCGAGCTCGCCGCCGCCGCCCGGACTTCTCGCCCCATACGGGCTGCAGAACGGTGATGCAGCCTCGTGGGTAGCACTCGGCCGCCCGAACGATCGGAAGACGAGGAAGTGTCAGAGGGCGAGCGAGGCCAGCAGGCTTACGGCCTTGGGCGCATCCTTGCGCTCAGCGATGGCGTCTTCGCGTTCTCTCTGACATTACTCGTGGTTACGCTGTCCGTCCCCACTGCTACCAGCAACTCAGTGCTGGCTTCGCAATTACTCGACCAGGCGCCGACCTACTTCAGCTACATCATCAGCTTTGTGGCGGTCGCCTCGATCTGGTACGGCCATCACGAGAGCTTCAAATACATTCGGCGCTACGACGGTCGACTGATTGCGCTGAATTTTGGATCCCCTGCTTCTAATCGCGTTCCTCCCCTTCCCGACTGCGGTCCTTGGGCGAAACCAACAGGAGTCGCTGGCCGCCGTCCTTTATGCCTTAACGCTAGCTCTGAGCAACCTCTTCTTCGCTGCCACCTGGTGGCACGCGAGTCATGGACGGCGTCTGGTCAGGAGCGACCTGTCGCCACACGTCGTGCGGCTCCGTTTCTATCGGACCCTGGGCGGCGCTTTCGTGTTTCTCTGGTCGATTCCCATCGCGTTGTGGCGACCGATTGCGGCTGAGATCGTCTGGTCCGTGTTTCTAGTGGCCATCTTCGCGCTGTTGCGTGGAGCGCCGCGATTCCAACCTATCCGATGAGTTTTCAACCCGGGAGAAGTCGATAACCACATGACGACGCACAAGCTTGTAACCACCGAGGCCGATATCGTCTATGACGTCCATGGCCCGCTGCCCGCGGCTGACGGACGCCCACCACTGTTCATGATCGGCCAGCCCATGGCCGCCAGCGGCTTCAGCACGTTGGCGTCGTACTTCCCAGATCGCACCGTGATCACCTATGACCCCCGCGGCCTCGGCCGCAGCATCCGCAAAGACGGCCGGGTCGACAACGCGCCCACCGTCCAGGCAAACGATGTCCACGCCGTCATCGAGGCTCTCGGCGTTGGACCGGTCGAGATGTTCGCGAGCAGCGGCGGCGCGGTCACTGCGCTCGCGCTTGTCGCGGCATACCCCAACGACGTGACCTGCCTGGTGGCACACGAGCCGCCCCTGATACCGTTGCTTCCGGACGCGCAGGCCGCCGAGCGCGCCCGCGCCGGCGTTCGGGACGCGTATGAGGCTAAGGGGTCGGGTGCCGGAATGGCGGCGTTCATCGCAATGACGTCGTGGCGGGGAGAGTTCGCTGACGAGTACTTCGCCCGGCCCGCGCCGGATCCCGCCCAGTACGGGATGACGACCGAGGACGACGGCTCGCGTGACGACCCGCTGCTGTCCGACCGATCTTGGGCCGTCAGCAGCTATCGCTCCGACGTCGACGCGCTGGCCGCAGCGCCGACACGCATCGTGATCGCCGTGGGCGAGGAGTCCACGGACACAATTACCGGACGGACGTCGGTGGCGACCGCCGAACTACTTGGTCAGCGGGCGACCGTGTTCCCCAGCCATCACGGCGGCTTCTTGGGCGACGAGTCCGGATACCCCGGCCAACCCGAGGCTTTCGCCCAAAAACTGCGCGACGTTCTCAACCAGGACAACTGACGCGGTGTCCAATCGGGGCAACAACTACAAACGATGCATCTGAACTTCGCCGCTATTGTCGTCGCCGGCATCGCCGTGTTTGTGTTCGCGGCCGGGTACTAATCGCGCTGGCTGAACCTCGAAGGCGCCTAAGCTCCGCGGCGGCCGCGCAGCCGCGCCGCCCCCCGCCATGGCTGATGGGTCTCGAGCTGGGCAAGAGCATCGTCGTGGCGGCAGTGGTCGCCGGGCTCGTGAGCATCGGGGGCATCACGAGCCTCGCATCCGCCCTGGTGCTTGCGATTGTGTTGTGGATCGCGTTTCCAGTCGTCCTGCTTGTCGGGTCAGTCACACAGGAGAACGTGCCCTGGAAGCTCGGGGCGATTCATGCTGGCGATTGGTTCGCCAAGCTCGTGATCATCTCGATCATCGTCACTCTCTGGCGTTAGCGAATGGAGAATGGCGCCGGATGAGCGCGTATGACGCGGCAGCCTGGCAGAACTTCTACGTGATGGTCGGCGGCGCCGCTGCCGCCCTGACAGGCCTCCTGTTCGTGGCCATGTCATTGCACTCCAAGGCGATCATCGCCCACCCTCTCTACGGCACCCGCGCGGTGGGCACCCTGCTGTCGCTGATGACGCAGCTCTTCGTCGCCGGGACGGTTCTGATTCCGCAGTCGACGATGGCGCTCGGCATCGAGGTCGAGGTCGCCGCGATCCTATCCGTCATCCAGACTGTGAGGGCAGTCGTGGTCACCCTGGGAACCACCGAACGCCAGGTTCGATCGCGCACGAGAACGGCGCTCGAGGGGATCGTCGCGGCGATCTGGATCGTGCTGTTCGTGGCGTCAGGCATAAGCCTCATCGCTCATGCGGGCGGCGGCCTTTACCTGCTGGCCGCCGTGATGCCGTTCATGTTCGGCTGGAACGTCTACGTCGCGTGGGTGCTGATCACCGAGATCTCCGACTGAGTCGAACTGCTCAGCTCACCGCTTTCTTCACGAGCGCGCCGATCCGTGCCTCGTCGGCGGGGGTCAACTTCATCAGCGCGAACGCGGTCGGCCACATGTTGCCTTCGTCGAGGCGTGCCGCGTCGTTAAAGCCGAGCGTCGCATACCGCGTCTTGAACTTCTGGGCGCTTTGAAAGAAGCAGACGATCTTGCCGTCCTTGGCGTACGCGGGCATGCCGTACCAGGTTTTCGGCGAGAGGGCCGGCGCGCTTGCTTTGATGACCGCGTGTAGCCGCTTGGCCATATCGCGATCGGTTGCCGGCAGCTCGGCGATCTTGGCGAGCACTTCGCTTTCCCCGTCCGCTTTTTGCGCGGCCACCTTCATTTCCTGGACGCGGTCTTGCATCGCGGCTTTTTCCTCGGCCGTGAATCCCTCGTATCTCTTTTTGGTCGCGGTGCTCTTGGCGGATTTCTGCTTGGCCTTCACTGGAGGTTTCCTCCCGGAGAGTAATTTGATAGGAACGACCCTCATGCTAGGTGGCGGGCGCTGCGCCTGCTTCTTCAAATCTGCTCGATCGTCTCGGCGACTTGCGGCTCGCCCCGCCAGGCAACACGGACGGCCGCCTGCGTACCATTGAATGCGGTTTCCATGGATATTCGCGACCTCGTAAGGCTGCGCAAGGCGAAGGACCGTATGGATCGCGAGTTCGACCGGCCGCTCGACGTGCCGGCCGTTGCGCGATCCGCCGCGATGTCGACGGGCCATTTCTCCCGCAGCTTCAAGGCTGCGTTCGGCGAGAGCCCGTACAGCTACCTCATGACCCGCAGGATCGAGCGAGCCAAGGCCCTGCTCAGGCGCGGCGACATCTCGGTCACCGATGCGTGCTTCGAGGTCGGCTGTACGTCGCTGGGCTCGTTCAGCTCGCGCTTTACCGAACTCGTCGGCGAGTCGCCCAGCGCCTATCGGGCGCGCAGCCACTCGGTGGCCGCTGTCATTCCTTCCTGCGTCATCATGGTGATGACAAAACCGAGCAGAAATGAAGAAGCGACCGCGGCCGCACCGCTCTTAAGGTGATCGCATGGACTTGAAACTTCGTAACTGCTTCATCTCCGTCCACGACCACGACGAGGCACTCGCCTTCTACAGGGATCTTCTCGGGCTGGAGGTGAGCAGCGACGTCAAATACGAGGGCATGCGCTGGACCACGGTCGGGGCCAAGGGCCAACCGGACGTCCACATCGTCCTCGAGCCGCCACTCGCCGACCCCAACGCACCCCCGGCCGACCGCAAGGTCATGAAGGAGATGCTCGCCAAGGGTCAGTTGCGCGGCGTCATCTTCAGCACCGAGGATTGCGATGCGACCTTCGAGCACATCCGGGCCGGAGGTGGCGAGGTGCTGCAGGAGCCGATGGATCAGCCATACGGCGTGAGGGACTGCGCGTTCCGCGACCCGTCCGGCAACCTCATTCGGTTCAGCCAGCCCAAGGCCTGACCGCGCCGCGGTCGGTCGCGTCCCGTGAGAGCTGGAAAATCGTGATGCACCCCGCCCAAATTGACGTCAACCTAAACGGTTTAAATCCCTCCCCCCGACCAATTTCGAATTCAGATCCCTCCACTGTGGTACTCGTCGTGGCGGCGCCACCACATGCCGGTCTCGTTGCGACCGAATGGCGCGCGGTCGAGCCACTGGTACATACCCCAGAGGCCGTCTATCCCGCGCTCGTACGCCGAGTAGGTGTGGTAGACGACGCCGTCCTCGAGCACGAACGAGCTCACGCCGGGCCCTTCGCCCCTGTACGTCGGCCAGTCCGTTCCAACGCTCTTCATGAGCGCGGCGATGAACGGATTCTTCTCCCCGCCCTCCGGCAGCCGTAAGTCCACCTCGCGGAAGTTGTACTCGGCGGCTCCCGAGTCCCACTGCTCCTTGGTGACCGCCGCCTGGAAGTCGTAGTTGAAGTCGCTGTCGAACGAAGACGCCCAGGGGAAGCTCCAGCCCATCCGCCGCTTGTACGCCTGCAGTTTCGGCAAGGGCGCTCGCGACACGGCGCAAAGCGTGACGTCGTGATTCGCGAGGTGGACGACGGAGCCGTTGAAGCCGTCGGCGATCGCGGAGCAGGACGGACACCCTGCCTTGTAGTCGGGCCCGAACATGAAGTGATACACGAGAAGCTGCGAGCGTCCTCTGAAGAGATCGGCGAAGGACGCTTTGCCCTCATCTGTCTCGAAGTGGTACTCCTTGTCGATTCGAACCCAGGGCAGCTCCTGCCGCCTGTTCGCCAGCTCGTCGCCACGTCGCGTCAACGCCTTCTCGTCCTTGAGCAGCTCCAGCCGGGCTGCAAGCCACTCTTCGCGCGTTCCAATCTTGTGGTCGGTCATTCTTTCTCTCCCTTTTCGTTACAACAGGTTGCCGGGAATCGGCGACGGCGCGATGACGATCAGGATTCCAAGTCCGACGATCGCCAGCGCCAGTGGCACATCGATGATGGCTCTCGCGGGCAGGAGCTTCTGAGCGAGGACGAGGACAGCGATCACGAACATCCAGGTGACGCTCATGACGCTCAGCGCCGCCAGAATCAGCATCAGTCCGATGCTCGATCCGACGCAGCACAGCCCATATTCGAATCCAGAGCCGGCGCTCTCGCGGCAGCGCCGGCGGAAGTGCTGCTTGAGCGGCGTGAGCTCGTAGACACCTGCCGCGACCACAACGGCGCCGGCGGCGAAAGCCCCGTGCGGCCGGTACAGCGCATAGACGGCGACGCCTACGAGTGTCCACACGGCAAGGTACGACCCGACGAAGAGCGGCACGGCGCGCACACCGATGGCGTGAGCGCGTCTCAAGACAGCCGGAGCCGCGCCCGGCAGCATCATCGCGGCCATCATCGACACCCACAGGGCGACAAACAACGCGAACGAACCGAGCGGGGTCGCTACGCCCATGTCCATCCGATTCATTTGCCCGTTCATCTGCCAGACCGCGACGACCCAGGATGCGGCGGCCAGCCCGAGCGTCGCCGTCAGCGCGGCTGCCGTCGCGCAAGGCCTGGGGCCGTGCACGAGCGCGACCTCGCTGTTCAAATGCATGGTTCCTTCCTTCATTCCTCAACGAGTTGCTTCAGACGGTCGAGCGCGCGGTCCCATCGCTTCGAGACGTGCTCGAGATAGGTTCGCGCCGTTTCCATCTGTTCTGGCTCGAGCTCCCAGATGCGCTCCCGGCCACGCCGTATATCCGAGACGAGTCCAGCAGTGGCGAGCACATTCAAGTGCTTGGTAATTGCCTGTCGCGTGACTGCAGATCCGGCTGTCAGCCGGGTGATCGAGAGAGGGCCATCGGAGCTTAGTCGGGCCACCAGGGCCAGGCGGGTTTCGTCACCGAGCGCCGCAAACACCGGCGCAGCGCGAGAAACCTCCCGCCAGCCGGTGCTATGCCTCGACATATCGCGCGATGTTCTCGAGCTCCTCAGCCCATCCCGCGTCGTTCATCCGAAGTGCTTCAGCACGCCGCGCCAGCGGAATGCGATCGAAGCCTGACTCGACCACCCTGAGCCGGGTGCCTTCCGCGACTTCCTCGAGTTGGAATTCGACCAGCGTGGTGGGCTCGCTCGAGTAATCCACGCCAGATTCGACCGCGTACGGATGCCAGCGGTACGACATCCGAGTCTCGGGATCCATCCGCTCGATCGCGATCTCGATGGTCACCGGCCCGTGGTCGGGCATAGTGATCTGGCCGTGGACACGCCCGCCTGGTGCGAAGGCGCCCTCGAGCTTCATGCCGAACCAGGCGCCGAACTCGTCGGCGTTGGCAAGAGCGCGCCAGACACGCGAGCGCGGTGCGCGCAGAACGATCTCTTTTTCGATGCGATCGGTAGCGTTATGCAACTTCATGGATGCATCTTAGCGCGGCTACCCTTGAAATGCAACCGCGCAATTGCATATCGTGAGCGCGCGGGCCGGAGAGCGAGGCGATCGGAAAGCCGTCAGTAAACCTAAACGAGCTTGGCGAATGCCACGGCCAGGTCTTCGCTCGAGCCGATCACAGTCCGGCCGGAGCTGAGGAGTGGTCCTGGTTCATCGGTCCATGACGCATCAGCACCATAAAGGAAGTAAGCGTCCCAGACGATCCCGCCGCCACCGGTGTGGTCGGCGAACCATGAGCCGGCCAGGCGGTTTGGGTCGTAATAGTTGGCGACCCGATGATCGTTCAGCACCTTTCTGTCGACAAGGACTCGCGAATCGCCGGGCAACGTGTCGAACCAAATCACATAGACACGGACATCCGATGACGGGTACTTCTCCAGGATGTTGCTTCGCACCCAACGGGCGCCTGCGGCGCATGTTGGTCAGGTCGGGGACAGCAAGAGGATCAGGCGAGCGTGTCCCGTGTCGCGATTGAAACTCGCCCGCAGCTGATCGACGCTGGTAAGGTCGGTGACCGTTGCGTCGGGGCCCGACCCGGTTTCGCCGATGCGCGCGACGGCCTCGGCCAGGTAGCTGTGTGGGTTGGCGAGCTGAACCCCGATCATGATCAGCACGACTGCCAGCAGAGCCACGGTCAACCAGCGACCTCGGAAACTGCTGATCACTCCAGCTTGCCGCCGCGAACCCACCGTTCGAAGACCTCGACTTCCTGAGGCGGCCACGCGCCGTCACAAGGCATGGAGCCGCGCCGCAATCGCTCGAGGATGCGGTCCGCGTGGTCGCTCACGTCTTCATAGGACCCCAGGTCGAAATGCAGCCGCATCGATTGACGGTCTTTCTCGCGAAACAGCGGTTCGATGTCGGATTGAAAATGGACCGGTTCATCGTCTCTCGGCAAGCTCACGGTTGAATTCTCCTACTCCTGTGCCGGTCGTCAGCCACGCCAGACCGTACTCGACTGCCTCGAGACCCGGGCGTGTTCTGAGGCCCTTTATAGTCCGATGACATGTCGGCGGGTACGGCCTCAACCTCGACCCCAAGGGCATCGGGGTGGATCGCGCTGCTGGTTCTCTTCGGGGTCACGTCAACCATCGAGGCATTCACCGTTGCCCATGTCTTCCGGTTTTTGCCCCTTTACCTCGGGACCGTGCATGTGCCTCCGGCCGAGGTGCCGGCCTGGACCGGCTACTTGAACGCGGCGTTCTTTCTATTCGGCCTGCCGCTGGTTCCCTTCTGGGGCGTCTGGTCGGAGCGCTATGGGCGAATTCCAATCATCGCGCGCAGCGCATTCGTCGAAATGGTGGTGTTTACCGTGCTGTGGCTCGCGCAGAACCGCTGGCAGGCGGCATTCGCGTTGCTGCTGGTCGGCTTTCAGCTGGGCAACACCGGAGTGATGCTCACCGCTCTTCGCGCCGTCACTCCAGAGGGCCGGGTTGGCTTCGCCATCTCTCTCTTTGGGGTCACCCCATCGCTCGGCTTTGCGCTCGGCCCCGCTGCTGGTGGCTGGCTAGTCGACCATGGCCTCCTGAACCTGCACACCCTGTTCGCGTTCGACGCTGCCATATCGCTCGCCGCCGGCGTCATCTTGCTGGCATTCGCGCGGGAGGGGAAACGCGCGCCTGGGCCTACTGTGTCGGCGACGCGGCTCGCGTTTGGCGCCTTGCGCCTGGCGCTGACGGGGCGCGTGACCCTGATCGTCTTCGGCGTTTTCGGCCTGGCATATTTTGCGCAGCAGATCGCCAACCCGTTCCTGCCGCTTCTAGTCCTGAGGCTCGTCGGCAGCACGTCCGGCGCGGCGGGGCAGATCGGCATCGTCTTCGGAGCGTCGGCCTTGTTAGGAGCGCTCCTCTCACCCCTTGCCGGCGCTGCCGGCGATCGCTTTGGCTTCCGGCCACTTCTGGCAGGAGCCTGCGTACTGGCCGCGGCCAGCCTGGCCGAGCTGGCGTTGGCGCCGAATTTGGTGTGGCTCACGGTGGGCGCAGTCTTCCTCGGCGCCGCCACCGCCACGGCGATTTCGATGGTGTTCGCGATCTTGGCCACCGCCGTCCCAGAGCAGCGTCGCGCCACAACGCTCAACTTCGTATTGCTGCCGATCTATCTCTCATCGGTGGCCGGCGCCATCGTGGGCGCGCTTTTGGTGCGCGAAGGCCTCAACACCGTCCTCTGGACAGGAGCGGCAATCTCCCTGATCGCCGCGTTGCTGACCACGAGGTTGCCCTCGGCGGACCGAGCCACGGTTCGCTGACCGGCTGCACTCGCGGTAATAGACTTGGCCCAATGTCCACGGTCAAGTCGGCCACCGCCGGCGTCGAGCAGCAGGACATAGACGAGGCTCGAGCATTCAACGCGCAGCTCGAAGCCCTCATCGCCGGCCAACCACCGGTGTACACGCTCCCACCTGAGGTCTCGCGCCGGGTGAGGCGAGAAGGCAAGGGGATCTTCCCGGCGCCCGTATTCCTGGAGGACGCGCGAGACATCGAGATCGCGGGCCGCGGCGGTCCGATCAAGGTGCGAATCGTCCGTCCCGACCAAACACCGACGGGTATCTACCTCCACATCCACGGCGGAGGCTGGACCCTCGGTGCGCATGACATGCAGGACGCCGGGTTGAAGCTGCTCGCCAACGAGACCGGCCTCTGCGCCGCGAGCATCGGCTACAGGCTCGCCCCTGAGCACCCGTACCCCGCCGGTCCTGACGACTGTGAGGACGCCGTGCTCCATCTCCTCGAGCACGGAGATGCGCTGCTCGATGCTCCGGCTCGGTTTGCCATCGGCGGTGAGTCGGCGGGAGCGCATCTGGCCGTGGTGACGCTTTTGAGGCTGCGCGACCGGCACGGGATCAAGAATCGAATCGCCGCCGCCAACCTTGTTTACGGCCCTTACGATCTGAATGGCACGCCGAGCCAGATCCTGTGGGGCGACCGCAACCTGGTTCTTTCGCTGCCGATCGTCCATTGGTTCGGCAACAACTTCCTCCCCGGCGCCGGCTTTGAGCAGCGCCGGGACCCCGACATATCGCCTCTCTACGCTCGTCTTGGCGAAATGCCTCCGGCGCTGTTCACAGTCGGCACCATGGACTGCCTGATCGACGATTCGCTCTTCATGGCCGAGCGCTGGCGAGCGGCCGGCAACCGGTCCGACGTCGCCGTCTATCCCGAAGGAGTGCACGCTTTCAACGCTTACCCGACCGGCCTGGCCCGCAAGGCAAACGCCAGGCAATTCGAGTTCCTGCGTAACTCCCTGACCTGAAGCGGTAGCCCGCTGCCGTTGGGACACGAGGGTGAGCATCCGTTGCCCATAACCGGATCGCACCGTGATGTAGCATCGGCACGACCTTTCACCCGATGGTGTGAGCATTGCGCAAGGGGAGTTCGAAGTATGGCAACGCAGGTCACGGACACCGGTCAGGTCTTGAGTCATCACCTCCAGGCACTCGGGGGCGGCAAGCTAGATGAGCTTCTCGACGACTATGTCGAAGAATCGGTGCTGGTCACACCGGACGCTGCGATCAAGGGACTCCGCGGTATTCGGGCGGCGTTCGAGGGATTCCTGTCAGGTCTCTTTAAGCCTGGCACCTATGAGCTCACGTTTGACGCGCGCCGCGTGGAAGGCGAGGTGGCGTACATCATCTGGCACGCGAAGTGCGCCTCCGCCGACATCGTGTTCGGCACCGACACTTTCATCGTCAGAGACGGAAAAATCGCCGTCCAAACCTTCGCCGTAAAGATCGAGCCTAGATAGCGTCTAACGACAGACATGCAGTCACACGAAACTGGACTTCTGCTCCCATCTCGGGAGGCCCTGCTGTGGGCGGACAGTGACCTGGCGTTTCTGATCGAGGCCGCGCGGCACGCCGAAAAGGCCGGCTTCGACTCAGTATGGGCCGGCGACTCCCTGCTGGCGCGTCCACGCGGCGAACCCCTCACCCTCCTCGCCGGTGTCGCCGGCGCGACGACTCGCGTCTCGCTGGGCACGGCGGTCCTGCTGCCGCTGCTGCGGCACCCTCTCTCCCTGGCGCACTCACTGGCCACGCTCGACCGAATTGCCAAAGGCCGGGTGATCGTAGGCATCGGTCCCGGCGCAGAGCTCCCGGGCACGCACGCGGAGCTGGGGGCGCTCGGTGTTCCGAGCGATCGAAGGGTCAGCGCCATGGTCAACGCGGTCGAACGAGCGCGTCGGTTGTGGCGGAATGAGGAGCCAGGCCTCGAGCTACAGCCGCGCCCGTTTCGCCCGGTTGGGCCTCCGATCTGGGTTGGCGGCACTGGACCGCGCATGCTGCGCTTGACTGGCGAAAAATTTGACGGCTGGCTGCCGCTCAGCCCGACCCCCGCCGACTTCGCGTCAGGTCTTCGCGCAGTGCATGAGGCAGCTGAGCGCGCGGGTCGAGATCCCGAAAGCATTGCCACCGGCGTGTATCTCACGGTGGCCGTCGCCGACAGTGCGCGTGAGGCGGCCGGCGAGCTGGACGCCTACATGAAGGCTTATTACGGCGTCCCGGCCGAGGTCATGGCCAAAGCCATGGCGCTCCATGCCGGGACGATGGAGGCGGCTGCCGAATGGTTCGCTGCGTACCGCTCCGCGGGCGCGCATCACCTCGTGGTGCGCCTGGCCCGTCCGGGCCTCAGCGACTACAACGAAACAGTCAAAGAGCTCCTCGGCGCCGCCCGGAACCCTTCAGGCAAGTAGCTCAGGTCTCCCCCATCGCCGCGGATTCGGCCGGTCCGATCTCCCATTCCAGGGGCTCGCCCGCCAGGTAGCGCTTGAGCTCGCCGATCAACAGGCGGCCCAGGCGCTGGCGCTCGCGCCCCATCGCCCCCGCGATGTGTGGCGTCAGCACTACGTTGGGCAGGTGCCGCAACTTCGAATCGGCCGCCAGCGGCTCGTGCTCCGTGACGTCGAGCACGGCATGAAGGTCGGGCCGTTCCTCGAGGGCCTCGACCAGCTCCCGCTCACGCACGATGGCGCCGCGAGCGGTGTTGATAAACG
>WNFB01003165.1_pt1 | contig 15700 bp, 15 predicted proteins | sample 5400501 | NCBI WGS metagenome assembly WNFB01 (sample SAMN13153341, study PRJNA577476) | soil metagenome | isolation source: 200 cm saprolite under Douglas fir tree site 2 hole 1 | place: USA:California | collected 2015-04-18
CGATGATCCTCTGCAATCACGAGGAGATCGCCGTGTTCATCGCCCATGGCTATGCCAAGGCCACGGGCAAGCCGATGGCGGCCATCGTACACGACACAGTGGGCATGCTGCACTGCGCCATGGCTGTTTACTACGCCTACCTGGATCGCGTGCCGGTGCTGCTGCTGGGCGCTACCGGTCCAATGGACATCACCCGCCGCCGGCCCCACATCGATTGGATTCACACCACCGTGCTGCAGTCGCAGCCGCTTCGCGATTACCTCAAGTGGGACCGCCAGCCATCGACGCCGCAGGAGGTGGCCGACTCGTTCGCGCGCGCCTATCGTGTGGCCATGCAGGAGCCGCAAGGACCGGTGTACCTGGTGTACGACGCGGCGTTCCAGGAGGATGAGCTGACCGTTGACGTGCCGCTGCCCAACCCGGAGCGGGTGACTCGAGGCACCCTTGCGCATCCCGATCCCGCCGCGCTCGATCAGCTGGCGGACCTCCTCGCGAAAGCTCAGATGCCCGTCATCATCGCCGGCTATGCCGGCCGCAACGCCTCGGCCTTCCATGACCTGGTTCGCTTGGCCGAGATCGCCGGGGCGCCGGTGGTCGACCTGAACAACCGGCTGAATTTCCCGACCAACCACCCGCTGAACATCAGCGAGTTCCAAAGCGACTATCTCAGCCGCGCTGATCTGATCGTGGCGGTGGACGTGAAGGACCTGTACGGACCGCTGACGACGCTGGACCGCCTGACCCGCGCCACGAAATTCATCACGCCCAGCGGCTGCAAGATCGCCGACATCGGCTATCGCGACGTCAACATCAGCAAATGGTCGGACGAGTATCAGCAGCTGATGGAGGTGGACTTGCAGATTATCGCGGACTCGTCGGTGACGCTGCCGCTGCTGGCGGATCGCGTGGCCGGCAAGGTCGATCAGGCTCGCGCGCACGGCCGCGCTGAAGAGATCGGCGTGGCCCATCGCGAGGCTCGCAAGCGCTGGCAAGAAGAAGCCCGCAAGGACTGGGATGCGTCGCCGATGAGTACCGGGCGGCTGGCCAGCGAGGTCTGGGACGCGATTAAGGGCGAGGACTGGGTGCTCACCGCCAACACCCTCGAGGAGTGGGCCCTCAAGTTATGGGACTTCGACCGGCCGTATCGCCATCCCGGCAAAGCGCTGGGGACGAGCACGCAGATCGGTGTCTCGCTGGGCGTGGCGCTGGCTCACAAAGGCACCGGCCGGCTGGTGGTCGATATCCAGCCCGACGGCGACCTGATGTTCGACGCCGGCGCGCTGTGGATCGCCGCCAACCAGCCGATCCCGATGCTTGTCGTTATGTACAACAACCGGGCGTACTACAACGACTGGGAACACCAGATCCGGCTGGCGCACCATCGCGGCACACCCGTGGAGCGCGCCTCGATCGGGCAGGCCATCGACGCTCCTGCGCCTGACTTCGCCACGCTTGCGAAGTCATTCGGCTGGTACGCCGAGGGACCCATCGAGCACGGCAAAGACGTGGGCGCCGCGCTGCGCAGAGGGATCGAGGCCGTGAAATCCGGCCGGCCGGCGCTGATCGACACAGTGACGCAGTTCCGCTAGGCGACCCTCTCCACCAAGGGAGAGGGAGTTGGCATCGCTAAGCTCAAGGCGTGAAACGCCTGCTGCTGCTGGTATCGGCGCTGAGCTATCGCTCGGCAGCCTTTTGCCGGGCGGCGAAGCGCCTCGACGTGGAGGTCGTGCAGGCGATCGATCTGCCCACGGAGCTGGCCGAGTACTGGCATGTGGAGCTCGGGGTGCCGTTCGCCGATCCCGAGCGCGCCGTTGAGGAGCTGGCGGCCTATGCCGCCGAGCACCCGGTGGACGCTATCGTGCCTGTGGATGACGCGGCCACGCTGATCGCGGCTCGGACCGCGCAGCGGCTCGGGCTGCCCTACAACTCGCCCCAGGCGAGCCTCGCCGCGCGCGACAAGTACGAGATGCGCCAGGCCTTCGCCGCCGCCGGCGTGCCGTCGCCGGAGTTCCGGCTTGTGTCGACGGCCGAGGACTCCAAGGCGCTCGCCCAGAACGTCCAGTACCCGTGCGTCATCAAGCCCACGCGGATGTCCGGCAGCCGGGGGGTGATCCGGGCGGACGATCCGGCCAGCTTTGTGGCGGCGTTCGAACGCGTCAGGCGGCTGCTGGAGCGCGAGGGCGGCGATCAGCTGCTGCTGGAGCGCTTCATCCCCGGTTTGGAAGTGGCGCTGGAAGGCCTCTTGAGCGATGGGCGTCTCAAGGTGCTGGCGCTGTTCGACAAGCCCGACCCGCTGGATGGCCCGTTTTTCGAGGAGACGATCTACGTCACGCCCTCGCGGCTGCCGGGCGACGTGCAGCAGGCGATCGCCGCCTGCGCCGAGCAGGCTGCTGCATCGGTGGGGCTGTGCCAGGGGCCGCTGCACGCCGAGCTGCGCGTCAACGACCAGGGGCCGTGGATGGTGGAGCTGGCCGGTCGGTCCATCGGCGGGCTGTGTTCGAGCATCCTCGAATTCGGGACCAACATGAGCTTGGAAGAGCTGATCCTGCGCCAGGCGCTGGGCATGGACGTGTCGTCCGTGCGCCGGCGCGACGAGGCTGTGGGCGTGATGATGATCCCCATTCCGGCCGGCGGCTGGTTCAAGGACGTGCAGGGTGTCGAGGAGGCGAAGGCGGTGCCGCTGGTACAGGACGTAACCATCAGCGTGCGGCTGAACCAGCGTATCGTGCCGCTGCCGGAAGGCGCCAGCTACTTGGGTTTTATCTTCGCCAAGGGGTCAACACCGGCCGACGTTGAGCAGGCGCTGCGCAGGGCGCACAGCCGGCTGAGCTTCACCATAGAGCCGGAGCTGCCGATCCTGCAGCCCTCACCCCTACCCTCTCCCAGAGGCAGAGGGAACTAGCGAATTACCCGATCGAACCGATCGGTGAGGGGCTCTGCTCAGCAGAACCACGACTCGGTGAGGCGCGGCGGCCGGCGGCGACTGGCTGGCGGTGCGGGAGGCTCCGGCAGCGGCTGAAGGCCGGCGGCTCGATGCGCGGCTGCCTTGATGGCCGCGAAGGTATCCCAGGTGTCGCGGCGCTCGAGCTCGCCGCACTCAACGATGGCGCCGACTTGCTCGTGCAGCGCGTCCATGCGCGGATCGGGATGCGTCCAGCGGTAGGAGAATGCTTCCGCGTCCAGCTCGCTGAGCCAACTTGCGGCCTCTGCATCGTCGAGCAACGCCGAGCTGGGCGGGACCAGCAGCCGGATGGCGTACTGCACGGGGTCGATGGCGTCGATCAGCTCCCGAGCCTTGACCCAGTGCAGCAGCTGCAGGTAGTCGTCCAGCGTGGTCCAGGGGGTGAAGGCGACGAGCGAGGGCCGCAGCGAAATGCCGGCCGCGGCCATCAGATCGAGCGCGCGATCCGCGTCGTCGGCGGTGTGGCCCTTGCGGAGACGAGCCAGTACGGTATCACTCAGCGACTCGATCGCTGATATGACGAAGGCGCAGCCCAGCTGGCGCAGCTCGGGCAAGAGATCGGCGTGCTTCAGGAGGTGCTCGATCTTGATGGTGGCGTCGAAGGTCAGATCCGGGAACTCAGCGTGGATCGAGCGCAAGATCTTCAGGCTGTGAGTGGGGCCGTTCAGGAAATCGGGATCGCCGAAGGTGATGTGGCGTGCGCCCGCGGCCACTTGGGCGCGGACGTCGGCTAGCACGATCTCGCGAGGGACGGCGAAGAAGCGGCCGCCATAGACCGGCGTGATCGGGCAGTGGCTGCAGGTGTGCTTGCAGCCGCGCGTGGCCTCGACGTAGCCGGCGGGTGCGGCCTCGCCATCGCGCAGGAACTTCGCATAGTGGCTGAGGTCGAGCAAGCTCTCGCGCCGCGGGACGGCCCAGGGTTGGTGCTCGAGCACGGGCGGCGCGTAGTGGTTTGGGAAGCGAACGCCTTGAGGAAGTGCGCCGTCTGTTGTGAGCCATTCAGCGAGGCCGACCAGTGGCTGCTCGAACTCGCCGCCGATCACGGAGTCGGCCAGGCCGGAGTCGAACAGGTAGCTCGCGTTCAGCCAGGCATACAGGCCGTAGAAGTTGATGTGCGCGGCCGGGTTCAGGTCGCGCGCGCAGCGCGCGACACCCCGCGCGAGCCGCAGGGCGGTGTGCATGGGCACTGAGATAGCGATGAGTTTCGCCTGGCGGACGGCTTGATCGTCCAGCGGGGAGACAGAGGTATCGATGGCGCGAGGCTGAAATCCGGTCTCAGCGAGTGCTGCCAGGGGTGAGGCGAGGCTAAGGGGCTGGTGTCCCAGCTCGTAGCAGGACACGAGAAGGACGTCGCCGGGAGATCGCAAGCGGGCTATTTCTTGGCGGCAGCCCCTCCCTTGACCGCGTCACCGCCCTTCACTGTGCTGGGGTCGAAGTCGGATGGCATCTTGGCGTCGGCAGCGAAGAAGAACTCGTCCATCTGCTGGCGCAGGAACTTGCGCGCCTCCGGATCGCCCATGCTCAAGCCGTAATGGTTCATGAGCAGCGTGGCCTGCTGCTCCCACATCTCCCAGGCCTGCTGCGAGATGTTGTCGAAGATGCGCTGGCCCAGCTCGCCGCCCACCGGCGGCGCTTCGAGGCCGGGTAGTTCGCGATCCAGCTTGGCGCAATGGACGGTGCGGGCCATAGGGCGCCTCCTCCCAAGTACTCTAGGCTCAAGTATGGCATCGGCCAGCCGAGTGCTGCTGCTGGGCATGACAGGCAGCTTCTCTCTCCCTTCGCTGGAGGCGCTGCTTGCGGCGGGCATCGAGGTGTGCGGCGTCATGGTGCCGGGACGCTCCGGTGGCCCTCACCTAGCGTCTCCTGCGGCGGAAGGAGAGGACTTGCCCGTGCTCAACCCATATGCCGAGCGAAGCATCGTGCATGTGGCTTGGGAGCACGACGTCCCGGTGTACGAGATTGGCGACCTGAAGGCGGATGAGACACTGAAGGTTGCCCGCGCCATGAAGCCGGAGGTGCTGGCGGTGGCCTGCTTCGACCGGCTGATCCCGCGCGAGCTCAAGCAGCTGGCGCGGCTGCCCGTCAACGTCCATCCCTCGCTGCTGCCGGCAAACCGCGGCCCGGCGCCTCTGTTCTGGACCTTCCGGCTGGGATTGACGACCACCGGTGTGACTGTGCACGAGCTGACGGATGTGGCCGACGCTGGTCCGATCCTGACTCAAGCGGAAGTGCCAGTCCCGGGAGGCGTCATGGGCGCCGAGCTGGACCAGCGCCTTGCGGAGCTCGGAGGGGAGCTGCTGGTGAACGTGGTCCGGCGGCTCGAGGCGGGGGAACTCAAGCCTCAGCCGCAGGACGAGTCCCGAGCGTCGTACCAGGGCTGGCCGACGCCAGAGGACTGGCTCATCCCGGCGAGCTGGCCGGCGCGGCGCGCGTTCAACTTCATTCGCGGCGTGAAGCATCTGGGCGGACCCGTGCGGATCGCCGGGTGGTCGGTTGAGGAAGCCGTCGCTTACGACGAGCGCGGTCAGCTCGATGCCGCAACTCGCGAGGCCCATGGCGTGCTGCAGGTGCGGATGCAGCCGGGCGTTTTGACTGTGCGAATACGGTCCTAGCCCGCAACAAAACCGCGCTCTTGAACGTCACAATGGTCTGGTGCTGAAACGATTCGGGCCGCTGGCGGCGAGCGCCTTAACTGCCATCGCACTCGCCGGCTGCGGCCAGGTGGCGGGATCGGCCGCTGGGGAGCAGGCGAAGAACGTCATCACCGTAGCCGAAACCCCAGCAGTAGTCGGAAACGTCGCCTCGCTGCTGTCCTACAGCGGCAGCGTTGCGCCGCGCTGGACGGTGAACATCATGCCCAAAACCCAGGGACTCGTGATGGAGCTGAAGGCTCAGCAAGGTCAGCGAGTGAATCGGGGAGACGTGCTGGCGGTGCTGGACCATCGCGCTCTGGACGACCAGCTGGCGCAGGCACAGGCCAACGTCAGCGCCGCTCAGGCTAAGCTCAACAGCTTGCTGGCGGGCGCGCGGCCGGAGGACATCGCGGCCGCCAGGGCCAGTGTGGCGGCGGCCGAGGCGGCGGTCCAGAATCTGCAGCAGGGCCGAGGCGAAGCTGTTGCTCAGGCACAGGCCAAGCTGGATGCGGACCAGGCGGCGCTGAACAAGCTGCTGAATGGGCCAGCGGCTCAGGACATCACCAACGCCAGGTTGGCGGTGGAGCAGGCCAAGGACAAGCTGTGGGCCGATCAAGTCAACTACGATGCGCAGGTCGGCCGCGGGGCCATGACCAAGGAGCAGCGCGAGTCGGCGCTGAGCGTGGACCAAACGGCCATCGACCAGGCCAATACGCAGTTGGCCAAGCTGGTGGCGCCGCCGCGGGCCGAGGACGTGGCTCAGCTCAAAGCCGCGGTCGATGCGGATAAGCAGGCCGTTGAAGTAGCGAAGCAGCCCGGCACGCAAGCGTCCATCGCTCAGGCCCAGCAGCAGGCAAACGCCGCCAAGGCTAACGCCGCGAAGGCCGCTAGTCCCTACACACCGGAGGACATCCAACAGGCCCGCGCCCAAGTGGAAGTGGCTCAGGCAGCAGCCAGATCGGCCCAAACGGTCCTCGAGGATGCGACCATCACCGCGCCGTCGGACGGCGTGCTGAGTGATGTGCCGATTGCGGTCGGCTCTCTGGTGAGCCCGCAAGCGCCCGTGGCGACGCTGATGTCGCTTGAGCTGGAGGTGGATGTGAGTGTGGAGGAGAGCCAGGTGGCGGTGTTCAAAGAGGGCCAGGCGGCGACGATCAGCGTCGCGGCAGCTAAGCCGATTGACGGCAAGGTGTTCCTCGTGGCGCCTTCGGCGGACGCCAAGACGCGCAAGTTCGCCATAAAGGTGACGCCGGCGGTGGCGGACAGCCCACTTCGAGCTGGCATGTCGGCCGCGGTCAAGGTTCAGACGGGCCAGCAGCAGGACGCCATACTTGTGCCGAAGGACGCCGTGATCCAGCGGAATGGCCGGCAGATCGTGTTTATCGACCAGGGCGGCCGGGCCAAGATGGTGGCCGTTGAGACGGGCCTTACGGACGACCGGAACGTCCAGATCCTCAATGGCGTCCAGGCCAACCAGCTTGTTATCTTGCCCGGCTCAGTGGACCTGGCCGATGGAGACGCCGTCCAAGCTGCGCCCGCGCCGGCCGCCGCGCGCTAGACCTCCGCAGCTTCGCCTAGATAGATTTCCTGGACTTGCGAGTTGGCGCGGACGGCGGGGGGATCGCCGCTGGCAAGCACTTCGCCGAGGTGCATGACGGTCATGGTGTCGCACAAGTCGAAGGCCACGTCCATGTCGTGCTCGATGAGCAGCATTGAGATGTCGCGCGGCAGCTGGCGAATGGTCTCAGCGGCCGTGACTGTCTCGGCTGGCGAGAGGCCGGCCGTGGGCTCGTCCAGCAGCAGCAGCCGTGGCTTTTGGCAGACGGCGAGCATGATCTCGAGTGCGCGCTGCTCGCCATAGGACAGCTGGCTCACCAGGGCGTGGCGCCGATCCTCCAGCTTCCACTCGTCGAGGAGCTGGTCAGCTGAGCGCTGCAGATGCTTGTAGCTGGCCACTGTGCGGAACATGGACAGCTTCGTTGCACTCAGGCCTTGCAGCGCCAGGAACACGTTGTGCTCGACAGTGAGCTTGCGGAACAGGTTCGTGATCTGGAACGTGCGGGCCATGCCCAGCGCGATGCGCTTGTGGGTGGGCAGGTGGGTGACCTCATGGCCGAAGACGTTGATGCTGCCGGCGCTGGGCGGCAGCACGCCACTGACCACGTGGAACAGCGTCGTCTTGCCGGCGCCGTTGGGGCCGATGACGGCGCGCCGCTCGCCCTCGGCGATGTCCATCGAGACTTGCTCTACGGCCCTGACGGCGCCGAAGTGCTTGCTCAGGCCGTGCAGCGATAGGGCTGTGGCGTGTGCTGCCATCAGCTACTCAGCGCCCAGCGTGATGCCTGGCGCCGGTTCGGGCATGGCGATCTGCTCGCGCTCCCGTGCCGGTTTAACGCGGCGCAGCAGGCGGATGACAGTGTCCCGCATCGGCGGGTAGATGCCGCGTGGGGCGAACACCACCACGAGGATGTAGATGATTCCCAGCGCGGTCACCCAGCGTTCGGTGCGCTGACTGACGAGGTACTCCAGCAGCACGATGACGATCGAGCCGAAGAATGGCCCGACCATGGTCCCGGCACCGCCCAGGATGACCATCAGCAGCGCCTCAGCCGAGCTGACGATGTGCAGCTGGGTGGGGCTGACGATGCCATTCTGGTAGGCCAGCAGCGAGCCGGCTACGCCGGCAAAAACGGACGCGATGAGAAACGCCAGGTACTGGTGCAGCCAGACGTTGTAGCCGAGCGCCGCCATGCGCGAGGCGCTCTCACGGATGCCCTGCAGCGACAGGCCAAACGGCGATCGGACGACGAGCATCAGGATGCCCGCGCTAATCACGAACAGGCCACCCGTGAATAGGAAGAAACTGGGGCTGTTGCTCAGGTGCCAGGGGCCGATGACCGGCCGCGGAATGCCCGGCAGGCCGTCATCGCCGCCCGTCAGCTGGCGCCACTCGAAAGCGATGCCCCATAGCACCTGCGAAAGGGCCAGGGTGAGCATCAGGAAGTAGATGCCTTTGGCCCGCAGGGCCAGCGCTGAGTAGATGAAGGCCATGCAGAAGGTGAGCAGCACGGCCACGCCAATCGTGAGCACCAGGTTGTTGGCCACCCGGAGGGCGAACAGGCCGGTGGCATAGCCGGCAAACCCGAAGAAAGCGGCGTGACCGAGCGACGACAGACCGGTGTAGCCCACCAGCAGATCGAGGCTCATGGCGAAGATGGCGAAGATCAGGATGCGCGTCGACAGCACGAGGTAGTAGCTGCTCAGGACGCGCGAGAGGATGAACAGCAGGACACAGAAAGCGATGGCGCCGGCGGCTGCGCCAACTTTGGTCATGCGGTAGCTCTGCCCAGCAGGCCGCTCGGCCTGAGGATGAGTACGATGGCCATCGGGGCGAAGATAGCAAAGAGCGAGAACTGCGGGAACAGCGTCCTGCCGGCCGTATCCAGCAAGCCGACGATGATAGCCGCCAGAAACGCGCCACGCAAGCTGCCGAGGCCGCCGACGATGACGATCACGATCGCCAGCAGCAGCACGTCCAAGTCGGCGCCAGGGTACATGCCAACCAGCGGGCCGCCGATAACGCCGGCGGCGCCGGCCAGCAGCGCCCCTAAGCCGAACACGCTGGTCATCAGCAGGGGGGTGTTCACGCCCAAGCCGGAGGCTGTTTCGGCATCATCCACCGAGGCGCGCACCAGCATGCCGATACGCGTGTAGTCGATGAACCACCACAGGAAGGTGCCGATGATCAGCCCGGCTCCGATGAGGACGAAGCGATACGTCGGGAAGCGGGCTGGACCGATCGACACGGCGCCCTGGAAGGTGGTCGGGGTAGGGATCGTTTGGGGTGTGCCACCGAACTGCCACAAGGCCAGGTCACCCAACAGGAAAAGGAAGCCGAACGTGAGCAGCACCTGTGCCAGCTCGTTCCCCGGATAGCGGCTCAGGAAGAAGCGTTGGATCACCAAACCCAAGACGGCCATAGCGGCGGCGCCGCACAGGATGGCCAGCCAGAAGTTGCCGGTGGTCTTGACCACCATCAGGCCGACGTAGCCGCCCAGCAGGTAATAGGAGCCGTGGGTCAGGTTGACCAGGCGCAGCAGGCCCTGGGTTAATGTGAGGCCCGCCGCGAGCAGGAACAGCAGACAGCCGTAAGACACGCCATTCAGGATTTGGATTGTCCAGAGCGACATGTGTGGCCTAGTTTACCGGAAACCGGGGGTGCCCTCACCGAGCCTCTCCCAGTCCTACGCGGACGGCGAATGTGGGAGAGGAATCTGCTCTAGAGCTTGCGGAGGACGGCTACGACCTTGCCCTGGACGTGGATGTGCTCGGGGCCCACATAGATAGGAGCCATCTGGCTGTTGGCCGGCTGCAGGCGGATGCGATCCTTCTCGCGGTAGAAGCGCTTGAGGGTCGCTTCCGGGTTCGCACCACGCGTGTCGGTGAGCGTGGCGACCACCATGTCGCCGTTTTCCGCGGTTTCCACGGGCTTGACGATGATGACGTCGCCATCATCGATGAGAGCGTCGATCATGGACTGGCCCTTGACCCTCAGGGCGTAGGTGCCTTCCGGCGCGTACTCGGCCGCCACGGGGACAACCTCATCCTGCAGGCCCGCGGTCTCGATGGGCGCGCCTGCGGCGATGAGGCCCCAGCAGGGCACCATGCGCAGATCATCGCGTTCCAGGCCAGCCTTGAGCCGCAGCCCGCGGGAGGTGTTGCGGATGCGCTCAATGCGGCCCTTCTCCTCCAGGATGCGCAGGTGGTAGTTGACGTGGCTGGTGGAGCGGATGCCTACCCCCCGGCCGATCTCGCGGTTCGTGGGCGGCCGCTGGTTCTTGGCATGAAAGGTCTGGATGAAGTCCAGGATGCGCTGCTGCTTGTCGCTCAGATCGTTCTCGTTAGGCTGGACGCCTTGGAGGGCGTAAGGTGGTGTGATTTCCACGGCTAGAACATATGTATCACGAACTGGCGATTTTGTCCATTTTGCGGATAATCCGTTTGAAGCGTTCGAGCTCCTGCTCGTACTGCTGCGCGAGTTCGAGGACACGCTCCTCGAACTCGCGCTGCTGGCGCTCCATGCGGTCGGTCATGTTCATGATGACCTCGACGCCGGCCAGGTTGACGCCCAGCTCGTCGATCAGCCGCTGGACCTGTTGCAGATGCTGGATGTCCTCGTCGGAATAGAGGCGGATGTTGCCGCTGGTGCGAGCCGGATTCACCAGGCCGATGCGCTCGTAGTGGCGCAAGGTCTGGGGATGGACGCCGCAGATGCGCGCGGCCACGCTGATAACGTAGTGGTGGAGCTCGGAGGCGCTGCTGCGCCTTTGAGCTTGCCGTGGGGCACGCCGGATTGCCAATGCTGCCATGGTTATTTTCCTCATGACTCGCGCTGGCGCTTGAGCTCCTGGAAGAGCTCGCGCTCGCGAGACGACAGGTTGGTAGGCAGGATCACCCGCACTTTGGAGTAGAGATCGCCCTTGTCCTCGGCGCGCAGGGCGGGCAAGCCTTGCCCGGCCAGGCGGAAGACGCGCCCGTTTTGCGTTTCGGGCGGCACTTTCATACTCAGCTGCGTGCCCTTAAGGGTGGGCACATTGACCTCGCCGCCCAGCACAGCCCGGGTCAAAGGCACTGGCACTTCAACATACAGGTCGTTCCCTTTGCGGTCAAACGTGGGGTGCGGCTGCACTTTGACGACGAGGTAGAGGTCGCCCTTGGGCCCGCCGCCAGAGCTGGGATTGCCCTCGCCACGGATGCGGATGCGCGATCCGTCGCGCACGCCGGGCGGGATTTTGACTTCGATGCGGCGTTGCTTGTTGACCGTTCCCGCGCCCTGACAGGTGCTGCACAGCTTGCCGTTAACCAGCGCCGTGCCGCGGCAAGTGGGGCACAGCTCCGGCACCTGCATGCTGAACACGCGATTGCCGCCGCTGGCCACCTCTTCGAGAGTGATCTCAATCGGCTGCTCGATATCGCCGCCCTTAGCCGGCTCGGCTCGGACCCGTGTGCCGGCCGTCGCGCCGGCGGCGCCATTTCCGGGTGGCTCGGCCGTGGCGGCTCGGCCCCGGCCAAAGCCCTGCCCGAATAGCGCCTCAAAGAAATCCGAGAAGCCGCTGCCGAAGCCGCTGGTGTCAAAGTCTTTGGCGAAGTCGCGCGTGCTGGTGTATACGCGAGTGCTAGCCCGTGGCCGGGCCGTCCCTGACTGCCGCCAAAAGGTGCCGTCGCGCAGGCTGGGCCCAAATTGGTCGTACTTCTTGCGCTTCTCGGGGTCGCCAAGCACCGCGTAGGCCTCGCCGATCTCCTTGAAGCGATCCTCGGCGGAGGCGTCGCCGGGGTTGACGTCGGGATGGTACTTGCGCGCCAGGCGGCGGTAGGCCTGCTTGACCTCCTTTTCGGATGCGCCTTTCGGGACGCCGAGGATCTTGTAGTAGTCCTTGTATTCGACAGCCACCGCTAGACCCGCTTTTCGACGGCGGCGGCGACGCGGACTTTAGCCGGGCGCAGCACTTCGTCCTGATAGTAGTAGCCCTTCTGCAGCTCGGACGTGACCACACCAGCGTCGGCCGATCCGCTGACATCGATGTCGACAGCCTCGTGAAGCCGCGGATCGAAGGCCTGGCCGACCGCCTCGATAGGCTTGACTCCCTCACTGCCGAGCATCTCGCTGAGCTGCCAGCAGGTTAGCCGCAGGCCCTTGATAAGCGCGTCTGGATCCTCGCGCGCGCTGTCCTCGTACTGGATGGCGCGCTCGAGGTTATCCAGCACGCTGAGGGCTTTGGCGAACAGCGCCTTGCGGCTGGCGCGGGCCAGCTCAGTGTGCGAGCGCTCGAGGCGTTTCTTGTAGTTCTCCATCTCGGCCAGGCAGCGGAGATACTTCTGCTCGTTCTCCACCGCCTGGCTCCGAGCCGCCTCCAGGTCGCTGTCGAGCTGCCGAATGCGAGCCTCAGCTTCGAAATCCATCATGGGTAGATCCTTCGACTTTGCTCAGGATGACAGAGCGCTGTCACTTGTCCTCGGAGCGGAACTCCGCGTCGATGACGTCGTCCGGGCCCTGGCCACCGCTGGGCTGTGACGGGCCGCCCCCCGCCGCAGCGCCAGCCGGCTCGTGGGTGGCCTCCGAGAAGCGGTGGAGCGTATCCTGCAGCTCGTCGGCCGCGCTCTTGATGCGGTCGGTGTCCTCGGATTTGAGGGCCTCCTTGACCCGCTCCAGCGATCGCTCCACGGCGGCCCGCGTCTCGGGCGTCGCCCGATCGCCGGCCTCGCTCAGGGTGCGCTCGGTCTGGTACACCAGGCTGTCGGCCTGGTTGCGAGCCTCCGCCAGATCGCGGCGGCGGCGGTCCTCGGCGGCGTTGGTCGAAGCCTCGCGCACCATGCGGTCCACCTCGTCGTTGCTCAGGTTCGTGGTGGCCGTGATGGTGACGCTCTGCTCCTTGCCGGTGGCCGTGTCCTTGGCGGACACGTTTACGATGCCGTTAACGTCGATGTCGAACGTGACCTCGATCTGCGGTACGCCGCGCGGCGCGGGTGCAATGCCGTCCAGCCGGAATTTGCCGAGCGTGCGGTTGTCAGCCGCCATCTCACGCTCGCCCTGCAGGACGTGGATGTCCACGGCGCCCTGGTTGTCCTCAGCTGTACTGAAGACCTCGCTTTTGCGGGCCGGGATGGTGGTGTTGCGCTCGATCAGCTTGGTCATGACGCCGCCCAGCGTCTCGACGCCCAGCGACAGCGGCGTGACGTCGAGCAGGACCACGTCCTTGACCTCGCCGCTCAGCACGCCCGCTTGGATTGCAGCGCCAACGGCCACGACCTCATCGGCGTTCACCCCCTGATGGGGATCCTTGCCCGTCAGCTTCTTGACCAGCTGCTGGATAACCGGCATGCGGGTCGAACCACCGACGAGCACGACCTCGGCGATGTCCTTCTCGCTCAGGCCGGCATCGGCCAGGGCCTGTTTGAACGGCCCAACCTGGCGTTCCGTCAGATCCTGGGTCAGCTCCTCAAACTTGGCTCGGGTGAGCTGGATCTGCAGGTGCTTGGGGCCATTCTGGTCAGCGGTGATGAACGGGAGGTTGACTTCGGTCTGGACCACCGAGCTGAGCTCGATCTTGGCTTTCTCAGCGGCTTCGAGCAACCGCTGAAGGGCCTGCCGATCCTTGCGCAGATCGATGCCCTCCAGCTTGTGGAACTCGTCGGCCAGGTGGTCGACGATGCGTTGGTCATAATCATCGCCGCCCAAGTGGGTGTCACCGTTGGTGGCTTTGACCTCGAACACGCCATCGCCCACCTCGAGCACGGACACGTCGTACGTGCCGCCACCCAGGTCCCACACCAGGATGGTCTCGGCTTTCTGCTTATCGAGGCCGTAGGCCAGCGAGGCGGCCGTGGGCTCATTGATGATGCGCAGCACTTCGAGGCCGGCGATCTTGCCGGCATCCTTGGTGGCCTGGCGCTGCGAGTCGTTGAAGTAAGCGGGCACGGTGATGACGGCCTGGTTGATGCGCTCGCCCAGGTACTTCTCGGCGTCGGCCTTGAGCTTCTGCAGGATCATGGCCGAGATCTCTTCGGGCGTGAGCTCCCGGCCGGCGTTGGCCAGGTGCACGCGGACGCCGCCGTTCTTGTCTTCGTCCACCTTGTAAGGCACGCGGGACCGCTCGCCCTCGACTTCGTTGAACTTGCGGCCCATGAAGCGCTTGATCGAGAACACGGTGTTCTCGGGATTGACGACCGCCTGGCGACGGGCCAGCTGGCCCACAAGGCGCTCGCCGGATTTGGTGAAGGCCACGACGGACGGGGTGGTCCGGCTGCCTTCGGCGTTGCTGATGACGGCCGGCTCGCCACCCTCCATCACGGCAATAACCGAATTGGTGGTGCCTAAGTCGATCTTTTGCCATAGGTTAGTCACTCTCCTCCAGGGATGCGTATGGTTCAAGAATAAAGGTTGAGCGTTGCTCTGTCAAGTTGACTGGTGAGCAACAGGGGCGAAAGTTCATTTTTATTTTTGGTGGGCCGAATGAGCTTCGGACTGGACGGGATGGAGCTAGAGTGGGTCAATAGTGATGCGGATGTGGTCGCCGTCGCAGACCACTTGCGCACCAGAGGCGGAGCATTTTCCAGCCACAAGGAGGTGCGGTTGGAGCGTGTAGCGGCGACTGCGCGCGTGGCCGACGGGGCGAACCAGGCCGGCAGCGGCGAGCTCCGCCAGATCCTTGCGGGCGGTGTTGTGGGAGATGCGGGCACAGCGCTGATAGTCGGCCCTGGTCAGCGAGGGGCGCTGGGCGAGGATGCACAGAAAGTGCGTCTGGCGGTAGGGAAGACCACGCGGAAGGTGGAGCTGCATGCTGCCAGTGTAGGGTGGCATCGCACCAAACGAGTAGGCGCTGTGCGGCGACGGCGCGGGTGCCATTTTTGATCGGTGCCGAGCGTCTCAGCACTTAACGCGCGCGGGCCGCAGGCCGCCGGCGGCGAACTCACGGCTTCGCAGATTTACCTCGCAGTTGGCTATTCGCGTCGGCTTTTGTTTCACCACGATCCGAGCATTTTCACAGCTCAGAGCTGTTGCCTAAAACAGACGAGCGGGCCGACTTGGGAGAAGCTTTCCCGCGCCTCGCGGAGCCGTGATTGCTCCGCGCGCCTCTTCGTTGGACATCGATGGCTTCCTCGGCCCACGTGGCCAGCTCTGCCGGATCATTCAGGATCGCGGCGGGGACCTCATAGTAGGACCACAGCGTCTGCTTCATGTTGGCGTGGAAGGGCTCCGAGCCGCGCTCCGCATACCGGGGACGCGACCGGTCATCGGTCTTGAAATACAGCCGGGCGGCGGCGATGATGGCGAAAAAGACGCCATCGTAGTAAAGGCCGTGCCCGCCGAACATGGCCCGCGGCAGGACCAGGCCGAGCGGATGGAGCTGGTCCAGGACGTACTCAAGGAAGTCATCGTCGGGCATGGCGCTGCTCGCTAGTATGTAGCCGATTGGGCGACTTCAGCTACCCCATGACGCTGGTCGGGCCGGAAGGCGAGGTGACTGTGGACGCGCTGGTCGATGCGGGCGCGACATTCGCTTGCGCACCGCGAGAGGTTCTGGAGAGGATTGGCGTTCGACGCTCT
>WNFB01002609.1_pt1 | contig 15699 bp, 8 predicted proteins | sample 5400501 | NCBI WGS metagenome assembly WNFB01 (sample SAMN13153341, study PRJNA577476) | soil metagenome | isolation source: 200 cm saprolite under Douglas fir tree site 2 hole 1 | place: USA:California | collected 2015-04-18
TGCAGGGCTCAAATCATTTGCCAAGCTGCAAGCCCGTATATTCTTCGGCTCTTTCCTGCTTCTGCTTTTGCCGTGGCTGATCTACTTGCTTCGAGCCCCTAGCCTCTTCTTTCTTCAATTTGGAGGGCAGCTCAACCGCAAAGCGTCAACCGCAGGCACTTTACTGATTCACGAACCCGCCACTCGATGGCTCATTCGTCCTTTGCAGTTCGCCGAGTGGGGGCCGAAAGGGCCGTTGACTTTTTCCGACGTCCTCTATGTGTTCGTCTTTCTGGTCGCGGTGCTGCTGCTGGCGTTTTCTGGCCGAGAAAAGACTCGAGCGTCTGTCCTGGGACTCTGGGTGCTGGCAGGCTACTGCCTCAACCTCGGGACGCTCGAGGACTGGTATCCAATCTACTTCGTGGTGCCGATTGTCCTGCTGCTCGGCTGGGGCGCGGCGACCACGTTGTACTCTTGGGCCCGGGCCATCGGCGTGGCTGCGCTGCTCGTTGGAATTGCCTGGAACGTGGTCCAGGCGGAGCTTGTGTTGAAAGGCCCGTTCGGGGACTGGAAGGCCTACAGGAAGTACGCTTCCGCACTCGCCGCGCAGATTCCGGCCGGCTCGAAGGTGATTCTCATGGCGATCCCCGACCCTTACTTCGGCTTGCAGATGGAAAATAAGGGATACCGGCTATATGAATTCGCGCCGGAAGGAATACCGGTGGACCCGACGATGGCTCGGAAGACGCTTGCCTCCACCGACTACGCGGTGGATAGCGGGTGCTGCGGCCCCCGTTACCTCAGGCCTTACCTCGAAAGCCATGGCAGAATTGTCGGCGGCGTGATGTCGCCAGATCGGAATTCCCCTCCCGTCTTAGTCTGGAAGCTGCAAGATTTTCCAGTTCGCCGCCCTGAGCCCCACGGAATACATCACCGCAAATCGGAGCCTGGCGCATCCCAGCGCAAGTCCTCTTCCCGTTGAGCTTTGGAATCCCGGCTTCATTCCTTAAACCTGCCAGGCCCCCACCGACGCGGGGACCTTAGCTCGCCCCTGGCTTCGGGCCGGGCCCCGGGATATCTTCCGGCCGGCCAAGACAAACGCTCCGCAGGCAATCCCGTAGCAAGCAAAGCCGGTCCAGAAGGTCGCGGATATCCCGGCGTTGAGCGCCACTGCAACCGCCAGTACCGAACCGCACACGGAGGTCGCGCCGTTAATTCCCCAGAGCCACGGCGTCAGGGAGTCCGAATGGCGTGAGGCCAGCTTGATCCCCAGAGGGAAAGCCATCCCCATGACCACCCCAATCGGGGAAAGCATCAGGGTTGCCACCAGGATGCGGAGGGGAGTAGCGGAGGCTTGAAATGCCTCGATCGCACGAGGTGTTGCGACCCCGAAAACGGATAGCGTGGCCAGGAGGAGAATCAACCGGGCGAGCGCCGAGCGCGATGGGCCGAGTCCACTCACGCCCTCGGTCGAATAGCTCCCCAGGCCGCTCGAAAGGAGCAAGGAGAAAAGCACCACAGACAGACCATAAGTGGGATGGCCCAAGAATATGATGAGCCTTTGCATCTGCGAGATCTCGACGAAGATGAAACCGAGGCCGATGGCCGCGAAAAAGACGAAATGCGGAAGTGCCCCCTCGAGGCTTTCTTTGCGCGTAGTCAGCGCCAGAGGGACGATGATGCAGAGTAGAGTCAGGAATAGAACGATCACCAGCGCTACCGCGAGCACCGAGACCGCACCCAGGATGTGAAGCCCGGCCGCCAGTCGCCGCACGGATGATTTCGCCACGTCGCTCAAGCGGACCAGATGAAAAAAGAACGGGCAATCATCCCTCGGTGGGGTAATGTTGAACGGAAACGCCTCGGCGAAACGGTCCAGGTCGGTTCCTGAAGAAATTTCGGAATAGACGGGGTCGGCGGCAGCCCGGGGGCTCAGCATGACATCGAAATGAAACCTCCTGCCGAGCTCTTCTAGCCTCTCAAGGTCCGTCTCCGTAAAGGGGGCCTTGCTGACGAGCACCGTCCCTACGCCGTCGGGGTCGATGTCCCCCTCGGCGCCGGGCCTCATGCACCTCATGATGACGATATGATTTCTGGGGTCGCGGACCCCCGATTGGAGCAAGGAAGCGGTGGCCAGCGAGGTCACCCGGTACATCTCCACGGGCGTGCGCCGATAGTACCAGCGCGAGAAGCTGAGGACGCCGCGCGGCGAAAGGTGGCGAAGAAACATTTTCCAAGCTTCCGTCGTGTAAAGCGAATTCTCCGTGAGGACGAACGCGCCCGCCGCCGTGGCGGCCCAGGTGTCGATTAAAGAGACCTGAAGGATGTCAAATTGCTGCTTGGACCGGGCGATGTAGCTTCGGGCCTCGTCGTTCACGAACCGCACGTTCGGATATCGGTCCAGGTGGCCGGTAAAATCTCCGAAAGTCTCGTTCACCGCCCCAATGATGTCCTCGTTGATTTCCACCGCCAGCACGGACTTCTGACCGAAGACCAGGGCCGAAAGCACGTCCCGTCCGCCGCCCGCGCCCACCACGAGCACTCGGGAATCGGGCCTCAGGTAATGAGCGATGTTGGTGATGTCGTATTTCAAGTAGTCGAGTCCGCCCCAGTCCCCGTTGAATCGGGTCAAGATCGTCTCCGCGCTCGAATCGATCCTCAGAAAAAGCTGCCAGACTTTTCTGTCGGCGGGGTAAGACGGACTTAGTCCCCATCCAAAAGGTTTTTCCCGCCGTCCCGGGTCGTCGCTGACGGTAATGCGCGAGAACGAATTCCACTGCTCATACAGGGGTAGCGGCTCGGCTTTGCCTTTGGCCCAGGTGACTTGCAGGAACGGCCGCGCCCCATGAGGTGAAGCCTTGTAGAGCACCGCGAGGAGCGCAAAGATCGCGACGGCCGACGCCGACGCCACGCGCAGCCCCCGAAACCCGCCGTCAATGCTGAACAAGAGCGCGCCGCCGCTGGCCAGCAGGGCAACCACGAAGACCACCGCCGGTCCGCCCACCGTCTTCAGCGCGTAGATCAGCAGGACGCAACCGCTGGCCGCGCCCGCGAGATCCGCCGCGTAGAGCTTGCTGACTTGCCGAGGGAATCGTGTCAGTGCAAGGCACACCGAGACCCCGCTGAAGAAGAAAGGAAGGGAAATCACGGCGAAGGTCATGGCCATGAGGGCCATGCCTTCGGGGGACCGCCCGTCCGAGAAGGGAAAGCGGAGATGGATGAAGATGCTGAGGACGGAATAGACTCCGAACAGGAGGGCGGAACGGCCCATTTCGAACTTCGCGCCGGCTGGCCCCGGCCGCTTGAAACCGAGGTACACCCAGATGGCGCCTGCGGTCATCCCGAACATGGCGAGCGAGATCGCCATGAACGCGAAGTGGTACCACAGGGTCACGCTGAAAATGCGCGTCAGCAGGACCTCGTACATCAGAGTCGCGAGCGTGATCATGAACAAGCCCGCGTAACCCCATTTGCTCATACGAGTCTTTGAACGCTCCTTTCCGTGACGCTTTTGTGCTGATGGCCTCGACCTGGACGGATAATTCAGGATTGCAGAATAGTGTGACAATTCCCGCTGTAGCACCGGTCTATGACCGGCGGATTTTCCGGCGCTCGCAGAGCGCCGCCACAGAAAATGTCTGCCACTATATTCTGCAATCCTGAATAGGCCCTCCTGTTAAAGTCTGCCACCATCGAAAAAGATTAATGACTGTTTCAGTGGGCAAAGTTCCCTCGCTCCTCTCCGTCGAGAGGGGCGAATTCGGGTCACAAGATTCCCCGCACTTGACCCTGGATGGGGGTCGCGCAAACTCGCCATAAGTTATTCGAGATGAGGGTGGTAGCGGGGGAGAGAATCGAACTCTCGGCCTAGGGATTATGAGACCCTCGCTCTGCCACTGAGCTACCCCGCCAATCGGCGAGCGGTCCTGATGGTCAGCCTTTCCGCTGGCGCCTCTACGAATAGTAGGCGATGACGGCTCGCCCGGTCAAGAAAACGAAATCACGGGAAGACGACCCTGTATTTGATGCTTCCGAATTATTTCCGGTCACGGCGCGGCGGGCCGATAAAATGCCAGTTGAGCGTCGCCGTGGCGAACGAGGCGAGTGCGCGCCAAGCCCGCGTAATGCTCCTCCAGCGCAACGTGGCGGGAGTGTTCGGCGATGACCAGAGAACCGACTGAGACCAGCCTCGAGCGTCCGAGCTGCCGCAAGGCGTGGTGGTATTCCCGGATTTCGTCGTAAGGCGGGTCGAGAAACACGTAATCGAACCGCGCGCCTTCTTCGTCGAGTCTCTCGAGCCCGGACAACACCTGACAGGTCATCAGCCGGAAGCCCGATTCGATTTTCAGCGCGGCAAGGTTTTTGCGGATGAGCTCAACGGCGGGGCGGTGATGTTCGATGAAGACGACCTGGCTGGCGCCGCGGCTGAGCGCCTCAAGGCCCACGGCGCCTGACCCGGCATAGGCGTCAAGGAACGTCGAGCCGGCGATCTCGGGGCCGAGGACGTCAAACAAAGTCTCGCGCAACTGCTCGGAAGTGGGCCGCAGGTGGCCGCCCTTCAGGGTCTTGATTTGAAGTCCGCGATATGTGCCGGCGATAATCCGCATGAGGAAATCAGGTCATTGATTCATCGGGTCATGGGGCCATTGACAGGAATCAAACCAGTCCATCTGTCGTCAATGGCTCAATGACTCGATTGCCCAATGATGTAATCCAGAATCACGCCACTCCGGCCAGCCCATAGCGCCGAGGCCACTCCGCGCGCAGGTAGACCATGAACGCGTCGAGCTCCGCGGCTGACCCAGGACGCTCGACGAACTCCGCCGCCTCGGCCCTGGCCCATTCCAGGATTTCCTGGTCGCGGAGCAAGTTGGCGAAACGAAAACCCGGGATGCCCCACTGCCGTGTGCCGAAAAACTCGCCCGGGCCTCGAAGCTTCAAATCGACTTCCGCAATCCGGAACCCGTCGGTGGTCTCAACGAACGTGCGGAGGCGTTCCTCGGAAACCTCGTTGCGCGGTCCGGCCGCGAGCGCCAGGCAGTAGGACTTCCCGCTCCCCCGTCCAACTCGGCCGCGGAGCTGGTGCAGTTGCGCCAGGCCGAAGCGCTCCGCGTGCTCGATGACCATCACGGTGGCGTTGGGAACGTCCATCCCCACTTCGATGACGGTCGTCGAAACAAGGACGCGGATCTCACCCTTTTTGAAGCTTTGCATGACGCTTTCTTTTTCCTCGCTCGGCAGGCGGCCGTGGAGCAGTCCCACGGAAAATTCGGGAAACGCGACGCGCGCCAGGTGCTCGTACATGCGCACGGCGGGGCGGAGGTCGAGTTTCCCTGACTCTTCGATGACCGGATAGACGACGTAGGCTTGCCCGCCTCGCTTCACCTTCTCGCGCACAAAGTCAAAAGCCCGCTCTCGCTCCCGCTCATCGAAGAGCCTCGTCTCGATGGGGGTGCGGCCCGGCGGAAGCTCGTCAATGACCGAGAAGTCGAGGTCGCCGTAGAGCGTCAGAGCGAGAGTGCGAGGAATCGGCGTCGCAGTCATCACCAGGACGTCCGGCATGACCCCCTTGCGGATCAGCCTGTAGCGCTGCATCACTCCGAAACGGTGTTGCTCGTCCACGACGACCAGACCCAGCCGCGCGATCTTCACGTCCTCTTCGATCAAGGCGTGAGTGCCGACTACAAAATGGACGCTCCCTTCGGCGATCCGTCGTTTGAGTTCCGCCTTCTCGGCGGCCTTACGGCCGCTGATGAGCAATTCAACCCCGTAAGGCAATGGACGCAATAAATTCTTGATGTACAGGTAATGCTGCGTGGCCAGAATTTCCGTTGGCGCCATCAACGCCACCTGGTAGCCGTTCTCGAGGGCAAGGATGGCCGCCTGGATGGCCACAATAGTTTTCCCCGACCCCACGTCGCCCTGGAGCAGGCGGTTCATCGGCCGGGGCGAGCACATGTCGTCCGCGATTTCTTTCAGCACGCGCTTCTGTGCCGCGGTCGGATGGAATGGAAGGATTTGTTTGACGGCTTCGCGCACGCCCTCCGTGACACGGAACTCGACCCCCGGTGACGCTTTGGCCTTTCGTCGTTTCAAGATCAGCCCGGCCGAAACGTTAAAAAACTCTTCAAAGATCAGCCGCACCTGGGCCGGCGATCGAAAGCGGAGCAAGTCTTCGAGCCGCTGTTCCTGGCCGGGGAAGTGAGTCTCGCGCAGCGCGGTCGGCCGATCGAGCAAGCGGTCCTTGTGGCGCACCGATTGCGGAAGGCGGTCGGGGATGGCGCGGTCCAGCAAAACCAGGGCGGTGGCCATCAGTCGCCGGAGGATGCGCGGCCCGAGCTTCCCCAGCGATTCGTAAATGGGGACGACGCGTCCCACCTCCAGCGAGTCCTTCCCCCCCGCTTCCGACTCCGTAAGGATTTCAAACTGGGGCTGCACCATCTGCAAGTTTCCGCTGCCGAAAGGGTCAAGTTCAACTTTGCCGTAAAAGAAAACGCGCTGGCCCGGCCGGAAGACCTTTTGCCTTTCCAGGTAAAGGGCGTGGAACCATTTGCACCGGAGCATGCCGCTGGAATCCGAGGCGCCCAAGTCGTAAATATGAAGGCCCCGCCGGGTCCTCAGGAGGCCACAGGCCAGGACATTGGCCAGGACGGTGGTGGTCTGTCCGGGGACCAGGTCGCGGATGGGAGTCAGACGGGTGCGGTCTTCGTAGCGGAAAGGCGCGTAGTAGAGGAGGTCTTCCACCGTGCGGATGCCGCGCGAGGCCAGAATTTCCGCCCGCGCAGGGCCAACGCCCTTCAGGTACTTGACTTCGGAAGCCAGCGTCAACTTGGGAGTGGGCATCCTGTTTCAGTCTGCCTATTATAACTTTTGCTTTGAGGTTTCCCTGCCCCATTGGTTCGGCTTGCAACAATTACGCCAGGTGTATAATCGCAGTCAATTCTTGGGTCGGCTTTCAGGACTTCCGGGGGAACAGGCCGATGTTCCGAGGCACTTTGGCGCGTTTCTTACACGCCGCTTCGCTGCTCCCGTCCCTGTTTTTAAGCCCAGCTTTGGCCCAGCAGAGTAACGCACGAATTGAGGGCACGCTTTGGGTCGAGAACGGTTCCCCGGACGGGACAAGAATCAGTATGCAGAACTCTTCGGGGCAGGTGCTCGGGGAAGCTTACGCCAATTCCGACGGCCGATTTTCGTTCCGGGAAGTTTACGCCGACCAGGACTATTTTCTCGTAGTCAAAAAGGAAGGCCACATACCTCTCCGCGAGGAAGTGGACTTGCACGTCCTCGGGAGCAATCCCCACGTGAACCTCTTCCTCCGCCGGGCTGTCGAGCCCCGCGACAAGGGCCCGGGCGGAAACCTCGTCAACGCAGCGGAACTGAACCTCCCGAAGAAGGCCAGGAAACTCCATGACGAAGCGGTCGAGGAAATGGCCAGGGGAGATAACACCTCAGCGATCGCCAGCCTCGAGCGCGTGCTCGAAATGGCGCCTGATTTTTTCCCGGCGGAGGATGAACTGGGGGTTGCCTACTTCCGAACCGGGAAGCTTGAGCGGGCAAGGCAGTCCTTTGAGGGCGCGATCCGACACAACGCGAATTTCGCGACGGCTCACGTCCACCTGGGGATGACGCTCAATATGCTCCACCAGTTCCGCGAAGCCGAGCAGGCCCTGGAGAAGGGACTCGTGCTCGAAGCGAACTCCTGGGCGGGAAACTATCATCTGGCCGCGGCGGCTCTGGCGCTCGGCAACGATACTAAGGCCGAAGCTTGCCTGAAGAAAGCCTTGCTGGTCGCCCGAGACCAGCACCCGGAAACGCACATTGCGCTCGCCAACCTGTACGTCAAGACGGCCCGCTACCAACTCGCGGCCGACGAACTCTCCGCTTACCTCAAAGCAGCCCCAGCCGGCCCACTGGCGCCGCGCGCGAAACAAGTCCTTGAGGACATGAAGGCAAAAGGCGCTGCACGCTAAGGGAAAGCGCACCCGAAAAAGAAAAAGGCCCGGAAACCGAAGTCGCGTTCGCCTCTGGTCTCCGGGCCTTGTAACCTACCAGCTCAGCTTCAAGCCAAACTGAATAATGCGCGGGTCTCGCGCGTCCTGCGCTGAGCCGAAACCGGGTGCTCCGAAGGTCGTATTCAGGTCTTTAAACTGTGTGTGGTTGAAGATGTTGTACATTTCGGCGCGGAACTGCCACTTGGCGGTCTCACCGAGAAAGCGTCCTCCGTACCACCTCATCGCGAAGTTCTTGATCATGGAGAAGTCCCAGTTGTTGATTCCGGGGAGGCGGATATTGTTTTTCCCGACGTTTCCCAGAGTGCCGGCAGCCGGCAACGAGAACGCATTGGCGTTGAACCACTGCTCAGCCGTCTTCGGTCCTGTATTGGGGTCCTGACCCTGGACAGCATCGCCGCGCTGCCCCTGGCCCGGAAGCGGCGTGTTGCCGCCGCCGCCGGCGTTCGTGAACCCGATGCCACCGACGTCGCTGCCAAGTACGGCCGTGGCCGGTGGACCGGTCTGGAAGCTGGTGATCCCGGAGACCTCCCATCCTCCCAAGAAAGTCTTGGCAATACCCGTCAGGCTCTTTCCGAATGGCACGTCCCAGATGTAATTGAACACGAACATGTGCGTGCGATCGAACGAGGAGGGGGACCATTCGGGCCGGAGATCGTACGAGTTTTGAGCAAGTTCAAAGCTCGCGGACGTATCGGTCAATGCCCTTGACCAGGTGTAGGAAGCCTCCACCGCGATTCCGCGCTGGAACCGCCGGTTGACGTTAACCTGCAAGGAGTGATAAGTCGAGCTCGCGGACTTTTCGTTAACAATAATCCCGCTGTAGCCCAGATACGGCCGGCGAAAGTCGGGAGATACAGGTGCCGCGCTGGGCGGAGGCTCGTTCCAATCCCGGTTCCGTTCCAAGTGTATGCCGCGCGTCGCAATGTAGCTGACGTCCAGAGTGAAGGCGCCCGGCAACAAGCGCTGAACGCCGAGACTCCAGTTGAATACTTTCGACGGGACCTGAGTGAGGTCAAGCGAAACCAGGCTCGGGGGAAACAGCGTGGCAGCGGTCCCACCGGGATTATCCAGCCGCGTGTTGAAAACCGTGAGGTTGGTGAGGAACGGCGGGTTTTGCCCGGCGTTGGTATAAATGGTCACCCGGTTCCGATCGTAGTAAGTCCCAAAGCCGCCGCGAATGGCGGTCTTGGCGGTGTTGAACGGGTCCCAGGAAAAGCTGATCCTTGGCCCAAAGGTGTCGTAATGGTTTTGGGTAAGTCCGAGCGGCAATTTCGGGTCGCCGGCAATAATCAGGCCGTTCAGCGGGTCATAATTCGGGCCGATTGTCAAAGTGCCATCCGGATTCACGACCGGCGCTTTCGCCGGGTCGAACCGGCGGGGGTCGAACAGCGAAAGCTGATTTCGATGTTCGGTGGGGTTCAAGAAAATCTGATGGCGGATGCCGTAGTCCACCGTCAAATTCGGCCGGATCTTCCAGTTGTCCGCGACATACCACTCGATGTCAGTCCACCGGGCGTAGTCCTTCCCGAGCTTCGATTTTTCCTGGTATTCAAAGGCGTATCCCAAAAGGAAATTGGCGTAGTCCAGACCGGTCGTGTTCGTGCCGCCGTTAGTAAAGAAGAACGAGCCTTGAACGTTGTTGCCTCCGGGCGGCTCGTTCTTCTGGCCCTTGAAAAAGCGTCCACCGGCGCGGATGGTGTGGGCGCCATAAACTTTCGAGTAATCGTCCCGGTATTCGTACAAGTTTTCCCGGTTGCCCCAAGGCAGCCCAAAATTGGGTCCGGCGAAGTTCTGGAAGCCTGTGAAGGGAAAGAAATTCCCGCCTTCCTTCGGGTCGATCGGAAAGACCTTTGTGATTCCGAGGTCGCTGCGATCCGCAATGCCCTTGACGAACTCGTGAGGATCCTGCGTGATGGTGTTGTTGGTGTAGTTGATCTGGAACGTGTTCACCGAACTCGGCGACAGACTATTCGTCAACTGGATGGAGGCCATCTTGGAGGGCTGCCGCATGTCGTTCCCGACGAAGTTGAACACGTCGGGGTCCCAAATGCTGGGCGCGCCCATGACGGTCTCATCCTGGATGAACCGCACCATCAACTGCATCTTCTCGCTGATGCGGTGGTCGACGCGGAAGATCTGCTCCTGGTAAAACATCTTGTTGGCCAGCGCCGTGACAAAATTAGGCGACTGGCCGGGACGATTCGGCAAGGCGATCAGCTTTTCGAGTCCCAAAGCGGCCGAGTCGAGACAAGGCTGGCTGTCGCTGCCTAACGCTTGAATGACATTATTGACGACACAGTTCCTCCCCGTGGGGTCTGAAAGGACAACGGTCTGCCCAGGGAAGAAGGTGTTATTGAGGTTCAAAAGCTCGCTGAAATCTCCGCTGCGCATGGCGGCATCGGGTACTTCACCTTGTTTGATGTTCCCGAACCGCGCCACCCGGTAATCATCCGAGAAGAAGAAAAACGTTTTCGTCCGGTCCGAGTTGTACTTCCCAGGCCAGAAGACCGGGCCGCCCACATTGCCGCCAAAGTTGTTCCAACGCAGCTTGGCCTTGCCCGGCGTGAAGAAGTTTCGGGCGTTCAGCGCGTCATTGCGGAAAAACTCCCAAACCCCGCCATGGAACGTCTGTGTCCCTGACTTCGTGACAATGTTGATGGCCGCTCCCACATTGCGGCCGTACTCGGCCCCGTAGCTGTTCTCCGCAATTTTCACTTCTTGAATGTTGTCGAGGCCGGGGAAGACGAGCACGTTCTCATTCGAGCCCATGTCCATGTTCACCGCGCCGTCCACCATCCAGTTGAGTTGGCTGGCGCGTGTGCCGTTCACCGAAACTCCTGTGTTCGTGGCCAGGCCCACACCCAGGCCCGTCAGACCACCGATCTGCTCGTTGCTCGAGACTCCCGGCTTCAAATAGTTCAAAATCTGAAAATTCCTCGAGACCGCCGGCAGTTCGGTCGTCTGCTCGGCTGAAACCACATGGCCCACCTCGCCTGTCTGCGTCGAAATCAGAGACGGCGCTTCGGTCACGCTGATCGTCTGCGTCACCGCCCCCGGCCGCAGCGTGACGTCCAGCTTGAGCTTCTGGTTCGCGTCCAGAAAGACTCCCTTCTGCTCGAACTTCGCGAATCCCTGCAGCTCTGCCGACACCGTATAGCTGCCGACCGAAAGCAGGTCAAAGGTGTAGCGGCCCTCGGCGTCGCTGGCCACCGTCCGGGCGGCGCTGGTGGCCTCTTCGGTGACCGTGACTTTCGCGCCCGGCACCACCGCGCCGCTCGCATCGAAAACGGTGCCCGATATGCTTCCCTGCGTCCGCTGCGCGAACAATGCAGGAGCGATAGAAAAGGAAATAATCAGAGTGACAAAAAAGACGCGGGCTCGGCGATTCATGATGCTCCCTCCTCTGATTTGCGGAGTCCAGCGCCCGACGCAAAAGCTAACAAAGAGCAACTGAAGTTAAAGGCTAAGACCTCGACAAGAGCCGACGCTTCAGGGGGAGGATATACCCGTCCTGCTCAATACGTCAAGCACATCCCTTAGCCCGGCACAGGAGGCAGGGACGAATCGGACCCGCGCCCGCGGCCGCAGATGCCGACGGGGGATATCTTTCATCGGGCGATGTACGGTTCTTCGGACATCTTCTCCCGAAGCTCGCGATACTCCCTTTGTCGCTTCTCCGCTTTGAGTTGCGAGGCCAGGGAGAATTCCCGGGCTGCGTCGGCATCTCGGCCGGACTTCTGGTACACCTGTGCCAGCAGGTAATGGGCCTCGCCACGTCGGGGGTCAAGTTCGATGACCCGGCGCAGCGTTTGCTCCGCATGCTCGAATTGACCCAGTCGAAATTCAGCCTTGGCCAGCCCCATGAAGCTGTCCACGTGGCCGGGACGCAGCGCAATGACCTTCTCGAAGCTCCGAGCGGCCTGGTCATAGCTCTGGCGGTAATTCATGTCGCACTGGGCCAAAGCGTAGTGGGCCTGAAAGCTCGAGGGGTTGCCGGCGATTTCGCGTTCGAATTCCTCACAAGCATCCTTCATCCTGTCCAGGCGCACGTAGTCCAGCCCGAGCTCATAATGGGCCAGAGGCAGCCGGGGACTGAGCTCCAATGCCTGCTGGACCTCCTCGACGGCCTGGTTTAAGCGCTGGCTTTCGCGATAAATGCGCGCCAGCGCAAGATGAAGTTCCCCGCTGTTTTCGTCGCGTTTGAGCATTTCCTTTACGACCGCAGCCGCCTGCTCCGGGCGTCCGAGGCGGGCGTATGTCGTCGCCAGCGTGTAAGACAGGTTGACGTTGTCCCGGTCAGCCTCGCGGGCCGCTTCGAGGTGCGGCAAAGCCTCGACGAAGCGGTCTAGCTGGAAGAGCGCCTGGCCGAGTGCCTCCCGCGCCTTGGTGTTTTGTGCGTCAAGCTGAACCGCCTTTCGCAAGGATTCGATGGCCTGCTCATTCTTCCCCAGCCGCAACCGGCTGAGCCCCAGGTTGTAATGGATGTCGCTTAACTCCGGCGCGAACTCGGCGGCACGCGCGAAGGCATCGGCGGATTCAGCAAATTTCCCCTGCTCAAAATAGATAAGTCCCAGGGAATTGTAGGCGCCCGCCAGGACTCCCTTAAGCCGACTCTCCTCTGCGGAGTAGTCCTTCCTCGGCGCCTCAGGGGTGGTTTGCATCCGCGCTGAGGGGAATCCAATGGCGCAAACAGAGGACAAGAGAAGCGCCACGGTTAATTGCGGAATTCGAGACGCGCCCCTCACGGAGGCTAGTGTAACAAAGATTTTCGGACCAAAGAGTGCGGCGCGGGGGGCTAATCCATCAAAGGCGCTGAGCAAGGCAGGCCGGCGCGAGCCCAGGCGGAGGACCGCCGTCGGCTTTCGGGTCAACAGTCGAATGCCCGCTCTGCGCCGAGCTGCCGGTAATCAGGCGCGCGCAGCGGCGGTCTCACCCTTTTCGATTGGGGCGTCAACCAAGTTGCCCCATTCCGTCCAACTGCCGTCGTAGTTGCGGACCTTGTCGAAGCCCAGCAGGTACTTCAACACAAACCAGGAATGAGAGCTCCGCTCGCCGATCCGGCAATAGGCGACCACTTCGCGGTCTGCCCGGACCCCTTGCCCTTCGTAGAGCTTCACCAACTCATCGTAGGACTTGAACGTCCCGTCTTCGTTGGCGGCTTTCGCCCAGGGGATGTTCGCGGCGTCCGGGATGTGGCCGCCGCGCTGGGCAGTCTCCGTCATACCCGGCGGCGCGATCACTTTGCCTGTAAACTCGTCCGGCGAACGCACGTCCACCAGATACCGGTTCCTCTTTTGAAGGACTTCAAAAATCAGCTCGCGTCGCGCTCGGAGGCTTTCGTCGGGCGAGCTGGCTTTATAGTTCGTGGCAGGGAACTTCGGCACTTCGGTCACGAGCGGCCTATGTTCGAGCTCCCACTTCTTGCGCCCGCCGTTCATCAGCCGCGCGTCCTTGTGCCCAAAATACTTCGCCTGCCAAAGCGCGTAGGCGGCGAACCAGTTGTTGTTGTCGCCGTATAACACCACCGTGGTGTCATTCGAAATGCCGGAGTTCCTGCAAAGCTCTTCAAATTGCTTCTGGCCGAGCAAGTCGCGGCGGACGTTGTCCTGAAGCTGGGATGTCCAGTTCCACGCGATGGCATTCTTGATGTGGCCCTTCTCGTACGCCGTGGTATCCACGTCCACTTCAACGAGTCGCACTTTGGGGTCATCCGCATGCGCGGCCACCCAATCCGTGCTGACCAAAACTTCGGGATGCTTGTAATCTCCCATCTCAAAGACCTCCTGTCAAAAATTCTGATTGATGCGGGGTTTAACTTAGGAGGAACAAAAAGCCGAGGTTCAACAACAGCCGCTACAACAACAGCCCGCCCTAGCCAGGACCTGGGCAAGGAAGGAATCCCCTGGGAAACTTGACGGCATGGCTTCTCTATACCATATCGAGCGGTTTTTGACAACGCGAAGGCAACGCCAGAGCATCGAGTGCCGCCATTCCGAAGGCCTTGGCTGCGGACATGCGGTCACTTGACGGACCGGAGGCTGATTTGCTATATAATTCTATGGGAGGGCCTGTTTGGGGCTCCTTGGAGAGACTGAAAGGCATTATTAACCTATTGAAATGGAAGCACTTACTTACATAAAAACAAGCCACAGGGGGGCTTCTTCCCGAGGCGAGGATCTTCGCAAGATTGCCCGCCGGAATTCGGCAAAGAGCAGCTCCCTTCGAGCAAGCCGGTATAATTTCGCAAAGGCGAAGAAGATTCTCGGGAAGGTTTCAAAAATGCGGGAGACTCATGGCGGCCGATCGGCTGGGGGGGCGGCCAAGAAGCTACAGATCGATGTCCAATACCTTGCCGCAGTGAAAGAATTTGAGACTGCTGTCCGCCATCTCCGGAAACAAAGATTCGGCAAGGCCAAGGAAATTTTTGAGAAATTAGCCAGCAGTCCTGTCCGGGAGGTGGCGGCGCGCTCGGCGGTCCACCTTCGTTTCTGCGATCACAAGCTCGGCTCGCCAAAGGCGGCCGCTAAGTCCGCCGAAGACTGGTACAGCCTGGGAGTGTTCGAACTGAACGCCGGGCGATATGAGCAGGCCATCGAGTCCCTCAGTAAGGCCGACAAAATGGCTCCTAACCGGGAGCACATCCGCTACGCCCTCGCCGCCGCTCATGCAGCCCTGGGGAATGCGGCGGTAGCCATCGAACACTTGAAGGCGGCCATCTCGTTCCGACCGCAAAACCGCGCTCAGGCTCGTCTCGACCCAGAATTCAAAACGCTGGCGGAAGACCCCCGGTTCAAGCAGCTATTGAATCCTTCTTAAGTTCCGGTTCGACCGCCCAACCGCCCTCCCAGGAAGCCGGAGTTCCTCTCGGTTTATGGAAGTCGTCGCGATCGGCGGGGGTACGGGGTTATCGACCCTGCTGAGAGGGCTGAAGCAGTACGTGGCGCGGCCCCCTCGCTTCCAGCCGGACATCTCCCGACTGACGACCGTGGTCACCGTGACCGAGTCACGCCGGTCTGCGCCAGCCTGCTCGCAAGAAGACCACGTGGCGCGACACGACCCCCGCCGGCTTGCGCAAATCGTGCTCGACCTTGCTGGGCGGCGTACCGAGCAGTGGTCAGCGCTTGCCTAGGTTTCAGAAGCCCGTCAATCGGCGAATGGCGCCGCCCCCAGGCTGCAAGTGATCGAGACTGTCGCTGCTTTGAAAGACTGCTTCCTCGCCCGCGTCCGCCCGGGACACAACCTCGGCACGTCTCTTCACTGGCGCCAAGGAAAAGACATCTAGCCTACAGTTCCACGCCCCCGAGTGGCGCTCAGGCTCAGTCGGTGATTTCGCAACTGCAGGGGACCGCTCGCGTTGCGGCAGTCCTGCTCGCCGCGCGCCCTCCGGCTATTGCCAGGCGCGGTCAATTGGAGATAGATTGGTCTTCGCTCCCCGTGAGGAGCTCCAGATGGCGAAGAAGAAATTTTCGGTCCTCATTCTTGCGGCAGGCAAGGCGACGCGATTCAAATCCGAACAATCCAAAGTGCTCCATCGCCTGGCCGGCTTGCCGCTCGGGGAATACGTCTTGCGAAGCGCCCTGGCTGCCGGGCCCGAGCAGACCTTGATGGTCATCGGCCATGCCGCCGAGGAAGTCCGGAAGACCTTCGGGCGGCCCGGGGTGACGTTTATCGAGCAGAAGCAGCCGCTCGGGACGGGCCACGCGGTCCT
>WNFB01002611.1_pt1 | contig 15696 bp, 15 predicted proteins | sample 5400501 | NCBI WGS metagenome assembly WNFB01 (sample SAMN13153341, study PRJNA577476) | soil metagenome | isolation source: 200 cm saprolite under Douglas fir tree site 2 hole 1 | place: USA:California | collected 2015-04-18
CGCCTGCTGCCGCTGATCGGCGGGATCGTGCTGGGCGCCATCGGCAGTGATCGGCTGGCCGCCCGCCTCGGGGTTCGGGTCATGCTTCCGCTCGGCCTTCTCATCTGCGGCGCCGGCATGGCGCTGCTGTCGCTGGTCCAGGCCAGCAGCGGATACGGCCTCATGGCGGTCGCGCTGCCTGTGATCGGAATCGGCCAGGCGTTCGCGATGTTCACTGCACTCAACGTCATCATCGATGTCCTGCCGGCGTCGCAGACAGGAGCGGGAAGCGCCCTGACCAAGAGCATCCAGCAGATTGCTTCCGCGTTCGGCGTCGCGATCATGGGCAGCCTCCTCAACAACGCCTACCGGGCCGAGCTGGCGGGGCACCTGACCGGGCTGCCGGCCCGGCTGAAAGACGTGGCCGAGGGCAGCGTGGCCGGGGCGACCATCGTCGCGGGCCATCTGCCGGCTCAGCTCGGAGCCGCTCTTCTTTTCTCGGCCCACGACGCCTACAGCGTCGGGATGGCCGACGTCCTCCGGGTCGGCGCCGGGGTCATGGTCGCCGCGGCGCTCCTGCTCGGAACCTTCATGCCCGCCCGGGCCCGGGCGGCCGGGGAGCAGCCCTCAACCCGCGAAAGCGCGCAGCCAGAGGTCGCCTGAAACCGACCCGGCCGCCACTCAGCCGCGCAAGACCCTGGTCAAGCGGCAGCGCCCCAGGCTCGCTGCGACAATCCCTGCCGTGCTCAGCGCCCTCAGCGACCTGGCGCGCCTCCGCGCCGACGACGGCCGCGGACTTTATGCGAGCGCGGGCGAGCTGTTCAGCGACGCCATCTTCGGCCGGGACTCGGTGGCGTCCGCGGAGAACCTCCTCCACCTCCTGCCCGCGATCTCCCGCAACCTGATCCTCACGCTGGCCGGCCTCCAGGGCACGGTCGAAGCGCCCGTGGGGCCGGGCAGCAACGAGGAGGAGCCGGGCAAGATCCACCACGAGCACCGCAGCCTCTACGTCGGCGGCCGCCGCATCTCGCCCACCTCCGAACGCCTGCTGCAGCAGCTGTCCGCCGTCTGGGGCGGCGACGGCCGGACCCTGACCTACTACGGCAGCGCCGACGCCACGCCGCTCTACGTCCGCCTGGTTTGCCATTACTGCGAGCGCTACGGAAAGTCGCTGCTTTCCGAGCCCGTCATCCGCCGAGACGGCGCGACCACCACCGTCGGCGACAGCGTCCGGGCGGCGCTGCACTGGACAACTCGCAACCTCGACGGGTCGTCGGTGGGCCTGGTCGAATTCCTGCGCCGCAACCCCGCCGGCATCCCCTTCCAGGTCTGGAAGGACTCCGGCACCTCCTACCTCCACCAGGACGGCATGATCGCCAACTGGGACGCGCCCATCGCCGCCGTGGAGGTGCAGGGCTATGCGTATGACGCGCTCCTGGGCGCCTCCCGCGTCTTCGAGGAGAGGCACTGGCGAGAGCGGGCGGGGGAGCTTCGCGAGCGGCTGTTCGACCAGCTCTGGATGCCGGAGCGAGAGTACTTCGCGATGGGCCTCGACCGCGATGCCGCCGGCCTCCCGCGCCGGATCGACAGCATCGCCTCCAACGCCGCGCTCCTGCTGGACACCGAACTCTTCGACGGCCTCCCCGAAGCCGACCGCTATCTCCGCGGGGTGGTCGCGCGCATCTGCGGGCCCGAATTCGTCACCGAAGCCGGCGTCCGCTGCCGCTCGCTGAACGAGGCTGACCTGGCCGACTTCCAGGACTATCACGGAACCTGGGCGGTCTGGATGAAGGAGACCTTCGAGGTGGTGCGCGGGCTCTACCGGCAGGGCCTGCCCGGCCTGGCCCACCAGCTCGGCGCCCGCATCCTCAACGCCGTCAACGTCGCCGGCGCCAACGTGGAGTTCCTCTACGTCAGCCCCGACCAGCGCGTCATGTACGACTTCCGAAGTGCTGACCCGCGCAGCTCGAACTCGGAGGTGATCGCCGGCACCAACCTGCCCGAGGAGGCGCAGGGCTGGACGGTGACCGCGGCCCTGCCCCTGAAATGGCTGCAGGGCTCGGGCCGGGGCTGGTGGCCGGCGCTTCCGAAGCGTGGAGACCTGGAGGCCGAGCTCATGAGCCGCGTCCCGGGGGTCGAGATCCTGACCAGGCGGGCCGGCCTGCAGGCCGGCTACGCGAGGCGCGGCGACTTCGTCGTCGACCGCCGGCTGGGCGCCGAGCGCGACCAGGCTGCCCGAGCTCGCCGGCGGTCCCGCCCGTGACCGAGCGGCTGACCTGGGACCAGGTCAGAGCCTGGCGGCTTGCGCGCCAGCGGTTGATCGAGCGCGGGCCGGTGCTGGAGCCTGTCATTTCCGAGGTCTGCGGATTCCACGCCCAGGTCACCTCCAGCGCGGAGCTCCACGCCTGGGCCCGCGTCGAGGGTGTGCGCCCGCAGGACGTCCGGGATGCGCTGTGGGTGGGGCGCAGCCTCGTCCGCACCTGGTGCATGCGGGGCACGCTCCACCTCCTGGCCGCGGCTGATCTCCCTCTCTATGTGGCTGCGCTGCGCACCCAGAGCCGCTGGTTCCGGGGAGCCTGGCTGCGCTGGGTCGGTCTCTCCGCCGACGAGCTGCGCGAGCTCGCCCAGGCCACCCACGATGCGCTGAGCGACGTGCCGCTGACTCGCGAGCAGCTGGCCGCGAAGGTGGCCGAACGGATCGGGCTTCGCGCACGAGACCACCTGCTCTCGGGCTGGGGGATGATGCTCAAGCCGGCGGCCTTTCAGGGTTCCCTGATCTCCGGCCCACCGCGCGGGCAGAGCGTCACCTTCGTCCGCCCCCAGAGCTGGCTCAAGACCTGGAATGAGCCGAGCGTCGAGCTGGCCTGGCGCGAGATCGTGCGCCGCTACCTGCGCGTCTACGGCCCCGCGAATCACAGGGATTTCGGGATCTGGTGGGGCATGCAGGCGGGGCCGGCCGGCAAGGTCCTGAAGGCGTCGGCCGGCGAGCTGGTCGAGGTGGACGTCGAGGGCTACCGCGGCTGGCTCAACGCGGAGGACTTGCCCGAGCTGCGGAAGACGCCTCCAACCACACCGACCCGCCTCCTGCCAGCCTTCGACGTCTACACCATCGGAAACCGGCAGCGCGTATCCCTGGTGGAGGAAGCTTTCGCGGACCGCGTTTTCCGGCAGGCCGGGTGGATCTCCCCAGTGGTGGTCGCGCGCGGCTTGATCGTCGGGGTCTGGAGCCACCGGTTGAACGGAGGGAGGCTGGACGTCAGGGTCCAGCCGTTCCGGCCGCTCACCGCCGGCCAGAAGAAGGAGATCGCGCGCGAGGCCCGCCGGCTGGGCGAGTTCCTGGAAGCCCCCGCGGCAGTCTCCTACAGCTAGACTCGCCCCGTCCAGTTCGAGAGCTGCCGAGATGGCTGAAATGACCAGGCCGGAAGGTCGCGCCCTGCCGACCGGCACCGTCACCTTCCTGCTCACCGACATCGAGAGCTCCACCCAGCGCTGGGAGCGCAGCCCCGACGCCATGAAGCAGGCGATGGTGGCGCACGACGAGCTGCTCAGCCGCGCCATCCCGCAGCACGCGGGCACGCATGTGGAGTCCGGCCGCGAGGGCGACAGCGTGCTGGCGGCCTTCACCCGGGCCACCGACGCGGTCGCCTGCGCGATCCAGGTGCAGCGGGAGCTGGCCGCGCGAACCTGGCCGGAGGGCGCCGACCTGCACCTGCGGATGGCGATCCACAGCGGGGAGGTGGAGGCGCGCTCCGGGCACTACTACGGCCAGGCGGTCTACCGCTGCGCCCGGCTGCTGGCGACCGCTCACGGCGACCAGGTCCTGGTCTCGCACGCGACCCGCGACCTGATCGTCGACTCCCTGCCCGCCGAGGTCGCCCTGCGCGACCTGGGGTCGCACCGGCTGCGCGACCTGCAGCGCCCGGAGCAGGTCTTCCAGGTTCTGGCCCCCGGCCTGCGCTCCGACTTCCCACCGCTGAAGTCACTGGACCCGAAGCGGCACAACCTGCCCATCAGCCCTACGCGCTTCGTTGGCCGGGCCTCCGAGCTGAGGGACCTCCATGGGCTTCTGGGCAGCGAGCGGCTGGTGACCCTCACCGGCGCCGGCGGCACCGGCAAGACCCGGCTCGCGCTTCAGGCCGCGGCCGACCTGATCGAGGACGTCCCCGACGGCGTCTGGCTGGTCCAGCTGGCGCCGCTCACGGATCCCGAGCTGGTGCCGCAGACCGCCGCCCAGGCCCTCGGGGTCCAGGAGGAGACCGGCACCCCGATCCGAGACACCCTGCGCGCGTGGCTGCTGGAGAAGCAGCTGCTCCTGGTTCTCGACAACTGCGAGCACCTGGTGGCGTCGGCGGCTGAGTTTGCCGCCGGCGTCCTGCGCGTCTGCCCCCAGGTCCGGCTGCTGGCGACCAGCCGGGAGGCCCTCAACATCGCTGGCGAGGTCGTCCGCCCGGTGCCGCCGCTGGCGCTGCCGGAGGCCGTGGCGCTCTTCGCGGACCGCTCGAGCGCGATCTCACCCGGCTTCCGGCTGACGGAATCCAACGCGGAGACGGTGGCCGACATCTGCCGCCGCGTGGAGGGCTTCCCGCTGGCGGTCGAGCTGGCCGCCGGCCGCGTGCAGATGATGTCGCCGGCCGAGATCCTGGAGCGGCTGCAGGACAGCTTCCGGCTGCTGGCCGGTACCAGCCGCTCGGCGGCCGCCCGCCACCAGACGCTGGAAGCGGCCATGGAGTGGAGCTACCGCCTGCTGACCGGCGAGGAGAAGGCGCTCTTCCGGAGGTTCTCGGTCTTCGCCGGCGGCTTCACGCTGGAGGCCGCGGAGGCGGTCGCCGGCGATGGGGAGGGCGTAGTCGACCTCCTTCAGCGACTGATCGAGAAGTCGCTGGTGGTGGTCGAGCAGGGCGACTCCCAGACGACCCGCTATCGGCTCCTGGAGGTGGTCGTCGAGTACGCCCGCGAACGTCTGGAAGAGCAGGGCGACCAGCCTGCCGCCCAGCGCTCGCACGCGGACTACTACCTGGGCCTGGCCGAGGCCGCCGCCCGGCTCTATTCAGGGGCCGACGGCAGCGAATGGCTGCGCCGGATGGAGGTGGAGCAAGACAACCTGCGGGCGGTCTTCGATCGCGACCGGGCCAAGGACGAGGAGCTCGAGCTGCGGCTGGTCAGCAGCCTGCGTGACTTCTGGGACTACAGCGATCACGTCCAGGAGGGACGGTCCCGGCTGGCCTCGGTGCTGGCTCGCGGCCCCGGCCAGACCCGTCTCTGGGCAGCGGTCCTCCACTCGGCCGGCGTGCTGGCCTGGGCGCAGGCCGACCTGGGCTCGGCGGCTGCCCAAGCGGGCGCGGCCCTGGAGATCCGGCGCCGGTTGGGCGACCGGGAGGGGGTAGTCGAATCCCTGGAGCTGCTGGCGCGGGTCGCGTTCAGCCGCGAGGACTTCGCCCTGGCCCGCAGCCAGCTGGGCGAGGGCCTGCAGCTGGCCCGGCAGCTCTCGGACCACGACATGATCGGCAAGCACCTCTTTCGGCTGGGCTTCATCGAGACCTATGCCGGCTCGCTGGAGCGCGCCCGGGGGTACTTCGAGGAGAGTCTGGCGGAGCTGGGGGTGGTGGGCAACCGGCGGATGTCGGCCCTGGTCATGGCTCCGCTCGGGCACGTGCACATCCGCCTTGGCCAGCTGCAGGCGGCTAGGGAATGCCTGGTCACCGGGCTCCGGGAGCTGGGCGGCCGCGCCAACTCCCGGATCGCCGCCAACTTCCTGGAGTGCTTCGCCGAGCTGGCGGCCGAGGCCGGGGAGATGGAGCGGGCGATCTGCCTGGCCGGTGCGGCCAGCTCCGTCCGCCAGGCGACCGAGGAGACGCCGTCATCCCCCATCCAGACGGAGATCAGGCAGCGGCTGAAAGCGGTCCAGGAGGAGCCGCCCAACCGGGCGGCCTGGGAGCGCGGCAGCCGGATGTCCCGGCCGGAGGCGATCGCCTACGCGCTGGCGGAGTAGCTAAATGGGGGTCCAGCAGTCGTCGGTCAGGTGCGGAGGCAGGCGGCCGAACTCCTTCTCGTAGGCCCCGCGGGCCAGAGCCCGGCCCGCCGGGTGCCGGCCAGGGACGTGGTCAATGTAGTGACCGAAGATGCGCCGGCAGTCGCGCGCGTACTTGGGTGTGTCCAGGATGTGGGAGTGCCAGATGTGATCCGAGTCGGCGGCGATCGAGCCCAACGCCCGGCCCCTGTTCAGGTAGGCGAGCCAGAGGTGGCGCCGGTACCAGAGCTCCGCCGTGGCCGCGCGCTTGGCCGACCAGCGGCGGGTCTTGGCGGTGACGGCTACCACCGCTTTGAGGTCAAGCCGGTCGATCGCGCGACGCACGGACTCCGCCGACTTCGAGGCCATCGCGCAGACAGTAGCAAGGAATAGGGTCCTGGACCAGTGGGTACCAGCTGGAATGAAGATCGCCATCATCGGCTCGGGGAACGTGGGCAAGGCGCTGGCGCAGGCGGCCGTTACGGCCGGGCACTCGGTGACCATCGCGTCGGCCCACCCGGAGAAGGCGGCTGAGGCGGCCAAGGCGACCGGCGCGCGCAGCCTGGCCAGACCGGCGCAGGCGGCAGACGGCGCCGAGCTGGTCATCCTGGCCGTGCCCAGCCACGCCCTCGACGAGGTCCTGGCTGAGATCGGCAGCTCGCTGAAGGGCAAGATCGTGGTCGACCCCACCAACCGGGTCAGCCCGCAGGACCCGGCCAGCGTGCTGGACGGCCATTCAAACGCTGAGAAGATCCATGCCGGGGCTCCGGGAGCCAGGGTGGTCAAGGCTTTCAACGCGATGTTCGCGTCCCGCATGGCACACCCCGAGGTCGGCGGGATGAAGCCCGACGCTTACGTCGCCGGCGACGACGAGGACGCCAAGCGGGCGGTGCTCGACCTGGCCGAGCAGATCGGCTTCCGGCCCATCGACGCCGGGCCGCTGGCCATGGCCCGCGCCCTGGAGGGGATGGCGCTCCTGCTCATCCTCCTGCAGATCCAGCACAAGTGGCCCTGGCAGTCGGCGTTCAAGCTGATCGGACCGACGGGGGAGGGGAGCTGACTTGAAGGAAGTGTGGCCCCTCTCGCACCTGACCCTCAAAGTCCTCGACCTCGAAGGCCAGGCCGACTTCTACGGGCGCTTCGGGCTGACCGAGCTGCAGCGGTCGGACTCGGAGTCGGTGCTGGGCTCCGGGGAGAAGCCGCTGCTGCGCCTGGTGAGGCTGGCCGGCGGCTCGCCGCGGCCGGCCCGCAGCGCCGGGCTCTACCACTTCGCCCTCCTCCTGCCCAGCGAGGAGGACCTGGGCTCCTTCGTCCTCCACGCCGGTCGGGCGCGCCTGCCCTTCGTCGGCGCCGGGGACCACCTGGTCAGCCAGGCGCTCTACTTCCAGGACCCGGAGGACAACGGGATCGAGGTCTATGCCGACCGCCCCCGGGAGACCTGGGACTGGAGCCGCGGCCAGCTGGCGATGGGCACGCTGCCGGTGGACCTGGACCGGCTGGCGGGGCTGGCGCGAGAGGATTGGCGCGGCTTCCCGGAGGGCACGCTGCTCGGCCACATGCACCTGAACGTCGCCGACCTCGACCGCAGCCAGGCCTACTACGAGGGGCTGGGCATGGAGCTGATCGCCTCCCTGCCCAGCGCCCGCTTCCTGGCCTGGGACCGCTACCACCACCACCTCGGCATCAACCTGTGGCGGGGGGCCGGTGTGCAGCCGGTCGCGCCGGGCGCGGCCGGCCTGGAGTCGTTCAGCGTCCGCCGGCCGGGGTTGGCACCGGTGACGCCGGACCCTGACGGCGTCCTGGTGACCACCGTCCCGCAGCCTGCCCGGATCGCCTAGCCAGCGCCCGGTGCTCAGCGCGGGCGCGCCGCTCGACCGGGCGCCGGCGGCCGTCCTGGCCCTGCACGGGCGGGGGGCCGGAGCCCGCGACATCCTGGTCTTGTGCTCGGCGCTGGAGCGGCCCGACCTGGCCTACCTGGCGCCCGAAGCGGACGGCGGCGCCTGGTACCCGATGAGCTTCCTGGCCCCGCTGGCCGACAACGAGCCCTACCTGAGCCGGGCTCTGGCCGCGGTCGGCGCCGGCCTGGCCGACCTGGAGCGGGCGGGGCTGGCGGCCGAGCGGGTGGTTCTGCTGGGCTTCTCGCAGGGCGCCTGCCTGGCGACCGAGTACGTGGCCCGCTCAGCGCGCCGCTACGGCGGGCTGGTGGGGCTGAGCGGGGGCCTGATCGGCCCGCCCGGGACTCCGCGCGACTACGCGGGTTCGCTGGAGGGGACGCCGGTTTTCCTCGGCTGCAGCGACCCCGACCCGCACATCCCCCGCGAGCGGGTGCTGGAGACGGCAGAGGTGCTGCGCCGGCTGGGCGGCGCGGTCACGGACCGGCTCTATCCGGCCCTGGGGCACACCGTCAACGAGGACGAACTGGAGGCGGTCCGATCGCTCCTCGACGCACTCGTCAGCCCACGTAGCGGCTGAACCAGTTCGTCAGCGGCTTGCCGTCCCGCCAGACCTGGGCCACGCGTTCCTTTGCCGCCGGCGTGCCCAGCCAGGGCTGAAGCCCGAACGTGCGCCAGTAGTACAGGCGTTTGTGGCGCAGCAGGCGGGCCCGCGGGTGGTCCTGGGGCCATGGCTTGGGCACCCGCTTCAGGTCCTCGCCGCCGATCTCGTAGCCCGCCTGTTCGAGCTCCTGCACGATTTCCGCCAGCTCCTTGCCGCTCTTGTCTCTGGCTGCGGCTTCCCGGAACTTCGGCAGTCTCTCGGGCTCCAGGTGGTAATGCCCGGCCGCGGCGGTGAGGCCGCGGGCGTCCAGTGCGAGGTAGCCTCCGCCTCCGTTGGCGGCGATGTTGGTCTTGTAGGGCGCTTTGTTGGCGGAGAAGCGGATGTCTCGGTTGGGGCGGAAGATCCGGCCCGCGCCGAACTCAGGCTCCAGCTCCGCCACCAGCGCCTCCATCGGCGCCCGCACCTTCTCCGCATAGACCGAGCGGTGCGCCTCGAAGTAGCGCTTTGAGTTGTCGTGCTCGAGCCCGATGAAGAAGCGCTGGAAGTCCTCGGTCCAGCCCCGGAAGCCGCTCAGGCGCCGAGCACCTGTCGAGCCTTGGCGAGGTCGGGCGTGCCGATGACGATGCGGGTTCTGGTGGCGAGGTAGATGAGGTCGATGTTGATGCCGGCGTTGGCGAGCTGGCGGCTCAGCTTGCCCAGCTCGCCCGGCCTGTCGGGTCGCTCGACCACGATGACGTCGCGCTCCTGCTCGACGCGCACGCCCGCCGCCTCCAGAGCCTGTCGGGCCTTGGCGGCGTCCTCGACCAGGATGTGGCCCTGGCCGCGGCCGCCGGACGGGTAGCCGCAGATCCCCTCGATGTTCACTCCCGCGTGGCCCAGCTGCTCGGCCGCCGCGGCCAGCGTGCCCGGCTTGTCCTCCATGCTGATCGTCAGGTCCGTGGCCATTGGCCTACCCCCTTTGCTGGTCTGGCTTGCTCTCCGGCTTCTCCCGGTCGCTCTCCTTGGCTGCCTGCCGCGCCCGCCGGATCGTCTCCCGCACGAACCGCAGCCGGAGCGCCCCCCGGACGAGGCCGCGCGTGGCCTGGCCGGCGGCTCGGCCGATCTCCTGGGCGGGGTCGGGCGGCGGCTCCTTCATGCGGCTCCAGCCTCCGTGTATTCAAGCACGCCGGTTCCGGGACCTATTCTCGTCCGATGCAGAAGCGGCGTCTCGGGCGGTCGGGCCTCGAGGTCTCCGCGCTGGGTTTCGGCTGCGGGGCGGTGGGCGGGCTCATGGTGCGGGGAGAGCGGGCCGAGCAGGTCCGCAGCGTCGGCAGGGCCCTGGAGGCGGGCATCAACTACTTCGACACCGCTCCCAGCTACGGTGACGGCGCCTCCGAGAGGAACCTCGGCTACGCGCTCAGAGAGCTCGGCCGGCCGGCGGAGGTCCTGGTCGGGACCAAGGTCGGCCTCAGCGGCGAGGACCTGGCCCGGCCTCGCCAGGCGATCCGCCGCTCCCTGGAGGCGAGCCTGGCCCGCCTCGGTCTCGACCGCGTGGACGTGCTCTACCTCCACAACCAGATCGACGCCCAGACCGAGGCGGCGCTGGGCGAGATTTCCGAGGGGTTCGGTCGAGCCGTGGAGGAGGGGCTGGCCCGCCATGCCGGCTTCACTGCGGTGGGCCGCACGCAGGCGCTGCACCGGATGGCCGCCGATCCGGCTTACGAGGCCTGCCAGGCCTACCTGAACGTCCTCAACCCGAGCGCAGTCCGGGCCGGCGCCAGGGGCGGCCAGCAGGACTTCGAGGGTTTGATCGGCTGGGCGGCCGAGCACGCCACGGGTGTGGTCGCGATCCGCGTCTACGCCGCCGGAGCCCTGACCGCCGGCCCGGAACGCCATCCCCACGCTCACCTGCCGCCGCGGCCGCTGGTCCCGGGCTCGGACTACGCCACCGACGTCGAGCGGGCGCGTGGCCTCGAGCGCACCTTGGCCGAGCTGGGAGTCGAAAGCCCGCTCGAGCTGGGCCTGCGCTTCGCGCTCTCGGCCCCCGGCGTCTCGACCGCGCTGGTCGGGCTCTCGACGATCGAGCACCTGGAGGCAGCGATCCGCTGGGCCGAGCGCGGCCCGCTGCCGCCGGATCAGTTCGAGCGGCTGCTGGCCTAGGCTCCGGGCGGCCGGCGGTTCAGCCGCCGATCTTGGGATCGAGCTTGATCGAGGCGGAGTTGATGCAGTAGCGCAGCCCGGTTGGAGCCGGGCCATCGTCGAAAACGTGGCCGAGGTGGCCGCCGCACTGCGCGCAGGTCACCTCGGTGCGCTTCATGAAGAAGCTGCGATCCTCGTGCTCTTCGACTGCGGATTCGGCCGCCGGCTCATAGAAGCTGGGCCATCCGCAGTGGGCGTCGAACTTGGTGCTGGACTGGAAGAGCGCGGCGCCGCAGCCAGCGCAGCGGTAGCTGCCCGGCGTGGTGGTGTCCCAGTACTCGCCGGTGAAGGGCCTCTCGGTGCCTTTCCGCCGGAGCACCTCGTACTGGGCGGGCGTCAACTCCCGGCGCCACTCGGCGTCGGTCTTCTGGAGCTTGGGCTTCACGGCGTTCTTCCACCATCATAGGGTTGGAGCCGATCACGACGAGCTCCCGACGGATCCCGATTGGAGTCCGGTTTGACACCCCCACCGGGCGGTGCTATACCGGCCCCAGGTGCGGCCCGGTCTGGTTGGGACCCGCCACTCCCATCGACCTCGCCGCCGGAAGGGGTTTCATGCGCCACGGAGCTCCGCGGGTTCCTGAGGAGGCTGTGTAGTGTTCCCTGCCGCTTTCGACTACCGCGCTCCGACCTCGCTGGAAGAGGTCTTCGAGCTCCTCCAGAAGCACGGTGACGAGGCCAAGGTCATGGCCGGGGGCCAGAGCCTGATCCCCCTGCTCAAGCTCCGATTCGCCCGTCCGGCGCTGGTCATCGACCTGGGCAGGGTGCCCGGCCTGGTCGGGATCGAGACCGGGGCCGGGGTGCTCACGATCAAGGCCCGCACCCGTCACGCCGACGTCGAGCGAAATCCGGAGCTGAGGCAGACGGTCGCCATCCTGGCCGACGCCGCCCCCCAGATCAGCGACCCGCTGATCCGGAATGCGGGCACGGTCGGCGGCTCGCTCGCCCACGCCGACCCCGCCGGCGACTGGGGCAGCGTCATGCTGGCCCTGGACGCCGAGCTGGTGGCCAGGAGCGCAAAGGGCGAGCGGGTGATCAAGGCGGAGCAGTTTTTCGAGGGCCCTTTCACGACCAGGCTGAGGCCGGACGAGGTTCTCACCGAGATCCGGATCCGCCTCCCCAAGGGGAGGGCCAGCGGGACCTATCTGAAGCTCGAGCGGAAGGTCGGCGACTTCGCAACCGTGGGCGTCGCGGTCCAGGTCGAGATGGCCGACGGCAAGGTCGCCCGGGCCGGGATCGGCCTCACCTCGGTGGGGCCCACCAACCTCAAGGCGAGCAAGGCCGAGCTGGCGCTGGAGGGCCACGAGCCTTCCGAGAAGCTGATCGGTGAGGTCGCCCAGATCGCTGCCGGCGAAGCCGAGCCCAAGGCCGACATCCGGGGCAGCGTCGAGTACAAAAGAGACATCGTGAGGGTATTCGTCAAGCGCGGCCTGACCAGGGCTGTAGCAAGGGCGAAGGGGGTGCTGGGATGAGGGTCACGGTCACGATCAACGGCCAGGAGCGAGGCGCCGAGGTCGAGGCGCGCGTCCTACTGGTCGACTTCATCCGCTCCAACCTCGGCCTCACCGGCACCCACATCGGCTGCGACACCAGCAACTGCGGCGCCTGCACGGTGCTGCTCGCCGGCGAGCCGGTCAAGTCCTGCACGCTGCTCGCGGTGCAGGTCGACGGGCGCGAGCTCACGACGGTGGAAGGCCTGGCCACGGGCGCCCAGCTGCACCCGATTCAGGAGGGCTTCCATCAGGAGCACGGCCTCCAGTGCGGCTACTGCACCCCGGGCATGATGCTGGTCGGCTCGGCGCTCCTGGAACAGAACCCCGATCCCAGCGAAGAGGAGATCCGCTGGGCGATCAGCGGCAACATCTGTCGCTGCACCGGCTACATGAACATCGTCAAGGCGATCCGCTACGCCGCCCAGCTCAGGCGAGAGGCGGCCACGGCGCCGGCCGAGAGACAGGCGGCCGCCGCGGGAGGTGCCGAATGAGCGTCGCGGTCCACCAGCACGGAGGCATCGGCGAGTCCATCAAGCGCAAGGAAGACGCCCGCTTCCTGCGCGGCAAGGGCAGCTACATCGACGACTTCGTCCTCCCGAACATGTGCCACATGGCGATCCTGCGCAGCCCTCACGCGCACGCGCGCCTGAGGTCGATCGACACCGGCGCGGCCGCCAGGATGCCGGGCGTGATCGCGGTCGTGACCGGCGAGCTGCTGGCGCAGCACAAGCTGGCCTGGATGCCCACCCTCAGCGGTGACACGCAGGCCGTGCTCGCCACCGACAAGGTCCGCTTCCAGGGCCAGGAGGTGGCGGCGGTCATCGCCGAGACCAAGTACCAGGCCGAGGACGCGCGCGACGCCGTCGTCGTCGACTACGAGGTGCTTCAGGCGATCACGAGCCCGGAACAGGCGAAGAAGGCAGGGACCCTCCTCATCCGAGACGAGAAGGAGGGGCAGAAGGACAACCACATCTACCACTGGGAGGCCGGGGACAGAGCGAAGACCGACGCGGCCTTCGCCAAGGCGGCGAAGGTGGTGAAGCTGCACACGTTCTATCCGCGCTGCCACCCCGCCCCGCTCGAGACGTGCGGCTGCGTCGCCGACGTCAACAGCGTCACCGGCAAGGCGACCATCTACATGACCAGCCAGGCGCCGCACGCGATCCGGACCGTCTTTGCGCTGGTGACGGGCCTGCCCGAGCAACAGATCCGGATCATCTCGCCCGACATCGGCGGTGGCTTCGGCAACAAGGTCCCCGTCTACCCGGGCTACGTGGTGGCGACCGCGGCCAGCCTGCTGCTGGGGCGGCCGGTCAAGTGGATCGAGGACCGCACCGAGAACCTGATCTCGACCGGCTTCGCGCGCGACTACCACATGACCGGCGAGCTGGCGCTCGACAAGCGCGGCCAGATGCTCGCCCTGCGAGTCCATCTGGACAGCGACAACGGCGCCTTCTTCTCAGACGCCCAGCCGAGCAAGTTCAAGGCGGGCCTCTTCCACATCGTGACCGGCTCCTACGACATCCCGGCGGCGCACGTCACCGCCGACGGCTACTACACGAACAAGGCGCCGGGCGGCGTGGCCTACCGCTGCTCTTTCCGGGTCACCGAGGCGAGCTACCTGATCGAGAGGCTGGTCACCAACGCGGCCATCGACCTGCGCATGGACCAGGCCGAGCTCCGGATGAAGAACTTCGTCGAGAAGGAGCAGTTTCCCTACCTCTCCGCCACCGGCTGGCTCTACGACAGCGGCGACTACCAGAAGGCGATGAAGCTGGCGCTGGAGAAGCTCGGCTACGAAGAGCTGAAGCGAGACGTCGCGGCGCGGCGCGAGCGAGGCGAGGTGACGGGCATCGGCCTGGCCAGCTTCACCGAGGTGGTGGGCGCCGGCCATGGCGCCGACTTCGACATCCTCGGCCTGCGCATGTTCGACAGCGCCGAGCTGCGCGTGCATCCGACCGGGAAGGCCATCCTCAGGATGGGGACCAAGTCGCAGGGTCAGGGCCACGAGACGACGTTCGCCCAGATCGTGGCCGAGGAGCTGGGCATCCCCGCTGCCGACGTGGCCGTTGAGGAAGGGGACACGGACACCGCGCCCTACGGCCTGGGCACCTACGCCTCCCGCAGCACGCCGGTCGCGGGTGCGGCCACCGCGATGGTCAGCCGGAAGCTCCGGGAGAAGGCGCGCAAGCTGGCCGCGCACCTGTTGGAAGCGGCCGAGGAAGACCTCGAGTGGGAACGGGGGAAGTTCTACGTCAAGGGCTCTCCCGACCGCGCCAAGACCATCCAGGAGGTCGCCTTCGCCGCCTACACCAACCTGCCCGAGGGGATGGAGGCCGGCCTGGAGGGCGTCCACTACTACGACCCGCCCAACATGACCTACCCCTTCGGCACCTACGCGGTGGTGGTGGACATCGACAAGGGGACCGGCGTGGTCAAGGTGCGGAGGGTGGTCGCCGTCGACGACTGCGGCGTCCGCATCAACCCCATGATCGTGGAGGGACAGATCCACGGCGGCCTCGCCGAGGGGTACGGGATCGCCTTCACGGAGCTGATCACCTTCGACCAGGAGGGCAACTGCATCGGCTCCAACTTCATGGACTACCTGATCCCGACCGCCTGGGAGACACCGAAGTTCGAGACCTACGAGACGGTGACGCCTTCACCTCACCACCCGCTGGGGGCCAAGGGGGTGGGGGAGTCGGCGACCGTCGGCTCGCCGGCGGCGTACGTCAACGCTGTGATCGACGCGCTCAGCCCCTACGGGATCACCAACCTCGAAATGCCGGTGACCTCCGACAAGGTCTGGGCGGCACTCCGCTCGAAGGGGGTTACGGAATAGCGGACGACCCGCTGACGCTCCTGGCCGAGCACGCCGCCGCCGGCACCCCCTGCGTGCTGGCGACGGTGGTGCGCTGTGAGCCGCCGACCTCGGCGAAGCCGGGTGACAAGGCGGTGATCACGGCCGACGGCCGCTTGCGCGGCTGGATCGGAGGCAGCTGCTCCGAGCCGGTCGTGCGCCGAGAGGCGCTGCGGGCGCTGGCCGAGGGCACGCCCCGGCTGGTCAAGATCGTTCCCGCCCTGGAGGCGGGCGCTTCCCGCCGGCGCGGCGAGCTGACGCTGGCGACCACCTGCCCGAGCGGCGGCGCGCTCGACGTCTTCATCGAGCCGCAGCTCCCCAAGCCCCTCCTGGTCGTATTTGGAGAGAGCCCGGCGGCGGAGACGCTGGCCAGGCTTGGCGAGCTGACCGGCTTCCGGAGCCGGACCGTGAGCCAGGCCGAGCTCGCCAGGCTGGCGGTTCCGGTCGCTGATGCGTGGGCGGTGGTGGCGACGATGGGGCACTACGACGAGGACGCGCTGGAGGCCGCCCTCGCCTTCCCCGACCTGGACGTGGCCCTGGTGGCCAGCCGGCGCCGGACGGCGGCGGTCACGGAGGCTCTGCGAGCGCGGGGCGTGCCCGAGGCGGCGCTGGCCCGGGTGCGGGCCCCGGCCGGGCGGCTGCGCGGCGCCTCCCAGGAGGAGATCGCGCTGCTGGCGCTGGCC
>WNFB01007283.1_pt1 | contig 15695 bp, 14 predicted proteins | sample 5400501 | NCBI WGS metagenome assembly WNFB01 (sample SAMN13153341, study PRJNA577476) | soil metagenome | isolation source: 200 cm saprolite under Douglas fir tree site 2 hole 1 | place: USA:California | collected 2015-04-18
CCCGGACCTCAATGCCCTCGCAGAAGGGCGAGGGCAGAGACAGCAAGTGGCCGTGGCAGGCGTGCACCACTCCATCCTTGGCGTCGAGGTCCGTGATCACCGTGTAGCGAGGCTCGTTCGGTTGGTAATGCGCGGGGCCGCCGGCGCAACCGGCGATCACCAGAGCCAGGACCAGCGAGATCAGGGCCCGCATGGCGAGCGGCTACCAGTATGAGGGTCGGGTCGCCCGCTCCCAGCCTACGACCCGCCGTGCACCCACGGCCCCTCCCTACCCTCCCCGCTCGCGGGGAGGGCTAACGGGTGTCGAGGCGGACCGTGCTGGCGCCGCCGCTGACCTCGATGTCGAAGCGGTCGCCGGCCGAGTCATAGCCGTCGGTCTGCCAGCTCAGGTCCGAGCCCAGGCTAGAGCGCCGGCTGCCGTCGGCGTAGAGGGTGCTGGCTCCACCGCTGATCCGGACCCGGGCCTGCGACCCCGGCGGGCGGTGCAGGTTCAGGGTCAGGGCGCCGCCGTTGACGCTGATCGGCACCGTTCCCCGGGGGCTGGGCAGGGTCAGGTCCAGCCGGCTGGCGCCGCCGTTCCCCTGGTACCGGGTCAGGCTGACCTGGCTGAAGTCGTAGGTCTCCCGCGAGGCGCCTGCGTTGACCGAGACCGACCAGCGCACCTCGTTGCTCAGCGTCACCCCGACGACCAGCCGGCGGCCGATCGGAAAGCCGTTCCCGCTCTCCTCGATGCTGACCGTACCGCTCGCCCGGTCCAGCCTGACCGACGGCTGGCGGCCGGAATACTCGAGGTGGGCGCGGAAGAGGTCGCCGCCGGTGGACCCCCCGTGCACCTCGACGTTGGCCGCCCCCAGGTCCAGCCGGAGGGTCGCCGAATCCAGGCCCTGGGCTGGCTGCGCGACGTCGGCGGTCTGGCCGCCCAGGTCCACCCGGGGGCCGTAGGCCGCGTAGGCCAGGCCGCCCGCCACCGCCAGCACCAGCACGACCGCCCCGGCGGCGGCCGCCGCCCGGGGCGGCAGCACCCGCCAGGCGATCAGCTCCAGGCCGAGCATGATCAGGAGCAGCGGCCAGAGGTCGAGCAGCCGGAACAGCTGCTCCGGCTGCAGCAGGCCCAGGTTGGCGAGCAGAAACACGGCCCCGACCGCGATCAGGATCAGCGGCCAGAAGATCCCGCGCCACCGGAACACGGTCAGCGCAGCCGGCGGACGATGAAGAAGACGCCGAGCGCGATCAGCAGGATGGGCCAGATCACTTCCCAGCCGATGAAGGGCAGCAGCCCGACGTTCTTGAGCAGGAAGAGGGCGCCGACGATGACCAGGGCGACGCCCCAGAACACGCCCCAGCTGCCGCCGCCCCACCAGAAGGCGTAGTCGCCCCGGTAGCGGCGCCGGCCCCAGGGCGGCGGCTCACCGGTCTCGGCGGGCGGGCCAGGCGGCGCCGGCTCGGTCACGGCTCAATTCTGGCACCATCCGCGCGTGGGGGATCTGACCATCCGGCCTTTCCAGGAGCCAGACCTCGAGGCCTGGGTCGCCCTCCGCAACCAGGACGAAGACGCCCAGGTCAGCCCGGACACCTACAGGCACGGCTGGTCCCGCCGCGATCCAGCCTGGGTGGGCGTGCGGCTGGTCGGGGAGGTGGGCGGCCGGCTGGCCGGCTCTGCCCAGCTGCTGGGCGGTCCCTACGTCCAGCCCGGCTGGCTGAATGTCCTGGTCAAGGTCGACCGCGCCCTGCGCAGACGCGGCTACGGGCGCGCGCTGGCGGCAGCCCTGGAAGAGCCCGTCCGCCGGCACGTTCGTGAGGGCGTCGAGGGCTGGGTCAGGGAGGGCGACCTCGGCTCGCGGGCCTTCGCCGACCGCCTCGGCTTCCGGGAGCACGATGTCCGCTTCGAGTCGGTCCTGGAGCTTGAAGGCTTCCAGCAGGCTGCCCAGCCGCCCGCCGGAATCCGGATCCTGACCTTGACCGAGCTTGGTCCGGACGCCTGGCGGCAGCTGCACGAGCTGTATGCGCGGCTGATCGTGATGGCGCCCGATCAGGTGCCGGCTCCCAGCTGGGAGGATTTCGAACGCCAGTTCGTCGGCGACCCCGACTCTCCGGCCGAGAGCCAGCTGGTGGCGCTGGACGGCGAGCGCTGGGTCGGCCTGGCCGTGCACCGGAGGCGCGACGACGAGGTCTTCAACGCGTTCACAGGCGTGGATCCCGAGCACCGCGGCCGCGGCCTGGCGAAGGCCCTGAAGGTAGCCGGGATCGAGCGCGCCCGGGCGGCGGGCGCGAGCAGGATGCGGACCTACAACCACTCACTCAACGCGCCCATGCTGGCGGTCAACCAGTCGCTCGGCTACCGGCGGCTGCCCGGCCTGGTGATCCTCCGGAGGGCTGTCTAGGCCCGGACCGCGACCTTGCCCGCCGCCAGCTCCGCCCGCACCTCGTTGCGGGCCTGCTGGATCGCCCGCAGCTTCGCGCGCGCCTCCTCCACGGTCCGCGTCTTGAGGCCGCAGTCGGGGTCGACGTAGACCTGGTTCGGGCTCAGGTACTCGAGCGCGCGGTAGATGTTCCCCTTGACCTCCTCCACGCTCTCGATCCGGTGGCTGTGCACGTCCACCACCCCGAATCCGATCGCCTTCGTGAAGGGATGCTCGCGGAAGCGCTCCAGCAGCTCCAGGCCGCTGTTGGCCATCTCGAGGTCGATCTGATCGACCGGGATCTCCAGGAGCTGCGGGTAGACCTCTTCGAAGCGGCCGTAGCACATGTGGGTGATGGTGTGCGCCTTCAGGCCCTCGGTCACCACCCCCATGGCCTCGATCGCGAGGTCGAGCTCGTCCAGCCGGGTGGAGACCGCCGGCTCGTCGATCTGGATGTACTGGGCCCCCGCCCGCTCCAGGTCGTGCGCCTCCTGGCGGACCACCTTCGCGAAGGCCAGCACCAGCTCCCGGCGGCTGCCGTAGTGGTCGTCGAACGACCAGTCGCAGAGCGTGTAGGGACCGGTCAGCATGCCCTTGACGGGGCGGTCGGTGAGGCCCTGCGCGAACTCCCACCAGGCGACGGTGATCGGCCGCGGCCGGCGGATGGAGCCGACCGCCACCGGCTTCTTGTAGTAGCGGTTGCCGTAGGAGCGAACCAGGCCGGACAGGGCCATCCCCTCCAGGTTCTCGGCGAAGTAGGCCACCATGTCCCCGCGGTACATCTCGCCGTCGACCAGCACGTCGACGCCGATCTCCTCCTGGAACGAGATCCACTCCTGGGTCGCCTTGCGGCTCAGCTGGTCGAGGTCGGCGGCCGAGATCTCGCCTCGCGCCTGCCTGCCCCGCGCGGCCAGCAGGTAGTCCGGCTTGGGCAGGCTGCCCACGCTGGTCGTCCAGAGGCCGTCCACCCGCTTCATACCCTGACCTCCAAGCTTCGCACGATCCGGGCCACCAGCTCCAGCTTGGCCCGGGCGGAGTCCCGAGGCAGGAACTCCAGGCCGCAGCTGGGGCTGACGTGGACCTCGGCGGCCGCCGCCAGCGCCTGGCGGACGCCCGGGGCCAGCTCGCTCTCCTCCTCCTGGCGCACGTTGCGGGCGTCGACCAGGCCCAACCCGATGCCCTTCTCCGCCGGCCATTCAGAGAGCAGCTTCCAGTTGGCCGCGCCCTGCACCATGTCCAGCCCCAGCAGGCTGAAGGGCAGCTCGAAGAGGCCGGGCACGTCCACCGCCGACCCGTGGTACAGGTAGAGCGAGAGCCGCGCCTCCACGCCCTCGGTCAGCGCCGCCATCGCCTCCCGGAAGAGGCCGAAGTCGCGGGGGTAGCGGACCGACGGGTTGAGCGCGATCGCCGGCTCGTCGACCTGGATCCACTCCGGCCCCTCCTGGGCCAGCGCCTTCAGCTCCTGGTTGAGCGCGGAAGCCAGCTGCAGGACCAGCTCCGGGCGGCCTCCCTCCAGCCGGCTTTCGGAGAGGGTGCCCAGCGTGTAGGGACCGGTCAGCACGGGCTTGACCGGCCGCCGGGCGTGGTCGCGGGCGAAGCGGAAGTCGTCGACCAGGATCGGGCCCCGCCAGCGGACAGGTCCCACCGCCAGTGGCTGCCGGTAGTAGGTGTTGCTCTCGAACCAGCGCAGGAGGCCGGTGATCTCGAACCCCTCCAGCCGGGAGCAGATGTAGGTGACCGGGTCCAGCCAGCGGACCTGCCCGTCGGTGACCAGGTCCAGCCCCGCCGCCTCCTGCTCCTGGATGACCTCGGCGGTGACCTCGCCCGCCACCCGGTCCAGCTCCGCCTGGTCGGCCGCGCCGCGGTCGAAGCGGGCGATCGCCTGCCGCAGCTTCTGCTGCCCAGGCGAATCCCCCAGCTTGGGGTAGTGGCTCACCGCGGTCGCGATCACCGAGCCGTCAGTCTACCGGAGGACCCGCATTAGACTGGAACCCGCCGATGCCCCTCAAGGTCTCGCCCGAAGAGTTCGAGAAGCGCGCCCGCGCGCTGCTGGAGAGCGTGGCCGCCAAGGGCGAGGTGGTGCTGGTGGAGAGAGACCGCCAGCCGGTCGCAGTGCTCGCCTCGCACCAGTCGGTGATGGCGATGGCGACCACGGTCGACCTGCCCCGCTGGGAGGGCTGGACCGAGGAGATGCGGCGCTCCTTCCCCGAGTCCGGGGCGGCGCCAGGGCGGCCGGCCCCGGCCCCCGCCAGCGCCGTCGAGGTGGACAAGATGCTGCTCGGCTTCGACCCCGGCGGCGCCGTGGTGGGATCGCCCGCCGGCCGCGAGTTCCTGGCCAGGGAGCTCCGCCGCCTGGAGGTGGGCGTGACCGACAAGGCGCTGCTGGACACCATCTACGCCGCCCTGCTCGAGCTCTGCGAAGACAAGTCCCGCGTCTACGAGCAGGACCTGCGGGTGCTGGCTCAGGAGAAGATCGCCGAGGCCCCTATGCGCCTCCGGCTGCTCACCCTGACCGTCACCTCCAGCTCCGGCCTGCCCGCCACCGCCGAGGTGACGCTGGACCTGGGCCACGGGCCGGCCATGCGCCGCGAGCACGGCGACGGGCCCCTGGACGCCGCCTTCAACGCCATCGAGAAGCTGACCGGCCTGGAGCCGGAGGTGGAGAACTTCTCGGTGGTGGCCGCCACCAAGGGCCGCGACGCCATGGCCGAGGCCATCATCGAGCTGGAGCTGGAGGGCTCCTCCGCGGTCGGCAAGGGCGCCTCCGCCAACACCATCGAGGCCGGCGTCCACGCCTACCTCAACGCGCTCAACTTCCTGATGGAGGCGCGCAAGGAGCCGGTGTGAGCTCGGCTCCGGGGTTTGCCGGATTCACGCCGGCCGAGCTCGAGTTCCTCCACTCCCAGCGGCTGGCCCACCTCGCCACCATGGGGCCCGGCGGCTGGCCGCACGTGATGCCGGTCATGTACCAGCTCCAGGAGGACGGCTCCTTCGAGTTCGACGCCGACGGGGTCAAGCTGCGGAACCTGACCGCCGAGCCGCGGGTAGCACTGGTCGTGGACGCGATGGGACCCCGACGCGGGGTGGCGGTGCAGGGCCGGGCGTCGGTGGTCGGACCCGAGCGCGCCCGACTGCAGCCGGAGCGGAGGTTCAGCTGGGGCCTCTGAGGCCAGCGGCCCTGTTGCTGTTGCTCGCCGCCGGCGCCTGCGGGCCGGCCGCCCGGCCTCCGCCGGCCTCGCCCTCGGCGGCGGCCAGCGCCGGCTCTTCCGCCCAGTGGCTCACCTACCACGGGGATGGGGCGCGCAGCGGCCGCGGCCCCGCCCTACCGGCGCTGGGCACCCCCCACCTGGCCTGGTCCAGCGAAGCCCTGGACGGCGACCTCTACGCCTCGCCCCTGATCGCCGGCGGGCGGCAGCTCTGGTCGGCGCATCTGGGCGAGCCGGTTCAGGCGGCGACCCTGCCCTGCGGGAACATCCGGCCGGTCACCGGCATCACCGGCACTCCGGTGGCCGACCCCGCCGCCGGCCTCCTGTACGTGATGGCCTTCCTCAGCGGCTGGCGCCACCAGCTGTTCGCCCTCCGGCTGCGGGACGGCTCGGTCGCCTGGCAGGCGGCCGCCGACCCGCCCGGCGCCGACCCCAAGGTCCACCAGCAGCGCCCCGCGCTGGCCCTGGCCAACGGGTACGTGTACGTCGCCTACGGCGGGCTGCTGGGCGACTGCGGCGACTACCACGGCTGGGTCCTCGGCGTCTCCACCAGCAACCCCGGCTCGGCTCCTCTGGCCTACCGGGTGCCGAGCGGCCGCCGAGCCGGCATCTGGGCCCCTCCCGGTCCCGCGGTGGACGCCGCCGGCAACCTCTACGTCGCCACCGGCAACAGCAACTCGACCACCACCTTCGACTACGGGAACGCGGTCATCAAGCTCTCCCCGGACCTGCGCCAGCTCGACTACTTCGCGATCGCGGAGTGGGCCCAGGCCAACCGCACCGACGCCGACCTGGGGACCACCCAGCCCTCGCTCCTGGACGGCGGGTTGGTCTTCGTCGCGGGCAAGACCGGGCAGGGCTACCTGCTGCGCGGGGATCATCTGGGCGGGGTCGGCGGCCAGGCTTTCGCCGCCCGCGTCTGCGGCGCAGCCTACGGGGGCACGGCCTACAGCGCGCCCATGGTCTACGTTCCCTGCACCGATGGCGTGACCGCCCTGCGGGTCGAAGGCGGAAGGTTCTCGACCGCCTGGCACCGGGGCCCGCCCAGCGGCTCGCCGATCCTGGCCGCCGGGGCCGTCTGGGCCCTGGAACCCGGCGCCGGCGTCCTCTACGTCCTGGATCCGGCCAGCGGCAAGGACCTGGCCCGCGCCCTTTCGGTGGGCGCGGCCTCCCGGTTCATGACCCCCGCGGCCACCGCGGGCTACGTGATCGTGGGGGCGGGCCGGCGCCTGGTCACGGTGGCGGTGGCGTGAGGCGCCTGCCGGCCCTTTCCCTGGCGCTGCTGGTGGCGGCCTGCTCGCTGGGCGGCGCGCGTGCCTCCCCTTCCCCACCCCACCCAGCGTCCACGCCGCAGGTCCTGCAGGGGACGCTGGGCGCGGCGACCTACACGATCGTCATGCCGGCGCCCTGGAACCGCACCCTGGTCGTCTACTCGCACGGATACGTGGCGCCCGGCCGGCCCAACCCGGCCCCCGACCTGGGCGCCAACCCGATCGGCGCCTGGCTGCTCGGCCACGGGTACGCGCTGGCCGCGTCCTCGTACAGCGGCACCGGCTGGGCCCTGGCCGAGGCGGTGCCCGACCAGATCGCGCTCCTGGACCTCTTCCAGCAGAGGTTCGGGAAGCCGACTCGGACCCTCGCCTGGGGCCACTCGCTGGGCGGCATCATCACCGCCGCCCTGGTGCAGGACCATCCCGAGCGCTTCGCGGGCGCCCTGCCGATGTGCGGCGTGCTGGGCGGCGGCGTCGGGACCTGGAACCAGGCGCTGGACGCCGCCTTCGTCCTCAAAACCCTCCTCGGCCCGGACTCTCAGCTACAGCTGGTCCACCTCACCAACCCGGAGGCCAACCTGAGCGCGGCCCGGTCGCTGGCGGACGCCGCCCAGGCCACCCCCGCGGGCCAGGCCCGGCTGGCGCTGATCGCCGCCCTCGGCGACCTGCCCGGCTGGTTCGACCCCAGCCAGCCCCAGCCGGCGCCCGCCGACCTCGCCGGCCGCCTGCGCGACCAGCTGCGCTGGTTCAGCGTCGACTTCCCCTACTCGTTCAGCTACCGCGCCGACCTCGAAAAGCGCGCCGGCGGCAACCCTTCCTGGAACACGGGCGTCGACTACCGGGCCCTGCTGGCCGCCTCCGTCGACCGCGACGAGGTCGAGGCTCTGTACCAGCAGGCGGGCCTCAGCCTGGAGTCAGACCTGGCCCGCCTGGCGGCGGCCCCCCGGATCGCGGCGGACCCTCCTGCCGTGCAGTACCTGCGCCGCCATGTGGTCTTCGACGGCTCGCTGCAGGTGCCCGTGCTCTCGCTGCACACTACCGACGACGGCCTGGTCGTCGTGCAGCAGGAGCAGGCGTACGCCGCCGCGGTCCACGGCGCCGGGCGGGACTCGCAGCTGCGCCAGCTGTACGTCCACCGCGCCGGGCACTGCACCTTCACCGCTGCCGAGAGCCTGGTCGCCTTCCAGGCCCTGGTCGACCGCCTGAACAGCGGGGCCTGGGACCCGGCCGCGCTCGACCCCGCCGTCCTCGACCGCCGCGCCGCCGCGCTCGGCCCCGACCTCAACCGGCTGCCGCTGGCGGTCAGCTTCGCCGCCGCGCCCGGCTTCCTCGCCTACCAGCCGGCACCCTTTCTGCGCCCGTTCGACGCCCGTTCGCCCAACCCCTAGGCTCGGAAGGGCCTAGGGCTTCTCGCCGCCCTCCTGCAGGGCCCGGAGCAGGTTGGCCATCTCGAGCGCGGTGGCGGCGGCCTCGGCGCCGCGGTTGTTCTTGGGACCCGAACGAGCCAGGGCCTGGTCTCTGTCGAATGTGGTCAGGACGCCGAATGCGATCGGGACCCCGGTGTCGAGCTGCACCTGCATCAATCCGGCGGCGCACTGGCCGGCCACGTAGTCGAAGCTGGCCGTCTCGCCCCGGATCACGCAGCCGAGGCAGACCAGCGCGTCATGCCGGCCCTGCTCGGCCAGCGTCAGCGCCGCCACCGGCAGCTCCAGGGCCCCCGGCACCCAGACCACGTCCGGGTCCTCGACCCCCTGCTCCTTGAGCTTGTCCAGGGCTCCGCGCAGCAGCCTCCTGGTCACGTCTTGGTTGAGGCGCGCGACCAGCACCGCCAGGCGGAGACCCGCGCCGCTCAGGTCCGGCTCGGCGGCGGTCTCCCCCAGCGCTAGGCTCGGGTTCGGATCTGCTGGAAGCAGTCCTGGCAGTAGACGGGCCGGCCCTGGGTGGGCAGGAAGGGAACCTCGGCCTCGCTGCCGCAGATGGCGCATTTGACCTTGTGCAGGCTGCGCACCTGGGCGACCGCCCTGCCTTCGCGGCGGAGTGTCCGGCATTCGGGACAGCGGCCAGGCTCGTTCACCAGTCCCTTCGACTGATAGAACTCCTGCTCGCCCGCGGTCCACACGAACTCGATGCCGCAGTCGCGGCAGGTCAGCGTCTTGTCCACGATGCTCACGAATCCTCCTTGGCCCGCGCTGAAGAGCCGGTTTTGGGTTCCCCGCCGTTGGCACCGGAGGCTCGGTCGCTCGCGGCCCCCCCGGGAGACGGAGGGAGTATAGCGCGCGCGCCCGTGACAACCGAAATAGGTCTTCGAGGGTCTCCTGCCGAGGCCGGATCCATCAGTGGCTGAAGAGTGAGTTATAGGTGGACAAGCCCTCGGGCTATTAGTACCGCTCAGCTCAAAGGATTGCTCCTCTTACACATGCGGCCTATCAACCTGGTGGTCTACCAGGGCCCTTACCCGGTTACCCGGTGGGAGACCTAATCTTGGAGTCGGCTTCGCGCTTAGATGCTTTCAGCGCTTATCCGAACCGGCCATGGCTACCCGGCGCTGCCGCTGGCGCGACAACCGGTACACTAGCGGGCCGTTCAACCCGGTCCTCTCGTACTAGGGTCAACTCTCCTCAAGTCTCCTGCGCCCACGGCGGATAGGGACCGAACTGTCTCACGACGTTCTAAACCCAGCTCGCGTACCGCTTTAATGGGCGAACAGCCCAACCCTTGGGACCGACTACAGCCCCAGGATGCGACGAGCCGACATCGAGGTGCCAAACCGGGCCGTCGCTGTGAGCGCTTGGGCCCGATAAGCCTGTTATCCCCGGGGTAACTTTTATCCGTTGAGTGACGGCCATTCCACACCGGGCCGTCAGATCACTATGCCCGACTTTCGTCCCTGCTCGACTTGTAAGTCTCACAGTCAAGCTCCCTTGTGCCATTGCACTCTGCGCCTGATTTCCATCCAGGCTGAGGGAACCTTTGGGCGCCTCCGTTACTTTTTGGGAGGCGACCGCCCCAGTCAAACTGCCCACCAGGCACTGTCCGGAATCCCGATCAGGGACACCGTTAGAGCTAAGGACCAACGAGGCTGGTATTCCAAGGTTGACTCCACCCGAGCTGACGCCCGAGCTTCAAAGTCTCCCAGCTATCCTCTACACGTTAGACCCCAGTCCAATGCCAAGCTGCAGTAAAGCTCCACGGGGTCTTTCCGTCCTGCCGCGGGTAACCTGTATCTTCACAGGTATTGCAGTTTCGCCGAGTCTCTGCCCGAGACAGCGTCCAACTCGTTACGCCATTCGTGCGGGTCGGAACTTGCCCGACAAGGAATTTCGCTACCTTAGGACCGTTATAGTTACGGCCGCCGTTTACCGGGGCTTCAGATCGAGCCTTGCAGCCCTCCCCTTAACCTTCCGGCACCGGGCAGGCGTCAGCCCCTATACGTCCCCTTTCGGGTTCGCAGAGACCTGTGTTTTTAGTAAACAGTCGGTTGGACCTCTTAGCTGCGGCCCTCGCCCGCTTCGGAGGTGAACTCCTACACGAACCAGGGCACCCCTTCTCCCGAAGTTACGGGGCTATTTTGCCGAGTTCCTTAGGCAGAGTTCTCTCGATCGCCTTGGAATCCTCTTCCCATCTACCAGCGTCGGTTTGCGGTACGGGCACCTGCGTTCTTCCTAGAGGCTTTTCTCGGAAGCTTGGGATCGGCCACTACGTCTCCCTCACGGGAAACTCCGCGTCGGCTCTCAGGATTAGCGCCCCGACGGATTTTCCTGTCAGGGCTCCCTACGACCTTGCCCGGGCACATCCGATCGCCCGGTTGGCCTACCCTCCTTCGTCCCCCCATCGGTATGACGAACGCGAGGTGGTGCTGGAATGTGCGCCAGCTGTCCATCGCCTACGCCCTTCGGCCTCGGCTTAGGCCCGACTGACCCTGGGACGATTAACGTTGCCCAGGAAACCTTAGATTTACGGCGGGCCGGTTTCTCACCGACCTTTACGCTACTTGTGCCGGCATTCGCACTCGTGCACGCTCCACACGGACTTCCGTTCATGCTTCACCGCCTGCACGACGCTCCTCTACCAACCGCGGCTTGCGCCGCGGTTCCATGGCTTCGGTAAGAGACTTGAGCCCCGATCATTTTCGGTGCCACTCCACTCGACCAGTGAGCTGTTACGCACTCTTTAAAGGGTGGCTGCTTCTGAGCCAACCTCCTGGTTGTCTGAGCAAAGTAACTTCCTTTGCCACTTAGTCTCTATTTAGGGACCTTAGCCGATGGTCTGGGTTGTTTCCCTTTTGACCGTGAAGCTTAGCCCCCACGGTCTCACTGCTGCCGTATAACCTGACGCCATTCGGAGTTTGGTTGGGTTTGGTAACGGGGTAACCGCCCCTAGCCCATTCAGTGCTCTACCTGCGCCAGCCCACGACAACGCTGCCCCTAAAGGCATTTCGAGGAGAACCAGCTATCTCCGGGTTCGATTGGCATTTCACCTCTACCCACAGTTCATCCGCTCAGTTTGCAACCTAAGTCGGTTCGGGCCTCCACGGAGTATTACCTCCGCTTCACCCTGACCATGGGTAGGTCACCCGGTTTCGGGTCTGCTGCCCGCGACTACAACCCCTTGCGGGGCCGCGCCCTATTCAGACTCGCTTTCGCTTCGGCTCCGGGTGTCACCCCCTTAGCCTCGCCACGAACAGCAACTCGCCGGCTCATTCTACAAAAGGCACGCCATCAGCCCGTGCGTTTCCTTGCGGTCGCGCACCTGGGCCTTTGACAGATTGTAGGTCCAAGGTTTCAGGTACTGTTTCACTCCCCTTCCGGGGTTCTTTTCACCTTTCCCTCACGGTACTCTTCACTATCGGTCACCAAGAGTATTCAGCCTTACGCAGTGGTCTGCGCGGATTCCCCCAGGATTCCGCGTGTCCCGGGGTACTCGGGTGTCGCTCCGGAGACCGGTCGGCTTTCGCCTACAGGGCTGTCACCTTCTGTGGCGCTGGTTTCCACCAGCTTCTGCTAACCGCCGGTTTGGTGACTCCGCGCGAACCCGGCAGGGTTCGCTGAGCGATCCCACAACACCACGCGCGCAACGACTGCCGTCTTGGCACGCGCATGGTTTAGGCTTCTCCCTTTTCGATCGCCTCTACTAAGGGAATCTCTTCTCCTCCGGGTACTAAGATGTTTCAGTTCCCCGGGTGCCCTCTACCTGGCCTATATATTCAGCCAGGAGTGCTCGGGAATTACCCCGAGCGGGTTGCCCCATTCGGATACCGCCGGATCATCGTTTGCTTCCAACTCCCCGACGCTTGTCGCAGGTAGCCGCGTCCTTCTTCGGCTCTTGGTGCCTAGGCATCCACCTCGGACCCTTGGTAGCTTGTCCGACCTATAACCACTCCTCAACCAGTGAAGAGCAGCCTCGGTCAGCTGCTTGAGGATCCAAAAGCCTACGGCATTTTGGAGATCTCTAAAGACCTATTCGGTTGTCAAAGTGCTGGTGGAGATGAGCGGATTCGAACCGCTGACCCCCTGCTTGCAAAGCAGGTGCTCTCCCAGCTGAGCTACATCCCCTGGGGCACGGATCCGTCCGTGTACGTATAGCGGCGCGCATTCCGCGTGCCTCCCTCGCGACTTGGCGCGAGGTGCCTGTCAGACCCTGAACGGCCTGAAGAGTGGGAAGGACATACGGCTGGGTGTCGGGCTTCTGTTCGTTTTGTGCACTCGAAAGAACGGTTTAGCGGATTCGCACCGCGTGCTGAGTCGCCTACCGACTACCGATGCAATCGACCGCGACGCTTTGGGGAACCTAGTCTTCGACCCTCGGGTCACACCCCGGGGGCTACTCTTCGGCACCTACTCGCGCGCGTTGCTGCGGACTCTGACTTGACGAAGCCTCCTTGGCAGGAGAACTCCTTAAAGGAGGTGATCCAGCCACACCTTCCGGTACGGCTACCTTGTTACGACTTCACCCCCCTCGCCGGGCACTCCTTCGGCGCCTCCGTCCCTTACGGGTTCGGCCAGCGACTTCGGGAGCATCAGACTCGGGTGATGTGACGGGCGGTGAGTGCAAGGCCCGGGAACGTATTCACCGCAGTGTGCTGACCTGCGGTTACTAGCAACTCCGACTTCATGGAGGCGAGTTGCAGCCTCCAATCCGAACTGAGACCGGCTTTAAGGGATTACCTTCACGTTGCCGTGTCGGAACCCGTTGTGCCGGCCATTGTAGCGTGTGTGTAGCCCTGGACATAAAGGGCATGCTGACTTGACCTCATCCCCACCTTCCTCCGGGTTTCGCCCGGCAGTCTCCCTAGAACATTCAACTAAGGACAGGGGTTGCGCTCGTTGCGGGACTTAACCCAACACCTCACGGCACGAGCTGACGACAGCCATGCACCACCTGTGCAACAGTCCCTTGCGGGAGGCGCCGGCTTTCACCGGCCTTTCTGATGCATGTCAAGCCCAGGTAAGGTTCTTCGCGTCGCATCGAATTAAACCACACGCTCCGCTGCTTGTGCGGGCCCCCGCCTATTCCTTTGAGTTTTAACCTTGCGGCCGTAGTCCCCAGGCGGCGCACTTAACGCGTTAGCTGCGGCACTGATCGGGTCAATCCGACCAACACCTAGTGCGCAAGGTTTAGGGCGTGGACTACCCGGGTATCTAATCCGGTTCGCTCCCCACGCTTTCGCGTCTCAGCGTCAGTTACAGGCCAGGTAGCCGCCTTCGCCACTGGTGTTCCTCCCGATATCTACGCATTTCACCGCTACACCGGGAATTCCACTACCCTCTCCTGCACTCTAGCCAGGCCAGTTTGCAATGCAGTTTCCCGGTTGAGCCGGGAGATTTCACACCACACTTAACCAGCCGCCTACACGCGCTTTACGCCCAGTGAATCTGGATAACGCTAGCCCCCTACGTATTACCGCGGCTGCTGGCACGTAGTTAGCCGGGGCTTTCTTGGAGGGTACCGTCGATGTCTTCCCCTCCGACAGTGGTTTACATCCCGAAGGACTTCATCCCACACGCGGCGTTGCTCCGTCAGGCTTTCGCCCATTGCGGAAGATTCCTCACTGCTGCCTCCCGTAGGAGTCGGGGCCGTGTCTCAGTCCCCGTGTGGCTGGTCGTCCTCTCAGACCAGCTACCCGTCATCGCCTCGGTAGGCCGTTACCCCACCGACTAGCTGATAGGCCGCGGGCCCACCCTCTCGCGCATTGCTGCTTTGTTCACCGGCCATGCGACCGGCGACGACATGCGGTATTAGCACCGGTTTCCCGGTGTTATCCCCCACGAGAGGAAAGATTGCCCACGTGCTACTCACCCGTTCGCCGCTAGGAACTCCCCTCCCTTGCGGGAGAAGAGCCCTCGCTCGACTTGCATGTGTTAGGCACGCCGCCAGCGTTAACCCTGAGCCAGGATCAAACTCTCCGTCTGGACGGAGAACCCGAGCACTCAGCCTTCTGAACGCTCAGAGTCCTTTCCCACTCTTCAGTTGTCAAGGTGCTGGACACCTTCGGCAGGGCGCAGTAAGCCTTCCTGTCGGAGGAGCAAGGGGAATGATACCACCCTGTCAGGCGGCCTACACAGCCGCCGGCTAGAAGCTTCTCCGGCCGGCCAGGGCCCGGGCCACGGTGAGCTCGTCGGCGTATTCGAGGTCGCCGCCGACGGGGAGCCCGTGGGCGGGCCGGGTAACCCTAACGCCCAGCGGCTCCAGGGCGCGGTGGAGGTAGACGGCGGTGGCCTCCCCCTCCAGGTCGGCGTCGGTGGCGACGATCACCTCCTCGACCCCGCCTTCCCGGACCCGCTCCAGCAGCTGGGGTACGTGGATCTCCTCAGGGCCGACGCCGTCGATCGGGGACAGTACCCCGTGGAGGACGTGGTAGAGGCCCCCGTATTCGGCCGTTCGCTCGACGGCCAGCAGGTCGAGGGGGGTCTCGACCACGCAGATCAGGGCCGGATCGCGGCGCCCGGACGCACAGACCCAGCAGAGGGGGCCTTCGGCGATGTTGAAGCAGCGCTGGCAGTAGCCGAGCCGGCGCTTCAGGTCCAGGATGGCCTGGGCCAGGCCCTCCGCCCGCTGCAGGTCGCCGCGCAGGATGTGGAAGGCCAGCCGCTGGGCGGTCTTGGGCCCCACCCCGGGGAGGCGCGAGAGCTCCTGGACCAGCCGCTCGAGCGGCTCCGGCAGCTCAGGCATCTTCTACAGGAGCCCGGGCGGCAGGCCGAGGCCCCCGGCCACCTCCTGCATCTTGCCGGCCGCCAGGCGCCGCGACTCCTCCAGGGCCTGGTTGACCGCGGCCAGGACCAGGTCCTCCAGCATCTCGGCGTCGCCCGCCGCCTCGGGGTCGATCCGGATCGAGACCAGCTGCTGGGAGCCGCTGACGACCGCCTTCACGGCCCCGCCGCCGGCGGCCGCCTCGACGCGGAGGGCGGCCAGCTCCTCCTGCACCTTGGCCATCCGGCCCTGCATCTGCTGCACCTGCTTCAGCATGCGGGCGGCGTCCTTCACGGCTTGACCTCGCGGACCCGGGTCACGCGGCCCTCGAACTTGCTGACGATGGCCTGGACGAGGGGGTGGTCCTCCGGGGACCCGGGCGATGGGGGCGGGGCGGGCGGGGTGGCGCCGGCCTCCTGCAGCCGGAAGTCCACCTCCACCGGACCCAGCCAATCGATGACGACGGGCAGCAGCTCGGCGGCGCGGGCTCCTGCCTGCTGGTGGTGCCAGCCGAAGCGGAACCAGAGGACGAGCCTGGAACCCTCCCGCTCGGGGCGCGCCTCCCGCCAGACGGCCCTCTGGGTCGGCGTCATCTGGTCGAGGACGCGCTGCCAGCCTTCAGCCAACCCCTC
>WNFB01003204.1_pt1 | contig 15693 bp, 17 predicted proteins | sample 5400501 | NCBI WGS metagenome assembly WNFB01 (sample SAMN13153341, study PRJNA577476) | soil metagenome | isolation source: 200 cm saprolite under Douglas fir tree site 2 hole 1 | place: USA:California | collected 2015-04-18
CGTGATCCAGGCACAATCCCGTGAAGCGCTAATCGGTTGTGAAGGCCGTCACTTCGAAGGTCAGCTGACTACCCGGCCCGAGTGATAGGCGTGACCTACCTTTGCGGTGGTGGGCAAGGTTCTCTGGGTGGTGCTACCCCTCACGCGTGAGTTCAAACGCCGTGATCTCCGGCCTTGCGCCTAAGCGGATGGGAAAACCGATCGTGCCAATGCCACGGTTGACGTAGATTTGGCTGCCGGTTTTTTCGTACCATCCGCTGAAATAGCGGTAATCCCAACTGCCGAGTGCGAGGCCTCGGTGGGCGAACTCGAGCGACAACTGGCCGCCGTGGGTGTGCCCGGCCAAGGTTAAGTCGATGCCCAACTCGGCGGCGCGATCAAAGCTGTTGGGATTGTGACTGAGAAGAATGTTGGCCGTGTCCGGCATCATCAGACGCTCGACTCCCCGCAAGTACGCACTTTGTGGCCAATCCGGACCGTCGTGGTTACCCTGGAAGTCCACGCCAATCAAGTTGAGCGCCTCGTCCCCCGTTTGTAGAGGCATGCGTGCGTGACGCAGGATGTGAATGCCCTCGGCGGCAAAAAGACGCGTGATGGAATCTTGCGTCTCAGTGTAAATCTCATGGTTGCCGAGGCAGCCGAAAACCCCGAACGGCGCCTTGAGAGCCGAAAGCGCGTGGACCACCGCTCCTTCTGCTGCGGGATCCCAGGTGAGGAAGTCGCCGGTCAACACCACTAGGTCCCCCTTCAACTGGTTCGCTATAGCAACGTACCTGCTAATTTCCTCGGCGCTCATGAAGGGGCTGATGTGGAGATCGGAAAGCTGGACAATGCGGAAACCTTCGAACGCCTTCGGCAGGCGCCCGAGCCTGATCCGCCGATGGGCGGTTTCGAGGTTAAGCCGACCATAGAAAAGCCCGTAGGTGCCGGCGACAAAGGGGGCAGCGCTCAAGGCAATGGCAGTTTGCTCCAGGAATCGCCGCCTGCCCGGAGACCGCAGATCGGGCCGAGTCGTTATGAACTTCTTGAAAGCCCAACTCATCGCACGCGCGACGCTATCGATAGTGCCCAACAATATTGCGATCAAGAATCCAAAGAAAGAACCCACCAACCACAACCAAAGCGGCGCTTCCAGGAAGGCCGCCCGGAGGGTCAATCCAAAACCCTTATTGCTCTCGGTATTCCAAGTGAACAGATTGAAGGCAAGCAGGAAAAGATAGACCAGCAACCCAACTGCCCCCAAGCCCCAGCGCCAGCGCTTGCTTGGAATCATCCTTTCACCGAGTTCGCTCACACGGCGGATCCAGAAAAGTTGGCTGGTAATCAGCATCACGAAGATGGCGAAGAAGAGCAGGAAATAGAGAGGGCCCGCCTCGCCCCAACTGGGGGCCAGCCAAAAGGCGCCAAAGGCAACCAACGAGAAAGTGATCACCCGCTTGTGCGCTCGGAGGAAGCTGATCATCCTTGCCATCTTCGTGCCGGAAAAGTGCGGCGACGCAGTCATTTAATCACCCTCATGACCTTCCCTTTCGGATTTGACTTTTCGCGTTCTGCGAGTCTCTTCCCCGGTGTTGCGGCGGAACCCAAGCAGCCCTGCGATTCTTCTAGGCACGGCACAGCCGCTTACCATCTTCCTGGATTGGGCCTGCCTCAATGGGAAGGTCAGTAGGCCGTCTAGCAAATTGGCGGGAAACTGCTCTCGTTGAGGAAATCCGAGCCTACTGCCGATTTGGTCTAGTTTGCAATAGTCTGCATCCAGTTCGCGGTATGACGCGCAAACCGTAGTTGTGGCAATCCGGATTTTGCCGTCCATCGGTGCGCGGCAGATTCGAACGATTCTGGGCGAGTGGTCGGCAAACCTTACCTTACCGGATTGTGTCAGTGTTGCCCGTTTTTATCGGAAGTTGAGTTTTGCCCCCAATCAAGGCTTGGAGAGTAAGCAATGATGGGTCCTTTGAGAGCGATGACCTTATGTTTTGGGACGTTGGTCCTGGGTTCTGCCGGGATGTTGTTCCTCTAGCTCATGAATCTGTTGTTGATTCTGCGTTGCTTAGGTCCAATTTCAGGCCCTTCAAACCCGCCTTCTTGTACACAAGTTGTACACAAATCGCTCGACTGCACCCCTTCAATGAGACAGTTTTCGATGGGCAGTAACACAGTCCATGAAGCAATGGGAAAAATCTCGGGGTGCCCCACCGGGCGGACATGGGCGGCCTTGGTAATGGCCTTCTCCCTCAGCCTTGTTTCGTGCCGCGGCTACATTCATAGCCTGCGTGTACCTCCCAACGAGGAATTGATCAGCCCGACAGTGACAATCCTTCCCGCTGGAACGCCTGTCAGCGTTCGGCTTTTGCAAAGTCTGAATACCCACACCTCACCAAACGTTCATCATATTTCCTTCGGGGGAGAATGGGCAGGATCTTGGCCTCGATCCTGTGTCTCTTGATTGGCGCGAGTGGACTTTGGATGGTCGGGGCTCCTTTTCATTGGTACGGCGCCATCCCAGGCGTCGCGGCCAGCGGGCCTGCCAACCTCCATTTCATCCGCGACATCTGTTCTTATCTCGTCGCGGCGTTGGCGCTCTTTTGGCTTGCTGAGCGACGCAAGAAGCGATCTGAACTTTTCCTTCGCCCGGTGCAGCAGCACCCGCAAATAATCCCGGTCCACGCCAATATCCCGGCACACAGCATCCTTGTCCTTTTCTTCTAAGAAAACCGCCTTCAGCAGGTCGCGGTCCTGGGCAGGCAACTCCGAAAGAATCTTCCCCACGCGTTCGGAGGACTGTCTGGAAACCATCATCCCTTCCAGGTCGAGTACCTTGTCGGGAATCTCCTGGTGTGTCTCAACCATCTGCTGGTTCTTCCCAAGCGTCCGGTAGTACTCCAGTAAGGCGTCGTTGCAAGTGGAGTTAACGAACGTACCGAAGCGCTCGGGCTCTCGAACTTCTCCACCTCGCCGGAGCGCTGTAATGACGCGAATAAGCGTTTCTTGCTTCAAGTCTGCCACTCTATCAGAGGGCACCGCCCGTCCCCGGAGCTTCAGATTCAGAAATTCCTCAAAATACGCAAAGAAGTGGTGCTCAGTTGCCGGATCCCCATTTCGAAGCTTCTCCACATAAGCCCTATCAAATCCGAAAAATTCTTGCTGGGGCGCTCTTGTTAGCTGAGCACGCTTCTCGCCCAATTTTGGCTTGACGATTCGCTTTGCCTCAACACGAACACATTCCTCATCGTCATACTCAAAAGTACAAGTAACTTCATCGCCCCACGGCAACGAAACCTTCCAAGCTTCCGTCTTGGGTCCGTCGTACGTCGGCAGATAGGTCGCGATGACCACTTCTCCTTCCGCATCGCGTCCCACTATTTCGACCTTGGAAGTACCTCCTTCAAACTCAAGCCGACACCATGACTCTGAGTCGATTACACATTGATCCACGCCATCGATGCGAATCGACAGCCAATCTCGAACGATCCGTAGTGGCCTTTCCGCCTCCCTCTCGATGAATTTCTGAAGCATAGCCAGGAAATCCACATCAGCGGAAGGCAACCCGAACGTTATCAGCGTACGCTGCTTGATATCGTTATCTTGCATAGCACTTCCTTAGTGCCGGTCTCTTAGGTACCGCCGCGAAATTCAATCGTCTAATTGACTCCTCGAAAGGCATTAGGCCGGCCGACGCCAGGATCCGATTCAGATCTGCTGGGCTAAAAAGTATGGCCATGCGATCAACTTCAATGCGCTCATCGCCCCGAGGGTCGTTGTCATCGTACGGAATCAAAAGACTCCCTCGATAACGTTCCGGTACGGTCACTCTGCCCAAAGGCCGAAAGACCGCAAGGCACTCCTTGATTGTGCGAACTTGCCAGTCCGAGGGAGAATAAACTCGAGGACCATGCTCAATGAATAGATTCTCGGGGTGTACTCCGAAACGCTCACAGATGAATGTCAACAACTTACCGCGATTCCTGCTGCACTGCCATTTCTCCTTGTCAATAGAGCGATTAGGAGCAACAAAGGGATACACAAAATTTAGCGCCGTAGTTGGGTAGTTGCAAAGGACCTGAAAGACAGCCACAGCCGCCCAGAAGGAGTTCCTGCTTAGCGAAAGCAATATCAAGTGCTTGACTAAACGTTTGATGAAGTCTGCCTCACTTAGCCGGTACCCATTACTTTCCTGCTCCGTTTCTGCATCGCTGAGTTCCGTCATCACGCGATGATCGAAAGTTTGGTGAACATCTAGGTATGCTCGATTGCAAGCTCGGTGTTCTCCGTCATATTCCAAGGCTTTCTTGATGTTCGCTTCTCGGCTCTTTGTGGTACCGGGGACGCGTGCAGCCGCTCGGAAAGCCACTTGCCTCGCAGTCTCAATATAAGCTTCGCCCAGAAGGTAAGTCGCTCGATCACGAGCAGCGAGAATCCTTTTGCCATCTATGCCCCCGAAGGAGGAGAGGGTTGGCTCACAAAGCATAAGTCTCTCTCCGAGGTCTGATGGTCCGTGCTAACAAGAAGATCCCCCCGACAGACGCGACCGAGTTTAGCTCACAGAGGACATTTGGAGTTGGCATTTTTCCGGCCAACGCCGCTGCGTCCAACACGCGCATTAGGGCCAAGAGTTGCCATTTTTCTTCTCCCTTTTCCTATGAAATTTTTGTGGAAGAACGACAACTCGAGGGCGGTTCGATTTGTAAGAATTATCTCGGTACGGATCACACGTGAGGGAGGCACACCGAAAATGTGGACCCTTCAGGAAGAGTTCTCACACGTCGAAATCGGTCAGTCTTCGCAGTTCCGGAATCTCACACTGTCTCCATTATTGCGGCGAAGCGCGCCTGCCCGACAGTTGGACTACTTGCTCTTGGAGGATGGGATCGCGCAGGGAAAAGTCCGGGTGAGCGAACTTCATGCGGGCGGTTCGGTCTCAGAACTACGTCTTGAAAACAACGCGGAGCTCCCAGTTCTTCTGGTAGACGGGGAGGAGCTTATCGGCGCGAAACAGAACCGCGTCTTGAACCTGACAATCCTCGCACCTGCGAAGCAAACCACGGTGATTCCGGTCTCTTGTGTCGAGGCTGGACGCTGGAGTATGTCATCTGCGGATCTAAAAACGTCAGATGACATGATGTATTCGTTTGGACGGTGGGAACAGCTGGCCCATGTCACCGAGTCGATGCGTTCAAATGGCACGCGCAAATCGAACCAAGGAGCGATCTGGAGAAATATCGCTGCCAAAGCGATACGCCTTAAGGCGTCGTCGCCCACCGGCGCTATGTCTGACATCTATGAGGGCCACGCTAGTTCGGTGGAGGAATTCACTCGCGCCTTCACCTGGCAGGAGAGTCAGTGTGGCGTTGCGTTCTCCATCGGCGGCCGAATTTTGGGGTTGGAGATCTTCGATCGCCCGGAGGTCATGCGCAGGTTCTTCCAAAAACTCGTGCGAAGCTACGCCCTGGATGCCCTGGATGCGGACCCGACAGCAAACGAACCCACAAGTGTCGAAGCGGTGGGCGCGTTTATAACGCAAATCGGGGCGGCCCAGAGTTTCGCGGAGCAGGCCTTAGGACTCGGAAAAGATGTTCGGTTCAACGGCCCGGACATTTCTGGTGCCGCGCTATGGGCCCAAGAGCGATACGTGCACCTTTGCACTTTCGCGAAAAATGGCCAGAATTGCGACGCTTCTACCTTTTGGACGCGGATAACGCGTCCGAGCCACCGCCGGACATTTTGAATGATGCACATGGGGGCGAACAGGACGAAAGACCGCAAGTAGGGCAGAGGCCGATGTTTTGAAAATCGGCAGGCTCCACCAAGAAAGGCTTCGATGTCAACCACGGACAGCAGGCAAATAAAGACGGATGCTCGGTCGGTGCTTGGTCCAGACAGAGACCGTCTGGACTCCTGGAAGGAAATCGCGGTTTATCTGAGGCGAGAGGTGCGCACGGCTCAGCGCTGGGAGAAGCGTGAGGGCCTGCCCGTCCATCGACAATTTCACGTAAAGGGGGGCACCGTCTGGGCGTTCAAGCACGACCTTGATGTCTGGTTCAACAATCGCTGTCAAATCGTCAGCAAAGCTGCCCCGGAGGGGAGCTTGTTAGAACAGTCGGTAGACTGGTCTGGCCCAGCGATGCTCGATGCCAAGCGATCAGAACAGAGTTCCTGGGTGTGGTCGACGGTCCCGGTGGACTCACATGGTCTTGACAGCTGCTTGGGTTTCGCAGAGAACGATGGACGGCTAAATAGCCGAAAGATTCGTGCGCGAGCGTACGGTGGCTCCATGTGATCGCCACCGCGGGTCGCAAATGGAACGCCTGCGGGCACCTATACCCTCTCCGTAACCTTCACGGCGGCCCAGCCCGTGGGCGGAGCTACTCTGTCGCACACGCAGCAGCTTACGCTCACGGTGCAGTAATCCGCGATCGGAAACGGGCATCGGATACTCTTGAGAGGCTTCTCTGCCGTGCATCGCATTCACAGACGATTGGGGACCCTGGTCGGTTCGCGTTGGGAAGCCGGATACGATAGATAGGAGAACGCGATCTTGAGAGCCCTCCTGGAAGCCTTGCCTGTGGTCCTTGTGCTCTTTGGTAATTGGAGCAGCGAGGTGGGTCACACTCCTCCGCCTGCCACGGAGCTGATATTTGTCAATCCGCAAGATGAGCGGCTCGTTCTTGAGAAGGACACAGGAATTGCCATACTGGTCCCAGAAAATATTAGCAGCAAGCATCCGGAAGAAAGCAAACTAATCGCCGCGTCAGATGTCCTTGTCCAGGATGTAGTTATTATCCGGCGTGGAGAGCCCGTGCTGTTCAATCTAGCGGTTGAAAAGCCTGCGCCTATGAGTGTTGGCGCCGTACTCACCCTGTACGTCGAAGGCTTGCGCACCTTGGTAGGAACTGATGTTCCACTCACGCAAAGATCGCGAGTCGATGCTGGAGCGGGCTGCGCGATGGAAGGCTGCGCTCTCGTGATCCTGGTCCCTTGGATCAAGGGACCTCATGCAACCATCCCAGCAGGCACGCTAATCGGAGCACGTGTTACACAGCGTCTCGAGATTCCAACAGTGGAAGCCCGTTTGGCAAGCATGACACTACTAAAGGAGCGCCAAACCGTTGGCGTCGCTAAAGTCTTCGTATACATGCCTTACGGTAAGGATTCGAACCCACCCCAAAATTTCGCTACATCAAGCCCACTAGAGATAAACGTGAAGATAGACGGCAGAAGTGCGGCACACCTCAGCGCGGGAAACTGGGCGTGCTTTGCACTTCCGGATGGCGATCATATATTGCAGGTTAAGAAGCGGCAATTTCCGCTCAGCGTCGCACGCGCCCAGAGGTATTACGTGAAGATAGAAAGCAGCGGTAAGCACCCAGACGTTGTTCAAACGCCCGGATTTCAGCTCGACGATAAGACCTTGCAATTGTCCATCACTACAGAAAGGGCATTCAAGACTGATTGCTGGTAAAGAGGACGTGGCGTAATGAACCAACGCAAGCGCTCTTTATTTGTTCGTGTCAGGCTAACGCACGCAGCTTTGGTAACGGCCTGGTCCCTCATCATCCTTTCCTGCAGCGGCTGCGTTCGCGGGGCACATGGCATACATCCCGGTGTACCCTCAGAGCAAGAATTGATCGGCCCAAAGGTAACAATTCTTCCCGCTGGAACGCCCGTTCACGTTCGGCTGCTGCAAACGTTGAATACACACAAGTCCGGAGTCTTCGAGAATGTGCCTTTTCAGGTCATGAGCAACGTGAGAGTCGGTGATTTTACGGTGATCGAGCGGGGGGCGAACGCGATAGGGCGAGCCTACATCACCAGCCCAGATTTCTGGAGACGAAAAGCCCAAATCTATTTGGTTCTCAGGTCGACCTCGGCCGTCACTGGCACAGAGATTCCATTGGGTGGGATTTTGAACGAAATGGGTGGGGGATACTGCCCAACTTTGGGCTGCCTCGGCGAGGGCGGTCACGCCGCCGTGGGGGACGGTACCGAGATTGAAGCATTTGTAGCAGAGGACGTTGCCTTAAGCACTGAGAAACTTCAGGTATTCATTTTGGCAAAACGGCGGATAAGCGCTCAGGTGATCGCAGATCGCCAGCTACGCATGAGGCTCCACATCTACATCCTGCCGGCCGACGGCACAACCCGCATCTGGGTTTCCTTCGATGGTCGAAAGATCGGCAAAGTGGGACCAGGCGAACATCTAACTCTGCTGCCCTCAGCGGGTAAACACGTTATTGTTGTCGACGACGATTGGCTTGCACTCGAACTGGCACCCAACGGGCAATACTACGTCCGCGTTTCTGACACTGGCTCTTGGCCGCGGACCAAAGCCTATCTGAAGCTCGTCGCGCCGGACCAGGGGCAGTATGAAGTAACCGACTTGGTCGGCGTGCCAGCGGATCAGCACTGATTTGTCTGTTGATCTTAAATTCTGTGCGTAGAATGGTGCGCACTTTTGAATACCGTCGGAATATTGAGAACGTTCCCCAGGTTTTGCTCTCGCTTAGCTGCCATTGAAGAAAGCAGGGCGCACATGGACTTACCTTTCGGGGCAGCCAGAAAGCTCGCTCTCGCCTTTTCCGGATGGTTTGGTGGTGCGAAGGCCAATGCCGCGACCAACGGGCAACCCATTACCTCCACCGATGTATTTCCGCAGTTGATTGAAGTCATCCCTGGCAGACTAAAGGTGAGAATATTTCTTCACGAGATAGAGCACGAAAAGGAGACATTTTCTTGCTGGTCGTATGTAACCGACGGGCTCGTGGCGCAGAAACAGAAAGAGATTATCTTCACGCTGCGCCGGGATCCGCGCCAGAAACCTGAGGACTACCCCAGCGAATTGCTCGAACTTTTTGCGACAATTTTTCATTACGCCGGGCGAGGACAGCTCGTGGACGTAGGTCAATCGACCCTCTTTGGCGAGACCGGATTTTTTGGCAACAGTAACTTTCGCGGCATCGGTTACGTTGAACACCAGGGTTTCCCAGCGGTGGAAACGAAAGATGTCCCACTCCTGGCGGGCATCCCCCTCAAGGACGATGAGGCCCAGATCGCGTGGGATCTCGGGCTCACTCGCGTCACAGCTTTGTTGGGAATGAAGTACCACTTCTACCCCTGTCCCACTTGGTCTGACCTGAAACGCGAACCGGTCGCATCTCTGCGCGCGATGGAAAGGAGCCACTTGTGGGAGATTGCAAGAGTCCCCGTTCGTGCCAGCTATTACGAGGAACAGAACCATATTTTTCTTTCTGTACTACCCTCCAGCCGGGCAAGCCTTCAACGATTCCTTGACAAGCTACCTCCCAACAAACCGCTAGCTCTTAGGACTCAACCTGATCCCCGTGCCAATGCATGTCTAGTCTGGCACTCAGGCCACAACCAGCCAATGGCGATTACGCCCCCCGACAGCAACGGATCCCGAAAAACGGGTGCCTTTCTTGCTTTCGTTCCGGAGCAGGATGCAAACGACATCCGAACGGTAGAAGACGGTTTCTTTCTCTTTCTCACCAATATTACCTGGCAGAAGATCCGCGAAGCCCTCTTGTCCGGCACCGATATTTTCGTTCCTCCGGCCGGGCCGCCTGGGGCGAGCATCTCGGTCGAGTGGGCGAAAACAGCGTACACCAGCTCGGTCAGCGGCGAGACGTATACGGCCGAAAGATGGACAACGTATGAACCTGAAGCCACCTTGCCGCCGAAAGAACGCGTAGCAGTGAGTTCGAGCAGGACCGTCTTGCTTACCAGCCTGCTAGATCTTCAGGCGCGCAGCACGGCCGAGGATCTCGCCGCTTATGGCAATGCGATAGAGAATGTCGTCGATACGTTCTTCACTCCCTTTGAACGACGAATCAGTTGTGAGCTTACGATTCAGCTTGCATTGACCGACGCTGGACATGAAGTGCGATTCATTGCGGTGCCGGAACTGAATGCAGATATCGCTGAAGATCTTCACAAGCGGCTTGAGAGCGTGCCCTCCCCCAAAGTCGGCGGCCCGGTGAAGCTTGATCTTATCCTGGGCGTCTGGAGAGTTACCAGCAAGCAGTAGATTCTTCAGTTGCTGGGGAAATAAGGAAGCCTCACATTTGGGCCCGATTGTGAGACAGCGGAACAGCACCCGACATTCCATGACTTGCAGGGGATGTCGCACCATGTCGCTTGCGCGCAGGACCAGAGATGCGAATATGTGCTTGCCCGAAGCACAGGATTTCCATGCAGTCACGACGACGGGTCATGCCCTGACTGTAGAAGGTCCGGCTAGCAAGAGTATGCGATGAACGAAATAAAGACTGAAATATACAACTTTAATGTGATTTTCCCGGCGCAGCGATGGCTTCCCGAATCGCGCATGACAACTACCTTTATACCTATGGGCGGCAACTTATATCGCCTGAACGAAGGGTTCCTTTGTGGACCGATCTCGTTTGGCGACGTCATTGAAGCTTTGCCCACGGACCAAAAGGATGTCGTACTTTACCAACGGCGTGTAAAAAGAGCCGGCCTAAAGCGCGCGTGCTATATCATGCCTCGTCACATGGCCGAGAAGCCCGGTTTTGCTGAATTAATGAAGAGGATCGAAGATCTAGGTGGATTTGCGGCAGTGGATTTCAAAGGGCTATTCCTTGTGTTCTTGCCCAAGACCTGCGACCTGGACGTAAGTCTTGAACTCAATAGAATTGCGGGAATCCCGAAATCGACGTTACAGCAGCGCTGGAAGAGAACCATGAGATGGCTGGCCAACTTCCGATGACCGCTCTTTTTTTATGCGAAATTCGCGCAAGCCAACAAAAAACAGCGCCGTTTGGGATAAAAGAGCCATGAAGAACGATGCCATCCGAAGTAAGGAAGAAGCTCACGAACTCCTCCAACGGTTGGAACAATTCTATGGTGAGCCGGTTCTCCCGCTTGGGAACTTTTGCCATGCAATCGAACTCTGGATGGACTGCATCGTCAAGAACAATACGGATCCGGCGCTCAATCGAGACGGCATAAAGCATGGTTCCATATATTTTGAGTTTCTGAACTTGATGAGGGTCGACATCAGGAAATCAAACCTCCTGGGCCGGTTGCTCTATGCCAAAGAACCTCTACGCACCCAAATCTGTCCAACCCATAAGGGACACTTCAACGCAGAGGCCATGTTTTTTGAGAAATGCCCCCTGTCGTGCGATGGAACCGGGTGGCTGCGAGAACGCCCGCAAGATGGAGGATACACCGGAATCCAAATCGTTGAGGTGGAGGGGAGAACGGAAGACGGAAAACTGAAATTTAAGGATCCGGAGACTGGAAAATGGGAAACCGTGGAATAACCGAAGCCACAGTGAGGGTGTTCATGCTTCATCGGTCTGTGATTCCCTGGGAGACGAGTACGCCGCGAATTCTCAAATGATGGTATAGATGACGCCCGCATGACTGTGTTGCAAAAACAAAGTCGCAGAGACCGTTTAGCTCGTGCTTATGAGTCGCTAGAGGGATTGTGCTGTGGCGATGCCTTTGGCGAGCGTTTTTTCGTTGGGGAGGAAATGGCTCTCTCGTTGATCAACGGGAAAGCGATCCCCGCTCCACCCTGGAAATTCACTGACGACACGATGATGGCGATCTCCATTGTTTCCACACTGGAGGAGCACGGGGAGATCGATCAAGACCACCTGGCCATGAGTTTTGCAAGGAATTACGATTCGACTCGCGGATATGGACCGGCGATGCATGGGCTGCTAGCCAGCATCAGACAGCGGAGAGGGCACTGGCGAGAGGAAGCGCAGGCGTTGTTTGAAGGCCAAGGCTCCTTTGGGAATGGTTCCGCCATGAGAGTTGCTCCGTTGGGTGCCTATTTCGCCGACGATCTTGACATGGTCGTTGAGCAGGCCGAAAGGTCTGCTGTTACGACTCACTGTCATGCGGAAGCTGTCGCTGGCGCAATTGCAGTAGCACTCGCAGCGGCGCTCGCGTGGCAGCATAGAAACACGCCGCAAATAGCCAGCGTCCCAGCGTTTTTGCAACAGATTCACCAAAGAACCCCCGCCAGTCACGTTCGTCGTGGAATCCAGAACGCCGTTGACCTGGCAAAGGGTACTCCTGTTCACGCTGCAGTCTCGGTTCTTGGAAACGGTTCCAGAGTCACAGCGCAGGACACAGTTCCTTTTGCCTTGTGGAGCGCTGCCTGTCATCTGAATGATTACGAGGAAGCGCTATGGGCGACGGTAAGCGGGCTGGGCGACCGCGACACTACGTGCGCGATCGTCGGTGGTGTGGTTGTAATGGACTCGGGGCTGCGGAGCATACCGAAACAATGGTTGGATTGCCGGGAGCCGATTCCTCGACTCATGCTCAAGAATTATGGAATGTCGTTATTCCTTGATAATTCTTGAAATTTTGGATTCGCGCAAATGGCCAGAGACTGACACTACCACGTACCGAGTGCAATGCTTAATTGGCTTACTTCATCGGACTTCCTTTCCTTAGTCATGATCCTGGCAGCTGCGGCTGCCTTGTACTTGTGGGAAAAAAGAAGGCTGAAGAAAAAGTCTGAGGAACAATGGAAAACGCTTATTGGGACCTGCAGGACTTGGACTCCTGCTAAGACTAAGAAAAGTGTCGAAGCTGCATGGATAACCGCGCTTAGGGAATCTATTGCCAGAGATCCATGGCAACCTGGTCTGAAGCCATCTGCGACTAAGGCGCGGATGCAGTCACGTCCTTCTCATTGCGATGTTGCAGAGCACACGGAACACACCCCGCGCCGAGCAGAAGATGCAGAGACCGTGGCGCAAGCCCAACCCTCCCTTCCCTCTCGCGATGCGCCCGAGCCAGTGGAAAGCACCGTACCCCCGGTGATCGATCCAGAGGTTGTATGGGTACATTGCGAATCGGGAGACCCCAATATCGCTAAGCTGCGAAAGTGGCTCAGTGAAGGCAAAACCCTTTTTACAGTCATCGTGTTTCCGCCCGCGGATCACGAATGGGAGAAAATTCATGAGGGCCTGGGACGACTTGAGGAGGTGACCGAACAAGAGGCCAAGTTTCGCTTCGATGACGTCAAACCGTGGACTCTGTTTTCGAATTTCTACGTAGGTTACGACCGTAAGGGGAAGCGGCCGCTAATCCAGTTCCGTGAGAGGCGTTGAGTACCGCGACGCGGTGATAGAGAAGCGACTGATATTGCGTCTGTCTGGAGGTTCCCTCCCCGACCGTACCCGTGGGAAAGAATTCTCAAGCCATTGCTGCTCCTGTGGAATTGGATGCTAGACTGCTTTGGGCTGCCCGAGACGGAAAGGAGCGTCGAGGTTTTTGCGCAACTCGACCCACAAGGATTCCGGCAAGGAGAAAAACGCCTCAACGACCTTCGGGTCGAATTGCGTGCCGCTGCACCGACGGATTTCCTCACGCGCATGGGAAAGTGGCAGCGCCCGGCGATACGGGTGGTCGGAAGTCATTGTATCGAGCGTCTCCGCCACCGCCAAGATCCGCGCCCCTAGAGGAATCTTTTCGCCCTTCAAACCCCGCGGATAGCCGGTTCCATCGAAGAATTCCTGGTACGAGAGAACGATTTCGGCGGCATCACGCAGGAAGAGAATTCGCGTCACCATGTTGTACCCGATTTCGCAGTGCCGTCGCATGACCTGCTTTTCGTCGTCGGTCAGCGGACTTGGCTTGCGCAGGATGCTGTCGGGCATGGCCATCTTGCCGATATCGTGGAGAAAAGCCGCGCGCGCGATCGAGGGCATAATTTGCTGCGGCGCGCCCATCGCTCGCGCTATGGAAGTGGTGAACGCCGTTACGCGCTGGCAGTGGCCTGCCGCCTCGGCGTCCCTCAAGTTCAGCGCGCCGCCCGGAGCTTCCAAGGTATCTTCATACGATTGTTCGAGCTGTTGCAGCGCTCTGGAAAGCTGGGCGGTTCGCTCCTCGACCAACTGCTCCAGTTGCCGGATGCGGCGGTCTTTTTCATTTTCCGCCGGAGTGCGATTCACGCGCAGTTTCCTCCCCATGTTGCCTCTTGTTGAGGGGCCCTGATCATACCTAAGGTAGGCTGTCCAGTTTTAGAGGGGAGCACTACACCTTTCTCCAGTTGTGGAATGGAAAGGGCTAAAGCTGGCGCACCTCGTGGTTCACTGACAAATATAATTGATCCGAGTCGAATGATTCAACGGGATTTCGAGCTGATGAAGAAGCAGGTCGAGGATTGTTTTGAGTTATTGGCTCAGGTGGCAGCGAATGAGCAGATTAAATGAAGTAGCTGGCTTGTACCCGAGCCAGAGATTTGTGCACGGTAGGGAAGTCTAGGGACATCGTAACCCCCTGAGTCGTTGAGGTAGTAATCCAAAAAGACAGGTGGGAGCAAGCAGAGTTCGAGTGACGAGCGAGGAGCGAGCCGCTCGATGATTTGCCAGGGGCTGAGGTTTTCTTTGTGAGGTTTTCTTTGTGGGAGTTCGGGCGCGCGAGGTTGAAGTAGAGCTGGTAGGTGTGCACCTTGGCGAGGAAGTCGCCTCGACTGGAAAACTTTTCCAAGTCGAAGAACTCGTCCTCCTCGATGCGGTGCACGGTTTCGACGTCACTCTGGTAAGTGTGGGCGGCCGGTGGGATACGCACGTGTTGGCTGTCGCCGAGCACTTTGGGAAAGTCGCCCTTGAATTCCCCGCCGTTGTCGGTTTGCCAAACCAGATCGCGGAGGGAGATGCCGTAGCGCTGCAGATGCTGCTGAATGCGTGAGGCGAAGACCGAGCTGGCAGCGGCCGTGCGCTGCTCGGCAAAAGCCCAAAAAAGCAAGCCACTGCGAACGTCGCGGGCGGTGTACTGGATGGGCGGTAAGCCCAGCAGTTGTGCCTGCAGCCAGTAGTGGGGGATATCGTCGAGATCCTTGGTATCGGCGCTGCTCTGCTGAAACAGGGCCCAGGTGGCTTTGATGCGTGCGAGATCCTGCTTGCGCTGATATTTTTTCTTTCGTGATTTCAGCAAACCGTGTTCGCGCCAGATGCGTTGCATGGCCATGTGTGAAACGGGAAGGTCGAACTCACGCTTGAGGCGCGCCGCACCGAAGGTGGGTAACTTTTGGCGGAGCGCTAGAACCTGCTGTTCGATCGGGGCAGGCGGTTTCAGTGCATGGCGATGCGGAGCGCGGCTGTGCTCTTTTAAACCCGAAGGACCCTGTTGTTGATAGCGCCGCCACCATTTGCGCACGGTCAGGGTACGGGTGGCAAAGAGCCGTGCAGTAGGCTTGATGCCGCGTTCGCGGACCGACTCCACCAAACGAAGACGATGGTTGTAGGCGTTCTTCATCTCACGCACCAGATCGAAATAACGGGCGGAAGTAGCCATGGCACGACGATTCTAGTCGCCGCGCGCCGCCCGGCTCTCCCCCCAGCCGGGCGGCCATCTCCTTCCGCCTCTTGGGACTCACACACAGCAACTCCGCTAGGGGGTAACGATGTACCCTTCCAATTCCAAGATTTGTGCACGGTTGCCAAGCACACTAAAACGCCGTAGAATGAGATGGTTGTGAGCAGTTCGCCTCCTATTGCCGGGCCTGTAGCTCAGGTGGCTAGAGCGCGCCCCTGATAAGGGCGAGGTCGGTGGTTCAAGTCCACCCAGGCCCACCAACGATCATCGAAGACGGCTTTGATTTAGCTATCCACTCAGGTGATCTTCCAGACTCGACTCTCGTTGCACGAAGATTCGCGCAGACGATGACCATTCTCGTCGCAA
>WNFB01002612.1_pt1 | contig 15692 bp, 14 predicted proteins | sample 5400501 | NCBI WGS metagenome assembly WNFB01 (sample SAMN13153341, study PRJNA577476) | soil metagenome | isolation source: 200 cm saprolite under Douglas fir tree site 2 hole 1 | place: USA:California | collected 2015-04-18
TGAGTGGACTTGTTTCACGAGACGTTCCATAGCTTAACGTGGCACGGTAGAAACCGGCAGGCCACTGTTGATTGGATGCCGGCGCAAGTTTCACCACAAGGCTCTGACCTGCATCAAGAGTGTGCCAAAGCGTAGCGATCAGCGGCAGACACCGGTGAACGGCTTCCCAGTTTCCATTCACCTGTTGTTGTAACTGAATGACGGTGCAGTTCGTCAGATGGTCAAGGAAGTAGATGGTCGTATTGCCTGCATTGCGTAGTGTCACCTCGATCGTGTCGTTGGCATGATAGGAGGATGCACCCACATCTAAAGTGATTTGGCCGGTTGTGGCTGTTGGGGGTGGTGTGGGATCATTTGCACCGGTGGAAGAGTAATGCTGCCCACAGCCTGTGAGCAGTGCTAAAGCCATACCAGTAGTAAAGAGGATAAGCAGTTTATGCTTTCGCAGCATAGCGGGCCTCCAATCATTCCAGAGCCTACTCATGCAGAGATGCTGCAAGCGACCCTGCCAACTATAGTGTGCAGCTCTGCTGAGTAGAAGTATTGAAATCTTATCTCTCTCGTTGACGGTTGTCAATGTGTACAAGGTAGAGGGTGTATGAAATAGTTGTATGTAAACGAGCGTAAACCGGCCCCTACGGTGGGTTGATTGCCTACAAACAATTCATACACCCAAGGTAGAGACGTACAGAAGGCGATGGTGGTTCCCTTAGTACGGTTGATTATAGCATCTAAAGCTCGGATTTCGAAAAAGAAAACTCCCGCAAGCTGGTATACCTTGCGCCCGTCCTTGATAGTTCGCTCTTCATCACGCTCAAGTGGTTTACCTGGTATGGCATGGAAGTCACAGCGGCCTGCTTTGAATGAAGCAGGCGCTGCAAAGATTGTTGTTCAGAAGGAGAGAGGCGTTGTTTGATACGTACAAGCGTAAGGTGTGGCGAAAACGGTCGCTTTTCAACCTCGAAGCCTCGCAGTTCAAGCTCTTTTGTAAGTATACTATGTAGTCGCTGTAGGGGAGACCCTTGTATTTGTCCTGAAGGTTGATCTTCAACCCCCACCCAGATCACACGAGGCTGTTGAAGCGAACCGAATACCCCCAGTCCTTTGAAACGATATACAAAGGGTGTAGCTTTTTGCGTCGCCACTTCAGAAGCTTGTATTGCCGCTGCTAATTGCTCATCGGTCAATTCGCCGAGAAAGGCCAGCGTTAGATGAATCCCTGCTGGATTAACCCAACGCAAATCAGGTAAATCCTGCTCTGCACGGTGTATGATTTCGCTGAGAAAGCTTTGCAGGGACTCATCCATTCCAAGGGCAATGAATGTACGTGTCATACTGCAAACAACAACGCGTCAAGCTCTGAGCCATCTATTGTTTCCACCTCGATCAGATGCTCAGCTATGACGATAAGTTTGTCCCTTTTCTCACGCAGGATGTTCAGCGCAGTCCGGTAGGCTTGCTCAACCAAACACGAAATCTCCTTATCAATCCTTGAAGCGGTCTCCGCACTGATAGTCGAGGTACCGTCAGCTTCTGCTTTGAGCGCAACAAGGCCCAGGGGACTCATACCAAACTCACATACCATGCGCCGCGCTAAACTCGTCACGTAGTCGATATCCTGGCTGGCTCCGGTTGTGATATCGCCGAAGATGATCTCTTCAGCGGCACGTCCACCCATCGCTCCTGCCATCTTCGCCACTATTTCTGACTTGCGCATAAGGTAGCGATCCTCAGTGGGCGCCTGTACCGTAATGCCAAGAGCCATGCCTCGCGCAATGGCCGTCACTTTTTGTACTGGATCCGCGCCGGGCATAGAGCGCATCACGATGGCATGCCCTATTTCATGGTAGGCAATAATCGCTTTCTCTGCTTCAGTAATTACGCGACTCTTGCGTTCCGGGCCTGCCATGACCCGCAAGATGGCCTCTTCAAGTTCTATTTTACCAATCGTATCTTGACGGCGACGAGCAGCCAGTAAAGCAGCCTCGTTCAGCAGATTGGCCAGATCTGCACCAGAAAAACCCACTGTCTGGCGTGCCAGGTCGGTTAGGGTGACATCGCTTGCAATCGGCTTGCCTTTGGCATGTACTTCAAGGATGGCAAGACGACCGCGAATATCGGGTTTATCGAGCATCACCTGGCGATCGAAACGTCCTGGACGCAGCAGGGCAGGGTCGAGAACGTCGGGACGGTTGGTGGCAGCAATGACAACAATATTGGTTTGTTTATCAAAGCCGTCCAATTCAACAAGTAATTGATTGAGGGTCTGCTCGCGCTCGTCATTGCCGCCCGTACCTGAGTTGTTGCGATGGCGGCCCACCGCGTCAATCTCATCGATAAAGACGATGCAAGGCGCATGGTCTTTAGCTTCTTTGAAGAGGTCACGCACTCGCGCAGCTCCGACACCTACAAACATCTCCACAAATTCCGATCCGCTAATGCTGTAGAAAGCAACACTAGCCTCGCCTGCTACTGCACGTGAGATGAGCGTCTTACCCGTACCAGGAGCGCCCACCAGGAGCACACCTTTAGGAATACGCGCGCCCATGGAGATAAAGCGCGATGGGTACTTGAGAAACTCTACGATTTCCTCAAGCTCGATCTTTGCTTCCTCTACACCTGCAACATCTTTGAAGAGTATCGAGGGATGCGATTCATTAAAGCGCTTTGCCTTTGAGCGGGCAAAACCACCCACCTGGGCACCCATTCCCCCTCGCCGGAAGAAGAGAAATAGTATCCCTATCACGGTGCCCAAAAATAAGATGTCTACCAACCCCTGCATCCATTGACTCTGTTGTCCAGTATCGATGTTGACGGTAACGCCATCATGCCGGAAGATTTCGGTAACGGACTGCCCATCCTCTTTGAGAGCATGATATTGCTGGCCATTGATATCCACAGCAAGAATATCATTGCCACTAATCGTTACCGATTTCAGCATATGGTTGTCTGCAAAATTGAGCACATCGCTAATCGGCCTCTCCTGTGTGTTCACGCGACCTACGTTGCTGCTCACCACTCGAGCGGCTACAACTCCCAGGAGCAGGACACCCAGGAATACCACAAGCGCAGGGACACCATAGCGAGTCAATAAGTTCCGTTTCTTCGTTGCTTTATTTGGCGAACGTGGTGAATTTGAATCTTTTGGTTCCTGATTATCCTGTTGAGGCGATTCCATGAAGTAACGCCAGACCCTTCTATATTCTTTGGAAATGCGGGCAACCGCAAAAGCAGCCCTTACTACAGTACCTGACCATCTGCCCCAGGCAAAGGTTATGTCAAAAGTGTAACAGAATGTAGTATGGTGTATCAAAATAGGTATGTCGGAAGTATAACGCATACTGAACGGGTAATCAAGGTTATTGTTAAGTTGTTTTTGTGAAAATAGTACCAATGTCTAAACAGAAATATGAGGGAAAAAGATGATACAATATCATCATAAGATAGCTCCAGATTACCGGATATTTTCCCTGGAATCGAGGTAAGTGTCCTATGCAAGTACACTATTCACCTATAGAGCCTGAATCCACGCTCCCCGCTATTGTCTCTCAGTTCATGCAGGTAGGCTCTCGCGTCCAACCATTCAGCATAGAGAGTCACGAGAAAGCCCCACGTATTCGCGATGCAAAGGTAGTACATAGCGTCTGTCCTTACTGTGCAGTTGGCTGCAGCCTCAATGTCTACGTTAAAGATGGCGAGGTTATTGATATCGAGGGCAATGCAGATAGTCCCATTAATCGTGGGACGCTCTGCCCCAAGGGATCTGCCACCTTCCAGTATACGGTCAATCCCAGCCGCTTGACCCAGGTACTTTACCGCGCGCCTTACAGCGATCACTGGGAGACTAAAACACTCGAGTGGGCGATGGAGCAGATCGCGCAGAGGATCAGGCAGACACGCGACGAGACGTTCGTGGAGCATCTACCCGATGGGCGCGAAGTCAACCATACGCTGGCTATTGCATCACTCGGCGGAGCGACGCTGGATGTTGAAGAGAATTATCTGATGAAGAAGCTCTTCACCGGCGGCTTAGGAATCGTCTCGATTGAGAACCAGGCCCGTATATGACACAGCTCCACCGTACCCGGTCTGGGTACATCATTAGGACGTGGCGGCGCCACCACATTTCCGCAAGACCTTGTGAATAGCGATGCCATTTTGATTATGGGCAGCAACATGGCCGAGGCCCATCCCGTCGCTTTCGCGAATGTCGTCAAAGCGAAGGAACGCGGAGCCAGGGTAATTCACGTAGATCCGCATTATTCGCGTACCTCTGCGCTGGCAAATCTCTTTGTGCCCACGCGCGCTGGAAGCGATATTGTTTTTCTTGGCGCGATCATCCGCCACTTGCTAGAGAACAATGCTTACTTTCATGACTACGTGCTGCATTATACGAACGCTGCAACACTGATTCGGGGGGATTTTCGCGATACAGAAGACCTCGATGGCCTCTTCTCTGGATTTGATCCAGAAACCGAGACCTATGCTGACCAGAGTAGCTGGGACTATGAGCGAGATATGGATGGCAGACCACTGACCGATCCAACTTTGCAGCATCCTCGCTGCGTGTTACAGATTATGCAGCGCCATTTTGCACGCTATACTCCTGAGATGGTCGAGGATGTTTGCGGTGTCTCACGCGAACAATGGCTACAGGTTGCGCAAACGCTGATCGAGAACTCAGGACGGGAACGTACTTCCGCTATCTGTTATGCAGTTGGGTGGACGCAACAATCGAAGGGCGTGCAGATCATCCGTGCCGCGGCTATTATACAACTCCTACTCGGCAATATCGGGCGTCCCGGTGGTGGGATTATGGCTCTGCGCGGACACGCATCGATCCAGGGTTCGACCGATGTGCCGACACTGTACGATTTGCTAGCTGGCTATATGCCACAGCCAAGCGCGATGGTGAAACCACAACCACGCTCTGAACAGAGTCCTGATGCGACTACATCGGGAGAGAAGAGGGATGTACCATCTGACGTACTGTCACAACAGACGCTCGAGGAGTATATCAACACGTCCGGCCAAAAGTTGGGCTGGTGGTCAAACATGCCTGCCTATATTCGGAGCCTGTTGCAAGCCTGGTATGGTGAAGCTGCTAACGAGGAAGATGGTAATTGCAGTTATCGCTGGCTCCCAAAGATCATAGGAGATCACTCGCACCTGGTGACCAGCTACGCCATGCTCGATGGCAAGGTGCGCGGCTACTTGCTCCTCGGTCAGAACCCCGCTGCTGGTAGCACCAATGCGCGTATGCAGCGCAAAGCTCTGGAACAGTTGGACTGGCTGGTGGTACGCGACCTCTACGAAGTAGAATCGGCGGCATTCTGGTATAAGCAGCCAGGGTTTGGGCCGCAGACAGAACCTGTTGATTCAAGCAAGATCAAGACGGAAATTTTCCTCTTGCCTGCTGCCGCCTCTACAGAAAAAGAGGGAAGCTTCACGAATACGCAGCGCCTCATACAATGGAGAGACAAGGCGGTTGACCCAGCTGGTGATGCGCGTTCGGATCTCTGGTTTGTGTATCATCTAGGTATACGCTTGAAAGAATTGTATGCCGGTAGCAGCGCGCCAAAAGATCGCCCTTTGCAGGCATTGACCTGGGATTATCAGCCTGAGCAGCCGGAGCCGGGATCGCGTATCCTTGACGAACCTGATGCTTTGCTGGTGTTGAAAGAGATCAACGGCTATTATGTACGTCCACCAGCCCAAACGGGTAAGGCAGAGCAGACACAGCCTGTCTACATTCTGCGCGATGCTCCCCATGTGCCCGGCTTCACAGCGCTCAAGAGCGATGGAAGTACGGCCTGTGGCTCATGGATATACAGTGGAGTCTATCCAGAACCCGGCAATAACCGTGCAGCCTCGCGTATCTCCGATGGTTATACGTTCCTGCAATGGGGCTTTTCCTGGCCCGCCAACCGGCGAATCCTCTACAACCGCGCCTCGGCTGATCCCCAGGGCCGACCGTGGTCAGAACGCAAGAAATACGTGTGGTGGGATGAGGAGCAGCAGAAATGGACCGGCGTAGATGTACCGGACTTCCCTATAAACAAACCACCTGATTACACGCCCCCGGCGGGAGCAGTTGGAATGGATGCGCATTCTGGCAGCGACCCATTCATTATGAAACCGGATGGGAAGGGATGGCTTTTCGTTCCCAAGGGTCTAAAAGATGGTCCGCTGCCCGCACACTATGAGGCAGCGGAATCGCCAGTGCACAATGCTCTCTATCACCAGCAGAGTAACCCGGCTGCAAAATACTTCCGGGATCGGGCCGATAATCGTCTTGCTGCCATCGGTGATCCAGATTACCCTATCGTGATTACGACCTATCGTTTAACTGAACATCATGTGAGTGGACCGATGACACGCTGGATGCCCTGGCTGAATGCGTTGCAGCCATCGCTTTTCGCCGAGATCAGCCCTGAACTGGCGGCTGAGCGTAAGATCAAGCATGGAGAGTGGATGATCATCAATACGCCGCGTGGAGAGATTGAAGCGCGAGCAATGGTGACACGCCGCATGAGCCCATTACGTATCTCAGGGCACGTGGTTCACCAGATAGGCCTACCTTTCCATTGGGGTTTCCAGGGAAAGAGCACTGGCAGCATTACCAATGACCTTACACACATGGTGTTGGAACCAAACGTGAGTATCGAAGAGGCCAAGGCGTTTACCTGTAATGTGCGCCCCGGACGCTTTCCATAAATGTAGGAGGATTCCATGGCTGTTGAACCTTCTCAACGCACTACCAAAATCCGGTCTATGGTATCTCTGATTGTGGGCAGCAAAGAGACGCCATTGCCGCCTCAACCTGCTATGGGCTTTTTCACCGATACCAGCCTCTGCATTGGTTGTAAGGCCTGTGAGGTGGCCTGCAAACAGTGGAACCAGCTACCCGCCAGTGACCCGGTCTGGACAGGTTCTAGCTACGATAATACCGGCCAGTTGAGCGCCACAACGTGGCGCCATGTGCAGTTTATCGAGCATATTGGCCGCCCTGATATTCCACTGATCCCAACAGGCACCGCCCTGCCCTTTTTCAATACCGATCGCTGGCTGATGCAGAGTGATGTATGCAAACATTGCGCTAACGCGCCCTGCCAGGAAGCATGCCCCACAGGAGCGATCATTCGCACCGAGTTTGATACGGTCTACGTACAGCAAGATATCTGCAATGGGTGTGGTTATTGTGTTGTCGCTTGCCCCTTTGGAGTGATTGCGCGTGACGAGCATGGTGATCGTATGGCGCATAAATGCACGCTGTGTTATGACCGTTTGAAAGATGGCATCGAACCGGCGTGCGCCAAGGCATGTCCCACCGATTCGATACAATTTGGCGAAGTGGAGCAACTCAAGGCTCACGCTCGCGAGCGTCTTGGTTTCTTACACGAGCGAGGCGTCGAAGAGGCACGCCTCTATGGGGTAGATGATAACATCCTTGAAGGGGGCCTGAATTCGTTCTTTCTTTTACTGGATGAGCCAGAGGTATATAATCTGCCACAAAATCCCCGGCGCCCCTCGAATAATGTTGTGCCAGCGTCTTTCTGGACAATTGTGGCGGCAACAATACTGGGCTTGTTCGGGATTATCATTTTCAAAAAATAAAGGAGAGGGTCACAATGGAAGAAACGCACCTTCCACAAGCATTCACAGAGGGCCTTTCACCGACTAACCTCATCGAACAATTAGCAACGCTCACTACAGGTTATACACCAGACCCCGAACGCGAACTACAAGAACCCTCGTATTACGATTATCCTGTCCTGAAAGCCCCTTTGTGGCGTTGGGAGATCATCTGGTATTTCTTCTTTGGTGGACTGGCAGCAGGGTGCTACGTAATTGCCAGTATCGCCGCTCTTTTTGGCTCGCGAGAAGACCGTGCTGTGGCACGCACCGGCTATTATCTTTCACTTCTCATGCTATTACCATGTCCAGTTCTGCTTATTAAAGACCTGGGCAGACCTGAACGCTTCCTGCATATGATGCGTATTTTCAAGGTCAAGTCGCCTATGTCAATGGGAACGTGGGGGTTGGTCAGCTTCTCGTTATTCAGCGGGGTTACAGCGGTGATACAGGCAGCTAGAGATGGCATCCTGGGACGCTGGTGGGGTTCAGGATTGTTGGCTGCGCTTCCCCAACGACTGATCGCATTGCCTGGGACGGCGTCAGGTCTTTTCCTGGGTGGCTATACCGGCGTACTGCTAACGGCTACAAGCGTTCCGCTCTGGTCGCGCAGCAAGGTTTTAGGCGGGATCTTTCTCTCTTCCTCCATTTCCACCAGTTCGGCGTTGATCTCACTGGTGTTACGCCTCACCCGCGCGCCTGTTCAGGTCTTAGATAAATTGGAACGCCTGGAATGGCTTGCCTTACTGCTCGAGATGACGGGATTATTTACTTTCCTGCGCGGAACGGGTCGTGCGGCACGACCGCTGGTGGGAACCGCGCCGGCTGAGCATGGCCGCACGTTCTGGAGTCTCGTTTTGGGTGGTGGGCTGATGTTGCCCTGGCTACTCCAGACATTCTCGTTGTTGGCAGGCCGTTCTGGCAAGCGTAAAAATGGCAGGGGCATAATGATCTCCTTATTAGTTCTGATGGGAGGTTACTTTCTGCGCCGCACGATGATCGAAGCAGGGCATACCTCTAGCACCGATGCGCGCACAACATTGTGGAACGCAAAACGATAATGTCTGGCAAGCGGTTGATGTACCAACAGCCGATACAACCTGACAGGGCCATTTAAAAGTCGAGGCAAGTGAGGTTAAGAGACAGGTAATATCACAACATAATCACACTCGTTCTCTCGACTTTTAAATGGCCCTGCCCCTATTGACTTTTCTATTGTAATTAGACTAAGGTTAAGGTAAAATTAGATAAAGCACTTCGCGTCCCATCGAGATTCAAACCAGTATAATCCATTCCACTATCCTCCAATTCAGCCGTTCTCCTGAAAATAGGAGAGTTACGTTTTATCGAAAGGATCAGAAGATGCACTGCCCGCGATGTGGCTTTGAGAATGCTAACGCAGTTACCTATTGTGAGCATTGTGGAACATACCTCCAAACCTCCAAACCCTATACTCAACCTCAAGTGGATTTCACCACCCCAACCCCATCTCCTATGGAATATAGCGCAACACCTTCAAAATCCTATGGTATGCAATCTGAATCATTCTCCAATCAGAGAATTTTCCCATCTCGTCCAAGAATTACTGTTTTTAGAGTAATTCGGAGCGTTCTCTACTTCATAGCAACCTTTATAGTAGCATTTGGTCTTATTGGAGAATTTAATGGACTATACGGTACTGGCAATCGTGCTGAAGGTATTGCCATTTTCTTCGCGCTTGGTTTACTGGTCGCAGGTGTAGTCATTTTTCTGAGCATGCGACATCGAGTTCCACAGTTGCGGTTAGCTCATTTCATCTGGGGGATACTGGGTGAGACGGTTGGTATGTTCATGGCTTTAGTCCTTGCATTTGCTTTAGGTGCGAACCCCAATCTCTCTATTGGCTTCATTTTTCTGCTCTACGGTTTTGTATTAGCGGCAACCTCTTTATGGTAGTGCGAATAAAATATCTAGAAGAGAAAATAAAGCTGATGAAAATTTGTATGGTTGAGTTTGTCAAGTATATAATCGCCTATTATTTCGGAGAAACCATCAGCAATAACTACAGAACGGGGAATGCAATTGGAAGGTATTAAGAACTACTTGATCGATATGGATGGGGTCATCCTGCGTGGCACGACACTCATTCCTGGAGCAGCAGAGTTTGTGCAGCGTCTGCGGGCTCAGGGGATTCCATTTTTGATTCTTACCAATAACTCGCTGTACACACCGCGCGACCTGCAGGAGCGGTTGCACTACATAGGGCTGGACGTGCCACCAGAAGCGATCTTCACGTCCGCGCTGGCCACCGCGCAGTTCCTTCACGATCAGCGGCTCAGTGGGCGGGCATACACTATCGGAGAGCCTGGGCTGACGACAGCGCTGCATGACATCGGCTACGTCTTGACCGATCAGGAACCGGAGTATGTGGTGCTGGGGGAGACGACCACCTATAGTTTTGAACGCATTACCAACGCTATTCGCTTTGTAGCTGCTGGCGCGCGTTTCATTGCCACCAATCCGGACGTGATGGGGCCCGGTGAGGGGGGAATCGTCCCCGCGACCGGCGCGGTAGCCGCATTGATTAGCGCGGCTACGGGCGTCAAACCCTACTACGTTGGCAAACCGAACCCACTGATGATGCGCACGGCCCTGCGCACACTCAACGCGCATTCGGAGAACTCCGTGATCATCGGTGATCGCATGGATACCGATATCGTCGCTGGCATCGAGAGCGGCCTTCGCACCATCCTGGTGCTCACCGGAGTTACCAGGCGCGAGCAGGTGGAGCGCTTCCCCTATCGTCCTACCTGGGTAAAGGAGTCCATTGCGGATGTGGAGGTCTGAGACTCTAACAGATAATTTTCAACAGCTTCTTTTGTGTTGAAAACGTTTAGTTTCTCAAAGAGGAATATGAACTTTATGGCTTACCTACCAGAACACCCAACGCTCAAAGACCTCCAAAACTACATTGACGAGGTCTGCAAAGAAAGAGGCTGGGTGAAGGATACCTACGCGGAGAAGTTCTTGCTGTTCACTGAAGAGGTCGGAGAATTGGCCAAGGCCATACGTAAAACAGCAGGTCTGTACGAGGAGAAAGCCAAACAGAACAATATAGAGCTTGAAGAAGAATTCGCCGACGTCCTCAGCTATCTCCTGGACTTAGCCAACTATTTTCAGATTGATCTGGAGAAAGCTTTCCGTGAAAAAGAGCAGGTCAATGAGACCAGAACATGGGAATAACTAATAGTTCTCTTAGATATAGCCATGCACGAAGTACTAAACAAGTTAGAGGGCGGTGATCGGCGCTCGATTGGAAGGTCCGCAGCTTTTCAATGTTCCTTTCGATGTATCCATCTAAGAAGAGACGCAAGCCGTTGACCTACCCAGGAAGCAAGAGCCGTAGGTTCTCCAAGTTGCTCTGCATTGAGCGCAGGAGCATGACTCCTGTTGTCAGGGGCAGTGAAAGAAGCGCTTGATGTGTTCATCGCACGACGGTTCGATTTCCGACGAGTTGCTAGTGATCGATTGGTCTTAGGCATAAAGCACCTCCTTAGCTTTTGTCTTACTCCCATCTCTGAAGAGATACCTCTCGTGATGACGCTGCTATAACATAGTTATGAAGCTCAAAAAGGCCAATCGAGCCAATCGAGCCATTCGGTCTCGCCTGTGGAGAAAGCGAGACCAATACAAAGGACAACAATAATAATCAGTATAATCCAGCCCATATGATGTGTCCCTCCTGTCAGGTGTGAAAGCGTTTCTTCTGAAATTCTAACAGATAAACGCACGATATGCTGTGAATTAGTTCACGAAGAGAAGCTGATAGTGATACATCACATGCTCTTGCACGAAAGGAGCATAGCCAATATAAAAAAACAGGCTTGTTGAAAAGCGGAAGACAGGCCCTCTAGTCCCCATAGAGCAGTCCCAGCAGCACACCGAAGACAAGATGACGGACGATATTTTGGAAAAATGAGGTCCAGGTGGCGAGTTTGGCCAGTTCCCCACGCCTGGTCAGAGGGTGATATGTATCGACAAGGGGAGCCAACCACCACGTAGAAACAAGAAACAGTTCACCAAAAATGGCCCCTTTGAGCCAGTTTGGGCCAGGCAGGAACCGTTTGAAGACCGCAGCATAGAGTTCGGCCAGGATGACTCCATTGAGGAAATGAATACTCCAGGCGAGGAAGGGAACCGTCTTGTGTTGTGGAGATTTCCTATCGAGGAGGCCCTGAATGAAGCGCACGTCACTGTACCAATTGTCTGTGAGATACATGTCCGCTTCCATTACTATGCTGTAGGCCCCTGTTGCAAGGAGACCCGCTACAGCTGCGCGCTCTGGACGCCAATTTTCTCGAATGATGCGGCGGATGATGGTGTTCATCATGTTGTCCTTAAAGCTTACCTTAACTTAGAGCCGTTCTTGTTTGAGTTCAGAAGCGTTGAAAACATTATATGCCACACTTCATTCATAACGTAGCACATCCAATGGCCGCACACGCACTGCGCTCCAGGCGACCACCGCTGCCACAATCGTTGTAATCAGCGAGGTAGCCACGATGATTAGCGCCACCAGGGGAGGGCCGATACCAAGCTCGGTATGGAAGACAAACCTGCTGAGGGCTGTGACAGCACCTACCACCAGCAGCATGGCGACTAACGAACCGAGCAGACCCACCAGGCCATTTTCAATCAGCACTGTGGAGAGTATCGATCTGCTCGTATGTCCAACGGATTTCAGGATGCCGATTTCGCGGCGGCGCTCTAGCATTGCCAGCGCCACCGCGTTGGCAATTATAATCAACCCGGCTATCATCGCTAGGGAAGAGATTGTCGTCAGCATAACGATCAGGTTATTGAGCACCTGGTTGACGAGTGTATCGATATCTACAACGCTGAGAATGATGGCGGTTGGCACTGCTGTGTTCAGATGCTTTCTGAGTTCAGGCACCTGGCCAGGATCGACCTTGAGCGAAAAGACTTCCAGCGTTTGTGACCCACCGAGTTGCTCAGCCACAGCTGAGTCAGCCAGCATGCTCGCGAAGTTCAGGTTGCTCTGCTGCGATTTGCTGTCATAGAATCCCACTACTTTAAGGATTCTCGTCACGGAACCATCCGTACTCTGAACCACGATGGTGTCACCAATACGCAAGTTCACCGGAGCCAGCTCGAGTTCTGAATTCAAGACGACAGCATTGGTACCGGTATCCCTGGTATGCAGATTGCGGCCGGTCTTGAGGGCGATCGCCGGCAGATTGTTCTTGCCTTCGCTCAGATCGAAGCCTTGAATATCAGTCAGATTACCAAGAATATCTTCTTTGTCGATTTTATCTGTCTTGTGAACACTTCTGAGAATAGCATTGATATCACGTCCCGCGACGAGGATCGGATAGACTTGTGGTACGACCGCGTTTACCTGTGTCTTGCCGGAGTCGATGCCTTTCAGATTCGCCAGTTGATTCTGAACCTTTTGCTTTTGATCAGGCGGTACAACCACGAAGACATTATGCGTAAATAATGTGCTGAGGGTATTATTGACCGTATCTTTGATCCCTTGCCCCAGAATCAAAATCATACCGATGGCGAAGACGCCAACGAATAGCGCAGTCAAGGTAGTTGTCGTACGCAACCGCTGCCTTCCCAGGTTGCGATACGCCAGCATGACAGCAGTTTTCCACGAACGCGGTGTAAATACAACCACGCTGTTTACGATAGTCGCGAGCAAGTAGACCAGCGATCCACCTATAAGCACAATACCAATGCCACCAAGTACAACCAGCGTATATGTGCCAATGAGACTATTACCAGCGCTCGTTGCAAAAGCATTCGCGGCTTCACCCAGCAAAAAGAGAGCACCAGATACAAGTAGTGATAATAGAGCGATGCCAATGGCCATGAGTATCCATAGGAGCATACGTGGCCTGGGCTTCTCATAGACTGGCAGCTTTGAAATTGCCAGCACCAGCAAGCCAAATCCCAGCGCGAGCGAAAAGATCACGCCTGCTCCACCATAGACGGCTATGGCGGCAGTCAACACGTCGCCCAGGATAGCAGAAGCCAACACCACGAAGAGCAGCGATAATATAATCAGCAATACGACAGTGATGATCCGCGAAGAAATTTTCCTGTGTTCGCTGATCTCGCGCAGTATGGACAGCGGGCGTACCTGGCTGGCCTGCACAATTGGTAATAACCCGAAGATTAATGCCGTTGCCAGCCCAATGAGCAGCCCAGATGCAATCGTGAGCGTATCCAGGACAATTGGCAGGTGGATGAAGAAGGCGTGCTCTACGACACTGCGTACGAGGTAGCTAATACCCAGTCCCACGAGCGTCCCGACGACGCCCCCTATGATACCTAAGAGAGCAGCTTCCAGCCCAAAGAGGGCATAGAGATCTACCTGGCGATAGCCGGTGGTTTTAAGCATAGCGATTTCGACCTGGCGGCGGCGCAGCAGCACCTGTATGGTATTGATGATACCGATGCCTCCGATGAAAAGAGCCAGCAAGCCTACAATGCGTAAGAAAAGGCGAATCTGATCAACTTCCGCCTGGCGCTGTTTGAACAGGTCAGTGGCGGTTATGACACGAGTAGAGGGGAACTGCTGGTTCAACTGCGTGCGAACAGCATTGAGGTTTGACGCGGGTACTGTCATATAGATCGCGCCATATTGGGCCGGCTCCACGACACCCTTGGGCCCGGAGATAGCGTTTAGGGCAGGCTGAGAGATGATAACTTGAGGGCCTCGAAATACACCATCTTCCTGGAACTCGGAGGCAACGGTGATAGGCACAAATCGACCATCTAGCGTTTTCACCCGGTAGGTACTGCCGATATGGGCATTGAGAGCAACGAACACGGTTGAACTCATGGCAACGTTGTTGCCCGTGACAACATTCTGGATCTGCAAGTCGTGAGACGGAGCTATGAAGTTTGCCTGGCCTACCAGTGGAAAATTGCTCGAGACGGCAATGAATGAAAACGCTTCTTCCTCACCTGTTGGGAGCGTGATACTGCCACCAGGATCATAGGCTGTCGCATAATCGGTGATTCGTCCCTGTTGCTTGAGTTTGTCGAAGAATGCCAGGTCACGCTGGCGCAAAGGCGCCAGGTCAGCGTTCAGCCGAATATCGCCGCCATTGGCCTCGATGATGTTGCCCAGCAGAGACTGGTTGACGCTGAGACCGACAAGCTGTAAGGCGACGATAGCCATGACGCCTACTGCAACACAGAAGATGGCGAGTATCGTTCTCTGCCCACCCCGGATAAGTGAACGCGTGGCATAGGACCAGTAGAGGCCGAGTTTCATGTGTATAGTTCTACTTTCACAGACATTACATGTTCCAAGATACCACTGATTATGATAGTTGAGTTTTGACAGTTCTGCAACAGTCAATCACAAATATCTCCAAGACCCATATATCCATAAACTCCAGTCTATGCTAAGCATAGAAAATTGCAGCTTGTTCTTATATATCTTGCCTGGTATCATCATAGAATAGGCTAAGCCCCATAAAAGGATCTTGGTTTTTAGGAGCCAGCCGCACCAGGTGATCGACCAGGGGCACGCGGCATAAGGTGGTTTGGAGAACGATATGGCTATATTAATTGGCGCGTCGGCGCGCCCTATCATCCTGGGAATAGTGGGAGACAGCGCTGCTGGGAAGACGACACTGAGTCAAGGCATCGCCCAGATTTTGGGCGCTGAACGTGTGTCGGTGCTCTGCACGGACGACTATCACCGGTATAACCGGCAGCAGCGTAAGGAGTTGGGCATTACACCCCTGAACCCAGCATGTAACTATCTCGATGTGATGGCGCAGCATTTGCAGCTGCTGCGTTCCGGAGAACCTATTCTGAAACCGCACTACGACCACAGACTGGGTGACTTTGGGCCGCCACAGTATATCGTTCCACGTCCCTTTCTCATTGTCGAGGGGCTGCTCGGTTTCTACTGGCAGGAGATGCGTAATGCCTTCAGTGTGCGCGTCTACCTCAATCCACCCGAGGAGCTGAGACGGCGCTGGAAAATTCGGCGTGACTCGACGCATCGTGGATATTCTGAACAAGAGGTG
>WNFB01004192.1_pt1 | contig 15689 bp, 12 predicted proteins | sample 5400501 | NCBI WGS metagenome assembly WNFB01 (sample SAMN13153341, study PRJNA577476) | soil metagenome | isolation source: 200 cm saprolite under Douglas fir tree site 2 hole 1 | place: USA:California | collected 2015-04-18
GCGCTGCGCCCGCCTTGCCCTAACGGAGGATCACGCCGAACCATCCGAGGCCTTTGTAGGTCTCGTAGCCGGGGGTGACATGAAACGCCACCTGCGGGCCGGAGCCGTCCTTGTAGAATCCGCTGCGTCCGCCCTTCAGGGGCACCCGCTCGGTGAGCAGGCCCTGGCCGTCGGAGGACGCGATAACGCGGAATTTCGAATCCACCAGCAGCACGCGGGCCTTTTCGTCATCCACCCGGATGCCTTCGACGATGGCGCGGGCCTGCGCTTCCCAGTCGAAATGGATCGCGAGAACGCCGAGCGGCTTGCCATTGGCCTTGCCGCCTTCGCGCACGCTGGCGCAATAGGTCGCGACCTGGGCGTTGCCGAGCAGCGGCTGACGCTCGATGTCGCCGGCGACATAATCGTCGCCGGATCGCAGCTTGAGCGCATCGGAAAACCATGGCATTCGGGCGACGTTGGCCGCTTTGACGTCGTAGCGGTCCGAGCGGGCGCTGGCCAGCACATTGCCGTTGAGGTCGCACAGCCACAGATCGAGATAGACGGTATAGGCGCGCAGGATCACCGCAAGGCGCCCGGCGACGTGGGAAGCATTCGCGGCGCCTGGACTGGCGGCGCAATCCACCACGGCGGAATCGGTGGCCCACCAGCGTACGTCGCAGGTGCGCTCATAAAGGTTTCGATCGATCAGCTCGACGGCGTTGAGCGCGAGATCGACCATCCGTTCCCCGCGTGAGCGCTCCATCATCTTTTCGATCGACTGCGCCAGGTTGGCGGTCCGTCCGGTCAGCTCGGTTTCCAACTCGCGGGCGATGTCCTCCACCTTCTGCCCGACGCTGCGGACTTCCTGCGCCACCACGGCAAAGCCCGCGCCGAGCGCGCCGGCGCGCGAGCTTTCGATCAGCGCGTTCAGCGCCAGCATCTTCATCTGGTTGGTGATCTGCTGGATCGATTTGGTCTTCTCGCAGGCGATCTGGTCGACCTCGGTGGTCAATCGCGCGATCAGGGCGGAAATATCTGACGCTTTGTCGCTTCCCTCGGGTTGCGCCGGCGCGTCCGTCCGTTTGCTGATGCGCTCGATCGCAGCGACCATCGGCCTTGTCCCTTTGCGGCTGGTTCCGGCCTGTCCAGACCACAGGCGCCGGGCGCGCCGGTGACAGCAACAGACTGTCTGTTTATCGCTGGCTATGCCTAACGAGCCCTTAATTCCCGGTGCGTTCAGGCCGCAAAAATACCGCCTGCCGTGATGAAAGAAACGGCAGGTTCAATTCTGCCCGCCAATCGCGCATGGGCTCGCGACGGCTGCCGATTGGCCGGTCGATTCGCAAGGCGGCAGGCCCAGATATCGAGAAAAATTACCGCGGCGCGCGCTTGGCGAGGATGCGCTGCAGGGTGCGGCGATGCATGTTGAGCCGACGTGCGGTTTCAGAGACGTTGCGGTTGCACATCTCGTAGATGCGCTGGATGTGCTCCCAGCGGACGCGGTCCGCCGACATCGGATTGACCGGCAGCTCGGACTTCTCGGTGCCGCTCGCCAGCAATGCCGCGACGACGTCGTCGGCGTCGGCGGGTTTTGACAGATAATCCACCGCGCCCATCTTCACCGCCGTCACGGCGGTGGCGATGTTGCCATAACCCGTCAGCACGATCGCGCGCGCGTCGGGGCGCTTGCGCTTCAGCGCCGACACCACGTCAAGGCCATTGCCGTCGCCGAGCCGCAAATCCACCACCGCGAAGGCTGGTGCTGCCTTGCCGATTTGCGCCAAACCATCGGATACGCTGTCGCAGGATGTGACCGTGAAGCCACGGGTCTCCATGGCGCGCGACAGACGCTCCAGAAACGCCTTGTCGTCCTCCACGATCAGGAGCGAGCGATCGGCGTGATCAATCAGTTCGGCGATGGCGGTCACAGGCTTGGGTATCCTCATGGCAGGCATGGCACATATGGGCCGGCAATGCCGTGCTGCCAAGACCCGTACAATATAGGTCAACCGTCATAGCGATCCGATGCGGTGCTAAGTTACTGGTTCGGCTGCTATTTCACTTGCCTCGAAGCGGCTGCGCGGCCAGGCGATCTGAACCACCGCGCCATGATCCGGAAAGGTCCGGTTGGTGAAGGAGACCTTGGCGCCGGTGCGCTCCAGCAGCGTCCGGGCGATAAACACCCCGAGACCGAGGCCATGGTGGTCGCTTTGCGCCTCGTCGGCACTGCGCCGCCGCGACAGATAGGGTTCGCCGATCCGCTTCAGCATGTCGGGTGCGATGCCCGGCCCGTCATCGGAGATGACGATTTCGACGGTCTCGGTATTCCACCACGCGTTCACCTCCACCGTCGCACGCGCGAAATCGACGGCGTTTTCCAGGATATTGCCGACGCCATAGAGGATCGCGGGATTGCGCGTGCCGACCGGTTCGCGGGTGCCCGCGACCGCGATCCGGACCTTGATCTGGACGCCAAAGTCGCGATGCGGCGCCACCACTTCCTCGATCAGGGTGGACAACGGCATCAGGTCGAACGGCGCACCGGTCGAGGACAGCTGGGTGATCTTGGCCAGGATGTCGCGGCAGCGCTGCGCCTGCTCGCGCAGGGTTTTGAGGTCGGAGGCCAACGGGCTGTCGTCGGACACGGCCCGTTCCAGTTCGCGCGAGATCAGGAAGATCGTCGACAGCGGCGTTCCGAGTTCGTGGGCGGCGGCGGCGGCGAGACCGTCGAGCTGCGTGAGATGCTGTTCCCGGGTCAGTACCAGTTCGGTGGCCGCCAGCGCGTCCGACAGCTTGCGGGCCTCCTCGGTGACCTGGAATGCGTAAAGGCTGGTGACGCCGATCGCGACCACGATCGAGAGCCAGACGCCGAACAAATAGATCGGCGGCAGTACCAGAGGTTCATCGCCGTCCCACGGCAGCGGCTCATGGAAGAAAACCAGCGCGGAGGCGCATGCGATGGCGAGCGCGCCGAGCGCGATCGTCAGTCGGATCGGCAGCGCCGTCGCCGAGATCAGGACCGGCGCGAGAAACAGAAACGAAAACGGGTTCTGCAGGCCGCCGGTGAAGAACAGCAATCCGGCCAGTTCGACGATGTTCAACGCCAGCAACGATGTTCAACGCCAGCAATGCCGCCGCATAGGCCGGTTCCAGCCGCTGCATCGGGTTGAAGGCCATCTGCAGCACAAGGTTGAGCAGCGCGGACAACCCGACGATGGTCACGCAGGGGATGACCGGGACGTCGAATTCGAGCCCCTGGATCACGATGAAAATGGCGGCGAGCTGGCCGAGCACCGCGAGCCAGCGCAGCCGCAAAATCGTATCGAGCCGCACATAGCGGCGCGGATGGCGAAAATCGGAGGCGGCAACGTCGCTCATGTCCGGAGTCTATCCGCGCAACGGCCCGACCACAAATTCACCCATTCAGGTCGATGCCGCCGGGCCCAAGTTCTTACCAAAACAAGTTCTTGCCAAAACAAGTTCTTGCCAAAACAAGTTCTTGCCAAAGTCTTGCGCTTGACCCCGCGATGGCCCAATGAACGCCCCGCATGGTGATTAACGACGCCGCACCGCCTAAGCTTGCCGCGATTGATCCGGCCGGATCTGCCGCGATCGAAGTCGCGCGTCTGGTAAAACTCTACAAGACCACCCACGCCGTCGACGACGTCTCATTTCGCATTGCGCGCGGCAGCATCACCGGGCTGCTCGGCGGCAACGGCGCCGGCAAGACCACGACCATCGCCATGATCATGGGGCTGGTGCTGCCGACCTCGGGACGCATTCAGGTGCTGGGTTGTTCGATGCCTGCGCAAAGCGCCGAGGTGCTCGGCCGGATGAATTTCGAAAGCCCCTATGTCGATATGCCGATGCGGCTCACGGTGCGGCAAAACCTCACCATTTTCGGCCGGCTCTATGCGGTGGCGAATTTGCGCGAGCGGATCGCCAAACTCGCCGCCGATCTCGATCTTAACGAGTTTCTCGACCGCCCCAACGGAAAACTCTCCGCCGGGCAGAAGACGCGCGTTGCCCTGGCGAAGGCGCTGATCAACCAGCCCGAGCTGCTGCTGCTGGACGAACCGACGGCTTCGCTCGATCCCGACACCGCCGACTGGATCCGGCAGCATCTGGAGAGCTATCGCAAGACCCATGGTGCAACGATCCTGCTGGCGTCGCACAACATGCTTGAAGTGGAGCGGTTGTGCGACCGCGTCATCATTATGAAACGCGGCCGCATCGAGGACGATGACAGCCCTGATGGCATCATGGCCCGCTATAACCGTGCGACGCTCGAGGAAGTATTTCTCGACGTCGCCCGCGGCCGCATTCAGGAGGGCGCGTCGTGAGCCAACTCGTCATGCACCGGGGGATCGCGCCGCACCGCATCAATGCGATGATCCTGCGCTACTGGTATCTTTTGATGTCGTCGTGGCCGCGTCTTTTGGAATTGATCTACTGGCCGGCGCTGCAGATCATCACCTGGGGATTCCTGCAGAACTACATCTCGCAAACGTCGGGGTTTTTCGCGCGCGCCGGCGGCACGCTGATCGGCGCGGTCATCCTGTGGGACATCCTGTTTCGCGGGCAACTCGGCTTTTCGATCTCGTTTCTCGAGGAGATGTGGGCGCGCAATCTCGGCAACCTGATGATGAGCCCGCTAAAGCCGATCGAGTTCCTGATCGCGCTGATGGTCATGAGCCTGATCCGGCTCGCGATCGGCGTCATTCCGATGACGGGGCTCGCGATGATTTTCTTCGATTTCAATTTTTACGGCATCGGGCTGCCGCTGATCGCGTTCTTCTGCAATCTGATTTTCACCAGCTGGTCGCTCGGCATTTTCGTCTCGGGCCTGGTGCTGCGCAATGGCTTGGGGGCGGAGAGCATCGTCTGGACGCTGATGTTCGGGGTGATGCCGCTGGCCTGCGTTTACTATCCGGTAACGGTGCTGCCGCATTGGCTGCAATATGTCGCCTGGGCGTTGCCGCCGACCTACGTCTTCGAGGGAATGCGGGCGTTGCTGATCGACCATGTATTTCGGGCCGATCTCATGGTCGAGGCGCTGCTGATCAACGTCGTGCTCTTTATTGCATCATTTGCGATATTTCTTGTGCTTTTGCGCAGCGCCCGGCAGCACGGTTCACTGATCCAGGGCGGCGAATAGAGTCACTTATCCTTTATTTGTGGGATCTTTGGCTTCCCAGCCGCGTAGATATACTTATCTGCTCATTTGTACTCATTGACGCATTATTACGCATTCGGCACTATGGTGCGATGCAAAAAGAGACTGAGGAATACATGCCGATTGGTGAATTTGGTGGCGCACCGCCACTGGTGGCAAAAGGCAGTCCGGCGCTGACGACGCCGATGTACTGGATGTACGAGATGGCGCAGGCGTCGCTCAATCCGGCGCGCGCCATGACGGACGCGACAAAACTGCTGTTTCAGAATCCGCTTAACCCGTGGTCGCGCACCGAGTTCGGCAAATCCGTCGCCGCCGGGTGCGAATTGTTCGAGCGCACGACGCGCCGTTACGGCAAGCCCGAATGGGGCCTCAACGACACCGAGGTCAATGGCGTACGCACGCCGATCGAGATCCGCGTCGTATGGGAAAAATCGTTCTGCCGCCTGCTGTACTTCGATCGCAAGCTGACGCGGCCGTTGCGCAGCCCGCAGCCGCGGGTGCTGATCGTGGCGCCGATGTCCGGTCATTACGCGACGCTGCTGCGCGGCACGGTCGAGGCGTTTCTGCCGACGCATGAGGTGTATATTACCGATTGGTCCGATGCCCGGATGGTTCCGCTGACCGAGGGCCGCTTCGATCTCGACGACTACGTCGATTACATCATCGAGATGCTGCACACGCTCGGCAGCAACATGCATATCATCGCGGTGTGCCAGCCTTCGGTGCCGGTGGTGGCGGCGGTATCCATCATGGAAGCCGAACGCGATCCGTTCGTTCCGGTCTCGATGACGCTGATGGGCGGCCCGATCGATACCCGCCGCAATCCAACGGCGGTCAATAATCTCGCCGCCGAGCGCGGCATCGATTGGTTCCGCAGCCACGTCATCACCAAGGTGCCGTTTCCACATCCGGGCGTGATGCGCGACGTCTATCCCGGCTTTTTGCAGCTCAACGGCTTTATCAGCATGAATCTGGACCGTCACATGGACGCCCACAAGAACCTGTTCAAGGATCTCGTGAAGGGCGATGGCGATCTGGTCGACAAGCACCGCGACTTCTATGACGAATATCTCGCCGTCATGGATCTGACGGCGGAGTATTATCTGCAGACCGTCGACACCGTGTTCGTCAAGCACGCGCTGCCCAAGGGTGAGATGACCCATCGCGGCAAGCCGGTCGACCCATCGAAAATCACCCGCGTGGCGCTGATGACGGTGGAAGGCGAGAACGACGATATCTCCGGTCTTGGCCAAACCGAGGCGACGCACGCGCTGTGCAGTGCTATTCCCGAACTTCGCCGGGTGCATTACGTGCAAAAAGGTGTTGGACATTACGGTGTGTTCAACGGATCCCGCTTCAAATCGGAAATCGTGCCTCGCATCTCCGATTTCATGGTGTCAGCGGCGAACGCGAAGCCTTCGTTACGCGCGGCGGCGGAATAAACGCCGATCAAATGCATCGACGTTTCGCGATTGAAACGTCGATGCTGATTCGATCGGCCCGGTAACCCTCTGAATAGGCCCATACAAACCCGGATTCACGAATCTCTGAATGAATGAGTCTTACCTCAGTTCTTCGGAGGCTCGTTTGGGGCTCTTCTCAGCCAATATTCCCCGTTCCGGGCCCATTCTGTAGGGGCGACTCGGCGGTCAGCCCCTGTATATTGGGCAAATGATTTGTTTTTGCGCCGAGCGATTTCACTGGCGGCAGATATGGCAGAATCCGGGCGAACTCCTCACGTCCGGACTGACAGACATGGCCACTCGCGCCCTCCTTTATCGGCGGCCTGCCGAACCTTCTCGCCTTTTGGTCAAGCATGGCTCCCAAATCTACTCGATCAGGCTGCGCCGGCACCGCCGCGCGCGGCGCTACACCTTGCGCATTCATCCAAGCGACCGCGAAGCCATCCTGACCATGCCGCCGCGCGGCACTATTATCGACGCCAAGGATTTCGCGCAGCGTCACGGCGGCTGGATCGCCGCGCGCCTCGGCCGGTTGCCGAAGGCCGCGCCGTTTCATTCGGGCACCGTGGTGCCGTTGCGTGGGCTGCCGTATCGGATCGTGCATCGGGCGGGCTTGCGCGGCACGGTGTGGACGGAAATCCGCGACAGCGGCGAGCGGATTCTCTGCGTCGCCGGTGGCGTTGAGCATATCGACCGCCGGGTCCACGACTTCCTCAAGCGGGAAGCGCGCAAGGACCTGCAGAAGGCGGCGCAGTCCTATGCCCAGGCGCTCGGCGTCAAGGTCAAGCGGCTGTCGATCCGCGATCAGTCGAGCCGCTGGGGTTCGTGCACTTCGGCTGGCTCGCTGTCGTTCTCGTGGCGGCTGATCCTCGCGCCGCCCTATGTGCTCGATTATCTCGCCGCCCACGAGGTCGCGCATCTCGTCGAGATGAACCATTCGGCGCGGTTCTGGCGGGTGGTCGCGAAAGTCTGCGGTCATGTCGAGCGCGCCAAGACCTGGCTCGATGCGCACGGCAACGACCTGCATCGCTACGGCATCGAGGATTAAGCTGGCCTCGTGTCCCGGACGCGGTGCGGCACGAAGTGACGCGACGCAGAGCCGGGACCCACCACGCCGCCGCGTTCGCACAACGCCGCTTCTCTACCGTCCGAACAGCCGGTCCATCAGCCAGCCGTCGAGTCCGGCCGCTGCTTCGGGCGAAGTTGGCTTGGAGTGGCGAGGGCGCAAGGAACAGACAGCAAGAAGCCCCGCCCGGCTTGAGGCCGCGTGGGGCCGTCTTGTCGGGGCTCAGTCTCCCAAATTGGCGCGGGGGGCCTTCGCGCCAAGCAACTTGGTGGTCACCGCCAATTCCGCGATCTTCCGTCCCATGTCCGCGCCGGTCACAGTCGAGAAGCGATAATGGAAGCCCGCATAAATCCTGGCCTGCGAAACCTCGTCCATATAGTCCTGGATTCGCGTCCACTTGCGGGTGACGCCAGGAGCGGTCGGGCTCGTCAGCGTGATCTCGGCGACATCGTTACCCACCACCTTCTGGATAATCGTGCCGACCGCGGCCGAGGTAATGCAGTGCGCACACGGATATTCCGGGTGCATGGGGGTATCACCCAGCGGCAGCCAGGATGCTTCCCGCGGCGTGGCGTCGTTCTTGCTCAGATCGGCATTGCGGATCGCGGTGATAGGACGCCAGAGATTGTAGGTATATTTTGCATCGAATACGGCGATGCCGGCGTCATGGCCGGCCATGGAGGCAAGCGCGAACAGACGTGCACAGTCAACCAGCTCCATGTCCTTGCTGGCCGCAACCTGTCGAAGAATGGGAGTCCATGTCTGCGGGCCAACGAAGAACCAGAAGCGGCCAATATTGGTCTGCTCGGCCGTACGCACGGTGCTGGTGCGGCTTCCCAGTTCCCGGATCTCGTTCACATCCTTTGTCCAGGTCGGCGAAGTAAGCGCCGGCGGCGGCGGCGGGCGGAATTGCGAGCCGGCCGTCATCACCCAAGGTGTTATCGTGCCCACAGTGGAGAATACAGGAACGACCGTCGGCACATAGACGCCCGCGCTTGTATGGGGACGATAGGTTTCCGGAGCGTTTGCCCCGTCATTGGCCCGCAGCGCGAGTATCCCGGCCGCGGCTTTCTTGCCGAGATCGATTCCCTTTGCTTTCGGCTCGCCTTCAGCGATGCCGGCCAGCGAAGACGCCAAGGCGGCGTCGAGCTTCGGTTGTTGGTCGGGATATAGAGCGATCAAGACCGCATAGGCCGCGGCTGCGGCCGTTGCTTCCTTCGAGAAGCCTGGTTCGGCGGGCAGGTTGAGCCGATATGCCGCGTAGCGTCGATCGATGGCGTTCACCGCCTCGAACATGGCAACGTGGAGAATAGCCATCTCGCGCGCGCTGACCGCTGGCGGAAGTTGCTTTTCAATCTGGATGGCCTGGGCCTTTGCGTTCCAGTCGGAAATCGGATCGGCGCGCACGGGCCCGACCAAAAGCGCAAGCCCTAGCGTCGTGATACTGAGAATGCCGAAAACACTCCTCTTGTTCATTGCTTCCTCCATTGATGGTCGTCACACGGCACAGCCTCAGGCGTATCCGCCGAAGCTGTGGTCGAAAATCATCTATCTGCCAATATTCGGAGTGCTCGCCCGCCGATGGGCATCATGCGCTGCCATTAAAGCGGCCTTCGGCACGACCTGCAGCAGCTCCAAAAAAGTCTACGTCAATTGCCGCGTTGCGATCTTGTGTGAGCCAATTATCCTGGATCAAGTATGAAGTGGTTCACACTTCACGACTGCTACAAGTAGTCGGGCATGAGACGATGCCATGCATCGATTCATGCCCAGCCGTAACTTCTGCAATAGGCGCTTCCCGGACATGGCGCGATGTCCGACGTGAGTCCGCTCTTGCCCTGTACCACCCGATAGCAGACGCAAGGCGAGAATGCGCGCGAACAAAATCTACCGTCCGAACAGCCGGTCCATCAGCCAGCCGTCCAATCCTGTCGCGGCGTCCGGGCGCACCGAGGTTCGCGTCGGCGCCGGTCTGGCCGCGCCGCTCGCGGCCTGCGGCGCGGTGGCTGTGGGCGGTGAGGGTGCGCTGACCTGCGAGGCGGTCTGCGCCAGGTTCGAGAAGAAACCACCCGCTTGCGAGTTCGGCAGCGCCGCGATCGGGACGCCCTGATGAGCCGCGCGCATGAAGCGGGTCCAGACCTCCACCGGCAACCCGCCGCCGGTGGCCTTTTTGGTCGGCGAATTGTCGTCATTGCCGAGCCAGACGCCGGTCACGAGATTGGCGGTGTAGCCGACGAACCAGGCGTCGCGGAAATCCTGGCTGGTGCCGGTCTTGCCGGCGGCCACCCAGCCCGGAATTTCGGCCTTGCGCGCGGTGCCGCTCAGCAGGGTCTCCTGCATCATGGTGTTCATCATCGCGACATTGCGCGGCTCGATCACCTGGCCGAGCTGATCCGGGAGACGGGCGTACAACACCTTGCCCTCACTGGTGCGAATCTTGGTCACGACATGCGGGGTGACACCCTGGCCGCCATTGGCGAACGGCGCATAGGCGCCGACCAGTTCAGTAAGCGAGACTTCGGACGTGCCCAATGCGATCGACGCATTGGTCTCGAGTTTCGATGCAATGCCGAGCCGGTGCGCGGTGCGCACCACGTTCTTAGGTCCGACTTCGAGCCCCAGCCGCACCGCGACGGTATTGAGCGACATCGCCAGCGCCTGCGTCAATGTCACCGCGCCGAGATACTCATGGCTGTAATTTTCGGGCTTCCAGCCCTTGACGTCGAGCGGCGCATCCTGCCGGATCGTCTCCGGCGTCAGACCGGCTTCGATCGCGGTGAGATAGACGAAGGGCTTGAACGCCGAGCCCGGCTGGCGTTTTGCGGTGACCGCGCGATTATACTGGCTCTCGGCGTAATTGCGGCCGCCGACCATGGCGCGAACGGCGCCGTCCGGCGTCATCGCCACCAGTGCGCCCTGGCTGACATTGAATTTTACGCTTTTCGCCGCGAGCTCGTCGATCACGGATGCTTCGGCAACCGCCTGCAGCTTTGGATCGATCGAGGTTTCGACCACGATGCTCTGCTCGACCGGGCCGATCAGATCGTCGAGCACTTCGCCGATCCAGTCCGCGACATAGTTGACGGTGCCCGCGCCCGCCGCTTTCACATGGTAAGAGGGATGTCCGATCGAGGCCTGCGCCTGCGCTTCGGTGATGAATTTGGCGTCCGCCATCGCGGACAGCACGGTCTGGGCGCGTTTCTCGGCGCCTTCCGGATTGCGGTTCGGCGCCAGCCGCGTCGGCGATTTGACGAGCCCCGCGAGCATCGCGGCCTCCGCGATCGTGACGTTCTTTGCGGATTTCCCGAAATAGCGCTGCGCGGCCGCCTCGACGCCATAGGCGCCGGAACCGAAATACACCCGGTTGAGGTAGAGTTCGAGAATCTCCGACTTGGAATGCTTGCGCTCCAGCCAGAACGCGAGTTCGACCTCCTGCAATTTCCGTTGCAGGGTGCGCTCCTGCGTCAGAAACAGATTCTTGGCGAGCTGCTGGGTCAGCGTCGAGCCGCCCTGCGAAACCCCGCGATGCAGGATATTGGCGACCGCCGCGCGCGCGATGCCGACCGGATCGACGCCGTAATGCGCATAGAACCGGCGGTCCTCGATCGCGATGAAGGCTTTCGGCAGATAGGGCGGCAGATCCTTCAGCGCGACATTGGCGCCGGCCATTTCGCCGCGCGTCGCCAGCACGCTGCCGTCGAAGCCTGTGATCTGGATCGTCGGCGGGCGGTTGGGGATTTCAAGCGACTGGATCGCCGGCAGATGCGCGCCCACCCAGACGATGACGCCAACCACGGCGATAGCGGCCCACAGGCCGAGCACCGCGGCCCAATAGAACAGCCGCGAAATGCCGACGGGGGAGCGTGTTTTGGATTTGCGCGTGCGGCTCACCGGACTAGGACGCGGCTTTCGCTCGCGCGGAGCGTCGTCATCCGCGTCGCGGGCCTTGCGTTTGGCAGACGGCTTTTTCGGCGTCTCGTCTTCGTCGTCCTCGTCGCCAACGGTGACGCGATCCTGCGGACTGAGACGCAGTTCGGCAAGCGACGCGGCGAGCCCGAATTGCGGCTCTTTGCGTCCGCCGCCCTTTTTTCGTCCCCACGCCATAGCGACAACGTCCGCACCCGCCGATGCGAGAGACTAGCGGGCGGGGTTTAAGGCTGGGTTAAGCGATGATTAATGCTGATGCCGTGAGGAGCCCGCAAGTGCCTGAGAAACAAGCACTTCAGGACTCTTAACCATACCGTCAGCAATCACTGCCTGACGGCGAGACGCAGAATGGGACTCGTTTTTCGTCATGGCCGGGCATAGCCGTCCGAAGGACGGCGTCGCTTCCGCTCGCCTATGTCCCGGCCATCCATGTCTTCTTGCTGCGAGGCTGTAAGACGTGGATGCCCGGGACATCTAGCGCGAAGACGCGCTTCGCGCTTCCGCCCGGGCATGACGAATTTCGTCACAGATGCCAATTCTATTGGCTGCACTTAGAGTCATATGCTCCGGGTGAGGCCAATCATTCAGCCGCTGACGCCGGTGTCCTCGATGATCGGGCCGAACAGTTGCCAGCGCTCGCCGTCGAACTTCATCATCTGCATCTGCTTGTTGATGCGGTAATCGGTCGGCGACGTATGGGCGGACATGCCGGGCAGCGCCAGGCTGCCGGTGTAGTCCTTCAGGCTGGTCGCCTGCCGCATGATGTTTTCGCGCGTGAGATCGTCGCCGCACTGACGCAGGATATGCACCAGCAATTCCGCGGTCGCGTAGCCGTAGGTGTTGACGGTATTGAGCTTGTCGCCTTCCGGGTAATATTTGTCCATGAAGGCAAAATAGGTCTTGAGGCCGGCGTCGTCCTTCCACTGCGGATCGCCCGGGTCCTTGCCGTAATTGGTGCTGATGATGTCCTTTGAGATATCGAGCCCCGCGGGCTTGAGCGTCGCCGACACCGGGCTCGCATTGATGTCGAGAATGTGGATCGGCTTCCAGCCGAGGTCGGCGACCTTCTTGATGGCCTGCGCCGCGAATTTCGGTGTCGAGGCATCGTACAGCAGATCGGCGCCAAGCGATTTCAGTTTGACGATTTGCGAATCGATGGTCGGATCCGAAAGCTCGTAGGAGGTTTCGCCGACGATCATCGTCGCGGCCTTGTCACCCAGGCCCGACTTCAGGCCCGTCACGTAGTCGCGGCCGAGGTCGTCGTTCTGGAAGAGGACGCCGATCTTGGCGTCGGGGTGATTTTTCAGAATATACTTCGCGTAGATGCGGGCTTCCGACTGGTAGTTGGGATTGTACGCGATGGTCCAGGGCGCGTTTTGCGGATCCGAGAAGCGCGACGCGCCGGTGGAGGCGAGCAGCTGCGGGACCTTTTTTCCGTTGAGGTATTTCTGGACGGCCGCGTTCGAGGGCGTGCCGATGATCTGGAAGGTAAACAGGACCTCGTCGCTTTCGACCAGCTTGCGCACCTGCTCGACCGCTTTCGGCGGGCTGTAGGCGTCGTCATACTGGATCAGATTGAGCTTGCGGCCGTTGATGCCGCCCTGCTCGTTGATCATCTTGAGGTAGGCGGCTTGTGTCTTGCCGATGCCGGCATAGGCCGAGGCTGGTCCGCTGAACGGCACGGTCTGGCCGATCTTGATCTCGGTATCGGTCGCGCCGACGTCGTATTTCTTTTGCGCGGATGCCGGCGACGCGGCAGCGCGATGGCAACCGCCGTCCCGGTGACAAGGTGAAAAATGCCGTTCCTCATGTCGCTGCTTCCCTCATATGTATGATTGGTCGATGATCTTGTCCGCAAGGCCTATGAAGACCTTGGCGGACGCCATCGCTCGCAAGATACTGCAAGATACTGGATGAAGGGATGTGGCATTGCAAGCCAATGCCGGGTCGGGGCGTGAACGAAGTTACGCCAGCCAAAGCAGGGTTAATGCGATGGCGGCGGGCAATGCCTGGACCAGCAGAATCCTCTGGCTGACGGTCACAGCGCCGTAGATACCGGCTGTGATCACGCAGAGCAAAAAGAACACTTTGATCTGGAACGCAAAGCCGGGGGTGCTGTGAACCAGGCCCCAGACGAGGCCGGCGGCGAGAAAGCCGTTATAGAGCCCCTGGTTGGCGGCAAGCACCGCGGAGTCCGTCGCCTTCTCGATCGAGTTATGAAAGGTCTTCAAGCCCAGCGGCTTGGTCCAGAGAAACATCTCCAGAATCAGAAAATAGACATGTAGTGCGGCGACCAGCGCCACAAACAGATTGGCGATCCAGATCATGTTGTGTTCCCCCCGGCAAAGTTATTTGCCGGGTCAAGCTAGCACGCTCCGCTCGCGCGGCGCGATGGTCGGCGCGGCCGTTTCCGGCAAATGATGATGTCCGAAAACCGCGAGACAGGTCAGCGGCAATGGCCGATGCTTCCGCGATGGATATCGCCAGCAAGACCTACGGGACCGTCAGTGCCGAGAGGCAGAAGCAGATGAGTGGCCTGGAATTTGTCCAGGGGCTCGTCGACGGGACGCTGCCCCTCAATACGATCGCCCGGACTTTGGGTTATGATGTGACCGAAGCGGTGAGCGGGCGCGTCGTCGTCACCGCGGAACCAAGCGACATCCATCTCAATCCAGCCGGCACGGTGCACGGCGGTCTCGCGGCCACGCTGCTCGACAGCTGCATGGGACTGGCGATCCAGTCGACGCTGGAGAAGGGCGTCAGCCAGACCACGCTCGAGTTCAAGATTTCACTGTTGCGGCCAATCACCCCTGAGACAGGAATGATCAAGGCTGAGGGAATTGTGTTGAGCCGGGGCCGGCGCATTGGCACCGCCGAAGGACGGGTCACAGATGATAAAGGGCGTTTGCTCGCTCATGGCACGACCACGTGCCTGATTTTTCAGGGTTGATGGCGCCGCCCGGATTTCGCCCGGCGCACCTGTGTTCAACGCAGCGCGGCGCGTTGGATGGCGAGGGTTTCCGGCAACCCGGCAACCATGAATGATGTCCGAAAACCGCGAGACAAGCTTGCTGCAATGGACGATGCTTCGATGATGGATATGGACCGCACCGCCTGCTACCGCGCCATCGCGACCCGCGATGCCCGCTTCGATGGCCGGCTGTTCGTGGGCGTCAAAACCACCGGCATCTATTGCCGGCCGATTTGCCCCGCCCGCACCCCGAAATTCGAAAATGTATTGTTCTATCCTTCCGCGGCGGCGGCCCAGGAGGCCGGCTTTCGCCCATGCCTGCGCTGCCGGCCGGAAACCTCGCCCGATCTCGCATTCTGGCGCGGCACCAGCAACACCGTGTCCCGCGCGCTCGCCTTGATCGAAGCCGGCGGCCTCGATGAGGCGGATGTCGAGGGCCTCGCCAATCGGCTGGGCGTCGGCGCGCGACAATTGCGGCGGCTGTTCCGCCAGCATGTCGGGGCGTCGCCGATCGCGGTGGCGCAGACGCGGCGGGTGTTGCTGGCCAAGCAGTTGATCCACGAGACATCGTTGCCGATGGCCGAAGTCGCGCTGGCGTCGGGCTTCAACAGCGTCCGTCGCTTCAACGAAACCTTTCTGCAGATGTTTGGGCGTTCGCCGGCGACGCTGCGGCATTTCCGCGACCGGACCAAGCGCGAAGCCGGCGCACTGTCGGTCCGTCTCGCCTATCGGCCGCCCTATGATTGGGAGGCCATGCTGTCGTTTCTCAGCGCGCGCGCCATTCCCGGCATCGAAATTGTCGCTGACAATATCTACCAGCGCACTATTTCGATTGGAGAGAGCTGCGGCGTGATCAGCGTCGCGCCGGCCGACAAACACAGGGTCAGCGTATCCGTGCGATTTCCGGACATGGCCGCGCTGCCGGCGATTATCGCGCGGGTGCGGCGGGTGTTCGATCTGGCCACCGATCCCGATATGATCGGGGAGCATCTTTCGCTCGACCCGGTGCTGGCGCCGCTGGTCTCGGCGCGGCCGGGCCTGCGCGTTCCCGGCGCCTGGGACGGTTTCGAACTCGCGGTGCGCGCGATCTTCGGCCAGCAG